>Ga0066698_10001541_pt1 | contig 10134 bp, 12 predicted proteins | sample GraSoiAngelo_147_FD_66457 | JGI IMG/M metagenome (GOLD analysis project Ga0066698, IMG submission 66457) | Grasslands soil microbial communities from the Angelo Coastal Reserve, California, USA - 14_1009_05_40cm | ecosystem: Environmental > Terrestrial > Soil > Grasslands | place: USA... | reverse complement strand
CATTACGAGCAGCCGCGACATTCACCGCGAGCGTCGTGGTACCGACGCCGCCCTTGCCGTGAACGAAAACGATCACGGTCCCTCGCAGCAGGGCAGGTGGCGCCGTGATGAGCTGTAAGCCCGGGCTTATCTGACGAAGAATTGTTTCGATCTTCGCAACGAGGATCGCCACGTCGATGGGCTTCGCAAGGTAGTCGTCGGCGCCTTGCGCATAGGCAGCGAGTGCGTCTTCCTGACTCCTTTGTTCGGAGACGATGACGATGGGGGTCCGGGAAGTACGCTGATTTTGACGAAGACGTTTGATCAGCTCGAGTCCGTTCATCAAAGGCATGCTGACGTCGGTGAGAACGAGATCAGGTACGCCCTCGGTCTCGATGGCTTTCAGTGCATCGAGGCCGTTTGCGGCTACCGTGACCCGATAGCCTTGCGCCTCGAGGTGGAGACGGTAGACCTCTCGCATCGCCTCGTCGTCGTCGACGCAGAGGATCTTCCGGCCGGCCATTGGCCCCCTTCCAGCCTTCACGTCGCCGTTAGACTCGCGGCGATGGCGGCGACACGATAAGGCCTCGGTGAGCGGTCGAATCCTTCTGAAAGACCCCTACAAGGCGAACCGGTCACGGTGGGTCGCTCGCGTGCTCTTCGCTCTTGGTCTCGTCCTGGCGCTGGTCGCGGGGATCATCACCTATCTCTATGCGACGACGGCGCGCGCCGGTCCGCCACCCGACGTCACGACGGTCGACGTTCTGGTCGCGTCACGCGACCTCGGTCCGCGCACAGCGCTCGTGCCCGGCGATCTGAAGATCGTGCAGCTGCCACGCGACGCCGCACCAAGGAATGCGTTGCACGCGGTTGCCGATGGGGTGGGCCAGGTGACCACGGTGAGCCTGACGGCGAACGAGCCGCTGCTCGCGACGAAGATCGCTGTCGCTGGAAGCGACGGGGTACACATCGCCGTTCTTCCGCCAGGATCGCAACCGTCCGGGTCGACGCCCACATATCGCGCGGTCTCGTTGAACGTGCCTGACGCGAACGCGGCCGGTGGGGCCATCGTGGCCGGCGACCACGCTGACGTCCTGTACACCCTCAATACCAGTCTTATCGATCCCTCGAAGCTCGACTTCATCGGCCGCGTCGTCGTCGAGAATGTTCCCGTCCTCGCACGTACGCTGACCGTCTACACGCTGCGAGTCGACGTGGCCACCGCCGAGCGGCTCGCCACCCTGCAGGCTGCGGGGGGCAACCTCGAGCTCTTGCTGCGGGGTCCGGGCGACGAGCGCCCATCCGGATCGCAGGGCGCGAGCTTCATTCGAGAGGCACAGCGGATCGCGGGTCGGTGACCATTACTCCAAGAGCGAGGGCACCCGTCGTCCGGTGACCGACCCCGGCGTGAAATTCAGGGTAAGCACGAAGCTCCCGGTAACGGTCAAGCGATTTGCGACGATCTGCGAGCTCATGGTGGCGTCTCCGGCCAGGGTGACCGTGAAGAGCGCGGCAGGAAGGTATGCGCTGCCGCCGAAGGAAGTGCCTGCACCTACCGTGACGGCGGCGTTGGTCGTGCAGTTTCGGTCTTGAAAGAGAACCATGCCCGCGTACGAGCCGGACTTACTGGCCGCGAGTGTCAGCTGACCCGTGCCGGCGAACGAGATGCTTCCGCACGAAGGCGATCCGCCCGGAGCGGATGGGTAGTTCGAGTAGGTGTTGTAAATGAGCACGCCGCCCGTCGTGGCAGGCACGATCGAGCCGTTGTTCGTGCTTCGAAAGCCGGCTTGGAAGACATAGACGCCGGGGTTGAGCCGCGCGATCCCATTGCTCCCGACGGTCACGAGCCCGCCGTAGACACCCGGGTTCAGAGTCACAGTCACACCGGATATGGTCTGCCCCGAATAGAGCGGGAGCCCTGTGGTCGACGGTCCGGTGAGCGTCGCGAACGGATCGGCCGTGGCCGCGACCCCCACCGTCGGCGCGGGCGACATCCGGCCTGCGACCCCGCCCGACACGTTGCCCGTGACGCGGTGGTACATCCCCGTAAGGCGGTGGCCCGAGCTGATGCTCACCGCGCTGTTGCTGGTCGAGTTCGTAGCCGATCCGCTTCCGACGATGGTGAGATCGGTGCCGCTAGCCAGGTTGAGCGCGCCTACGGAGGAGGAATTGAGCACGACGATGGCATCGCCGTCGCCCGATCGCGCGATCCCCGCGACCGCTCGGACCGAGACGACGGTTCGTCCGCCGCTCGCGCCCTGAAGGAAAATGGTGCTCACGAACTGACTGACCGTGACCTCAATGAAGCCCGGATCCCCTGCGGCGACGCCGGTGGTCGGGGGCGACGCCGCCGTGATCGTCGTGTCCGTGTCGGCCACGTAGCCATTCCGCGACGCATCGAGGATGGCGGCCGACCTCGCGGCGGTCGCATTGCCACCTGCGAAGAGGACGCTCGCGCCAGCCCATGCCGCAGCGTCCGCCGCCGTCTGCATCGATCGACGTGACACGAACAACTGCCCCGTGTCGAGCGCGAGCCCGATACCCAGCAGCATCGCCGCGATCGCGAGTGCGATGAGCGCGATCGCCTGACCAGCCTCATCCGCGAGAGCACGCCTCATTGTTCGATCACGAGCGTCGAGCTCGACTGCAACGTGACATGCAGGGCGTTGCCAAGGAAGGCCTCGGCGAGGATCGGCGTGAATGGGAAGCTTGCGCTCACGACGATGCGGCTGCCGCGATTCGCGTCGCCGTCGGGCCAGCTCGCGTTCACTGTCAGATTCGGGATGCCGATCGCGTAGCGTTGCACCGCCGAAGCGATGGCTGTGTCGACATCCGGCGCCGTGTACGTCGCTGATCCCGGGCCAGCCGGGGATGCCGAGAGTGCGCCGTGGACGACGCCATAGCGCGAGCCCTCTTTCACCGCCATGGCCAGGGTGTTCGAGAGCCACACCGCACGCCCAAGGTCGAATACTCCGACGAGCAGTAGGAGGAGCACGGGCAGCATGAGCGCCATCTCGACGAGGGCCTGCCCGTGATCGCCTCCGCGTTCGCGGCGAGCGAGTGTCACGGGTAGTTCCGGAACGTGGCGGTACGATCCAGCGCCACGGAATTGGGGACACCCGGCCAGGGTGTCAGCGTACGAAACGTGTAGGTGACGCGAACGTTCACGAGCGACTCGCCGCCGGAACCAGTCGTGTGGGTGACGGTGATCATGGCCTGCGTGGCGTCGACGCCGGACACCCGGCCGAGTTCGTCGGACGCGTATGAGACGATCGCCGGATCGGTCGTCGCGACGCGCATCACGGCGGCCTCCGCGCCGGCGCGCGCGGCGTTCTCAACGGCAAGCTGGGCGGCATAGACGCGCGCAATGTCCGCACCGCCCAGCAAAGTGAAAACCAAAAAGGCCAGCGCGAGCGCTGTCTCAACTATCGCCTGACCATGGTCCGGCCCGAGCATTCCGGCCGCGCTGTCGAATCCCGGAATTGACCGCGTGGCTCGATGGCGGTTGGACTCTCGGGCCGAGCGTGGATCCAGCAACCTGTGGGCGAAGCCGGACTCGAACCAGCGACCAAGTCCTCGTAAAGGAGACGCTCTCACCGGCTGAGCCAGCAGCCCGCTCTCTCAAGCATGCGGTGAGCGTCGACGCTATTGCGCATTGAGCCAGGGCACCTCCGGCACGATGGCGCTGAACCGGAAACCATCAGTGGGGCCGGGAGGATTCGAACCTCCGACGTCGCGGATGTAAGCCGCGCGCTCTGACCGCTGAGCTACGGCCCCGATCGAACACCGACTGGATCCTTGTAACAGTAAGGCGGTAGCTAGACGGCCCCACCCGCTCGGTCAACACCGGTCCCCGTCGGCGAGCGCGGCCAACAGCTCGGGCACGGCAATGCAATATGTGGGGCGTCGTGGCGGTTACGGCCCCGGTCGCACGGTGGCCGAAGTTACTGCGCGCTGAGCCAGGGCACCTGCGGCATGGGGAAGAGACGAACATTGCGCCCCGCGAGGACGAGCGCGTCGGCAATGCCCTCGAGCCGGCCGAGCTGCATCGCGAAGTAATCGAGGCGCTCGGCATCGCGCTCGTCCTCGGGCCACGAGCCTCCGCCGCGACGGGCGATAAGGTGCCAGAGCTGGAAATAGTCGCGCGAGAGGTCGTCGGCGCGCTCAGCGAGCTGGAGGTCGTAGCGGCATCGCGCGAGCCGGCCCATCGCGATCTCGAAGGAGCTGAGCCGTCCAAGCGCCGCGAGGAAGTCCGCGCGGAGGCGACGCACCTCGTCGCTCCCGGGATTGCCACGCGAACGTCGATAGGTGCGTCCGCGCGCCTTCGCCTGGATGCTCAGGTCGCGATGACGCTCGTCGAGTCGCTGACGAAACCGCTCGCTGCGGACCGCGGTGGTGGTCCAGACGACAGGCGCACGAGGCGGCATCTCGCTGCGATTATCCTGCGGTGGAGATGCGCGACAAGGCCTTTTTCTTGGACGCGTGATGTGCGAAAATGAATGACCCCGGACTGATCGAGGACCTCCTCTCCTCCTCTCGTACGATCGCGGTTGTCGGTTACTCCCCGCGCCCCGATCGCCCCAGTAACTCCGTATCACGCACGCTTCGCGGGCGTGGATACCGCGTCATCCCAGTAAATCCCGCGCTCGGTGGGGCCACCGTCGAAGGCGAGCGCTCGTACGAGCGACTGGCCGACATTCCGAAAGACGACGAGGTGGACTTCGTCGACGTCTTCCGCCGGGGCGAATTTCTCGATGCTGTCGTCGACGATGCCATCGCCGCGGGGATGAAGGCGATCTGGTTCCAGCTTGATCTCGGCAATGAGGCCGCGGCGCGGCGAGCCGAGTCCGCGGGACTTCGTGTCGTCTGGGATCGATGTACGGCGATCGAGCTTCGCCGTTTGGCGCGCGCCCGCTAGAACCGGCTCCGCGGGGTCAGCTCGACCTCCTTCGACGGATCTTCACCTGCCGCGACACGTGCCCAGAAAGGATCGAGCTCGATGCGCGAGTTCGCGGAGTGCACGAGGCCGATGAGTGGGGTGAAGTCGCGCAAGCGGTAGGGCTTGGTGTTGACCTTGACCGTCGAGTCACGTCCGCGCGCGACGAAGAATGGGGCTGAGACGCCGGAGTGTGCGCCGGGGTAGCGCTTCGCGTCGATCTTCTGCAGCGCCCCCAGCCCGACCCGATCGACGCGCGTGCCGAAGTTCGTGCGATAGACGAGCTCGCCCCCTTCGATCGCGAGCCTCGTGAAGTACGCATAGTTGACGACGATCGCGACGTTCGCCGCGAGGAGCAGAAGGCCGATCAGCACCATCGTGAAGTCGCCCGCGCTCGCCCCGAAGACGAGGATGCCGAGCCCGGCGAGCGGGAAGAGCGTGTACGAGGGCCAGAGGAGCGCGAGGTCGGGGCGGACCGGGCTCATCCGTCGAGTTTAGGCGCGCGCTTAACGGGCTCGATGCTGAGCCGGCGCTCGATGTCCGCGAGCGCATCGGCGATCTGGGGATCGTTCGGCGACGCGGCCCGGCGATCGCGGTAGAAGTCGCGCAGGAGACGCAGCGATTCGCGGATCGCGAGAGGCCGGTACGGGATCTGATTCGCTTCGCAGGCGATCTGGAATTCGAGCTCGGCGGGGCGGAAACAGTTACGGCAGACGAAGACCGGCATCGTCTGGCCGTTTTGAAGGAGGCGCGTGGGGTGTGCATCGGCGCTGATGTCTTCGGCGCGGCACCGCGGACAGCGGGCGATGGGCACGGCGCGATCGTAGGTCGCGGCCATCTTGATTGCTCTGCAGGTCAGTCATGCCGCTGAGAAGTTTGCGCCAGGGCTTGTCGTCACTTTGTGCGACGCCTTCGCACACTTTGACGACGGCATTGGCACATTTGTGCGCTTGTGGCGACAAGTCGTCTCATGAGACGTTTCGCGAATGGGCAAAGGATGGGCAAAGGGCCTGACCGCAGCCACGGATCCTCGCGTCGCGCGGATGGCGGAGTCCCATCGCGGGAAGCAGTACGTGCGACGGACGCCGGTGGAGCTCTGCCGTTGGCCGGTCGCCCGCCTCACGACACTGCCGCTCGAATGGTCCGATGACATGGCCTACCTGGTCGGCCTCACGGCGACGGACGGGTGCCTCATCACTGGGAGACGCGCCATTAACTTCAAGTCGGGAGACCGGCAGTTGGTAGAGACCTACCTTCGCCTCCTCGGTCGAACAAACCGAGTTAAGAGCCAGCCCACAAAACAGGGTGGGGTCGCCTACTTCACGCAGTTCCATGACTCAGCGCTCTATGGGTGGTTCGGCTCGACCGGTCTAACACCTCGCAAAAGCCTGACGATCGGTGGGCTTTCCGTGCCTGACCAATTCCTGATCCCTCTCGTTCGCGGCTTGCTCGATGGAGATGGGAGTGTCATCAATAAGGTCTATCGTGCCGACACCGGTCGCCGGAGCGATTACTACTGGGAATACCTCATCACAAGCTTCAAGTCAGCGAGCCGACCTCACTTGGAGTGGCTGCAGACACGGCTTCTTCGCGTTACCGCGCAGATGGGCAATCTTGCCGAGATGAAAACGAAGATTCCGCGCCCGAATCGCCATCCGTTTTTCGAACTTCGCTACGGAAAGCGCAGCTCACTTGTTCTTCTGCCCCTGATCTACTCTGCCGACGCGCCCTGCCTCGAAAGAAAGCGCGCGATCTGGTTGAACTATGCGCAGCGCCACGCTATTAACGTTTGCTAGAATCGGTGCTCTGAGCCCAGGTGGTGTAATGGTAAACACGCGTGTTCGAGGGGCACGTGCCTGAATAAGGCGTGCGGGTTCAAGTCCCGCCCTGGGCACCGTAACCAAGCAAGTTACACGCGCACTTTCTGCCACGCTCCCGAGTTGAATCGCCAAGCGAGCAGCGCCGCCCGCACGAAGTAATCGGCCGCGATCCCCGCCCACACACCTGCCAGGCCAAGCCCCACGGGGAACGCGAGCACGTATGCCAGCGGCAAGCGCACGACGAACCAGTTCACGATCGTCGCGACGAGCGGGAAGCGCGTGTCCCCCGCCCCGCGCAGCGCGCCACCGAGCGTGAAGATCACCGCCTGAGCGGGCTGGGCGACTCCGACGATCGCCAGCGCGCCGACGCCGGCCTCGACGACCCGCTCGTCGTTCGTGAAGATCCCGAGCAGCGCCTGTGGCAAGACCATGAACGCGACCCCGGCGAGCGTCGACCAGAGGATCGCCATCCGCACGGCGGCCCAACCCGAGCGCGTCGCGCGCCGAGGATCGCCCATCCCGAGTGCCTGACCGACGAGCGCGCTCGCCGCTCCTGAAAAGCCGATGCACGGCAGGAACGAGAAGCTCTCGACCTGGTTCACGATCTGGTGAGCGGCCGAGGGGTTCGTCCCGAGCCGGAACGCGAAACCCGAGAGCGCAAGGATCCCCACGCTGAACATCGCGCTCTCCGCAGCAGACGGCAGGCTCACCGCGAAGAGCGATCGGATCAGCCCGAGGTCAAGGTGCCAGGAGCCTCCGCGGATGCTCAGATCCGCGCGTCCCCGCCACAACAGGAGAAGCGACAACCCGCAGATGACCGCGCTGTCCGTGACGATGGCGTACGCAGCACCGATAGGCCCGACGCGCACGACGTCGATGAAAACGAAGGCAAGCGGGATCGTCAGGATCACCGACAGGATCGCAAGCCACATCGGCGTGCGGCTGTCGCCGGCCGCGCGCACGGCGGACAGGCTGATGAACCAGACCGTCTGGAACACGCTCGCGCCGCCCATGAGCGCGAGGATCGGTGCTCCGACCGCGACGACCTCTTCGTTCGCGCCGAGAAGCCGGAGGAGCGGTGAGGCGAACACGATGAAGAAGACACCGAAGACGACCCCCGCGATGGCGCCGAGCAGGATCGATTGGCGAGCCACGTCTGCCGCCGTGCGCGCGCGACCCTCTCCCATCCGCCGGCTGACGTGCGCCATCGTCCCGATCGCGAGCGAGCGCCAGACCGGGAACATCAGGAAAAGGAATTGCAGGGACGCGCCGACCGCCGCCGTCGCGGTGGCGCCGAGATGCCCAACGAACGCGAAGACCGTCGCCTGCCCGGCCGCGGCGATGACGTTCTCGACGATCCCCGGCCACGCGAGCTCGAGCGTGGCGCGCTGCGGATGGAGCGCGGCGAGCTCCGCGGCCCGGGCGCTCGGCCTGAGTGGTGCCTCCGCTTGCTCTTCCGCGACCTCCGCCGTCGAACTCAACGAACGACGGTCACGCCGCTGCCCGCGATGACCTCACCGATCTCCGTAGCGCGCACGTCGTGTGTCTTCATCGCGCGCTGCCACGCGTCAGCGTGAGCGCGGGGGACACCGACCAGCAGGCCGCCGGACGTCTGAGGGTCGAGGAGCAGCGTGTGCGTCAGGTCGTCGACTCCGTCGAATCTCACCTTGGCACCGTCATCGAAGTACGCGCGATTGCGCTCGAGCCCTCCGAAGCTGATCCCGGTCTCGGCCTGCTGGCGCGCCGCAGGGAGCAGGGGCACAGCATCCGCGTGAATCCGTATGGCGACGGCCGACTGGTCCGCCATCTCGTGCGCGTGGCCGGCAAGGCCGAAGCCGGTGATGTCGGTCGCCGCGTGCAGCTCCGAATCGACCGCCGCGCGGGCGGCCCGCCGGTTCAACGACACCATCGATGCGATGGCGGACGCGAGATCCGCCGCATCGAGCGCTCCGTTCTTGTGGGCGGTCGTGAGGACGCCCGTCCCGATCGGCTTGGTGAGCCAGAGGGCGTCCCCTGCGCGAAGGCGCGATTTCAGCAGGATCCGCTCGGGATGCACGAGACCGGTAACGGCGAGCCCGTACTTCGGTTCCCGATCGATCACGGTGTGACCGCCGGCGACGACACCCCCCGCCTCGGCGACCTTGTCGATCGCGCCCTGGAAGATACGTTCGAGCTGCGAAAGCGGCGCGTCTTCGGGCCACGCGGCGATGTTGAGCGCGAACAGCACCTCGCCGCCCATCGCGTACACGTCTGACATCGCGTTCGCCGCACCGATCGCTCCGGACGCATAGGCGTCGTCGACGATCGGCGGGAAGAAGTCCAGGGTTTCGACGATCGCGATCTCGGGCGCGACCAGGTATACGGCCGCGTCATCGGCCACCTCGAGACCGACGAGCAGCTCCGCAGGACTTCGTTGTTCGCGCATCGGACGCAGCACCTGCGCCAGCGGGCCTGGGCCCAGCTTGGCCCCTCAGCCCGCGCAGGTGGAGAGCGTCGTCAGCCGGATCTCATCACGGGTGAACACCGATGGCGATGGTACTCAGGGAAGCGGCGGCGGCGTTCGGACAGCGGTGTACCAGACGGTCGCGGCGAGGACCATAAGGAGCAACGCGAGGCCAAGGTTCGTGCCGAGCCGTCCGCGCTGCAGGACGACGAGGAGCAGGAAGATCGCGGCGCCTGCGACCAGCGCGAGATCGAGGAGCAGCAGAAGGAACGCGGCGTTCATATCACGTTGTGCTCCCGGACGAGCTCCCCCGCGCCGAAGCGCGACGCGCGGAGCGCGTTGATATCGAGCGATGTTCGGCCATCCACGATCAGCTCCGCGAGGAGCTCGCCGGTCGCGGGCGCATGCATCACGCCGTGGCCCGAGAAGCCAGCGGCACAGATGAAGCCCTCGACGCCGTCGACTTTCCCGAGGATCGGATGTTTGTCCGGCGTGTCCTCGTAGAGGCCCGCCCAACCGGTCTTGATCGAAGTCCGTTCGAGGATCGGGAACCGCGAGAGCGCGCGCTCGACGACCGTGGGCATGAAGTCCCAATTCACACCGTCGTCGAAGCCGGGCTTCTCGTTCGGATCGGCCATGCCGAGGAGTACTCCGCCGGACTCACGGTGCGCATAGAGGCCGGTCGCGAACTCGATGGTGAGCGGGAAGTCCTCATCGAGCCCGGCCACGGGCTCCGTCACGAAGATGTGGCGGCGCAGCGGGCTGATCGGCAGATCGACCTTCGCCAGCTTGGCCACGAGCGCGGCCCAAGGCCCGGCCGCGTCGACGATCGTCGGAGCCGCGACATCTCCGGCACTCGAACGGACGCCGGCGACGCGGCCGTTGCCGCAGGTGATCTCCGTGACCTGAGCTCCTTCGACGAACGTCGCGCCGGCTTCGCGAGCGCGCGCGACGTA
>Ga0066698_10001536_pt1 | contig 10142 bp, 6 predicted proteins | sample GraSoiAngelo_147_FD_66457 | JGI IMG/M metagenome (GOLD analysis project Ga0066698, IMG submission 66457) | Grasslands soil microbial communities from the Angelo Coastal Reserve, California, USA - 14_1009_05_40cm | ecosystem: Environmental > Terrestrial > Soil > Grasslands | place: USA... | reverse complement strand
TGCGCCCCGCGACGTCGACGAGATCGAGTGTGGCGGGTCGCGAGCTCGGCAGCGTGAACGCCACGACCAGCTCGCGGGGTGCGGGGCTCGACGGGAGCGCGGCCAAGGACAGCGCCGGGGTCCGACCGCTGATCACCTGCTCGGCTATCCCGCGTCGCCGCGGTAGATCGTGGCTCACGGCATCCGTGGCCTGGGGCTGATAGCGCGGCCGGTCGGCCAAGAAGGCGTCGCGCACGTCGGAATCGCTCATCGCGCCCTGCCAGATGCCGAGCTGCGCGATCGAGCCTCCGAAGAAGTCCGCGTAGTTCCCCGGCCCGCGCCAGGTCGAGGCTCCGAGCACGATCTCCGAGGTCTGGTGACCGAAGTTGGGGGTGGGCGCCGTCAGGACGCGATCGCCGTTGACATAGACTCGAGCCTCGCCCGGTTCCTTCGTGACGGCGAAGTGATACCACGCATCGGGCTCCACGGGGGCCACCGGGGCCCAGAAGAGCGGGGTCCCCAGGTACGCTCGCAGCGAGCCCTCCTGCACGGCGATCCCGACCCCGTCGTCCCAGCCAAAGGCCTGGAGCCATTCGATCAGGTACTGGTATTGGCTCGATGCCGAGTTGGCCGGAGCCCTGAACCACATCTGCACCGTGAATGCGGAGGTGTTCTGGAGCTCGGCAACGCTCGCGGGCGGGATGGCCGCGATGTCGTCGAGGCCATCGAACTGGAGCCGGTACGGCGACGCCGGGGTGCCATTGCCCTGCCAACCGCTGGTCGCATCTCCATTGAAGTTCCGGAGAGTCGCCACGTTGGGAGCACCCGCCAGGTCGACCCACGGCGAGCCGGAGCCGGCCACGGGGCCCGTGCCGTTCGCGCGGTCCGCGCGCAGCGAGACGATCTGTTGGAGCGAGGGCCGTGGAGACGACCGGTAAAGGCTGCGATCGGCGTCGTAGACTTCCCGAGCCTGGTCGTCGTCGAGGGTCCCGTCCCACAGCTCGAACTGCGAGATCGAGCCCGAGAAGAAGTCCCCGTAGTTGTAGGGGTAGCCGTAGCCCTCGAAGGTGCGGAACGTCGAGGCGCCGAGAACGATCTCCGATTCCTGGATTCCGAGATGGGAGTGGTTGCCTTCGTACACTCGCTCGCCGTTCACGTAGATCCGCACCAGATCCGTGTCCTTCGCCACCGAGACGTGATACCAGGTGTTGGGCTCGACCTTCGCGACCGGAACCCACGGGGCGAGGTAGACGATGAGTTCCCCCTGGTGGATGGCGATCGACATCCCGAGACCCTCGGTCGGAGGGTCTGGATGCTGGACCCATTCGAGAAGGTACTGGTAGCGATCGGAGGGCCCGTCGAAGCTGGTCTTGAACCACATCGAGGCCGTGACCGCGTGCGGGGACTGGAGCTCGGGAACGCTCCCGGCCGGAATCGTCACGCGCTCGGTGATGCCGGGCTCACCCGTGAAATCGAGGCGGCGTGGAGAAGTCACGCCGTCACCCTCCCAGCCGCTGCAGAGATCGCCGCGGAAGTTGAACAGGCCGGCGGCGTCGCCCTTGACGAGATCCTTCCAGGGCCCCTGAGCCCCTGGGGCCGAGTACGCGCCACTGGCGTTCGCCGAGTCGGCGCGGAGTGACACGATGCGATGAAGCCCGGCGAGATGAGTCACGCGCGGAGCCTCGAAGGGAGTATCGCTGCTCGGCGGGTTGGGCTCGGCGTCGCGCCGGGCCGCATGACCCTGGCCACACAAAACGACGGCGGCGAGGACCGCGACCAGCGCCATGGTGAGCGCTCGCTGCTGCATGCTGTTCGCGTGCATCAAAGCTCCCTGGAATTGTTCGTGGGGAAGAGCGGGCGACCCGCTCCATCCAGGGTGGACGAGGACGGGCGCGAGGCCGTGGCGGCAGGGGCAATAATCCTATCGAGCGCGAAGGCGCCTGGCGAGCCGAGCGGGTGTCCCGGCCCGGTTCGGCCGCGCTTTTCGCATCATCCGGGGCTCTGGGAGGGAAAACTCTCGCAGGCTGCGAAACTCGCCGTGCGTTCCGCCCGGGCGCGGCACGCCCGCCCCGCTCGAGGACCCGAGCTGGCCGCCCCGCCCCCTGGCCATGCGCCCCCCGAACGCCACGACGCGGGTGGCTGCGCTCCTGCCGGCACGCTCCTGCCGGGGGCTGGCGGCGCGTGAATGAAGCGGGCTACAGTGCCAGCATGTCACACGCCGACGACCAGCGGCTCGCGGGCGAGGCGGCGGGGGTGATCGCGGCCACGTATCAATCCTATCTCGATCGCTTTCGCGACCTCACGCAGCATGCGCGCGGAAACTTCGAGAACTGCGATTGGCACGCGGTGCAGCACGACTCGGCCCGGCGGCTGGACCTCTACAACGATGCCGTCCAGGAGGGCCTGAGGCGACTCTGGTCGCTGCTGGGCCCGCGGGTCGCCGATGGGCCGACGTGGGCCGGGCTGCGGCAGGCCTACGCCGATCACGTCGCGGGGCGGGGCGATGGCGAGCTGATGGAGACCTTCTTCAACTCGTTCACGCGTCGGATCTTCCACACCATCGGCGTCGACCCAGCGGTCGAGTTCGTCGCCCCGGCTTCCGACCTGCCGGTCTACGGCCCGCCCTGGAGCATGACCGTGAGCTTCAGGCGCGAGGGCCAGCACGCGAGCCTCTACCGGGACCTGCTCGAGCACTTCCGCTTCGCCGCCGACTACGACGACCTCGAGGGCGACGCCCTCCGGATCGCCGCCGCGGTGGAAGCCCGGATGGGGGCACACCAGGTGCGCGGACTCGAGCTCGCCCGCTCGGTGTTCTACCGCAACAAGGGGGCCTACGTGGTGGGAATGGTCCACACCGACGGCCCGGACGTCCCCTTCCTTCTCGCCCTCACCAATCCCTGCGGCAAGGTGGTGGTGGATGCGGCGCTCCTCACCGCCGACGAGGTGAGCATCGTCTTCAGCTTCGCCCGCTCCTACTTCTTCGTCGAGATGGAGCGGCCGCGCGAGCTGGTCGACTTCCTGCGATCGATCATGCCGCGCAAGTCGATCGCCGAGCTCTACAACGCCATCGGCTTCAACAAGCACGGCAAGACCGAGCTCTACCGCTCGCTGCTCCATCACCTGAGGACCAGCGACGATCGCTTCGAGATCGCCCCGGGGCAGCGCGGCATGGTGATGATCGTGTTCACCCTGCCCCACTTCGACGTGGTCTTCAAGGTGATGCGCGACCGGTTCGAGTACCCGAAGACGGTCACCCACCAGGAGGTTCGCCAGAAGTACCGGCTGGTATTCCGTCACGACCGGGCGGGGCGGCTGGTCGACGCGCAGGAGTTCGAGCACCTGGCGTTCGAGCGCAGCCGGTTCTCCGACCCGGTGCTCAAGGAGCTCGAGAAGTCGGCCTCGGAGACCGTCGAGGTCCGCGACGGCCGGGTCGTGATCGGCCACCTGTACACCGAGCGCCGCCTGCGCCCGCTCGACGTCTACCTGCGCGAGGTCGACGGGGAGGCGGCCCGGGAGGCGGTGATCGACTACGGTCAGGTGCTTCGCGACCTGGCCGCGACCAACATCTTCCCCGGGGATATGCTGCTCAAGAACTTCGGGGTCTCGCGGCACGGGCGCCTGATCTTCTACGACTACGACGAGCTGGCGCCGCTCTCGGACTGCAACTTCCGGGTGCTGCCCCAGGCGAGCTGCGACGCGGAGGAGACCTCGCAAGAACCATGGTTTTACGTCGGTGAGAAGGATATCTTTCCCGAGGAGTTCCGGTCCTTCCTCGGGCTCCGGGACGACCTGCTCGAGGCGTTCCTCCAGCATCACGAGGAGCTGCTGGGCGCCGACTTCTGGCGTCGGATGCAGGAGCTGCACCGCCGGGGCGAGGTTCTGGACGTGTTTCCGTATCGATCCGCTCGCCGGCTGCGGCCGCGCGCGCTCGGCCCCGCGGAGGCGGGAGGACCCCTTCATCTCGAGGAGCTAGGCCCATGAGCGTCATCCAAGGCGAAGCCATCGCCATCCGCGACGGACGGCTGCTGGTGCCCGATCACCCGGTCCTCCCCTTCATCGAGGGTGACGGCACCGGCCCCGACATCTGGCGCGCCGCTCAGCGTGTGCTCGACGCGGCGATCGAGAAGGCGTACGGCGGCAAGCGAAGGATCGCGTGGCAGGAGGTGCTCGCCGGCCAGAAGGCGTTCGACCGGACGGGAAGCTGGCTGCCGGACGAGACCCTGGAGACATTCCGCACCTATCTGGTCGGGATCAAGGGTCCTCTCACCACGCCGGTGGGAGGCGGGATCCGCTCGCTCAACGTGGCCGTGCGCCAGGTGCTCGACCTGTACGTGTGCCTCCGGCCGGTGCGCTGGTTCCGCGGGGTGCCTTCGCCGGTCAAGCATCCCGAGAAGGTGGATGTCGTGATCTTCCGCGAGAACACCGAGGACCTCTATGCGGGGGTCGAGTTCGCCGAGGGCTCGGACGACGTGCGGAAGGTCCTGGCGTTCCTGAAGGAGCAGTTCCCCAGCGCCTACAAGAAGATTCGCTTCCCGGAGTCCTCGGCGATCGGTTTCAAGCCGGTGTCGCGCGAGGGGAGCGAGCGGCTAATCCGCGCGGCGATCGACTACGCGATCCGCCAGCGGCGGAAGAGCGTGACGTTCGTGCACAAGGGAAACATCATGAAGTTCACCGAGGGCGCGTTCCGGAACTGGGGCTACGCGCTCGCCGAGAGGGAGTTCGGCAGCGGGGTCTACACCTGGCAGCAGTGGGAGCGGACCCGGAACTCGAAAGGCGAGGACGCCGCCAACGCCGAGCAGAGCGCGGCGCTGGCCCAGGGCCGGGTGCTGATCAAGGACGCCATCGCCGACATCACGCTCCAGCAAGTGCTGACCCGGCCGGAGGAGTTCGACGTGGTGGCGACGCCGAACCTGAACGGCGATTACCTGTCGGATGCCCTCGCGGCTCAGGTGGGCGGGATCGGCATCGCCCCCGGGGGGAACATCAACTACGTGACCGGGCACGCGGTGTTCGAGGCCACGCACGGGACCGCCCCCAAGTACGCCAACCAGGACAAGGTCAACCCGGGCTCCGTCATCCTCTCGGGCGAGATGATGCTGCGCTACATGGGCTGGAACGAGGCGGCGGACCTCATCATCCGTGGGATGGACGGGGCGATCGCGAGCAAGAACGTGACCTACGATTTCGCGCGGCTGATGGAGGGCGCGCGCGAGGTCAAGTGCAGCGAGTTCGGCGAGGCAATCGTCGCCCACATGAGGGCATGAGCGTTCGCGCATGGGAGACGATCGAGAGCAGAGAGGGGAAGACGCGGACCCCGACCGCGAGCCGGACGGCTCCGAGACGTTCCTGAAGGCCCTCGAGGACTTCGAGCGGGAGAAGCCGTCGCCGGGGCCCGGCAGGGCGGAGCCCGTCGTGGGCGCGCGCATCCGGGGCACCCTGGTCGCGATCGGCGACGAGCAGAGCCTGGTCGACTTCGGCGGCCGCAGCGAGGCGTTGGTGGAGACGAAGCATCTCCGCGACGAGGCCGGCGCGCTGAAGCATCAGCCGGGCGACCTGGTCGAGCTGTTCGTGGTCGAGGCCGCGGATCAGATCGTGCTCGCGCCGTCGCTGCTCGCGGATCCCAGGGCGGCCTGGAGCCAGGTGCACGAGGCGCGCCGCACGGAGGTCCCGGTGACGGGACGCGCCACCAGCCTCAACGCCGGCGGCCTCGAGGTCGATCTGGGCGGGGTGCGCGGCTTCTGCCCGGTCTCGCAGGTCGAGGCGGCCTTCTGCGCCGATCCCTCGGTGTACGTGGGGCGCACGCTGCAGTTCCTCGTCACCGAGCTGGACGAGGCGCGCGGGACGGCGGTGCTGTCGCGGAAGGCGCTGCTCCGGCGCGAGGAGCAGGAGAAGGCGAGCCGGCTGCTCGCCTCGCTCAAGCCCGGGGACGAAATCGAGGGATCGGTGACCCGGCTCGAGCCGTTCGGGGCGTTCGTGAATATCGGAGGCGTGGACGGGCTGGTTCACGTCTCGGAGATCAGCCACGACCGGACGGCGCACCCGCGCGATGCGCTCGCCGAGGGACAGAAGGTGCGTGTGCGGGTCCTGCGCATCGATCGGCTGAAGGACGACCGCCCGCGCATCGGGCTCTCGATCAAGGCCGCCGCTCCGGATCCCTGGGCGAACGTCGGGGAGCGCTTCACGAAGGGGCTGCGGGTTCGCGGCGCCGTGGTGCGCCTCACGGACTTCGGCGCGTTCGTGAACCTGGCGCCCGGGATCGACGGCCTGGTCCACGTCTCCGAGGCGGCTCCGCATCGCGTCTCGCACGTGAAGGAGGTGCTGTCCCAGGGACAGGACGTGGAGGCGCTGGTGCTCGCCGTCGATCCGGTCAAGCGGCGCATCTCGCTGTCGATCCGCGAGGCGATAGGGGAATCCGCCCCCGCCGCGCGATCCGCCGCCGTGGGCGACGCCGTCGAGGGTGTCGTGGCGGGGATCAAGCCCTACGGCGTGTTCGTGGACCTGCCGGTCTACGGCCACCGGGTGCGCGGCCTGGTCCCGCGTGAAGAGACGGGCGAGCCGCGCAACGCCGACCTCATGAAGCGCTTCAAGGTCGGCCAGCCGCTCGCGGTCGAGGTGATCGAGGTCAAGGAAGGCAAGATCCGGCTGAGCGCCGCGCGCGCGGCCGCGCGCGCGGAAGAGCGGGGCTTCAGGAGCTACGAGCAGCGGGGCGGCCCCGCCCCGGATGCGCCGCCGACGGCCATGGCCGAGGCGCTGCGCAAGGCGATGGAAGCGGCCAGGAAGAAGCAAGAGGGGCGCTGACCGGAGGCCCGATCGCCGCGGCGCTTGGCATCGAGCGGCGCCCGGCGCGCCTCATCCTCCGGTCGGCGCGCGGTGGAGCCGGGACTGGCCCGCGCTACGAGCCCCAGCTGGCAAGGGCGGCTCTCCCGCCCGGGTGAGTCTCCAGAACAGCCTGGAACTCGGCGAACAGCTCCGGATCCCACCATCCCCTCTTCGTCTCCTGCGCCATGATCTCGAGCGCCACGGCACTCGTCATGGCGTCGCGATACGGCCGCGGCGAGGTCATCCCGTCGTACACGTCGCCCAGCGCCGCCACGCGGGCGATCAGGGGAATCGAATCCCTCGCCAGCCCCTCCGGATAGCCGGTGCCGTCGCATTTCTCGTGGTGGTGGTAGACGACGGGCAGAGCCCGCTGGAGGCTGGGCATGTGCTGGAGCAGGTCGCGTCCCACCACCGGATGGCGCCTCATCTCCTCGGTTTCCTCGGGGGTGAGCCTTCCCGGCTTGAAGAGGACCTCGTCCCTGACCCCGATCTTGCCCAGATCGTGGAAGAGACAGCCCTGGCGAAGCGCCATGAGGTCCTGGGCGGGGAGCCCCACGCGTTCGCCCAGCATGCCCGCATAGTGGGACACCCTGCCGCTGTGCCCCGCCGTTTGGGGATCACGCGCGTCGATGGTCCTGGCGAGCGCCACGATCACGCGCTCGGCGTCCTCGAGCGTGTCGGTCACCGCCTTGACGCGCAGCAGGGCCTGCACCCGGGTGAGGAGCTCCTCGGTGTCGAACGGCTTGTGAATGAAATCCGTGACACCGTCCCGGATGGCCCTCAGCCGGTCGACCCGGGTCGCGTCGCCGCTCAGCATCACCACCGGAAGGAGACGGAGGGCATCGTGAGAACGGATCTCCTCCAGGACCACGTGCCCCTGTCGGCCCGGCAGATGCACGTCCAGGAGGACCAGATCGGGCGGCGCTCCCTTGAGGAGCTCGAGCGCCTCTTCCGCCGAGGCCGCCTCTTCCACGATCGCTGCCAGCGGCTCGAGGAGACGAACCAGGACCTGCCGGATCTGGGCGTCATCGTCGACGACCAGCAGTCGAGCTCCCTGGCCTGCCGGCGAGGCCGCGAGATCCGCGCTCATCAGACGCTCGGCGCTCCGCATCAGGCGGCCATGCGGCGGGGCTGTTGAAGCGCCTCGCGCACCTTGCGGAGCAGGATCTCGGGAGTGAAGGGCTTGAGGAGGAAGTTCACTCCAGGCCGAAGCACTCCGCGGTGGACCACCGCCCCGACGGTGAAGCCGGATATGAACAGCACCCGCGTGTCCGGATGGGTCACGCTGATGCGATCGACGAACTCGGGGCCGCTCATCTCGGGCATGATGACGTCGCACACCACGAGATCGATCGCGGACCCGTCATCGTCGAAGAATCTCAGCGCTCCCACACCGTCCCCGGCCTCGAGCACGGTGTAGCCGTTGAGCCTCAGCGACTCCCGGATCACCGACCGCACCTGGACATCGTCATCCACCAGCAGCACCGTCTCGGAGCCCCGCGCCGGCGGCCCGACGAGAACCCGCGACTCGCCGGATTCGCGGTCGGCCTCGACCCTGGGCAGGAACACCTTGAACGTGGAGCCTTTCCCGGGCTCGCTGTAGACCTCGACGTGCCCCCCACTCTGCTGGGCGATCCCGTAGACCATGGACAGGCCCAGGCCCGTCCCCTTGCCCCCCTCCTTGGTGGTGAAGAACGGCTCGAAGATCCTCGACTTGGTGTCCGCGTCCATTCCGCACCCGGTGTCGCTCACGGCCAGCATGACGTAGGGTCCCGGCGTCACGCCGATGTGGTCGCGCGCGTAGGCATCGTGCAGCTCCAGGTTGGCGGTCTCGATCGTGAGCTTGCCGCCCTCGGGCATGGCGTCGCGGGCGTTGACGACCAGATTCAAGAGCACCTGCTGGATCTGGCCCGGATCCACCCGGACGCAGCCGAGCTCGGCGCTCGGCAAGGTCTTGAGGTCGATGTCGGCTCCGATGATGCGCCGCAGCATGTTGTCCATCTCGCCGATCACCCCCCGGAGGTCCAGGACGCGGGGCTCGAGCACCTGGTGCCGGCTGAAAGCCAGGAGCTGCCGGGTGAGGGAGGCGGCGCGCTTGGCCGCCTGCTGGATCTCCTCGACGTCCAGGCGGTTGGGATCGGAGGGCTCGAGGCGCGCCAGCAGGAGCTCGCCGTAGCCCATGATCGCGGTCAGGATGTTGTTGAAGTCGTGAGCCACCCCGCCCGCGAGCCTCCCCACCGCCTCCATCTTCTGGGTGTGGCGGAGCTGCTCCTCGGTCCTCCGCAGCGCCTCCTCGACTTCTCGCCGGCGGCGCGCCTGCTCCATCTCGCTCACGGCCCGGCGCACCGCGGGCACGAGACGCGAGAGCCGCTGCTTGAGGACGTAGTCGGTGGCCCCCTGGCGCACCGCGTCGATGGCGGCCTCCTCTCCGAGCCTCCCCGAGACGAAGATGAAGGGGACGTCGGGTGCGAGGCGCCGGGCGATCTCGAGGGCCGAGAGCCCGTCGAAGGTAGGGAGCGCGAAGTCCGAGAGGATGAGCTCGACGTCGCCGCCCTCGAGCGCGGCGGTGAACTCGCCGCGGGTGCAGACGTTCCGTGCCTCGAGCCCCACGCCGTCGGCCTCGAGCGTGTCGCGAACGAGCTCCACGTCGTGCGGATCGTCCTCGAGGTGCAAGATTCGCAGCGGGTGCTCGCTTCTCGGCTCCACCGGCACGGTCATCGCAGGCCTCCTCCTTCGGATCTAGGCTGCCTTCCTCGGGCTCCCGGGTGGCGGCTCGTTCAGGACCGCCCAGAACAGGCCCAGGTTCTTCACCACGTCGACGAACTCCTGGAAGACCACCGGCTTGACGACGTAGGCGTTGACCCCCAGCTGGTAGCTCTCGACGATGTCGCTCTCCTCGCGCGACGAGGTGAGCATCACGACCGGGATCGAGCGAAGCTTCTCATCCTCCTTCATGTCCCGCAGGACCTCGAGCCCGTCCAGCCTGGGCATCTTGAGGTCCAGCAGGACCACCGTCGGGTTGCCGGGGGCGCGGTCGCGAAAGCCGCCGCGGCGATGCAGGTAGTCGAGCGCCTCCACGCCGTCACCGACCACGACCACCTCGCTCGCCAGGTGGTGCTCCCCCAGGGCCGCCAGCGTGAGCTCGACGTCTTCGGGGCTGTCCTCGGCGAGGAGGATGCGCTTGAGGGTGCCGCTCATGCCGCCTCCTTCAGTTCGGGCAAAGAGGAAAAGTGGGTGGCCCCACGGTCCATCCCCAGAGCCCCGGAAAAGGGCATGCCGAGTCGCCGCCCTGGCAGGGCCAGGACGGAGAGGCACAGAGACGCAACGGAGACCACGCCGACGAA
>Ga0066698_10001535_pt1 | contig 10146 bp, 7 predicted proteins | sample GraSoiAngelo_147_FD_66457 | JGI IMG/M metagenome (GOLD analysis project Ga0066698, IMG submission 66457) | Grasslands soil microbial communities from the Angelo Coastal Reserve, California, USA - 14_1009_05_40cm | ecosystem: Environmental > Terrestrial > Soil > Grasslands | place: USA... | reverse complement strand
AGCGTGTTGAGATTGGTCGCCTTGATGGCGGCGACGATGGCGCCTTTGTCGTCGACACTCGCCGCCCGCTTGAGCGCGTCGAGCCCCACCTCGAACAGGGCGTGGATGAAGCCGAGCGGCTGCGTCCACTGCTTCTTCGTCTCGCGCGTGTACTCCGCGGCGAAGGCCGCCGCGCTGGCGCCGGTCAGCGACGACTTGAACGGGTGCTGCGGCGTCCACCAGACCTCAGTGGACATGCCGTCACCCAAGTCGCCCAGCGCCTCGACCGAGCGCGGAAAGAGCAGCGCCTTGCCGATGGAGGCGACCTTCGGACGGAAGCCCTGCTGAGCGGCCTGCTTCCAGAACGTCGTCCAGTCCGGCGGGATCGGCACGCCGGTGACGATCTCGACCTTTTCCCGCTTGAAGGTCGCGATCTGCGAGGAGAAGTCGTCGGTGAGGTTCGGATAGCGCCCGGGGTCGATGACCTTGTAGCCGGCCTTGGCCAGCGCGGGCGGAAACCCGCGCTCCTTGTCGCCCCACGCGTTGCCGTCGCCGTCGTTGGGCCACAGCGCTCCCACGACCTTGTTCGTCTCCACCGAGTTCCACATGTCGATGAACACGCCGATGATGTCCTCGAGCCCCCAGAAGAAGTGATAGGTCGACTTGAAGCCGACGTCGGGCTTGCCGCCGCGCGCGAAGAACCACGGCTGCCACGGACACACGGAAGAGATGGCGGGCGTGCCGTTGACTTCGCACTGATCGGAGACGGGATTGGTGGTCTCCGGTGTGCTTGCAACGAGCATGAGGTCGATCTTGTCGGACAGGATCAGCCGCGACGCGACCTCGGCCGCGCGGTTCGGATCCGACTGGCTGTCGCGCACGAGGATCTCGACCGGGTGCGCGCGATCCCGGATTGTCAGCCCCTTCCCGAGCGTCTTGCGCATCCCGCCGACCACGAAGGTGTCGGCCTCGCCGAATCCCGCCAGCGGCCCCGTCTGCGGGCTGACGTAGCCGATCTTGATCGTGCGGCGCGCCTGGCCGCGCGCGGGCGCGGGTCCGAGGCCGGCGGACGCCACGCCGGCCGAGGCGACGCGGATGAAACGCCGGCGAGTGACGGCGATGTCGTCGCTCATGTGATCCTCCGCTCTGTCTTCCGCGCCCGGGACGGATGTGACCCTGACGGATCGCAGGGCCTGACAACGGCCGCGTGGACTGCGGACCATCCGTTCGCGGGCCGAAGGCCGGGTGCCATGCTAGTCGAGGGATAGCACAGTCAAGGAAGTGCCCGCATCGCTGCACGGCACTCGGCTGGTGCCTGCTCGGGCTACCGCGTCCCTCCGCTGGCCCTCCTGGGGGCGTACCTGGTCAAGGCCGCGGGCCGCTTCGGCCAGTCCTATCTCAGGGCCTCCGTCGGCGAACGCGTCATCGCCCGCCTCCGCCGCGAGCTCTACGCGCACATCCAGGGTATGCCGCTCGCCTGCTTCGCCTCGCTGCACTCGGCCGAGCTGATGACACGCGTGGTGAACGACGTGAACCGGCGGCCGCGCCTCGGAAGTCAGCGGGCTCACCCCGATGTCTTCCTCGGGCACGACTTCGAGACGCCCGTCTGGTAGTCGGACCCTTCCGCCTGGCGCAGACTCAGGTCATCCAGCGTTGCTGTCGATCACGATCGAGGGCGCGGCACCTTGCTTGCCGAATAGCTTATCGGTCGCATTGTAAGCACGGTCGGGTTGCGCGCGGTCCACGCTCGAGTTCGTGCTCTTGCAGCGCGTCCTCGTCGAGAGCTTTGACACGTGACGTCATCGATCTGCGCGCTTTTGTCATGTCCTACCTCGACACACCCGTCTAACTTCCCGAGAAAGCTAGGAAGACGGCTTGGCACTGACCGTGCACTGCTACGCCGCCGGCCCCGAGATTGCTCTACGAGGGCCGACGGAGGGCGAGATGTCAGCGAGAATCGCCGGCGCGGTCATGTTCAAAAAAATGAGGTCAGCGAACTTGCGGGATTATATTCGAGAGCCCTTGCCGATACTGTCGCCCCGCGGCCAAGTCCTTGAGGGAGCCGAGGCTCCGGTTGACAAGGGATTGGGCATTTCCTGCAATAAGGGGCCTGTGGCCCATTGCCGTCTACTGATTGCTCTTTGCTTCCTGCTAGGCTCGTTCTTCCTTTCGGTCGGCGACGGCTTCGCGGCCGACGCCGACACGACCGCCGCGGAGCAGAACATCCGGATCTACATGAAAATGGGCATCGTCGGCACCCGCGTTCAGGCCTGGCTCGCGGCCGGGGGCACGCCGCAGCAGGTCGAGGCGTTGGGCCAGGACGTCGGCACCTACCTGACCTCGGGCGAGCTCGCCAAGGCCGAGGCGTCGATGGACAGCCTGTTCGACATCATCGTGGGGGAGACGGCGTCGTCGGAGGCGGCGGAGATCGCCGCGCTTGCGACACGGATCGTCGGCCTGCACCCCCTGATCGAGCGCTGGACGGCCGCGGGGGGCGATCCGGACAAGGTGGCTCCGCTGTGGGCAACGCTGAGCGGCAGCCTGCTCTCGGGCTCGCTTGCGGACGTGGAAACACAGATCGACAGGATCGAGGCCTTCGTGGCCATTCCCGCGCTCTGCGGGACGACGACGAAGGGCCTGTCTCCGCCGTCCACCACCCCATCGCCGACCCTGATCGGGACGCTCGTGACGACTAACAAGAACACCACCCCGGGGCCTGTCGGGTTCGACTACCTCATGGACCTCGTCACGGGCGCGGGCGTGAACTTCTACCTATTGGGCCGCGACTGGGCGGACCTCGAGCCGTCGCCGGGCACGTTCGACTTCGGCGGGTCACTGGCGCAGCCGCTGACCGAGATGCTGGCGCGGTATCCGCAGTTCGCGGGGTTCGGCTTCGTCATCAACGTGCTCAACGGTAGCAGCCGCCTCACGCCGGCTGACCTGGACGACCTGCCGTTCGACGACCCCGACGTGCTGGAGCGCTTCGACGCTCTCATCGACGCCCTCGCCGCAGAGCCGTTGAGCGCGAAGCTCGGTTACATCCTGGTGGGCAACGAGGTCGACTCGATGCTCGCGGATCCGGCCGACGCCGCGGCCTTCGTCACCTTCTACGAGCGTGCCGTGAACCGCATCCACCTGAAGCTGCCGAAGGTGAAGGTCAGCACGATCGTCTCGTCCGCCGGCGCGACGGGGAGGACGCCAAAGCTCTTCGCCAACCTCAGCGCGCTCAGTGACTTCGTGACCTATACGTACTACCCGATCGCGGGCACCGCTACCGGAACCTGGGTGATGCGGCCGCCGAGCGAGGTGAAGTCCGACCTGGACTGGCTGGCCGCGCTGGCGTGCGACAAGCCGTTCGCCTTTACCGAGATCGGCTACTCCTCCTCGATCGACATCGGTTCGTCGGAGAGCCAGCAGGCCGACTTCGTCCGCACGGTGTTCGCCGACCTCGACACGTACCGGCAGCAGGGACGGCTCGCCTTCCTCCAGTACGAGGCCCTGTACGACCTGCCGCCTGACACGTGCGACGCGTACACGATCCCGGACAGCGCGGTGGCTGACTCCATCTGCACCTTCCTGCGCAGCCTGGGTCTGCGCTCGTACGACACCGACGTCCCGCGCCAGGCCTGGGACGCGTTCATCGAGGGCATCGATCAGTGGACCCGCTGACGGCTCCGCTGGTGTGCGAGTCACCGGGAACGCCGGTGCTATGATGCAGCAGATCGGCGACGGCAATCCGAGGTGACGTGACATTGTCGCGTCCGCGTCGCGTGGGCGATTCCCAACCCAGACAGTATGCGCTTTGCGCTTCTTCTACGGGCAGTGCTTAAGCAGGACTGGGCGGTCGAGCAGATTTCGTATCAACGGATGGGCAGCAAGGGTGCCTGGAGATCCTCAGCCCCGGGAGGTGAGTAAGCTGCTCAAGGCCACCGGCAATCTCTCGCTCGGTGGCACTTTTAGATGGCGCGATACGATTCCTTGACCGGTTGATCCCGCGGGATTAAGCTCCTCGCACCTGCTCGAGCCGCGTGGAGACCCTCAGGTGATCACGCCCACTCCGAAAATCTGCTCTCTCCTCCCGAGTGTGACGGAAATCGTGTTCGCGCTCGGCCTGGAGGACCGACTTGTCGCCGTCACGCACGAGTGCGACTTCCCGTCCGAGGCGTGCCGACGGCCGGTCATCACGCGCAGCACCCTCGATCAAGGGAGGCGCGGGAGCAGCCATGCTATCCACATGCACATCACCGCCGCACTGCATGGCGGGAGCAGCATCTACCTGCTCGACCAGGGTCTCCTCCAGCGGCTCGCGCCCGATCTCATCCTCACCCAGGAGCTCTGTGACGTCTGTGCGGTCTCCTACGACACCGTCAGGAAGGCGGTCCGGAGCCTCCACGGGTCGCCGATGGTCCTGTCGCTCGAGCCGACTACTCTCCAGGGTATTTTGGACACGATCAGACAGGTGGGCGAGGCGACCGGTGCGGGCGCTCGCGCCGAGACGCTCGTGCAGGCGCTCGAAAGGCGGATCGAGGCTGTCGCGGCGGCGGCCGGGCGCGCTCTGGGGCGCCCGAGCGTCTTCGCGATGGAGTGGCTGGACCCACCCTTCACCGCGGGCCACTGGGTGCCACAGCTGGTGCGGCTCGCCGGGGGCCGCGACGAGCTGGCGCGCGAGGGATTCCCCTCGACCCAGATCTCATGGGGCCAGATCGTTGACTACGACCCCGAGGTCATCGTCCTGATGCCGTGCGGCTTCACGAGGGAGCGGACCCTCGAGGAGCTCGCCCATGTCTCTCTCCCAAAGGAATGGCGCGCGCTGAGCGCGGTACGGTCGGGGCGCGTCTTCGCGGTCAATGGGTCTGCCTATTTCAATCGCCCTGGTCCTCGGATTGTCGTGGGGCTCCAGATCCTTGCCGAGATCATTCACCCCGAGATCTTCCCGCGAACCACACCGCCCGAGGCGTGGCAGCCTCTCCCTTGAACACATCAGGCGCCAGCAACGGATTGGCCATCCGAGTTGATGGCTCGAACTGCCCGTCGACGAATGCCGCAGTCGGGGATGGAGAGGTTGTCCGGGGGACCGCAGCGCTTCATGAACGAACGGGCCGCACTTGCGGCAATCTGAACGGATTCCCCGGGAATAGGCGCTGTAATGCTTGGCTCCCAGCTGTTCTTTGCAGTTGGAAGATATGCTCGTCGCAAGCATCGGCGCGTGGGTTGCCGAGTGCGAGGACGCGTGCTCTTTGGGGGTCACATCGCAATGACGGGAACCAGGGTAAAGCAACCGGGGCCGGAGAGCCGTTCATGTTGTCTTCGCTCTACACCGCGATCGAGCAGCAGACGACGTCTGCCGGCGGCGGACCCTACTGCGCCTATTGAAGCAGCGGCCGCGGCCTGCCGCCCCCTCGCGGCCGCGCTGCATACTGCCCGGGCATGAAGGGAATCATCCTGGCTGGTGGCTCGGGCACCCGGCTTTACCCCATCACGCTCGGCGTGTCGAAGCAGCTGATCCCGATCTACGACAAGCCGATGATCTACTACCCGCTGTCGACGCTGATGCTGGCGGGCATCCGCGAGATCCTCGTGATCACGACCCCGCACGAGCAGGACGGCTTCAAGCGCCTGCTCGGCGACGGCTCGCAGTTCGGGATCCGGCTCGCGTGGGCGGCGCAGCCGCGGCCGGAGGGGCTCGCGCAGGCGTTCCTGATAGGGCGCGATTTCGTGGGCGCGGACGGGGCGGCGCTCGCGCTCGGCGACAACATCTTCCACGGCAACGACCTGCCCCAGATCCTGCAGCGCGCCGCGGGCCGCGGCACGGGCGCCACGGTCTTCGCCTACCGCGTGCGCGACCCGCAGCGATACGGGGTCGTCGAGTTCGGGCCGAACGGCAAGGCGATCGGGCTCGAGGAGAAGCCGGAAGAGCCGCGCTCGCACCACGCGGTCCCCGGTCTCTACTTCTACGACAACCGCGTGCTGGAGATCGCCGCCAGGCTCAGGCCCTCGGCGCGCGGCGAGCTCGAGATCACCGACGTCAACCGCGCCTACCTCGCGCTCGGCGAGCTGCACGTCGAGCAGCTCGGCCGCGGGATGGCCTGGCTCGACACTGGCACCCACGAGGCTCTGCTGCAAGCCTCGGCCTTCGTCCAGGCGATCGAGGAGCGGCAGGACCTGAAGGTGGCCTGCCCGGAGGAGGTCGCGCTCAACATGGGCTTCGTCACCGCGGACGACGTGCGCCGCCAGGCCGAGGGCCTCAAGAAGAGCGAGTACGGCCAGTACCTGCTGCGGCTGGTGAACGGCGACTAGAGTCGCGGGCCAGCGAGATGCTGAAGCGCGTGCTGCTGCTCCGCGCAGCGGCCGGCTGTGGCGTCGGGCTCCTGGGTTTCCGAAGGCTGAAGCGTCCGAGTGTGGGGGGATGTCGCGGTGACGGGAACCAGGGTAGGGCAACCGGGGCCGGAGGGCCATTCATGTTGCCTTCGCGCCGACCCTACGACATTCACGGAGCGTGGCCGAAGAGAATGGAGTTGTCATCGATCCAGACTTCAGCTATATTCCCCGAGGGCACATCCGAGCGGGACGAGTATCAGCTCTCGCTCGCCGAGGGGGAATCGTGAGGTGACGGTGGCGGAGCCGACGGGTGGCGGCCGCGCCGGCGCCCCGGGGACAACGTACTGCCGCTCATGAACGTGTTCCGGACGGCGATTCGCGAGGTCCTGATCCTGGAGCCGCGGGTATTCGGCGATGACCGCGGCTTCTTCTTCGAGAGCTACAATCAGCGCGCGCTCGCGCAGGCGGCGGGGATCGAGGTTCCGTTCGTCCAGGACAACCACTCGCGCTCGGCGCGGAAGGTCCTGCGCGGGCTGCACTACCAGATCGGACAGCCGCAGGGCAAACTAGTGCGCGCGATCGTCGGGACCGTGTTCGATGTGGCGGTGGACATTCGACGCTCGTCGCCCACGTTCGGCAAGTGGGTGAGCGTCGAGCTGAGCGCCGAGAACAAGCAGATGGCATGGATTCCGGCCGGGTTTGCCCACGGGTTCCTGGCGCTCTCGGACCACGCAGAGATCCTGTACAAGACCACCGACTTCTGGGTGCCCGAGCACGAGCGCACGATCATCTGGGACGATCGCGACCTCGGGATCGGGTGGCCGGTCTCAGGCCCCCCGACGCTCTCGGAGAAGGACCGGCGCGGAATGCGGTTCCGTGACGCCGCGGTCTTCGAGTGACAGGGCCAGGCGCCCCCGCCCCCGGGGAGCCTACGAGACCTACGACGTGGGCCACGGACGGTACTCGCCCGTGGCACCAGGCCGTAGGCACGGCGACGGGTAGAACGGCGGGTGCGGTGAAATTCTCGCCGGTGCCGATGAGGCTCTTGCTCTGGATGATGACGGTCCTCGGGGTTCTGGTGGTGTCGGGTTGCGCGCAGTGGGGGAAGGACCCACCGCCGCTGACGATCACCGAGGTCAAGGCGCAACCGGTCCCTTCTGTAGCGGCGCCGGTGGCTACAGCAGAACCGCCGCAGGCCGAACCACCTACGCCATCGATAGAATCGACTGCGCCAGGCCCGGAGATCGTCGTCCCGCCGCGGCCCGAACCAACGACGCCATCGATAGAATCGACCGCGGCGGCCCGCGAGATCGTCGTCCCGCGCCCTCCAATCGAGAGCGGTCCCATCGGAACTCCTCAACGTCTGATCAGTTCACCCCCGCAGAACGGTGATTATCGGATCGGGCAGGACGACGAGTTGGCGGTGTCCGTCTACAACGAGCCGGATCTCTCGAAGACGCAGATCGTTCGACCCGGGGGAAATATCTCGTTTCCCTTGGCTGGCGAAGTCGCTGCCGCCGGGCGGACGCCCGAAGAACTGGCCTTGGTCATCGAGCAGCGTCTTGCGTCGTACGTGAGGAACCCACGGGTGACCGTTATCGTCACCAAGTACGACAGTCGGCGAGTGAACGTCCTCGGCGAACTGAGGGACCCCGGAGTCGTGCGGTTCGCGTCCGACATCACGCTGCTCGAGGCGGTCTCACGCGCCGGCGGGCTCACGGAAGACGCGGAGCTCGTGAACGGCGTCCTGCTGCGAGACGGCGAAGTACAGCCCGTCGACTTGTTCAGGCTCTTCAGGCGCGCCGACAGCAGCCAGAACGTCGTGATGAAACCTGGCGATACCGTATTGATCCCGAGCGTGAAGGACAGGAAGGTGATGGTGCTGGGCCAGGTAAACAAGCCCCTCATCGTCCCGGTCACCCCAGGGCTGAACATCACGGAGGCGCTATCTCGGGCCAGTGGGTTGACGGACGATGCGGACCTGATGGGGTCCATGTTGATCCGGGATCGTCAGGTACAGCCCGTGGACTTTTACAAGTTACTCCGGGAGGGAGACTTCACTCAGAATGTCGCCCTCAAGGACGGCGATACGATTCTGATCGCCAACATCCGGGAGACCAAGGTTTTCGTCCTAGGGCAGGTGGCGAAGCCGAATGTCGTTCCCGTCACGCCGCACCTGACCTTGGTGGAGGCGATCGCGCGGGCGGGCGGCATCACCGACAACGCGGACCTGCCTGGTTCCCTCTTGATCCGGAACGGGCAGGCGCAACCGGTGAACTACGAGCGTCTCCTCCGTAAGGGCGAGGCCTCTCAGAACATCGTCCTGGAGGCGAATGACGTCGTGCTGATCCCCAATGTCACCGACAGGAAGGTCTTCGTGCTCGGCGAGGTCGCCAGACCGCAAACCCTCGCGCTGCGGACCGGCACGACACTTGTCGAGGCGCTTGCCTCGGCGGGCGGACTCACGCTCAACGCGAAGCGAAGCAACGTCCTGGTGATCAGAGGCGGGCTGGGAGAACCGAGAATCCTTGCCGTGAACGTGGACACGGTCACGAACGAGGGACAGGTGGCGGCCAACGTCAACCTCGAGCCCGGCGATATCGTCTATGCCCCGCGGACCCTGATTGCGGATGTCGTCAAGTCCTTCCAGGATCTGAACACGATCCTGACGCCCTTCGTCACGGCCATGTCGGGGATCGTGCTCGGCCCTGGCGTAGCGGCCGTGCTGCAGGGTCGGGGTGTGCCCCAGGTAACCCCCATCGTCGTCTCGCCCTGAGAGGGGCAACGCGGTCTCTCCCACGCGCGGCCGCCGTGGACAGCATGATGTGGGGTTCGGTCCACCCGACAGCGAATCCACGTTCCCGCGGTCGTCCAAGATCCTGGTGGAGATCCCCTCTGGCGCGGCGGACGACAGCGGACTCTTCCTGAGGGACTGCGCGATGCGGCCGAGCACCGCGTTTGCCAGAGGCGACCGCCGTCTGGTAGGGTAGGCAAGGCCTACCATCTCGCCCAAGGAGCTCTCCCGATGAAGAAGTACTACCTGATGGCGCCAGGGCCGACGCCCGTGCCCGCCAGTGTGCTGCTGGCCATGGCCCAGCCGATGCTCCACCACCGCACGCCCGAGTACGAGGCGCTCTTCATCGAGGTGCGGGCGGGGCTCAAGCGGCTCTTCCAGACCGCCGAGGACGTCATCCCGTTCACCTCGTCGGGCACCGGGGCGATGGAGGCGGCGGTGGTCAACACGCTCTCGCCGGGCGACACCGTGCTCGTGCTCCGGGCCGGCAAGTTCGCCGAGCGTTGGGAGGAGATCTGCCTGGCCTATGGCGTCAGGGCCATCGCCCTCAGCGCGCCCTTCGGGGAGACGGTACCCGCCGATCGGTTCGCGGAGGCGCTCGCCCGGCACCCGGAGGCCAAGGCGGTGCTGATGCAGCACAGCGAGTCCTCCACGGGCGTGCTCCACGACGTCAAGGGCGTCGCCGCCGTGACCCGGCCCACCAACGCGATCCTGATCGTGGACGCGGTCTCGAGCCTCGGCATCGCGGACCTCCCGATGGACGCGTGGGGCGTCGACCTCGTCGTGGCGGGCTCGCAGAAGGGGCTGATGCTGCCCCCGGGACTGTCCTTCTGCGCGCTGTCGGACAAGGCATGGGGCCATGTCAAGGCCTCCCGGCTGCCGAGGTACTACTTCGACCTCACCGCCGAGGGGAAGGCGGTCAGCAACAACGAGGCGCACTTCACGCCGGCCGTGTCCATCGTGGTGGGCCTGCGCGAGGTCCTGCGCATGATCGAGGCGGAGGGGCTCCAGAACGTCCTCAAGCGCCACGAGCGACTGGCGCGGGCGACGCGCTC
>Ga0066698_10001531_pt1 | contig 10167 bp, 6 predicted proteins | sample GraSoiAngelo_147_FD_66457 | JGI IMG/M metagenome (GOLD analysis project Ga0066698, IMG submission 66457) | Grasslands soil microbial communities from the Angelo Coastal Reserve, California, USA - 14_1009_05_40cm | ecosystem: Environmental > Terrestrial > Soil > Grasslands | place: USA... | reverse complement strand
TGCTGTTTGCAACGTAGTGTTCAGAAAGTAGTCGGGTTTAGGGGTCTGTGGACTTGCCGCTCCGGTCTCGCGGCAGACTTGATCCCCCGATAACAAGGAGGGTTCGTCTCAAATCCAAGGAACAGGTCTTGGCTCCTCCTTTACCTGCTAAATCAGACTAACCGTCTAACATCCAACAGAAGCCAGACCAAGGCTCTAACGTTAAGAGAGAGGGGCGACGGGAGAACTGTTGCAGATGGCCTCTTGGCGACCACTGTATTCTGTATCATCTTTCCCGTCGCCCTTCGCTCTCTGAAGAGATATTCTCAAACGAGATATTTCAGTCAGGCGTCTACACTGTAACTAGAACGAGTCATTTCTAACACGCCACACGCGAGGTTGGAAACCTCAGCCGTCAAAATGGGGCTTCCCAGCAAGTAACGATTCCAGCAAAAACAATGTCTTTTGCCGCTATCGACCAGCTATTCCGCGGGGTCGAGCTTCAAGTAGACCATCCCAGGTGAAATAATGATGGAGGAGCTGTAATTCTCTGTTCACTGTTGTTTGCTTGTGTTCAACCTTCTAACACGATTCCAAGTAACGGAACGCTTGTGTGAACAATAGAGCAATTACGTAACGTGAGGTTCTGATGACAGCCAGACACGGCTTAGTTGGAGCAATCATGTCCGTCACGCTTGTTCTCTTGACTACAGTAAACACAGTCGGCAGCCCTTCTACGCTATCCATATCTCCTCTAACTGCAATAGCACCTGGACTCGGCGGGACTGTTGAATTGGCCTGGCACGACCATGCGACTAGAGCCTCCTTCTATGCCGTTGGAAGGCCTTGGGTCTTCTACGGGGTGCAAGGTGCTCATGGTCTGAATCTATTCTACTCAACCTTCGACGGGAAACACTGGACCCGACACGACACCACCATTTCCACACAAGGGAATGACTATGGTCAGCCCATTAACGCAGAGACCAACGGGACGTACGTCTTCGTCACTACTGGTGAAGGAAGGGACCAGGGATGTTCATCATTCCTCTGTCTGGTCCTACACTATGGAAGACTGAACGCTGACGGCACGATTACATGGCGAAGCGGACCATCCGGGCCGACAGCGGTCCGGGAAATAACGAGGCTCTGCGGAGCTTGTCCCGTCTTCTCCTCCATCAAAATCAGCACGGAAAACACGCTGTTCGTCTCCTACAGTAACCTCTCGGCCACCTATGTCTCTTGGACCCGTGACTACAATAGCTGGAACACGCTCAAACTGGACAGTCTGAGCGAGGAGACCGCGCTGGCCCGACTATCATCGGGAAAAATGTACGTCGCCTTCGGCGGGGGAAACAATCGCGGGGGAGGATCCAACACGACGATTTACGGAAGACTGTGGGACGGAGAAGGCTGGGGGGACACGGAGGTGATCACTCGGTCGCATGTTGCTTGGAGGGGGAACTTTGGAGTATATCCAACCCCTCTCTTCCTCTTCGCGCATGAGTCTACGATCTCGATCTTCTATCAGGGCTGTTCAGCATGCCGGGAGGACGATTACAGCATCGAGGAGGCCGCTAGGAACGCTTCGATGACGGCGTGGACCTCACCCTCTACAGCTTTCAACAACACCTTACCTAGCGACCTCCTACCGTACGGACAGTGTACTGGTAATCCTCTCGACGTGGACTTGTGGACCATTACCGAGGACAAGTCGTCCAGCAGTAGCTTCTTTCTCACGACATATCTCTCCCCTGGAGTCTCTCCCCCGTCAGAACAATGCTCTCCTCCAGGGTCACGCATTACCGTCTACTCTAGCACGGGAACCCGGTTTCAACACGAGACAGGACTTGCAACATCGTCACTACCCTCAGCTAGGTCAGGGGTTGATTTCGGCGCTATAATATCTGACCCGGAGACAATAGTTATCGCCGGAAGGAGCTCCTTCAACGTCTATGTGAAAGACTCCCCTTGCATTAGGGCCTGCCCACAGGTCCAGGCTTCCACCATCACATTCACATCTCAGTAGAGATGCGTGAATCTCGACACACACTCATCCCAAAACAAGTATAATCATGCAGATTATACCATTCTACACCTCAATATTTCCAACAATTAAATACGATTGTCACCAAAACCTTCTAGGCGTCGCATCATTTTTCCCTCATCACCGCGGACACTCCAGACCGTAAGATACCGAGAGCTATTCCTTAGCGCTCTCTTAATCCTAGGAACAGCCAGCCTTCTCTTCACCACACCTGTTCAAACTGTTCAGGGGCAATCTGTTCCCGCATGGAACCTGAACGTTGCGTGCAGCGCGACTGTGACAACATTCCAGAACATCACAGGCTCTTCTGGGGCCCTGTCAGGAAGCCCCTGGCAGACAAGCTCTACCGCAGGTGGGGTCCCGAACAAACGCGACCTGTCACCGCCCTGCCTGATCACTAACGTCAAAGGACAAGTTGTGTCAACACTAGTTCAGATAAACGGAATCTATCTACCTCACCTGACCTACGGAGACTGCTCCACGAAGTTCGACGCAGTTAATGGAGGTGGACCCTACCCTGATAGGAATCGAGACGGAAAGCCAGACAGTTTCTGCGACGATTATGGGGATATCCATCCCATGGGAGGAGGAAGCACAAGCATCCACATCGAATTCGACCAGGACTGGTTTGCAAAAGGCTACTGCGGACCAGGTCATTCGCCCTGCGATAACCAGACCATAATACAGTACTACTCCACAGGGAGCAAATCCCTAGATGTTCAGGGTTTTGTCTACTGGGACGCTGGCCACTGGGAACTCCACCCATTCACGGCCTGGAAACCCTCCGGCAGTCCCCAGCCCCTCACAGCAACCTTCACCTTCTCCCCCTCGAACCCATCGACTGGGGCCTCGGTCTCATTCATTGCGACCGCAAGCGGAGGAGTACCACCGTACGGTTTCACATGGAATTTCGGTGACGGCACCACAGGCTCGGGCAGCTCCACGAGTCACAGCTACTCGGCCCAGGGCACCTACACGGTAACTCTCACTGTTAAGGATTCAGCGTTGCCGACAGCAACCACTCGGACTGCAACTCAATCCTTCACCGTGTCTCCGCCTTCCTCCACAGGCAATTACACTGTCTCTTGGCAGGGCTTCGACTGGGACGGAGGTGGGGAACACACTCTAGCCCTCAACGGAAACTTCCTAGCCTCTGTTCCATCGACCGACACTCCACAGAACGCCAACGTGTACGTGGCGTTTTCCCTAGACATCACATCACTCATCGTCCAGGGTACTAACACGCTGTTGTTCACGCATGCAAACTGGGACTGCAATACCGTCGACAGAGTCAAGAACCTGCAGGTTACAAACGGATCCACTGTGATCTACAGCAACTCAACGGTTCTTCCTCTTAGCTGCACAAAATCAATCACGTACACGTTTACAGTTGGAGGGTCTTTGCGTAACACTTCGACAACAGTCACATGCCCGCCGTCCGGCACTGTTGATGTAGCTTTGTCATGCTCTGCCATGGTCGCTGACGTTTCGTCTGGAACAGCGAGCACACCGAACGGCGCAGTGACCTTTACTCCCGGGGGTTCGTGTTCGCTCGTCAGCGGATCATGTTCCGTGAGCATCACGCCCACAGCATCTGGCCCGCTCAACGTTTCCGGTTCGTATCTCGGTGATTCAACACACAACGCGAGCACTGGCAGTGCTACCGTGAACGTTGCCAAGCGCAGCACGTCGATGAGTGTCATCTGCTCTCCCAGCGCAGGAAGCACGGGCCTAGTCTCAACATGCACGGCCACTGTCGCCGACATTTCACCCGGGTCATCCAGTACTCCTACTGGCAGCGTGAGCTGGACCCACAGCAACACCGGAAGCTTCAGTGAGACGAACTGTTCACTAGTCTCGGGAAGTTGCTCAGTGACCTACACCGCTACTTCTCAAGGGTCTCACGTAATTACTGGCAGTTATGGTGGCGACTCGACCCACAACGCCAGCTCAAGCCAGGCCACCATCAACATTGACACGGCCGATGACCCGACGCAAACGTCTGTTTCGTGCTACCCCAGTAGTGTAGTGATAAATCAGCCGACGACGTGCACAGCAACTGTTACTGATACAGCCGCCTCAGGCGCAACGCCGCCAACCGGTATGATTGTATTCAGCCCAAGCGGTAGTTGCGCTCTGGCCAATGCCAGCTCCAACTCTGCCGGTTGCTCTGTTAGCATCGCCCCGGCCACGCTGGGAACCATGATGGTCACTGCCAGTTACGGAGGTGACTCCTCTCATAGAGCGAGCAGCGACAGCACGTCTGTCGCTGTTAGCAAGCGTGCTACGTCCACAGTTGTCAATTGTTCGCCCAACCCGGTGACCAACAATGTCAGCGCCAGTTGTAGTGTTACGGTGAGCGACATTGACGTCAGTACGGCCGTTACTCCCGCCGGCACTGTTGGTTTCGTCTCTAATTCAACCGGCACGTTCAACGCTTCCAGCTGTACTCTCGTCGCGACAGCCAGCGTTGGCATAGCCAGCTGCTCTGTGTCCTACAAGCCCAGCGTGACTGGGCACCACGGGATAACCGGAACCTTTGCCGGAGACTCCAATCACAACGGTAGCAGGGGAAGCGTGACCGAGACAGTCGCACAGCAGGCCACATCATCTTCCTACTCACTGGTCATATCTAACGATGGCAGGGTCTTCCGTTATCAGAACGGAACATTCAGGCTAGTTGGCCAACCGGTCACAACGCCTCTTCGACAGGTGGTATGGAAATCCGACGGCTCCTATGCTCTAATCGTGGGCGACTCCGGAGTTCTGCTCAAGTATGATGGGACGCAGCTGACCAGTATACCTACCGGGGTAACGACCAATCTTTACGCATCGGCCTGGAAGCCTGACGGCTCCTATGCGCTGATAAGCGGGTCAGGAGGAATACTGTTCAAGTACGACGGGGCCTTGCTCACGAGATTGCAAAGCCCGTTCACTAACTCTATACGCTCGATAAGCTGGAACGCTGCTGGCACCCAGGCGCTAATGGTCGGGTCACTAGGTGGGGTGCTTCTCTACCCGGCGGGTACGGGACAAATTACCCGAGTCCCCTCGGGAACGACCAACTACCTCTACTCCTCAGCCTGGGAGCCTAACGGGCAGTACGCGTTGATAGCCGGTGTGAACGATACTGTGCTCCGCTATGATGGGACAAGCGTCTTAGCCGTTGACGTCACAGGTCTCAACATCTCCCCGACAATTATCATCCATGCGATCTCCTTTAGCCCTGATGGCACATATGCCCTGCTCGTAGGGGATGCGGCCCTCTTTCTCAAATACGATGGCACCTCCCTGACCCGTCTGACAACCCCTGTTACTAGCGACTTCTATTCCATCAGCTGGCTAGGTGGGACTGCGTACATCGCGGGGGGTACTGGTTCAAGCTTGACATATTCAAGTGGAGTCTTCACTAAACTTGCCAACAATACTGGAACAAGCCTGAGAGGCTGGGCCTGGAAACCAAGTTAGAAACCAGCTGAGGAAAACGTTCTATCTCAGCAGCTCGAAACTCGCCTGTTGCATAGATATCATCCGCCCTTTGGGAGGCGTTATGCCTGCGTGCGAGGTAGATTGTGAAAGGCGGGTGCCTCCCCGCAGAGGAATCGATGAGGGTGAGATTCCCGAACGGTATAGGAGGTTTGCCGGTAGCCCCGAAAGCTGTCGCCACGTGATATATCGAAACCCGATAATTTCGCGTTCCGAGAATGTTGTGGTGCGGAATATTGGTTATAGGCTGCCCGTGCGCTGAACCCCCCTTATGAAAATTCCGAACACCTTACGAATAGCCAAGACAACTCTTCTCTCAATTCTATCCCTTGCAGGCTTAATGTTTCTAGCCCCGGGAGCCATTCAGTCAGCCTCCGCGGACGGAGGCTCCGCGAAGACCCCAACCTTCAGCAACTATGAGCTCGCCGGGAACCCGTTCACAACCGGTGCCAGCGTAGGTACGACCTGCCCCAATTCTCTTCGGACCTGTATGAACACGGAGGGAGAACCATCAATTCGGGCAGCCCCTGACGGCAGTTTCTACGGTTCATCTGAGAACGTGTTCTGCGTCATCGGTGGGCAGTGCGGTGGAACCTTCGCCTACAAGTCAACCGACGGAGGCCAACACTTCACCACTCTTCCTTTGCCGAACAGCGCTTCCTCGGGAAGGGTTGGATTCTCCCCTGCGGGCGGTGATACTGACATTGCGGTCGCACCTGTTCGAAACCTGAACGGCTTCTTCAACGTCTATGTAGCAAGTTTAGCCACCTCCCCTCCACTAGCGAATGTTTACGTGTCCACGAGCAAAGACGGAGGCGGCTCGTGGCTTCTCAACCCAACCGGAGCTAGCATTCCAGTTGATGACCGAGAGTGGATCGCTGCCGATGGGGCTGACAAAGTGTGCGTGTCCTACCATGCTATTTCGGCGACCAACGATATCTTTGTCACGTGCAGCTTGGACGGCGGGACCACTTTCACCCAGACGGGAAACGCGTTTGACCCAGCCCACGTGGCTTTCCTGGCCGGGTTCAATAACATTATCGGCAACCTGGCCATAGACCCACGGAACCATGCGGTTTACCAAGTGTTCAGCTCCGTTGCGAGTGCTGCGGAGCTGGCCCAGTGCACAATCTTCTGCCATGTTCACACAGTTTGGATAGCCGTATCCACCGATGGAGGTTTGACTTTCACCGACACCATAGTGTACAACAACCCGAACACCAACCTTGACTATGGCCACCAGTTCATCAATGTGAGCGTTGACATCGCTGGAAATGTCTATGTGGTCTACAGCGACAACCACAACATCTTCTACAGCTTCTCTAAGACCCTCGGACAAACCTGGTCTGGGCCCTTCCAAATCAACAAAGGGCAGTCTAAAACGGCCATCTTTCCCTGGAGTAGCGCGGGAAGTGGTGGTGCGTTGGACGTGGTATGGTACGGAACAAACTTCTTTGACGGCGTAAACCCGCCGGACAACTACCCGATGACAGCCGCGTGGAAGGTCTACTTTAGCCAAAACCTCAAGGCAACTACCCCAGGAAGCACCTGGAGCCAAGTCGCGGCATCAGGGATAATACACTATGGCGGCGTGTGCGAATCCGGTGTTACGTGCACCGGTAACAGGGACCTGCTAGACGACTTCGGTGTTGCCACGAGTCCGACTACCGGCCTCGCTGCAATTATCTACACGTCCGACCAGTTCGTGGACAGTACCGCAGAGCCTGCGACCCGTCGGTCATCTACAAGTCCATTCTGCACGCGGGACACTACCAACGATATCGACTGTGAGCACACGAACATTGCAGTTCAGACCGGGGGCCCCGGAGTCATCATTACGACGACCGCCACCATGCTTGCCGTGGCACCCACCACTCTATCGGGACCGGTTCTGGCAGGAAGAGACAGCTTTGCCGTGACGGTAATGCCTACGCTTTCTGACACGACAACGCGAAGCCCGGCAACCATCGCGACACGAATCCTCGGTACGTGAACCGAACGTTAGGGCTGACCCTCCCCTCTTTTTCTGAATTTCTCCTCTACAGCTCGAGCGTTGTTTCACTCCAAGAGAGACTACATCTCTCTCGCGGTCCTGACGCTCCCACCCGACAGTGACACGGAGACAATTGCCGCAAATGAAACCATAAACAATGCGAGGGAGAGCCTCCCCCTGCAAAAGTCTTGTTAGTCAGGCCCGAAGGGACGAGGGGCTCCGGTAACGTGCACATAGACCCCTCTCATATTCCCATGCCTGCAGTCTTTCAACATCCGGGAACGGCTTCTGGTTGGCGCGTAGCGCGAGAGGGGCAACACCGACCCCTCTCACTAACATGAATCAAAAGGCAGTTTTTGCTCTATCAGAACGCCAAAAAAATAGGGGAGGAGTAAACGTTTCTTCGTTATGCTACGTGAGGATCGATGCTCCGAAGATGTCGTTGTTTCCCAGACGTCTGTCATCCCACGAGGCCTGCAGTGACCCTGCCGTGGCTGCTATGTTGAAGTAGTCTCCGATGAACGTTGAGAATCCAGGGTTGGAACTGGCCGTGGTCACCTTGATGTTTGCCTCGAAGGAGGTCCCACCTGTTATACTGGCCGTGTAGAATACGTCATAGCGGATGTTGTTCGAGTCTAGTCGTTTGTCACCGAAGATTAGGTTCAGCTGTCCGTTGGGCTGAGCGGCGATCCACGGGAAAAATTGGTCGGTTGATTTTCCGTCGTCGGGGACGTTGACGGGGCTGCTCCAAGTCTTGCCTTTGTTCGTAGACCGTGAATAGCGCACGTCGCTATTAGTACATGGTGGCCGTCCAGTTCCATCGGGTTTGCAGCTTCCTTGCGGAAAGTCGACCCAGACGACTGAAACGGTTCCGTCCGGGCTAACTGCACCCGATGGGAAGCTGTTCGACCTGAAACCGCGGCCTGGAATCGTACCGAAATTCGGATCGGCGTTCTTCAGCCTGAACCGTCCTGGGCTCGGAAGGGCGGAGGCTACATCTTTGGGATTTGTGAAGGTGCTTCCACCATCGGTCGACTTGACCAGTCTGATGGTTAGGGGTCCGGTGTCAGACGTGAAGTCGGCGTAAAAGACGTACAACGTGCCGTCGGGTCCTACTACTGGATTAGAACCGCTTATGGCTCGGGGGAACAGGGCGTCGGGGCTCAAAGTCTTAGCTCGGCTCCAAGTATGTCCGCCGTCCGAGGATTTGACCAACTTGATTTGACCGTCGTCTAGAGCGGAGGGATTGTTCGGGTTCAGGAAGTCGGTCCAGGTAACGTAGATTGTTCCCTTGAACGGGCTTGTGGGGCCATTGTCGACGACGAGGTACTCCTTGTCCGGGAAGTTGACCTTGCCGTCGCCTAGCACGGCGACCGATGCGAAGTCAACCCGGGACCCGCTGTCAACGAGGCGGGCTACTAGAACGTCGCCGGTGCAGCTTTCTGGAAGGTTGTTGGAGGTTGCGCAACTGTTGCGGACTGAGAGGTATGCGAAGTAGAAACTTCCGTCAGGATGGGCCGCGACTGCGGAGTCGCTGCAAAAATCGGAGGAACGCGAGAGAGGAGTGAACCCTGCAAAGCTGTAACTGGCCCCTCCATCAATAGAGAAACTGATGGCGCAGACGAAATTGTTGAAGGTCGGGAACCTGTCGTGGTACCCGACGACAACGTTCTCCGGGTTGGTGGCGCTTATTGCATTGCTGGGCTCCGTGTGACTGACTATCTTGCCCTGGTCGAGGAAGTGTTCTACACTTATCTGTACATTTCCGGAGACCGTTGCCATAGCCGCTGTTGGCGTTGTTCCATCGGCCTGCTGAAGCTCATCTAACCTGTTCAACGCGTCTGGGTCGACCCGTAGCCCGCCAGTTGCTTTTGCCTGATGCATTTGGGGGATTATTGCGAGTAGCATGACGAGTAGAGCGATGGCTACCATTGGATTAAGAGAGCGATTCAAGATTTTTTTCGCAGAAACCAATTACCATCTTCGTAGGTATATTACACCTACCCTGAGCGGCTCAACACAGGCAACCAAGCCTACGTCTTCGCCGCTGGACTGAAGATAGCTCGAGTCGTAGACAGAACCGAGGTGTGCTACTACCACACGGGCCCTCTACGCGGCAACCGGATGGTCCCCTACAACGACGCCACATGTCCCTTCACAGACAACTACCAACCATTCGGCGAAGACAACGGTTTCAGCGGTTCTCATTGCACTGGAAGGCGGTCCTCACTTTGCAAGTGGAGCGGCCGAACTTGTAGTTTGGAGCCTCGGGCGTGGGAGTAAATGCAAGTTCAAACCCCTTTGCACGTCCCATTGGCATGTCTTCTGCGTCAATTTCACCCGGAGAGCGCTCAAGCTCTTGAGATCGCATATCTTTTGAATGTCCTACTATGCTCCAAGTAACATGGAACGGTCTAAAGGGGTGCCTATGCGGGAAAGAGGTCTTTGCTCAGCTTCCAGCGTGGGCTATGACGATTCTTGAGCTAGTGGGGAAAGGGCCCCCGGAACTCCACTCATGTTCACTTGGACGAGAGGGCTAGTCGTGGCGATTCTCGATTGTGCATACGTGCGTTTGGACAAGAGCAATGTGGGAACCAGCACCGAGTTAATACTCCCAAAGTGGGCGGGACGACCCAGATACGGAGCCTACAGTTTCAGCTGTTTT
>Ga0066698_10001525_pt1 | contig 10180 bp, 11 predicted proteins | sample GraSoiAngelo_147_FD_66457 | JGI IMG/M metagenome (GOLD analysis project Ga0066698, IMG submission 66457) | Grasslands soil microbial communities from the Angelo Coastal Reserve, California, USA - 14_1009_05_40cm | ecosystem: Environmental > Terrestrial > Soil > Grasslands | place: USA... | reverse complement strand
GCTCGAGGAGTCGCGCGCGCCTGGCGACCGAGGAAGAGGGCGATGCCGCCGCCGTGCAGCACGACCGAAAGAAGGACGACGAGGGCCGCGACGGCGAAGAGCCGCTCCGCCTCGGCGACGCCGGCAAAGGCGGGAAGCAGGACGAGGAGGAGTGAGCTCAGCCCGCGAGGGCCAAACCAGGCGATGAGCCGTCGGCTCGCGTCGTCGATGCCCGCCCTCTTCAGTCCGGGCAGCAGCACAGCGGTCCGCAGCCCGAGCGCGATGACGGCAAAGAGCAGCGTTCGCCCATCGGCGACAGTGAGTCCGATCCAGATCAGCGACGCTCCAAAGGCGACAAAAGTCAGGAGCAGAAACATCTCCGCGGTCGCTTCGCCGTAATCGAGAAAGCAATCACAGAGCTCGACGTCGATGGCGGCGATGACGATGCCCGCCGTGAACGCGGCGAGGAAGCCGCTGCCACCGACCGCCTCCGCAGCGGCGAAGGCCGTAAAAGCGACGCCGAGGGCGTAGAGCGACTCGTAGTCGCGGCGGACACCGGCGCGTTTGCGAATCTGCTCCAGCAGCGTGATCGCGATCCAACCGACCAGGCCCCCGAGGAGTGGACCCAGCACGAAAAGGCCGAGCAGATGGTGGCCGACATTGGGTGCCGCGCCGCCGGATGTTGTCTGCAGGGCGAGGACGCTCAGGACGACGATCGGCAGGAGCACGATGTCGTTCATCCCGCTCTCGAGGCGGAGCGCGAGTCGCGCGTCGGCGGGAAGCCCTGGGCGCCGCACGAGACCGCGTAGTAGCACGGGATCGGTTGACGCGAGCGACGCACCGAGAATGAGCGCCGCCGGAACGGACAGCCGCAGCGCGACGTATGCGGCAGTCGCAATCAGCAGGGCGGGAAGGATCGTTCCCGGCCCGAGAACGTAGAGCGCGAGGCGCCGCCGTCTGCGGATCTCGCCGACGTCGATCGCGATCGCGTCGCTGAACAGCACGAGCACGAGACCGAGCGTGGCGATCACCTGAAGCGATGGCGAGTGGAGCGTGAGGCCGATGAGGCCGAGCCCCATCGGGCCGAGGACGGCGCCGAGGATCAGGAAGATCGCCACCTGCGGTAGGCCGGTGCGCTCGACGACGCCCGAGAGAAGCGACGACACGAGCACGACGATGCCGATGAGCGCAAGCGTGGACGTGAAGTTCTCGATCATGGGCCTCGTTGTCGTAGCACCGCCATCTGACGGGCAACTTACGCCCGGTGTCCAGTGGTCGACAGATTCGGGGATGCAAACTGCGGAGCCGGCATCGACCGCGCTGTTCTTCACGGGACTGGCCGTGCTGCTCGCGCTCAGCGCGCTCCTCACGCGTGCGGCCGAGCGCGTGCGCGTTCCGGTGCCGCTGCTGTTTCTGCTCATCGGCATGGCTGCCGGGTCGGAGGGGATTGGCCGTATCGATTTCGAGGACTATCGCTTCGCGTTCCGCATCGGCTCGGCGGCGCTGATCCTGATCCTCTTCGACGGCGGCTTGAACACGCCGATGTCGGTGATCAAGCAGGTCTTTCGTCAGGCGGCACTCCTCGCGACGGTAGGTGTCGTCGGGACCGCGGGCCTCGTGGCGCTCTTCGCGCATACACTCGGCGCACCCTGGACCTTCGCGCTCCTCCTCGGGGCGGTCGTCTCCTCGACCGATGCTGCGGCCGTGTTCTCGGTTCTCCGCAGCAGCGGAATCCACCTCAAGCGTCGGGTCGGCGGCACACTGGAGGTCGAGTCGGGCATCAACGATCCCGTCGCCGTGATTCTCACGACGCTCCTCACGTCGAATCTCATGACGACGGCGCCGACACCATGGTGGCGCATCGCCCTCGACGTCGTCATTCAGATCGTCGTCGGCGGCGGGATCGGCGTTGCCGTTGGCTACGGCGGGCGATTCGTGCTCAGCCGATATCGGCTACCGACGAGCGGCATCTACCCGGTGCTCACCATCGCATTCGCGTTACTCGCCTTCGGCGCGCCGACGCTGCTCGACGGCAGCGGGTTCCTCGGCGTCTATGTCGCCGCGGTGATCCTGGGCAACGGGCCGCTCCCGTATCGAGGCAGCCTGCTTCGGGTGCACGACGCGCTGGGATGGCTCGCGCAGGTGGCGATGTTCCTGGTGCTCGGTCTGCTCGTCTTTCCCTCCCGCCTGATCGAGGTGGCCTGGATTGGGCTGGCGCTCGCGCTCTTTCTGGCCATCGTCGCCCGCCCCGCTGTGGTCGGCCTCTGCCTCGCCCCCTTTCGGTATGCGCCGCGGGACATCGTCTACGTGGGCTGGGTGGGGCTGCGTGGTGCCGTGCCGATTGTGCTCGCGACGTATCCGGTGCTCGAGGGAGCACCCGGCGCGGAGCGGCTGTTCACGATCGTGTTCTTCATCGTGGTGGTGAACACGCTCGTGCCCGGTGCGACGGTGCCGTGGGTGACGCGGCGACTGGGCCTCGAGTCGGCCGATCCGCCGGCACCGCACGCGGTGCTCGGCATCGAGTCGCTGCAGCCGCTGAACGGCGAGCTGCTCTCGTACTACATCGACGAGGCGCTCGCCGTCTGTGGAGCGACGCTCGGCGAGCTCCCCTTTCCCCCGGGTGCATCCGTCACGATCATCGTGCGCGGTCGGGAGCTCGTTCCGCCGAAGGGTGACACCCGGCTCGAGACGGGCGACCACGTCTACATCTTCGCACGGCCCGAGGATCTCTCCCTCATTCAGCTCATGTTCGGACGCCCGGAGGCCGAATAGCAGCTCGGGTGTACATTCCAGCATGCCCATCGTCTCGCTCAGCATGCTCCCGGACGAATCACGCGTGTGGATCTTCGGGGCCGATGACCCGTTACATGGCGAGTGGTCGGCGCGCCTGCTCGGAGAGGTCGACCACTTCCTCGCGCAATGGAAGGCCCACGGCGTCCCCCTCTCGTGCGCACGGGATTGGCGCGATGATCATTTTCTCACCGTTGGCGTCGACACCACACAGGAGAGCGCGTCCGGCTGCTCGATCGACGGGCTCTTTCGTACGCTGCAGACGCTGGAGCGGGCGCTCGGGACGCGGCTCGTCGCGGGCGGCCGCGTCTTTTACCGTGACGCCGGCGGGGCGGTGCGCGCGGTGTCGCGCGCCGAGTTCACGGCGCTCGCCGAGCGCGGCGTCGTCTCACCCGACACGGTGGTGTTCGACACGAGCCTAACGACGCTCGGAGACTGGCGAACGCGCTTCGCGGCCCCGGCGCGCACCGGGTGGACGGCGCAGCTCCTCGCACGCTGAGGGCTAGGTGAGCCAGCGATCGAGGTTCTCGGCGACGAAGTCGTCGTCGTTGAGCTGCGGGTAATCACGGCAGATGCGGTCGATCTCGTCGGCTTGACCCGGCGAGAGCGTCTCCGTCGGATCGAGACACCAGGTGCCTCGGAGCAACCCCTGTCGCCGCAGCACCTCGTGGATACCGGGCACGCACCCGCGGAAGGCGTTGGCCACGTCGAAGATGGCGCCATTGGCGTCGGTGAGCGCTGTCGCTTCGCCTAACCATTCGCTGGTGGCTGCGTCGGCGCCGCGACATGCCTTGATGCGCTCGAGCAGCCGCACCGCGGCATGGGTCCAGCACGCCCACTGGCCGAGCAGGCCGCCGTCGATCCATCGCGTCGTTCGTTCGCCGCGCACCGTCACCGGGAAGGGGGTGAGGAGATCGGTGACGATGCTGTCGTCGTTGCCGGTGTAGAGCGCGATGTCGTCACGCCCTGCCTCGGCCACCGCCCGCACGACGTCGATGGTCTGATACCGGTTGAACGGCGCGATCTTGATCGCCCAGACGTTCGGGATCTCGGCGAACTCGCGCCAGAAGGCGTACGGGAGCACGCGCCCGCCGACGGCCGGCTGAAGATAGAAGCCGAAGAGGGGGATCGCCTCACCCACTTCGCGACAATGGACGAGGAGCTCTCGTTCCGGCTCGCGCTGCCACTCCCCAAGGCTGACGAGGCCGACGTCGTAACCGAGCGCGGCGGCGATTTGCGCCTCACCGACGGCTTGCGGCGTGTGGCCGCAGATGCCGGCGACCTTCACGAACGGACGCGCTTCGTTGCCCCGACGCGCCAGCCAGGTCGCAGCCGTTTCGGCCGCCAGCTCCAGCACCGGCCGGTAGAGTCCATACCTCGAATCACGAATTGTGAACTGAGTGGTGTGGACGCCGACCGCGATGCCACCGGCGCCGGCATCGATGTAGTAGCGTGTGAGTGCCCGCTGTCCCGGCTCGTCGAGCACGCGTGCAGCGGTAAGGGCGAGAGGATGCGCCGGAATGACGACGCCGGAGCGTAGATGGAGTCGTGTACTCAAGGCCGAGGCTCGATCAAAAGCGTCCCGCTCTCTCCTCGAAGTGCGTTGGCTTGTCCAGCATGGTGCCGCCGTGCTCGATCCACGCGGCAGTCCAGTCCATCATTGTATCGATCGACACTTCGGGTGCTCCGAAAGCGGCCCGCATTCGCTCCGTATTGCTGAGCAGCGCGTCGGCGCCCTCGGCGCCGGAGAAGCGCGGTCGCTTGTCGAACCGTTGCCCGAACCGCTCGGCGATGTCGCGAACCGCCAACGTCTCCGCCCCGGTGACATTCACGACAAAGGGCGGTGTTTCGGCGCGCGCCAGGCACTCGATCGCGATCCGATTGGCATCGCCCTGCCAAATGACATTGACGTATCCCATGGCGAGCGGCACCGGCTGCTCGCGGTACACGCGTAGCGCGATATCGGCGAGGACCCCGTAGCGCAAATCGATCGCGTAATTCAAGCGCACGATGGCGGCGCGCGTGCCAGACCGTGCCGAGTAGAACTCGATGACACGCTCCCGGCCGAGCGCCGAGATCGCGTATTCGCCGATGGGGCCGACGGCGTCAGACTCGCGCGCGCCCCCCGCGGCGGCGGGGGTGAGCGGGTAGACATTGCCGGTCGAGAAGGCGACGATCCGCGCCGAGCGATAGCGGTCGGCGCAGATCGCCGGCACCACGGTGTTCATCGCCCAGGTGCTGGCCGGCGCGTCGGCCGTGCCGAACTTCTGGCCGGCCATGAAGACCACGTTAGGCACGTCGGGCAGTCGAGCGACGGCCTCGCGATCGAGCAGGTCGCAACGGAGCATCGCGACCCCGGCGCTCTCCAGCGTCCGTTCGGCAGCGGGCGACGAGAAGCGTGACACGGCGATGACCCGTCGTCTGCCGCCGGCCTCCGCCGACGCGCGGGCAAGCATGCGGGCGAGGGTCGGCCCCATCTTTCCGCCGGCGCCGAGCACAACGACATCCCCGGGGCAGCGGCGAAGCGCATCCACCGTCGCCGGGCGGGGCGTGGACAAACGCTCGTCGAGCTCGTCTTCGGTCAAGGGGCAAACGCGAAGGCGGTTCGCGTTAGGCGCCCGACGCGCTCGGAGAACCCGATTGCTCGTCGAACTGCCGTTGCGCCTCCTCGGCGCCCTTGAAGCCGATCTTGCTGTGCGTGCCGTCGCAGAACGGCTTTCGCGTGGACGCGCCGCACCGACAGAGCGTGATCGTCGTCTTGCCCGGCTTCGGCTCCGGGAGCGGGATCGGATTTCCCTCATGATCGACGAGGAGGAACTCGCCGGTCGCGAGATCGACGGCGTATGGGCCGTCCTTGCGCACCTTGATAGTCAGCGGCATCCGCGTCGGCAGTTATGAATCATCCCGCTCGTTTAGGCCATTCCTGTATTCTCAATCTATACGCCATACAACTCTGGCACCGTCCCGCTCCTCGCCTGGACGTCACGTCTCGGCGCCCAACGGCGCCTGCTGTTTGATCAGGGAGAGAAGCTTATGTAACGGAGCTTACCTCACGCGCGCACGAAATCCGCGCGCCACTCCTGGATCTCCTGCTTCACCTGGTCGGCGGTGCGCAGCTCGCCATCGAGGCACCGTTGCACGAGGCGCGGGAGCTCGGAGTCGCCCGCGAAACGGAGACCAACCAGATGGCGAAGCCGCAGCTCCGGAATGCGGAGTCGTAGCTCCGGCGGAAGGACCGCCGCCAATCGGAGGCGCATCTCGAGCCCGATCAGGCGATCCTGGACCGTCAATGTCGATGCGCGAGCAGCGAGAAACCCGGCCGCGACGCCGATGGAGAACACGAGGTACCACGCGCCGCGCAGCGTCGGGTGCTCGACGACATCGACGAGCGCGACGATCGCATTGATCCCCACGATCGGAAACGCGAAGAAATGAAAGAGAGGGAAGTACCGCCGATGATTCTCGTAGTTCTGCGTCGGAAGCGGCATAGGTGTCCTCCCGGGCCGAGCGCGGGCGTTGAGCGCCGTCAGTAAAGGTGTCAGGCCGCGGCGGCAGCCTGTTGCGCGAATCGCTTGATGCGCAGCAGCATCGCGCTCAAGCCGGCCTCGCGGCCGGCGAGACCGATACCCTCCATGACCCGGCGGACGAAATCGTCCGGGATCGCGAGGATGGTGGATGGCGGCTGGCCATTGATGGCACTGAACAGAATCGCCAGGAAGGCTGCGATCGTTGGCGATTGCCGGACGTTGAGGTCGGCATAGTAATACATCTTGCCGTCCCGGAATTCCGGGAACAGGTCGACGCGTGTCTGGCACTCGGGAACGCTGAAGGCATCGCGATCGAGCTCGCGGAAGCGCTCCGGCAGCGGCTCCAACCTCTTGGAGTACGCGACCAGCGCCTGCATCTTCTCTTCGCGGCCGAGAGACTGGAAGTACCGCATCACCCGCGCGATGGAGGGCGGCAGTGAGCTGATCTCGCTCGGGGACGCGCTGTCGGGCATACCGTCAGATAAAGCCTGTCCGCGCGATATGGTCAAGGTTCCACTCTCGTCGAAGCGTTTCTTTCATCGGAGATTGTGAAGATGCCAACTCGTACTGCGAGCGCGATGTGGAAGGGCGGTCTGAAAGGCGGGAGTGGAACGTTCAAAGGTCAAACCGGTCTCGGCGGGCAGTACAGCTTCAGCTCCCGGTTCGAGAACGGCGCAGGCTCCAACCCCGAGGAGCTGCTCGCCGCCGCCGAGGCTGCATGCTACAGCATGGCGCTGAGCGTCGGGCTCGAGAAGAACGGCACGACGGCGACCAGCGTGGAAACGACGGCGCGGTGCACGATCGACAAGGTCGGCGACGGCTTCAAGGTCACGAAGATGCAGCTCGAAGTGCGCGCGGCGGTGCCAAAGATCGACGAAGCGACGTTCCGCAAGATCGCCGAGGCGACGAAGGAGGGCTGCCCGATCTCACAGGTGATGAAGGGGAACGTCCCGATCGAGCTCGAGGCCAAGTTGGTCTGAGGGACGGTCCGCGGCGAGTGGAGGACGGCGCGATAGCCGTCGAACGAGCTCACTCAGCGAAGTACTCCTTGATGCACATCGTCACGACGCGTTGAAGGATCTGCGTCTGCTCCGACGGCTCCTTGGCGGATTGCACCTTCGGCAAGGCGAACCAGATGCCCTTGAGCACCAGCAGGAGCTGCTCCGGAGCGACTTGCTTCTGGCGCGCTTCACGTGCGAGCGTCTGGAGTGCGGTGCGGAGCTCTGACGAGGCGTCGGCCGAGGGGCCGGCGCCGACCGCGGTCGGTGCTGCGCCCACGTAACGCTCGAGCGCAACGCGCACCAACTCGACCGTCTGATCGGCGATCGCGTTAGGCGGCATCGAGCCCGCGTCGTGTGCCATCATCATAGTGGCGGTTCGCGCATGCGAGGCGCCAGCAGAGCATAGTGGTGGACTGGAAGCGAAATCGCTCGGCGACGAATGTTTAGTCCTGGCGGCACGTCGTCAAGTCGGCATCGCGTCGAACACGCCACCCTTCGGCCGGAGCGCGGACGAGGCTCGCCGCTCTCGCTGCAGTAGCCTTCCCGGCGACATTCCGTTATCGCTTAACGGCTGTCGCGGCAGCCAGCTGCGCCCTCGTCCCCATCACCAATCACGAGTATTCTTATGGCCGCACCGGACCGAACCGCCAACGCGCGTTCCGTGACCTGGTACCGCTGGGAGGAGCTTCCGCGCGAGCAGGTCTCGGCGATGCTCGACCGACGGCTCATCACGGGAGATCGGATGATGCTGGCGCACGTGTACCTCAAGAAGGGGTGCATCGTGCCGAAACACTCACACGAGAACGAGCAGTTGACGTACATCCTCGAAGGCGTTCTCCGGTTCTGGATCGGAGAGCACGAGGAGGAAGAGCTGCTCGTACGGGCCGGTGAGGTGCTCCACATCCCCTCCAACGTTCCGCACAAGGCCGAAGCGCTCGAGGACACGGTGGACGTCGACGTCTTCTCGCCGCCGCGTCAGGACTGGCTCGACAAGACCGACGCCTACCTGCGCCGCTGATAGCAGCGGCTGCGAGCTCGCCATGGATCTCGGACTTCGCGGAAAGGTGGCGCTCGTTGCCGCCGCGAGTCGTGGTCTCGGCCGCGCCATCGCCGAGGCGCTCGCCGCCGAGGGGGCGTCGCTCGTGATCTGTGCGCGCGGTGAGGAGGCACTTGCCGAAACTGGGTCGGCGATCGCCGACAGAGCGGGCGTCGACGTCGAGGCGGTCGCGGCCGACGTGTCGACGCCGGAAGGAATGAGTCGGGCGTGGGCGCACGCGCGCGACCGCTTCGGGCGCGTCGACGTCCTGGTCACGAACGCGGGGGGCCCGCCATCCGGACCGTTCGAGGCGCACGACTGGGACGCGTGGCAACACGCCGTTGAGCTCACCCTGCGCAGTGCGGTCGAGCTCACGCGGCTCGTGCTACCAGGCATGAAGGAGCGGCAGTGGGGCCGCATCATCAACGTCACGTCGATCGCGGTGAAACAGCCGGTGGACGGACTGATCCTGTCGAACAGCCTGCGCGCCGCCGTCACCGGCTTCGCGCGGACGCTGGCGAACGAAGTGGCGCGGTACGGGATCACCGTCAACAACATCATGCCCGGCTATACCCGAACGGAGCGCGTCGAGCAGCTCAATGCCGCCACGGCGGAACGGGAGGGCGTGTCCGTCGAAGACGTCGCGCGGCGCATCGAGGCCCAGATTCCGATGCGCCGCCTCGGCGAGCCCCACGAGTTCGCGGCACTCGCCGCGTTTCTCGCCTCCGAGGCCGCGGGCTACATCACGGCGCAGTCGATCGCGGTGGACGGCGGGTGGATCCGATCGGTGCTGTAACGTGGGATCACGCCGCGCCGAGCGGCGGCGGTCCTGCGCCTTGCACGATCACCGTCTGCATCGGATGGGCGAAGCGAATCTTCTCGGCCTCGAAGCGTCGGAGGAGCTCGAGGTTGATGGTTTGCTGAATGTCGAGATAGCGCTCGTAACGAGGATCGAGGACGAAGTAGACCGTCTCGACGCGCAACGCGGAATCGGTGTAAGACACGAAGTGGCTGCGGTCGAAGCGGATCGGCTCTTGCGCGGTGACGATCTCGCGGAGGATCAGCGGCACGCGGGCCAGTACGTCGGGAGGAGTGTCGTACGTCACGTCGGTCGTGAAGCTAACGCGCCGCTCCGCGAGGCGCTTGTAGTTGTGAATGTCGCGCTTGAGCAGCTCACCATTGGAGACGACGATCTGCTCACCGCTCGTGCTGCGAATTCGTGTCGTCTTGAGCCCGATGTGCTCGACGGTGCCCTGCACGTCGCCGACCGCGATCGCGTCCCCGACGTCGAACGGTTTGTCGAGCACGATCGCGAGGGCGGCCAGTACGTCGCCGAGCACGTTCTGCACCGCGAGGGCGATGGCGATGCCGCCGATACCCAGGCCGGTCACGAGCGCGGTGATGTTCACGCCAAACTTGGCGAGCGCCGTGATAAAGACGATGGTCCAGAGGACGAGCTTGGCGACGACGCCGATTGCGCGGATCGTGGAGGCACTCGCCACATCGCCGTGCGCGGTGCGCCGCACCGTGTGGCGGTGAATCCAGAGGTTCACCGCCGCAACTCCCCACCGCCCGCACTGCGCGAGCAGGACGATCACGAACGCCGTCCGCAGGTATCCGTCGGTCGACGGCGGTAGCGTCAGGGCTCGCGACCCAGTGACAATGGCGGCGGCGGCGAGAAAATAGAGGCGGGTCTTGCTCACCAGATCGACGACGACGTCGTCGACCTCGGTCGCGGTCCGGCGGGCGATGGCGGTCAGCCGGCCGAGCAGTAACCGCTGAGCGAGCCACAGGACGAGGAATGCGGACACGGCGATCCCGACGGCGACCGCCCATTGACGCATCGT
>Ga0066698_10001522_pt1 | contig 10186 bp, 10 predicted proteins | sample GraSoiAngelo_147_FD_66457 | JGI IMG/M metagenome (GOLD analysis project Ga0066698, IMG submission 66457) | Grasslands soil microbial communities from the Angelo Coastal Reserve, California, USA - 14_1009_05_40cm | ecosystem: Environmental > Terrestrial > Soil > Grasslands | place: USA... | reverse complement strand
CGGACTGTGGTTGCTCCCCAGCAGCTGGGATCGGTGGGCGGAGCTCTTCGAGAAGAACGGATACACCGCGCTGACGCCCGGCTGGCCGGATGACCCCGACACGGTCGCCCAGGCCAAGGCGCATCCCGAGGTGTTCGCCAACAAATCCGTCGGTGACGTTGCCGATCACTTCGAGGACGTCATCCGTGGACTGAAGAAGAAGCCGGCCATCATCGGCCACTCGTTCGGCGGGTTGCTCGCCCAGATCCTCGCGGGTCGCGGCCTGGCGAAGGTGTCCGTGGCGATCGATCCGGCGCCGTTCCGGGGCGTGCTCCCGTTGCCGATCTCGTCGCTGCGGTCCGCGTCACCCGTGCTCAAGAACCCCCAGAACTACCACCGCGCGGTGCCGCTCACCTACGAGCAGTTCCGCTACTCGTTCGCCAACGTCGTGAGCGAGGAGGAGGCGAAGGAGCTGTACGCGGCCTACTCGGTTCCGACCTCGGGCGAGCCGCTCTTCGAGGCGGCCTTCGCCAACCTGAATCCTTGGACCGAGGCCAAGGTGGACACGAAGAACCCGAAGCGCGGACCTCTGCTCATCCTGGACGGCGAGAAGGACCACGTGGTTCCGTGGGCCATCGCGCACGCGTCCTACAGGCGCCAGAGACGCAACGAAGGCGTGACCGAGATCATGAAGGTCCCGGGCCGTGGCCACGCACTCACGATCGACCACGGCTGGCAAGAGGTCGCCGACATCGCGCTCGCGTTCGTTCAGAAGTACACGAAGGCGTAGTCGCCCGCGAACGAGCGAAAGGCGGAGGAAGTCCGCTACGCTGCAGCGGTGACCAGCGACGTCTCTTGGATCCCTCACGGGTCCGACCCTGAAGCGGACCTGCGGTCGATCGTGGACCACCTCCCGGCCGTGATCTACATCGACTCCGACGAGAGGCTCCCGCACACCCTGTACATCAGCCCGAACGTTGAAGCGATCCTCGGATACCCGCCGGCGTTCTTCCTCGAGGCCGGCCGGGACTGGGTTCGGCTGGTTCATCCCGACGACCTGGCCGGCGTGCTCGAGGCGTGGAAGGTGGCCTTGGAACAGGGAGGCCCCTTCGACCGAGAGTTCCGTCACCTCCGCCCCGACGGGACCGAGGTGTGGGTGCACGATCATTCCGTCCTGATCAGCGACGCGGACGGCAACCGACTCCATTGGCGCGGTGTGCTCATCGACATCACGGACCGTGTCCATGCGGAGCGCGAACTTGCCACCAGCGAAGCCCGGTACCGGGCACTCGTGGAGGGCATCCCCGCGGTCGTCTACGAGATGGGCCTCGACGACCAGCGGCGCACGCTCTACGCGAGTCCACACATCGAGGCCCTGTTCGGCTACACCCGGGAGGAGTGGCTCGACCAGCAGGACATCTGGGTGGAGCTGCTACACCCAGACGACCGCGAGATCGAGCTCGCCGCCCATGATCTGCACAGCGCCACGGGTGGTCCTTGGTCGCGGGAGTACCGGGTGATCGCCGCAGACGGACGCGTGGTTTGGGTCCGTGACCAGGCAGTCCTGCTGCGCGATCAAGACGGCCGCCCGCTCAACTGGCAGGGCGTGATGGTGGACATCACGGCACAGAAGGAAGCGGAGGAGGGACTGCGAACCTCGAACGACGACCTCGAGTTCCGCGTGCTGGCCCGGACCGCGCAGCTGGAAGACGCGAACGAGGTCATGACGCTCGAGATCGACGAGCGACGCCGGGTCGAAAGGGAGCTGCGGTCCGCCGAGGAGCGATTCCGGCACCTCGTCGAGGACCTGCCCGCCGTCGTGTATCGGCGACAGGTCGCCGCGTCGGACGACGGCCGCGACCACTCGTACTCGAGCCCGCAGATCGAGGAGCTCCTCGGCTTCACGACGACCGAATGGCAGGACGACCGGATCCGGATGAGCCGACTGCATCCGCACGACCGCGACCGGGTCGAGGACGGCTGGGAACACAGCTGCAGAACCGGTGAACCGTTCGAGATGCGATACCGCTACTTCGACAAGAACGGCGGGATCGTGCAGGTGCTCGACCGCGCCACGATGCTCGCTCGCAACGCGGCGGGCGCGCCGTTCCTGTTCCAAGGGGTCCTGATCGACCTGACGGCGCGCCTGGACGCCGAGCGCAAGGCGGCCGAGGCGGAGCAGCGGTTCCGCGAGCTCGCCGAGCTCGGCCCCGTGGTCCCGTACACCTTCGAGGTCGACCACGGAGAGCAGCTGCGGATCGAACACCGATACATGGGACCGCTGATGTCCGAGATCCTCGAGCTGCCACGCGAAGCGTGGAACGAGCCCGCACGATGGTTCGAGCTGATGCATCCGGATGATCGCGACCAGGTCGTGGCGCAGACGCGGGCCAACGCCGAAGGTGGGGAACCGTGGGACGTCGACTACCGGATGATCGCCGCGGACGGCCGGATCGTCTGGCTGAACGATCGAGGCCGCTGCGTCGAGCGCGACCAGATCGGGCGGCCGATCCGATTCCAGGGCGTGATGCTCGACGTGACGACCCGCCGGGCGACCGAGGACGCGCTCGCCGCCGAGCATGCGATCCTGCGCGATCTGATCGACGGGATGCCCGCCATCCCGTGGACCCATACCCAGGACCCGGACTCCGGATGGACCCGGTACGTCTTCATGGGTGCGCAGGCGTACGAGCTCGTGGGGTACACGTCCGAGGAGCTGGTTGCGGAGCCCTACCACTTCCCTCGGCTCGTCCATCCGGACGACCGCGAGCGCGTAACACGAGCGAACGAGGCATCCGATCGCACGGGCGTATGGGACGACGAGTACCGAGTGATCCATCGTGATGGTTCGGTCCGGTGGATCCACAGCGTTGGCCGCCGGGTGACGCCGCAAGGATGGGAGCCGGAGACCTGGCACGGGGTCACGATCGACGTGACGTCGCGGCACGCTCCGGAGGAGCCGGTCCGTGCTCCGGTCGAGGACCAGGCGGAACAGCAGGGCTGAGACCAACCTACGCAGTCCGCGCTACGCGCGAGGCGTCAGCAGCCTTGCCCGCTCCGGCAGGTACTGCCACAGATGCTCGGGGATGACGACGGAGCCGTCGGCCTGCTGATGGTTCTCCATGATCGCGATCAGGGTCCGTCCGATCGCCGTGGCGGTTCCGTTCAGCGTATGCAGCGTTTCGACGGTGCCGTCGCTCCTGCGTAATCGGGTCTGCATCCGGCGCGCCTGGTAGTCCGTCGTGTTCGAGCAGCTCGTCAGCTCCCGGTAGCGCTGCTGACCGGGGAGCCACACCTCGATGTCGTACTTCTTCGCGGCCGCGCCGCCGAGATCGCCCGCGGCGATGTTGACGACCCGGTACGGGAGCTCGAGCTTGCCGAGAACCTCCTCCTCGACGCTCACGAGGTACTCGTGCTCGTCCCAGCTGGACTCCGGTGTGGTGAACGAGAACATCTCCACCTTGTCGAACTGGTGGACCCGGAACATCCCGCCGGTGTCCTTACCGTAGGTGCCGGCCTCGCGCCGGAAGCACGTCGAGTACCCCGCGTAGCGAGCCGGCAGATCCGCCTCCTCCAGGATCTCGCCCAGGTGGAGCGCCGCCAGCGACACCTCGGCGGTACCGATCAGATACAGATCGTCCTCGGCCGTTCGGTAGATGTTCACGGCGTCCGTCGGGAGGAACCCCGTCCCGTACATCGCCTCCTCGCGGACCAGGACCGGCGGGATCACCGGGATGAAGCCCTTGTCGGTGAGGACGTCCATGGCGCTCCGCATCAGCGCGAACTGGACGAAGACGATGTCCCTCATCAGGTAGACGAACCGCGAGCCGCTCGTGCGCGCGCCGCGCTCCACGTCCAGCACGCCGAGGGCCGCGCCGAGCTCGGCATGATCCTTCGGCTCGAAGTCGAATGCGGGGAGCTCGTCGTGATTGCGCCGGACCTCGACGGCATCCTCGTCGGTGAAGCCGTCGGGAGAGCTTGGGTGTGGGAGGTTCGGGGTGGCCGCAAGGAGCAGGGTGAGAACCGTCTCCGCTTCGGCGAGCTGCGGATCGAGCTCCTTCAGCTCGGCGCTCACCTTCGCGACCTCCGCGATCAACCGCTGCTTCTCGTCGCCCTGCGCGCCACCGATCGCCTTCGACGAACGGTTCTGCTCCGCTCTCAGGTCTTCGACGCGCCGGGTCAGCTCCCGCCGCCGCTCGTCCGCCTTCAACAGCTCATCGACGCGCTCCGCCAAGCCCCGGCGGGCGAGCGCCTCGCGGAACGGCTCCGGGTCTTCCCGGATCAGCTTGATGTCGAGCATGCGGTCACACCTTCACTTGGTCGGGCTTCTTCTCCTCTCCCTCCTTCGCGGCCGCGCCAGCGGACTGCTGCGAGGCCTGCGTCGACGGCGAGCCCGATCCGGCTCCGGCGTCCATGTTGCTCTGCCCGTGGAAGATGCCGCCCTCCTCGACGACGAGGGTCTTCGACGTGATGTTCCCGTCGATCCGCCCGCCGCGCGCGAGGTGCGCCTTGCCCTTGACGAGGATGTTGCCTTTGAACCGGCCGGCCACGCTGACGTTCTGCGAGCGGATGTCGGCCTCGACCTGTGACTGCGGCGACAGCACGACGTCGCCGTCCGCGTTGATCTGCCCCTTCACCTGGCCGTCTATCCGCAGGTTGCCCGCTGACACCACGTTGCCTTCCAGACGCGCACCCGTTCCGACGATCGTGACCTCGCCGTTCTCGGCCATGTCCCTGTCCTTTCGTTCCGGGGGAGCCGGCACGCGCGGTGGTTCCGCTTGTTCGGGCTCCGCATCGTCGCGCCGCCAGATCATCGAGCCTCGGCCGCCTCGTGATCCTCCGTCATCGCCAGCCTGATCGCCTCTTCCTCTTCGGCCGACAGGTTGTACGTGCTGGTCCCTGCGGCGACGGGTTTGGCATAGACGCGCGTCTCTTGTCGTCCGTTGATGGACGTGAGGACCACACCGGTCCCGTGCTCGTCGAGCATCGCACACGAGAAGGAGAGCCGGCCGCCGACATCTTCGAACGCGTCGTAGCGCAGCAGCGCCACCCGCCGCACGCTGCCCTCGATCTGGAACTGCTGGCGCCGGTCGGTGCCGTTCAGCGCTCGGACCGCTTGCTCGAGCCGCTCGATCTTCCCGAGGAGCGCGCCCACGGCATCGTCGCCCGTCAACACGCTGGCCGGCTCCCGGTCTCCCGACCCGCCGGCGAACACCACGAAGCCGATCGCCAGCAGCGACAACCCGATCGCGATCAGGGCGACCAGCGTCAGCGTATGGGCGGAAAGCGTCATCCGCATCGGCCTCCGGATGTTCTCGACGGGGCGGAACCGCACGTCAGAGGCGGTTTCGTGAGGGACCGAAGTATACGGCGGTCAGTTCACGTCGCGCGCACGGAACACGAGGAGCGCCACGACCATCAGCACCGCCACGTAGGCGGCCGCGACGACCCACGCTTCGGTGAGCCCGAGCAACACCGGGGGCGAGCTGAGAGGACCGAGCGACGAGAAGGACTCATGGCTCTGGTCGTAGATGGGCTGTTGGGACACGATCACCCCGCCGGCCCGAACGAGGAGCCGGTCCTGGATGCTCGGACGGAACCCAGCGATCACGCCCTCGAAGAGCACGAGATAGCCGAAGAGGACGCCGAGTGCCGCGACCGTCGAACGACCGATCGTCGCCACCGAGAGCGCGACCAAGCCGAATCCAGCGGCCACGGTCGAGACCCGAAGGGCGGTCCGCACGGCGGTGCCCACCAGTCCCGGTGGAGCCCCGAGACTGGTCCCCCGGAGCGCGACCGCGAGGCTGAACGCTCCCAGCAGTACCCCTTGCAGGAAGAGCGTGACGAGCGCAACCACGAGCGCGACGACGATCGCGCGGATCAGCAGCACGCGGATCCGCCGTGGTTCCCACGTGAGCAGCGTGGTCATCGTGCCGGCCGACCAGTCGGCGCCTCCGAGCGAAGCCGCGAGGGCGACGCCGAGCAGGACGACGAACGTCGAGGTGTGCTCGATCACGAGCGCGACATCGCGGAACTGTAGGGCCGTGTCGACGTTCGGCGCAGCCTCGTCGGCGCAGAACTGGTCGAGCGAGGTGTAACCGGGAGGAAGCTGCGCCCCGGGTCCGAGGACCCGACCCTGCATGCAACTCGCGAACTGCTTCTGGAAGCGGGCCTGTGCGGTATCGATGTCCGCCTGGGTCGGCTTGTGCGAGTGAGCCCCCGCGATCACCATCGCCACGACGATCAGCAAGACGCCGCCGACGAGCATCATGGGGAGGATCCGGCGCGATCGCGCTCGTAGGAATTCCGACCGGAACAGGTGGATCACGGCCCGAGCCCTTCGTCCTTCGTCAGCTCCAGGAAGACGGTCTCCAGATCGACCTCCTGGGGCCGGAGCTCCGACACGTACAGGTCCTTGGCCGCGAGCACGCGCGTCACCCGCTCCGCCTGGTCGGGCGGGAGCTCCACGCTGAGCGTGTCTCCCGCGACGACGGCGGGGATCTGCGCGTCCGCCAGGACGCGCGCACCGGCCGGAAGATCCGCGAGCCTGACGACGAGCCCTCGCGCGCGCCCGGCGGCAAGCACCTCGTTCACGGGCCCAGCCTTCACGAGCCGCCCGCGCGCGATGATCGCGACCTGATCGGCCGTCTGCTGCACCTCGGACAGGATGTGGCTCGACACGAAGACGGTTCGCCCTTCGGCGCCGAGCGAGCGGATCAGCTCGCGCACCTCGACGATCCCCGCCGGGTCCAGCCCGTTCGCCGGTTCATCCAGGAGCAGCACCGACGGATCCTTCAACAACGCGGCGGCGATCCCCAGTCTCTGCTTCATCCCCAGGGAATAGGTGCGCACGGGGTCGTCGGCGCGCTCTGACAGGCGCACGCGTTCGAGCACGTCGTCGATGGTGCTTCGCGCGACGCGGTGGATCCGTCCCAGGATCTCCAGGTTGCGGCGGCCGGTGAATCGAGGGAAGAGCGCGGGTTGCTCCACGATCGAGCCAACCTTGCCGATCACGCTGGCGAGGCCGCCCGACACGTCGGCCCCCAGCAACATGAGGCTGCCGGCGTTCGGCCGAACCAGCCCCAGCACGCATCGGATCGTGGTGGTCTTGCCGGCACCGTTCGGACCGAGGAATCCGAAGACACCGCCATCGGGGACCTCCAGGTCGAGCCCATCGACGGCAACCGTCCGCCCGCCGCGGATCCTCCGGTACTCCTTGCGGAGACCGTGGAGCTCGATCACCCCCATGTGCCGCGAACCTTACCCCGGCTGCGGGTCGCCGGCGGATGGGTGGATCAGGGGACGGCGGCCCGTCAGACCCCACATATGGATCGGCCGCATTGACCTTCAGCCCCGAGAGGTTGTTGACTGACCGACCACCAGAGGAAAGGGATCCGCAGATGGGCGATGCGACGACGAAGCGTTTCGAGGCACCCGACGAGACCCGAGACTTCGAACATGGAAGGGTCGATGTTGTCCGTTTGGCCGGCTCAACCGCCGCTCAGGCGACGTTCGAACCAGGCTGGCGTTGGTCCACCGACCTCAAGCCGATCGTCGGTACCGACTCCTGTCAAGGCCACCACGTCGGCTACTGCGTCTCGGGCAGCTTGCACGTCGTCACGGACGAAGGCCACGAGTTCGACATCGGTGCCGGCGACGTCTACGAGATCCTTCCCGGCCACGACGCATGGGTCGCGGGGGAAGCCACCTACTCGGCCCTCGAGTTCCACAGCGAGACCGCGGAGAAGTTCGCGAAGAGCTAGGTCGAGTCGCTGCGCGTGGCTACCGTCTCGCCACGGAAGCGTGGTGGGCGAGGGGGGAGTTGAACCCCCACGTCCCGTCAAGGACACAGGAACCTGAATCCTGCGCGTCTGCCAATTCCGCCACTCGCCCGTGGGGAAAAGGGAATCGTAGCAGTGGCCACCGAGCGGCCGTAGCCTGTGCGGAGCCATGGATCAGCATCCCCTCCCGCCTCGGCCGGACGCACCGTTACCGGCCTCGCCCCAAGCGACCTGGACCCCGCCGCCTCCGCAGCCCGCGCCGCGGTACGCGAGCTTCTGGATACGGGTCGGCGCAACCTTGATCGATGGGCTCGTGTTCATCCCGATCTGGATCCCGTTCCTGGCCGCCGTGTGGAACAGGATGTCGACCGAGATCGACCGATCCATCGCCACGGGTCAGCGGGTCGACGTGACCCGCTACATGGGGCGGTACGCAGGCTGGGCGCTCGGGGTCGCCGTCGCGACGTACGCGTACCAGGCCCTGCTGGTGCGCTTCTTCGGAGGGACGCTCGGGAAGCTGGCGGTCGGGATCAGGGTCCGGACGACCGAACGGAATGCCGTCGGTTGGCGCGAGGCGCTCCTCCGGCCGATCCTGCAGCTGATCGTCAGCTTCGGATCGTTCGTCCCCGGCGCAGGGCTGATCACGTTGCTGGACGACCTCTGGATGCTCTGGGACCGGCAGCGACAGACCCTGCACGACAAGGTCGCCGGCACGATCGTCGTCTACAACTGACGGATCGCCGCGGCGTCACGAGGCGCCACGAGCCCAAGGGTAGGATTGGGGGCGTTGCGGCGGAACGGCCGCCGCGCATACGCCGCCTATCGTGCCCAACCTCCGCGACTTCGAACGGCGACTCGGGGGCCTCGTCGAAGGCCTCTTCTCCAAGACGTTCCGAAGCGGCCTTCAGCCGGTCGAGATCGCCAAGCGCGTGGTCCGCGAGATGGACGATGCCAAGCAGGTCGCGATCAACGAAGTGTGGGCGCCGAACCGCTTCGAGATCTCGCTCTCGGAGGATGATGCGCCCCGCTTCCAACAGATGGAGTCGGCGCTCGTCACCGAGCTGAAGCAGGTCGTATTGGAGACCGCAGCGGAGCGCGGATGGGGGCTCGTCGGGGCGCCCGAGGTCGAGCTGTTCATCGGTCACGACCTCCGGAAGGGCGACCTGGAGGTCGAGCCGTCGCTCGTCCAGGGGGAGGAGAAGGTCCCTCCCGCGGCCGTGGCCGAGGCCGCCGAAGCCGGGCACCACGGCGAGCTGCTGGTGCACGAGGCCGACTCGGTCCACCGAGTCCGGCTGGATAAGGAGATCGTGACGATCGGACGCCTCCCCGAGAGCGACGTGACGATCGAGGACAAAGGCGTGTCCCGGCGACACGCGCAGATCCGGACGAAAGACGGCCGCTCCACGCTGACGGATCTCGGATCGACGAACGGGACCAAGCTGAACGGACAGCAGGTCCAGTCGCGGCCGCTGTCCGACGGCGATCGGATCACGGTCGGCACCACGGTGATCGAGTACCGGAGGGTGTAGTGCTCGCGGACGCCGTCGAGCCGTTCGCGCTCTCGGCCCTCAAGTACGGGCTGTTCGCGTTGCTCTTCCTGTTCCTGTGGCGCTCGATGCGGTGGGTGGTCCGCGGGTTGAACGTGGATCGCAGCCCGGCCGCACCGATGCCCGGTCCCGGCGCGCGCGCGGGTTCGGATCGATCGCCGAGTCAGCCCGTGCCCGCGAACGTCCTGGTGCACGTCGAAGGCAAGGAGAAGCCGCGAACGCTCCGCCTGGCCGCCAACACGGTGATCGGCCGAGCGATGGGGTGCGACCTGCGGCTGGAGGACACGTACGTGTCGCAGGAGCACGCGAGGATATTCGCGAAGAACAGCTCGTGGTACGTGGAGGATCTCGGCTCGACGAACGGAACCTTCGTGAACGAACAGCGATTGGCAGCCCCCGCGATGCTCACGGCCGGCGACCGGATCCGTGTAGGGACGACGATCCTGGAGCTCGCACGGTGAAGATCGAGGCCGGCGTCGCGACGCACGTCGGGCAGGTGCGCTCGGGGAACGAGGACGCCTACCTGATCGAGCCGCCCTTGTACGCCGTCGCGGACGGGATGGGCGGGCATCGCGGTGGAGAGGTCGCCTCGCAGCTGGCGCTCACGACGATCGCCGAGTCGTTCCGCAAGGGAGCAGAGCCGTTCGCCGAGCAGGTCCAGGCGGCGAACCGAGCGGTCTTCGAACGCTCGGGAGCCGACCGGGCCGTCGCCGGTATGGGAACAACGCTCACGGCCGCGGTGATCCGAGGCGACCTGGCGCACCTGGTGCACGTGGGCGACTCCCGCGCCTACCTGTTGCGAGCGGGGTCCCTCCGGCAGCTCACGGACGACCACACGTTGGTGAATCGGATGGTGAAGGCGGGAGAGATCACCCCGGC
>Ga0066698_10001521_pt1 | contig 10197 bp, 7 predicted proteins | sample GraSoiAngelo_147_FD_66457 | JGI IMG/M metagenome (GOLD analysis project Ga0066698, IMG submission 66457) | Grasslands soil microbial communities from the Angelo Coastal Reserve, California, USA - 14_1009_05_40cm | ecosystem: Environmental > Terrestrial > Soil > Grasslands | place: USA... | reverse complement strand
TGGCGCAGCCGCGAAGTGAAGAAGCGACGGTAATTTATGAACCAACTCGAAGAATGACGGAGGTGATTAAAATGACGATGTGCCCGACTGTGTCCGAGATGAATGATGTGGATTTGGGGGATCGTTCGTGTTCTACTTTTTGTGCTGCTGTAGTAATCGTGAGTTGCTAAAGAAGTGAGGAGGTGCGTGGCGAGAAGTGCCTTGACCTCGAACGACGTTAAAGGCGTCGCTTCCTACATGCATCATTCGTGAAACGAAAATCGGTTCTCATATCCGGGGCTGGTATTGTTGGCCCGGCGCTGGCTTACTGGCTATGGCATCGGGGATTCGAACCGGTGCTGATCGAACGGGCAGCGCAGTTCCGCGAAGGCGGTTACATGATCGATTTCTGGGGCGTTGGATTTGATGTCGCCGGGTAGATGAACCTCATCCCGCGGCTGCGCGATGTGGGTTACGTCATCGATCGCGTGAAATTTGTGAATGAACGTGGCCGCACCAGAAGCGCATTCGACGCCGAGATTGTTCGATGCCCGCTTGGTAATCGTTTTTTCAGCCTGCCACGTAGCGATCTGGCAAAAGCGATCTTCGATACTGTCGCAAACAAGATCGAGACCATTTTTGGCGACAACATCACTGGCATTCGTGAAGATCCTACCGGCGTTGATGTTCAATTCGAACACGGTCACGCACGGCGATTCGATCTCGTAGCGGGATGTGACGGTCTGCACTCCGGTGTGCGTCAAGTTGCGTGGGGTCCGGAAAAAGAATTCGAGAAGTATCTCGGTTATTATTGCGCTTCTTTCCTAACAACCAACTACCCACACCGCGAGGAGCGAACATACACGAGTTACGCCGAACCAGGCCAACAGATTAGCCGTTACGCCCTGCGGGGAGATCGCACTGCCTTTCTTTTGATCTTTGCACGCGAACAACCGCTCGCCCGGCACCCTGACTAGGCAAGCGCGAAAACAATATTGCGAGAAAGATTCGCGGGCGGTCGCTGGAACGAAGTTGCTGAAATTTTAGAACGGCTCGAAACCTGTGGCGATCTCTATTTCGATTCCGTCAGTCAGATTCGCATGCCAGCATGGTCAAAAGGACGAATCGTGCTGGTAGGCGATGCTGCTTATTGCCCTTCTCTTTTATCTGGTGAAGGCGCTGGTTTTGCCTTGGTAGGGGCTTATGTACTCGCGGGAGAATTGCAACGCGCAAGTGGAGATCACGTGATCGCGTACCGCGGATACGAGGGACGTTTTCGAGATTTCATCGAAAGGAAACAGCAGTCAGCCGTCCAGTTTGCGACTAGTTTCACGCCTAAAACTCGCTTGGGATTATTCGTGCGCGATTTGGTCTTGCGGTCTACAGCGTTTTCCCCGATCAGCGATTGGCTGATGCGCCGATTCGTGACCGATCAATTCGAACTACCGGACTATCCGGGCTGAAGGGCTGTGCGTTTCAGGGTAATACATGCCACCGCGTGATGCTCAGTATGACTAAGTGTGATTAGCACAGAAGTGACGCCGCGCCTTTCGGCAAGCTCCTGCGCTGGTCCCGAAAAAACGAGAAACGTCTCGCCGCTCGGCTTTTTACGGGTGTCGATGTTGGCGCCAACCCATCGCTTTGCCGATCCCGGTGCCGAACGCTTTCGAAACAGCCACGTTTGCTCCGAAACACGCAGCCAGATGGCGCGCCGGGAATTTTCCGGCTAGAATTCTGCCAGTTGCGCCGCGGTGATCGGCACGAATTCGCTCTCGTGCAAAACGACGCGTTTGGTTCCGCGCAGCATTTGCCACCACTGTCTTGCAGAGCTGAGCACGATCAACAGGACGAGCACCAGAAAGAAAACAGCAACCAGCGCATCGAAGCGCCACACGTTTGCTTGCCGCGCAAACTCAGCGGCCTTCGTTGGATCGGCCAACCCGCCTGCCTCGCCCAAAAGTGATCGCGCGCCACTCAAGAATCCAAGCCGCGGATCGGGCGAGAAAACTTTCAGATAACCGGCCGAGAAGGTGACGGCGCACATGAAGCAAAGCGGCACAAGCGTGACAAAGAGATATTTCGCCTCGTGCATTTTGATAAGAAGAGTTGTGCCGAGACAAAGCGCCACGACCGACAGCAATTGATTGGCTAGCCCGAACAGTGGCCAAAGCGAGTTGATGCCACCAAGCGGATCAATCACGCCTTCATATAAAAACCAACCCCATGCCGCGACCAGCAACACACTTGAGAAAAAATTCGCGCTCCACGAACGCGTGTTACCGAGCGGACGCCACACGTTGCCCAGGAAATCCTGAAGCAAAAACCGTCCTACGCGTGTGCCGGCGTCGATCGTCGTGAGGATGAATAACGCCTCAAACATGATGGCGAAGTGATACCACAGCGCGAGCGCGGTGGGCTTGGCGGAGACTCGCGCAAACATGTGTGCCATGCCGACAGCGAAAGTCGGAGCGCCACCCGCGCGGTTGAACATCGTCGATTCACCCAGATTCGTTGCAAGCGTCTGCATTTCTTTCTCCGTCACGGGAAACCCGGCGGCGGAAACTCTTGCGACGACTTCCGTGGGAGTACCCTTGGTGTTGATCGCAAAGTATTGGCCCGGTTGCAGCACGCACGCGGCGATCATCGCCATCAACGCGACCAGCATCTCGGTCACCATCGCGCCGTAGCCGATATTCCGGATTCGCGATTCGCGTCTTATCATCTTCGGCGTGGTGCCCGAAGCGATCAGGGAATGAAACCCTGAGACCGCGCCGCAAGCGATGGTGATGCAGACAAAGGGGAATACTGGACCCGCAAAGACAAGGCCGGTGCCGTCGATGAATTTTGTAATCGCGGGCATTTGCAATGTCGGGTTGATTAGTACCACGGCCGCCGCGAGCATGGCGACCGTGCCAAGCTTCAAAAACGTGCTGAGATAATCGCGCGGGGTGAGCAACATCCACACAGGCAGAACCGACGCAGCCAGCCCATAGAGCATGATGGCCCACGCCAGCCATTTTTGGTCGTGACGGAACCAGGCTTCAATCGCGGGAAAATGCGCCAGAAATTGTCCGCCCCATACGCCGAATGCCAGGCCCAGCAACCCGAAAATCGTGACGGCGACGACGCTTACTTTCCCTGTGCGCAACGCGATTCCCATGATCAACGCCAGCGGGATGGTCACAGCGATGGTAAAAACGCCCCAGGGACTTTGCGCGAGGGCCTGAACGACCACCAGCGCAAGCACCGCAAGCAAGATGATCATGATCGCCAGCACGCTGATGAGCGCAAGCAAACCTACGCCCCGCCCGATTTCTTCCTTCACCATTTGACCGAGCGTTTTCCCGCCACGCCTGATCGAGGCGAAGAGAACAATCATATCGTGCACGCCGCCGCCGAGCGTTGCACCAATCAGGATCCAGAGAGTGCCGGGCAGAAACCCAAACTGCGCCGCCAACACCGGACCGACCAATGGCCCGGGTCCGGCAATTGCCGCAAAGTGATGGCCGAAAACCATCCAGCGATTCGTTGGCACATAATCTTTACTGTCATTTTGCAGGACTGCCGGTGTGGCGCGCTCCTCATTAAGCACGAGCACCTTTGCTGCCAGCCATTTGCTGTAGAAGCGATAGCTAATGGACAACGCGCAAAATCCAGCCAGAACAATCCAGAACGCGCTGATTTGTTCGCCACGGGAGAGCGCAAGGACTGCCATCGCCCATACGCCCAGCGCGGAGATGCCAACCCAGAGCAGCTTTTTCCACCAACTCATGTCATTTGCAGTTTAGTTGAAATTGTTGCGCTCCGCCACAAGCTGTGGTCTATCGTCCGGTGCGAGTTCGCCATAGAGTCAAAAAACTTCCCCATAAACTTAAGAAACTTGTGGATGGCCGAACTCTGGCCAGCGCCAGAAGGCACACGCTCAGGCTTCTTCAGGTGAACCGTTTTCCCCTCGCGACGAAGCGAGTGATCGAAACGATCGACCGCCAGGGTTTCGAGCAAATTCGCAAGCGGTACGCCGTCAAAGGTCCCAGCGCTGACTGGCCCAAATTTCTTGATCTCGAACGATGGATCAATATCAACATCCGCCGGATTCGCGTGATCGAGCTCGATCTGGCGCGACCGAAACGCATTCTCGATCTTGGTTGCGGCGCGGGATATTTTCTCTACATCGCTCAACTGCTTGGCCACGAAGGGCTCGGGCTCGATCTGGATCAACTCCCCATGTTTAGAGATATTACCCGGCTGCTCGGGGTGCGTCGCGTGATCCGGACGATCAAAGCGTTCGATCCCCTGCCCGACCTGGGAAAATTCGATCTCATCACTGCGTTCCTGATCTGCTTCAATAGGCATAAACAACCCGATGTGTGGGGCGTGCCGGAGTGGGAATTTTTCCTCGACGATCTTGCCAAACATCTGGCGCCGCGAGGTCGCGTCTGGCTCGAATTAAACCAGGAATACGGCGGAACGTTCTACACACCCGAGCTAAAAGAGTTCTTCCAAAAGCGCGGCGCAAAAATCGACCGGCATAAAGTAATTTTTAATTCAGGCCTTCCCTCGCCTTCCTCAACTTCGCCAGTTGCGCGCTAAGATCTTTTAGACGTTGCCGATGCTCTTCTACAACGGCCGCGGGAGCGCGATTGACGAATGATGTGTTCTTCAATTTGTCCTCCACTGTTCGCAGCTGGTTCTCAATTTTTGCGATTTCCTTGTCGAGCCGTTCGCGCTCAGCTGCTTTGTCCGCGCCGCCAATAGCGAGAAAAAGTTCGCCCAGCGGAGTCAGCGCCACCGGAACGCCCGGTTCCGGCTTGTATCGTCGGTCTAATCTCAATTCCTCGGAATTGAGTAATCGGGCCATCGTTGGCGTCTCGCGCATGATTTCCTCTTTGTCCGCGCGCAAGATGAATTGCGCTTTCTGGTTCGACGGAATTTTGGCTTCCGCGCGCAGGTTCCGGCCGGCCCGCACCGTCGCATAAATCGCCGCGACCAGTTTCCTCTTGTTTGCAAGATCGACATCGTCCAGCGCCACCCGCTTTGGCAGTGGAGCAAATTGAATCGAATCTCTCCCGAAGCCGAGCAACGACCAGAGTTCCTCGGTGATGTGCGGCATGAAAGGATGCAATAACCGAAGCGCCGCCGATAGAACGAAATCCATCACCGCCAGCGCGGATTTCTCTCGTGCCTCGTCGTCGCTGAAAATTTCCGTTTTCGCTGCTTCAACAAACCAATCGCAATAATCGCTCCAGACGAAATCGTAAAGCCTCTGGGCGACTGCGTTAAATTGATAGTCGCGATACGCTGCGTCGATCGCGTCGATCGTTTCGTTTAATCGGGCAAGGACCTCCTTCGCGTAGATCGACAGTTGCCTGTAATCAATCTGCGGCTCGGCGGGACTTGACCCGTGCATTTGTCGTAAGCGCGCGACATTCCAAAGCTTGGTCACAAAATTGCGACCTTCTTCGATTTGTTTTTCGTCGTAGCGAATGTCCTGGCCGCTCGGCGCGATGCGCATCAGACCGAATCGCAAGCCGTCGGCGCCATATTTATCGATCAACTCAAGCGGATCGGGCGAATTGCCTAACGACTTCGACATTTTGCGGCCCTGCTTGTCGCGAATCAGCCCTGTGAAATAAACGTGGCGAAATGGAATGTTGTCTTTATCGCTTTCGGATTTCCCAGGCTTGAACTCAAGCCCGGCGATGATCATTCGAGCCACCCAGAAGAAAATAATATCCGGCGCCGTCACGAGAACGCTGGTCGGATAAAACTTCGCGCGGGTCTGATCATCCATCGTTTCATAAGCCCAGAGCCATGACGAAAACCATGTGTCGAGCGTGTCTGGGTCCTGCGTCCATCCCTCGCCGGGCGACCCGATCTGAACGCGAACATTTTCCTGTTCTGTCGTGGCAGCCGTGCCAGCTGCGCCCTTTGCTTTTGCAGGCGACACGCCTGCATCTACAGATTGGGAATTCCGGTACCAGGCCGGGATGCGGTGTCCCCACCAGACCTGCCGGCTGATGCACCAGTCGCGAATGTTCTCCAGCCATTGCACGTAAACTTTTTCCAAATGCGCGGGAAAGAAGCGAATGAGATGATCGTGCACTACGGCGAGCGCTTCTTTCGTCTTCGGATAACGCAGGAACCACTGCTCGCTGATGCGGGGCTCGATTGGCACATCGCTCCGATCGCTGAAGCCGACGTTGTTTTCATAAGGCATCTCTTTCAAAAGTAAGCCCTTCTCTTCTAATATCTTGGCTGCCTTTTTACGCGCTTCGAATCGGTCAAGCCCATCCAACTCCGGAATCGCTGGGCAATTGATTCGCCCATCAGGATGCAGAACATCGACCATCGGCAGGTTATGGCGCTCGCCGATTTCGAAGTCGAGTGCGTCGTGTGCGGGCGTAACCTTTAAAACACCGGTACCGAACTTGGGATCGATTGCTTCGTCGGCGATGATGGGGATTTTCTCGCGAGCGAGCGGGCGCCACGCGTGTTTGCCCAGAAGATTGACATAACGCTTGTCGCCTGGATGAAACGCCATCGCTGTATCGGCCATGATTGTTTCCGGCCGCGTCGTTGCGACTTCCAAGAAACGCCCGGGCTCTTCCACGATTTCATAGCGAACGTAGTAGAGACTTCCCTTCTGCGACTTGGAAATGACTTCCTCATCCGAAAGCGCAGTTTGCGCCGCCGGGTCCCAGTTGATCATCCGACGTCCGCGGTAGATCAGGCCCTTGCGATAAAGATCGACAAAAATTTTTTGAACAGCCCGAGCATAAGCGTCATCGAGCGTGTACCGTTGGTGCGACCAATCGCATGAACAGCCAAGGCGCTTGAGTTGCTCGATGATGATCCCGCCGTGCTTGTCCTGCCATTCGCGCACCCGGCGGAGAAACTCCTCGCGTCCCAAGTCTTGCCGGGTCACTCCTTCATTTTTGCGCAGCCAGTTTTCGACCGCTGTTTGCGTAGCGATACCAGCGTGATCGGTTCCTGGTAGCCAGAGCACTTCGAATCCATGCATCCGCGCGCGACGCGCGAGAATGTCCTGAATGGTGTTGTTCAGCACGTGGCCGAGCGTAAGCACACCGGTGATGTTGGGTGGCGGCATCACGATTGAGAAGTGCGACTTCGACGACTTCGGATTCGCAACGAAATCGTGATTGTCGATCCACCGCTGATACCACTTCGGTTCAACTGCTTTCGGATCGTATCTCTTCGGGAGTTCAGCCATGATGATCTAATGTGGCGCGAGTTTGCAACTTGCGCTGCTAACTGCGCAGCTTACAAAGTTGCGCCACATTTAACTGTTTGCATCTACTGAGACAACCATCACCTTCCCGCTGAATGAGCGATCCGCGACCAATCGGCGTCTTCGATTCCGGCATTGGCGGTCTCACCGTCGTGAAGGCGCTGCGCGATCTCTTGCCTGGCGAAAAAATATTCTATCTCGGCGACACGGCACGCGTTCCCTACGGCGGAAAAAGCGCCAGCACAGTAGAACGCTATAGCCTCGAGATTGCTGAAATGTTGATGGAGGAAAATGCAAAAACGGTTGTTGTCGCCTGCAACACTGCTTCTTCGGTCGCCTTGGCAAAACTGCAAAAACATCTGCCCGTGCCGGTCATTGGCGTTATTCGGCCTGGTGCGCGCGCAGCCCTCGCCACTACGCGAAACGGTCACGTCGGAGTGATCGGGACGCGCGCAACGATTAAAAGCGGAGCATACGAACGCGAATTGCGCGCGCTGAATCCGCAGGTTCGCGTCTCGGTGTGCGCAAGCCCGTTGCTGGTTCCTCTGATTGAGGAAGGCTGGCTGGACGATGAATTAACAGATCGCGTTATCGCACGATACCTTGGACCACTCGTCCACCAGGGAATTGATACTCTGGTGCTTGGCTGCACGCATTATCCATTGCTGGTGCACGCCATTTCTCGTGCGCTTCCAAAAACGGTGAGCCTCGTCGATTCAGCCCGCAATTGTGCAATGGCGGTGAAAAAACTTCTGGTTCAATCACATTTGAGCGCGCCGGCCGGGAATTCGGCCGGGCTGGACATCGCGTTGACTGACGCACCGGACATTTTCCTTAGCGTTGCACGCCGGGCGCTACGGTTAGAGATTGGTAACGTGCAACTCCGCGAAGTGCTACACAGCGCGCCCATAGCCGCTCGCTAACGTGTTCCGGTGCGATTTCGGGCCAGGAGATTAACTGCTGGCGGGCGCCTCCTGCCGTGCCTCAAGCACACGCAGGGCGTCACGGGCAGCGTCGGCGACTGCCGGGTCGGCATCGTCGGCAAGACGGCGGAACTCCGGCTTGTATTTTGGATTTCCGATGTCAGCGAGTATTGTGATGACCTCCGGGAGATGCTTTCGGCGCGCCAACGCTTCTTCGAGCAGCGGCTCCGCCTTGTCAGCACCGCGGACAAGAAATATTCCGGCCAGCACTTGAAGTTCCTCGTCAGGCGCGCCGAGCGCGTTAATCAAAGCACGCCCCGCGCGGCGTGCTCCAGTGGCGCGCCATAACGCGTTGTAGCCGTAAACACGGACGGCTCCGGCAACATCCATGGCAACAATTAACACAACTTCACTTTAGAGCATATCGGGCACATTGTGATCCCGCCAGACCTGCGGGTTGTGCGACGCACCGTGATCGAACCAAATCGGAAGCACGTTTTCATTGATTTGCGGATGCCGAAAACGTTGGCCACCGCGATCGGCGAGAATAACCAAATCGAGATGTACGCGGATTGATACGACTTTTGTTGTGCGCGTAAAATCGGGCAGGTATTTTGGTACGTGCACCGGACAGCTCAGTAGCACGAGCGCGCCAGCTCTTAACCCGAACTTTGTAGATTGCATGATCACGTTGGCGCCATGGCTGTGGCCGAAGAGATCGAGCCCGAGCAGATTGTGTCGTTCCGCCCAAGTTCGCAGATCGCGAGCGCCGAGGTCCCGCGCAGCGTCGCTGTAGCCGCCGGACCAATCGAAACGATCCCGGTCGCTGTACAAATCCGGACGCACGCTGGTTATCAAATAGCTGTGGAAGCTTCCGCCCGGCTGCCACCATTCGTGCCCGCGTGCAAATGTGCCATGAACCAGTAACGCGCTGCGGCTTGCTTCACCTGCGGAGCGTGCAACCTGGGCCCGAGTCATCCGGCGCAGACGCGCGTGTTCCGGCGCAACCCCAGCCAAGGCGGTCGCCGCGACGTCGCGCACCAGGACATCGGCGCTGCGCGTGCCGCGTAGCAAGATGTTGATCAGGCGCCTCGGACGCGTGCTCAGCTCAAAGTAAGCTGCGGCCGCAGCAACCCGCGTCAGTTCATCGGCGCTGCGCAGCGAAGCTTCCATCAATTGCGCGGCAGTAATGGCATCAGATCTCTCGAAAAGTGTCTGTGCGAGATCCCCCAATGTCTCGGAGAGTTCTGCCTGCGGGATTGGGGTGCGCCGCACAATTGTCCATCCGTATCGCTCCGCGAGACGTGTCTTAACCAGCGCGACACCGACGCGATCGACCGAAGGCCGCAGTTGTGGGACGGGAAATTGCGCGAGGTCATCGGGCGACACTGCTTCGACAGACCTAGGCATGTCGGCGGCGACGGCGCGCGCGGCGAGAACTTGGTCGTCGCCGCGCAATTGTCGGCCGAGCAACAGTAGGAGCGCCGCTTGGGATTGCACTGCCGCGACGCCGGTCTGTCGAAAAGCTTCCGGCCCCGCAATCGGCTGTTTCACATATTCAGCCATAGACGCTGGTTGAATATATATGTTTCTGCCGGTGACTTTCGCTGCGGCTCGCGACTGAAGGTTGCCGCAATTTCAAAACGTTCATGTGATGTCCGCCAATAATGTGCCGGCCAGCTCGCCGATTGCCACGCGGCGTTGCTTCATGCTGTCACGGTCGCGCAACGTCACTGTGTTTCGCAGCGTCGCGTCTTTTTCGCCGAGAGTTTCAAAATCGACAGTTACACCGAAGGGCGTGCCGATTTCGTCCTGACGGCGATAACGACGCCCGATCGCGCCGCTCTCGTCGTAGAAAACGTACATGTGCGGTCGTAAAAGATCGACAATTTCTTTTGCTTTCTCCACCAGCTGCGCGTTGTTTTTCAACAGCGGAAATATGCCGCATTTAATCGGAGCCATCCGTGGATGAAAACGCAAGACGACACGCGTTTCCATTTTTCCTTTTTCATCCGGCGCTTCGTCTTCCGAGTATGCTTCGCAGAT
>Ga0066698_10001519_pt1 | contig 10198 bp, 9 predicted proteins | sample GraSoiAngelo_147_FD_66457 | JGI IMG/M metagenome (GOLD analysis project Ga0066698, IMG submission 66457) | Grasslands soil microbial communities from the Angelo Coastal Reserve, California, USA - 14_1009_05_40cm | ecosystem: Environmental > Terrestrial > Soil > Grasslands | place: USA... | reverse complement strand
CGCGACTCGAGCGTCAGCGACAGCGGGATCATGTGCGGACCGGGACCGAGCTTGCCGGCTATGGCCGTCGCGCGATCCTGCAGGAACGTGCCGATGATCTGGCCGGTGCTCGACAACTTCATCGACGAGAACAGGCTCGGGAGAACCGTGTAGACGTAGGCGCGCGTCATCGGATATTCGGTCGGCCCGAGGTTGTACATCGGATGGCCGAACGCGTAGACGCGATCGCCGTCGATGTGCGTCACCGTCCCGGTCCCGCCAAGCTGGAGGTCGCCGCTGACGAGCATGACGCCGACGGCGTCACCCGGCTTCAGCGGTCCTTCGAACGGCTTTTCGCCGTCGCGCAGCGCCGCCGCACTGCCGCCCGTCGGGATGAATCCTTGATCCTGAAATGCCGAACCGAAGAGATCCGCGACATCCGGCTCCCAGCCGGACATCGCGAGCGGCGTCGCGATGGGACGAAGCAGCGTTGCGAGCTGACCGGAGGCGAGACCGTTCACCGCGTTCAGCCCCGCGAGCTGCGCATCGTCGGGCCGCTCCGCAAAGGGCCGATTCCAGTTCAGCGCCTTGCGGAACGCTGCCGTCAGGTTCTCCCGCGTCAACGGAAAGTCGACGTGCACCCGCGCCGCGGCCGGCCGCAGCGTGTTGCCGAAGGAAGTCGAGTCGGTCATCTCGGCGATCGGCGTGATGCCGGCAATCGGCTCTTTCGAGAAGCTGCCGAGCGCGTAGGAAACGGCGCCGATCAGACGGTCGTCGACGTAGACGGGACTCCCGCTCATGCCAGCGATGACGCCCGTATTTGCGAGCGGTCCGCCTTCGAGTCTGGCCAGAATGAGATTCCGGCGCGGGCCGATCACGTTTTCGAGCACGCCGAGAATGTGGACCTTGAACTCCTCGACGTGGGTACCGTCGAAAACCGTCCGGCCGACGCCGACCATGCCGGGACGGATTTCGCCGACGCTCATCTGGGGAGCGGCTCCACGCAGAGATGTCGCAAGCAGGAGACACAGCAGCACCGCAAACCAAAGACGTAGCATGGGTTTGTCCCCATTATACGTTGACAGTGCTCGACTTGGTCTGCTATCGTGCCGTCTTCCGATGGGTCGCAGGTCGTTTAGCCTCGTGTCGACATGGTGGCGGTACTGGAGCCCGACTGAAGAGGCGTCCGCCTTGGCCTGACCTATTCTCCAAGAAAGGGAAATCCCAAGCCTCTTCAGCCTGCCGGTTGAAGGGGCTTTTTTATTTGGTAATGACGAAGCCGCTCCTCTGCGTGACGGTCACCGGTGCCACGACGGCCGAGCTGCGCCGCAAGCGCGATGCGGTCACCGATGCCGATCTCGTCGAACTGCGCCTCGATTCGGTTGCGGATCCGAGCGCCGCGGCAGCGCTCGCCGGACGCGGGCGCCCGGCCATCGTGACCTGCCGGCCGAAGTGGGAGGGCGGCAGCTTCGCGGGCTCGGAAGAGGAGCGTCGGCGCATCCTCGCCGATGCGCTGAAGCTTGGCGCCGAATACGTCGATGTCGAATGGCGCGCGCGTTTCGACGATCTCATCGCGGCGTCAGGAGGACAACGCATCGTGCTGTCGACGCACGACTTCGACGGCGTGCCGACCGATCTCGCGGCACAGGCGCAGGCCATGCGATCCACGGGCGCGGAGGTCGTGAAGATTGCGGTCACGGCGAAGCAGTTGTCGGATTGCGTACCGTTGCTCGAGCTTGGCGTCCAGGTCGGACGCGCCGATCGAATCATCGTCATCGGCATGGGGCAGTACGGCTTGCCGACGCGAATCCTCGCATCGCGGTTCGGATCGGCGTGGACGTACGCAGGCACCATTCACGACATCGGGCAGCTGACCGCCGATGCGCTTCTGGAAGAGTATCGATTCCGGTCTATAGGCAAGTCGACGGACATCTACGGCATCGTCGCCGGCTCGGTCGCGCATTCGGTGTCGCCGTCGATGCACAACGCGGCGTTTCGCGAGACGCGGACCGATGCGGTGTACGTGCCGTTCCCTGCGACCAGCGCCGACGATTTCGTGACGTTCGGCCGCGCGATTGGCGTCAAGGGCGCCAGCGTCACGATTCCGCACAAGGTGTCGCTCTTCGATCGCGTCGACGAGATCGACGCGGTCGCGCGGCGGATTGGCGCCATCAACACGATCCACGTCGAAAAGGGGCGCTGGATCGGCGCCAACACCGATGCCGAAGGGTTTCTGCAACCGATCAGAGGACGCGCGGCGTTGAACGGGCTGCGCGCCTCGGTGCTCGGCGCAGGCGGCGCGGCGCGGGCGGTCGGCGTGGCGCTCGCATCGGTCGGCTGCGCCGTCCAGGTCCACGCGCGCAACCGCGCGCAGGCCGGACAGGTGGCGCTCGTCGCGTCGGGAGAGACCGGCGCGTGGCCGCCCGAGCCCGGCAGCTGGGATCTGCTCGTCAACACGACGCCGATCGGCATGTATCCGCGCGTCGACGAGACGCCGATTCCGCGGACGCAGCTGACCGGACGCTACGTGTACGACCTGGTGTACAACCCGCCCGTCACGCGGCTGCTGCGCGAGGCGGCAGAAGCTGGATGTCAGACGATTGGCGGTCTGGAGATGCTCGTCGCGCAGGCGCGCGAGCAGTCTCTCTGGTGGACGGGCACGAAGCCCCCGACCGGCGTGATGCGTGAGGCCGCGCTGAAGCGGCTGGCGGAGTTTGCGCGCGATGAAGATTACGTCGTTTGAGACCTTCAAGGAGCTGGCGCGGCGCGGCACGTTCGTGCCGGTCTGCAAGGAGATCGTCGCGGACCTGCTGACGCCGGTGTCGGCGTTCCTGAAGATCGCCGAACACGCGGACTACGCGTTCCTGCTCGAGAGCGTGGAGGGCGGCGAGCACGTGGGCCGCTATTCGTTCCTCGGCAAGGATCCGTTCCTGATTCTGCGCGCGCGCGACGGGAAGACGACCATCGAGCGCGGCGGCGAGACGAGCGCGGGCGATCGACCGTTCATCGAGACGCTGCGTCGGTTGATGGCCGATTTCCGATCGCCGTTCGTACCGGGTCTGCCGCGCTTCACCGGCGGCGCGGTCGGCTACCTTGGCTACGGCGCCGCCTCGTGGTTCGAGCCGGTGCTCGGCGATCTCGGCGCCGGCGTCGACGGATCGGATCAGGCCGGGTTCATGCTGTTCGACACCGTCCTCGCGTTCGACCACGTGCAGCACCGGATCCTGATCATCGCCAATGCGCGGATCACCGCGGACGACGATCTCGAGTCGCTGTATCAGTTCGCGTGCGCGAAGATTCAGTTCCTCGAGCGCGAGCTGGAACGCAACCTGTCGAAAACCGAGCGCGACTCGTCGAACGGCCTCGAGATCACGTCGAATCACACGCGCGAGAAGTTCGAAGAGCAGGTGCGCACGGCCAAGGAGTACATCGCCGCGGGCGACATCTATCAGGTCGTGCTGTCGCAGCGGTTCGAGGCCGACGTAGCCGCCGATCCATTCACCGTTTACCGCGCGCTGCGCCACGTGAACCCGTCGCCGTACATGTATTTCATCCGAATGGGCGGCGTGTCGGTGGTCGGCTCGTCGCCTGAGATGCTCGTGCGCGTCGAAGGTTCGCGGGTCGAGACGCATCCGATTGCGGGGACGCGGCCGCGCGGACGCAGCGACGAAGAAGACATGCGGCTGGCCGAAGAGCTCAAGCGCAACGAAAAGGAGCGCGCCGAGCACGTGATGCTCGTCGACCTCGGGCGCAACGACGTCGGCCGCGTCTGTGAATACGGATCGGTCCGCGTGCCGCAGTTCATGGGGCTGGAGCGCTTCTCGCACGTCATGCACCTGACCTCTATCGTGGAAGGGAAGCTGGCCGACGATCGCGATCGGCTGGATGCGCTCGTGTCGTGCTTTCCCGCCGGGACGGTATCGGGCGCGCCCAAGGTGCGCGCCATGCAGATCATCAAGGAGCTCGAGCCTTCGGGACGCGGCCTGTATGCCGGCGCCGTCGGCTACCTCGATTTCGCGGGAAACCTCGACTTCTGCATCGCCATTCGGACGGTGATCATGTCGCGCGGCCGCGCGTACGTGCAGGCCGGCGCAGGCATCGTGATGGATTCGAACCCGGCCGCGGAGTACGAAGAAACGCGCGACAAGGCGCGGGCGCTCGTGAGAGCGCTGGAACTTGCACAGGAAGGTCTCTAAATTGCAGATTTCAGATTGCAGATTTCAGATTGCAGATTGATTGGACGAATCAATCAGCAATCAATCAGCAATCTGAAATCAGCAATCTGCAATGGCCATGATCCTCGTCATCGATAACTACGACTCGTTCACCTACAACCTCGTTCAGTACCTGGGCGAGCTGGGTGCCGACATCAAGGTGATGCGCAACGATGCCGTCACGCTCGAGGAAGTCGCGGCGGCGAAGCCGTCGCGCATCGTCATCTCACCCGGTCCGGGAAGGCCGGAGCAGGCAGGGGTCACGATGCAGGTGATCCGGGAGCTGGGCCGGACGACGCCGATTCTCGGCGTCTGCCTGGGCCATCAGGCGATCGGCGCGGTGTTTGGCGGCCGGGTGGTTCGCGCCGGGGTTCCGATGCATGGCAAGACGTCGACGATCGAGCACGACGGCCGCGGCGTGTTCAGCGGCATCAACGGCCCCTTCGTGGCCTCGCGTTATCACTCGCTCGTGGTCGAGGGCACGACGATGCCGGAGGCGCTCGAGGTGTCCGCGCGGACGCGCGAAGACGGCGTCGTGATGGGACTGCGTCATCGCGCCTGGCCGGTGCACGGCGTGCAGTTTCATCCCGAATCGATCCTGACGGGCGAAGGGCGCCGCATTCTGCGGAATTTTCTCGAGGACACCCTGTCGTGACGTTTCAACCACTCATCGAGAAGCTGACGCGCCACGAAGATCTCACGGTGGACGAAGCCGCGTCGGCGATGACGGAAATCATGGAAGGACGCGCAGCGCCGGCGCACATCGCCGGACTGCTGATCGGCCTCGTGATGAAGGGGGAGCGTCCGGCGGAGATCGTCGGGCTGGCGCGCGCGATGCGCACACACGCCGTGCAGGTCGCGCGGCGCTACGACGATGTATTCGACAACTGCGGCACCGGGGGCGACCGCGCGGGCACGTTCAATATTTCTTCGTGTGCGGCGCTCGTCATCGCGGCGTGCGGCGTCCGCGTGGCCAAGCACGGCAACCGATCCGCGTCGAGCAAGGCGGGCGGCGCGGATGTGTACGAGGCACTCGGCATCCGCGTCACCGCGCCGCCGGCGGTCGTCGAGCGCAGCCTCGCCGAGGCCGGCATCGGCTTCTTCTTCGCGCAGACGTTTCACCCGTCGATGCGCCATGCAGCGCCGGTGCGCAAGGAGCTCGCCGTGCGGACCGCGTTCAATCTGCTCGGACCGCTCACGAACCCGGCCGGTGCGACGCGGCAGATCGTCGGCGTCCCGCGTCCCGAGCTGACCGAGCTGATGGCGCGTGCGCTCCTGATGCTCGGCTCGAAGCGCGCGTGGGTCGTCCACGGCGCCGACGGCATCGACGAAATCACGACCACCGGCTACACGAAAATCTCGGAGTGCTGTGACGGCACGGTCAACACGTTCTATCTCCACCCGGCGGACGTCGGCCTGCCCAAGGCGGCGCCACAGGCGCTCGTTGGCGGCGATGCGCACGAGAACGCGCGGATCGCCGAACGCGTTCTCGCGGGCGAGCGCGGTCCGGCGCGCGACATCGTGCTGCTGAACGCCGGCGCGGCGCTCTTCATCGCCGGCGCGGCGCCGTCGGTCGAGCACGGGATCGCGATGGGGTCGCGCGCCATCGATCGCGGCGACGCCAGGCGGACGCTGGACCACATGATTGCGATCTCGACGGCCGAAGAATTTGCACCGGGAGCCACGGCGTGACCGAGACAACGGCCGATCTGCTCGCGACGATCGTCGCCGGCACGCGGCGGATCGTCGAGGTGCGTGAACAGCGCGAGCCGCGCGCGGAGCTCGAGCGGCGCGCGTTGACGCGGCGGCCCCGCGCGGGGCGACTGACGGCGGCGTTGAGCCGGACCGATCGCGTGAACGTGATCGCCGAGTGCAAACGGCGGTCGCCGTCGCGGGGCGTGCTGCGCGCCAGCTACGATCCCGCGGCGATCGCGGCGGGCTATGCGGCCGCCGGCGCTGCGGCGATCTCGGTGCTGACGGAGCCGACGTTTTTCGACGGTGCGCTCGAGCACCTCGAAGCCGTTCGAGCCGCGGTCGGCGTGCCGCTGCTGCGCAAGGACTTCATCGTGTCGGAGTATCAACTGCTCGAGGCGCGCGCGGCGGGCGCCGATGCGGTGCTGCTCATCGTGGCGGCGCTCGACATCGCGCGGTTGAGCGAGCTGCACGGGTTGGCGGCCGCGCTGGAGCTCGAAGTCCTGGTCGAGGCGCACGATGCCGTGGAGCTCGATCGGGCGCTGTCGATCGGCGCCCGCATCATCGGCGTCAACAACCGGAATCTGCGCACGCTCGAGGTCGACGTGCATGCGTCGGACACGCTCATCGCGCGTGTGCCGAAGGACGTGATAGCCGTGAGCGAGAGCGGTCTGCGGACCGCGGACGATCTGCAGCGCCTCCGTGCGCTCGGCTACCGTGCGTTTCTGATCGGGGAACGATTCATGACGGCCGATGACCCCGGCATCGCGTTACGAGAGTTAATCGAGCAGGCGAAGTGATGATACTCGGAGGGCGGCGACGTTCTGTTCTAGATACGCGCGAGCGGTTTACGCCGCGAGCGCGTCAGCGCGTGGCAGCCTTGAGCCGTTGCGAGGCGCGCATGCGCCGAGCAACTGCGTCGGGGGTGGGGCCCCGACGCAAGTGGACCATGGTCGGGCCCCACGCGATTAAGAAGTGCTGATCAAGATTTGCGGTATCACGCGGATCCAGGACGCCGAAGCGGCCGTCGAGGCCGGCGCGGACGCGATCGGCCTCGTGTTCTGGCCGAACAGCCCGCGCTTCGTCGATCCGTATCGCGCGCGGTCGATTGTGTCGGCGCTGCCGCCGTTCGTGACGGCCGTCGGTCTGTTCGTGAATCAGGCGGCCGAGTACGTGAACGGCGTCGCGAGCCTGGTCCGCCTCGGCGCGATCCAGCTGCACGGCGACGAAAAGCCCGAGTCGCTCGTCCAGCTTCATCGTCCGATCGTGAAAGCTGTCGCGTTGTCGGACGACACGGACCCGGCGAGCGTGTGGCCTGCGTCGGTCACGCTGCTGCTCGACGCTCACGATCCCGATCGGCGCGGCGGCACCGGCCGGACGATCGACTGGCGCCTGGCGGCGGCGATTGCCGCGCGCAGGAAGACGATCCTCGCCGGCGGTTTGACGCCGGAAAACGTCGCAGAAGCGGTCGCGCGCGTGCGTCCGTTCGGCATCGATGTCTCGTCGGGCGTTGAAGAGGCGCCCGGCGTAAAAGATCCCGCGCGCCTTCGCGCACTGTTCGATCAACTCCATGCCATCACCAACACTGACATCCCGGCGCGATCCTGACGCGCGCGGCTACTTCGGTGAATTCGGTGGACGCTTCGTCCCCGAGACGCTCGTCGAGCCGGTCGAGCAGTTGGAACGCGCCTATTTCGCCGCGCGGGAAGACGCGCAGTTCGGCGCCGAGCTCGCGCGCTTGCTGAAGCAGTACGTCGGACGGCCGACGCCTGTGTACGAAACCGTCCGGCTGGAGGAGCGTGCCGGCGGGGCGCGCATCTTTCTCAAGCGCGAAGACCTGACGCACACGGGCGCCCACAAGATCAACAACGCGCTCGGCCAGGCGCTGCTCGCCTCGCGCATGGGCAAGCGGCGGATTGTCGCAGAGACCGGCGCGGGACAGCACGGCGTCGCCACTGCGACCGCGTGCGCGCTCCTCGGCCTCGAGTGCCATGTCTACATGGGCACCGACGACATGGAGCGCCAGGCGCTCAACGTGTTCCGGATGCAGCTGCTCGGCGCCGAAGTCCGCGGCGTCGACGCCGGCAGCCGTACGCTGAAGGACGCCATCAACGAAGCGATGCGCGACTGGGTGACGAATGTCGGCGACACGTACTATCTTCTCGGCTCGGTCCTCGGACCGCATCCGTATCCGCTGATGGTGCGCGAATTTCAATCGATCATCGGCCGCGAAGCGCGCGCGCAGATCGTGGAGCTCGCCGGCCGGCTTCCCGACGCGATTGTCGCCTGCGTCGGCGGCGGCAGCAACGCCATGGGCATCTTCGACGCGTTCGTCGACGATCGTGACGTGCGGCTCGTCGGCGTCGAAGCGGGAGGCGAGCGGATCGTCCGCGGCCGCCATGCCGCACGGTTCGCCGGCGGCAGCACCGGCGTGCTGCAAGGAACCCGGACGTTCGTGCTCCAGGACGAGGACGGCAACATCGAGCCGACGCATTCGATCTCAGCCGGGCTCGATTATGCGGCGGTCGGTCCCGAGCACGCCTGGCTGCGCGCGATAGGGCGCGCCGAGTACGCGTACGTCACTGACGATGAAGCGGTCGAGGCATTCCAGACGCTGGCGCGCCTCGAAGGCATCCTGCCGGCCCTCGAATCGGCCCACGCGATCGCGCACGCCATGAAGGTTGCGAAGGACCTGGGCCGGTCGAAGATCGTGTTGGTGAATCTCTCGGGCCGCGGCGACAAGGACGTGAACACGGTTCAAAAATGCCTTCGCTCATAGCCCGAACCTTCGCGCGCCTGAAGGCCGAGCATCGCCCTGGCCTCGTGACCTTCACGACCGCCGGCGATCCCGATCTGCCGCGCTCGGCCGAGATCCTTCGCGCGCTCGAACGCGCCGGCGCCGATGTGCTCGAAATCGGCGTGCCGTTTTCCGATCCGCTCGCCGATGGACCCGTAATCCAGCGTGCCGCCGAGCGCGCGCTCGCCGCGGGCAGCAACCTGCGCGCGACGCTCGCGCTCATCCGCGACATCCGCCGCGACATCGCCTCGCCGATCGTGGTGTTCAGCTACGCCAATCCGATCATGCGCCTCGGCGTGGAAACGTTCGCGAAACAGGCGAGCGCTGCCGGCGTCGACGGCGTGCTGGCGCTCGATTTGCCGATAGAAGAGGCGGGCGTATTCCGCGAAACGCTGGCCGGCCAAGGACTCGACACGATCTTCCTGCTGAGCCCGACGACGACGGATGCACGCATCCGGAAGGCGGCGGAGCTCGGCACCGGATTCCTTTACGGAATTTCACGTCTTGGCGTCACCGGCGCGCGCGACAGCGTCGCCGCCGGCGCCGACGCACTGGTGCGGCGGATCCGCGCGCACACGTCGATGCCGATCGCCCTGGGGTTCGGCATCTCGCGGCCCGAGCACGTCGCTGAAGTCGGCGCCTACGCCGACGCCGCGGTCGTCGGCAGCGCGCTCGTCTCGGTCATCGCGGAGCACGGCCGCTCGCCGAGGCTGATCGAGCAAGTCGAGGAGTACGTCCGGTGGTTGAAAAGCTATGCGCACGCTTGATGAATTGAGGAACGACATCGACCGCGTCGACGAAGTCATCGTGCGCCTGCTCAACGAGCGCGCGCGCGTGGCGGTCGAAATCGGCCTGGTGAAGAAAGACCTGGGCGTGCCGATCTATCAGCCCGATCGCGAGAAGCAGGTGCTCGAGCACGTGCGCGGCGTCGCGTGCGAGGGACCACTCGGGCCGGACGCGATCGCCCGGTTGTTCGAACGAATCATCGACGAGGCGCGGCGGCTCGAACGGCGCATCGTGCACGGCGAGGAGTCCGTTCCCGGCGCGGCCCAACGGTCGCCGACCGGCGAACCGTTAAGATGAACATGCGTGTGGAGGCGACAGAAGCCATGGTCGTAGTAATGGAAGAACGGGCGACCGAGGAGCAGATCGAAAAAGTGGTCGCGCGCCTCGTCGAGATGGGGATGGACGTGCACCGGTCGACCGGTGTCACGCGGACGGTGCTCGGTGCCGTCGGATCGGGACACCCGGAGCCTGGCCTCATCGAGATGCTCGACGGCGTCCACGAGGTGGTGCGCATCTCGTCGCCGTACAAGCTCGCGAGCCGGACGTTCAAGCCGCAGGGCACGGTCGTCACGGTCGGCGACGTCCGCATCGGCGGCGACGAAGTGATCGTCATGGCCGGTCCGTGCTCGGCTGAAAACGAAAAACAGGTGCGGACGACGGCGGCGGCGGCGCGCCGCGCCGGAGCGAAGATTTTCCGCGGCGGCGCATTCAAGCCGCGCAGCTCGCCTTA
>Ga0066698_10001512_pt1 | contig 10225 bp, 7 predicted proteins | sample GraSoiAngelo_147_FD_66457 | JGI IMG/M metagenome (GOLD analysis project Ga0066698, IMG submission 66457) | Grasslands soil microbial communities from the Angelo Coastal Reserve, California, USA - 14_1009_05_40cm | ecosystem: Environmental > Terrestrial > Soil > Grasslands | place: USA... | reverse complement strand
CGACCGGCGAGGAGCTGGCGCGGCTGCTCGACGAAGTGCACGTGCGGGCGCGGGGGCGCGCGGTGACGCCGCTGCCCGGGGGGCTCCATGGAATCGCGAGACGGCTGGCCGACGTGATCGTGGCGGCGGGCATGCTGGTGGCGCTCGCGCCGGTCTTGCTCCTCCTCGGGCTCGCGATCCCGCTCGACTCGCCGGGCCCCGCCCTGTTTCGCCAGCGCCGCGTGGGGCGCGGCTCGAAGGAGTTCACCATCCTCAAGTTCCGCACCATGCGGGTCGGCACTCCCGATCTCGCCTCGCACCTCGTGGGCCCGGGCTCGAGCCGCGTGACCCGGATCGGGAGATTCCTGAGGCGCACCAGCCTGGACGAGCTGCCCCAGCTCCTGAACGTGCTGGCCGGCGACATGACGCTAGTGGGCCCGAGGCCCGCGCTGTTCAACCAGGAGGACCTGATCGGGCTGCGCCAGGCCGCCGGCGTGGACGCGCTCCGGCCCGGGGTGACGGGGCTGGCCCAGGTCAACGGGCGCGACGAGATTCCGCTGCAACGCAAGGTGGAATACGACCGATATTACCTGGAGCACCTCTCGCCGGTGCTGGACCTCATGATCCTGCTCAGGACCGTGATCACCCTGTTCTCGAATCGAGGCGTCTACTGATGGCTGAAGGGCTGGAGACCACCGCCCCTCGGCCGCTCGAAGCGCTTCGGGCGGGGAGTTCCCACCCCGCGCCCGCGATCCAGGGCGCGGCCCTGCTGGGGCTCCTCGCCGCCATCTACGGGCGCACGGCGGCGGTGCTGTGGGCCACCTGGACCACCAACGACAACTACTCGCACGGCCCGCTCGTTCCCGTGGCGGCCCTGGGGATGGTGTGGTCGATGCGCGCCCGGCTGCGCGACACGCCGGTCCGCCCGGATGCACGGGGCATCGGGCTCGTGGCGGCGGCCTGCCTCCTCGAGGTGGCGGGGCTCCGGGCCGACGTGTTCGCCCTGCAGGGCTACTCGCTGATCCTCATGCTCTACGGGCTGGCGCTGGTGTTCCTCGGCGGGGCCTGGACGCGGCGGCTGGCGTTCCCGATCGCCTACCTGGCGTTCATGCTCACCTTCCCGCCGGTGGTGATCCAGCAGCTCAGCTACGCGCTCAAGGAGATCGCGGTCCGCCTGGCGACGCACGCCGCCGAGGCCCTGGGAGTGACGTTCCAGCGCCGCGGCATGACGGTCTATCTCGCGAGTGGCGCTCTCCGCGTCGACAATCCCTGCAGCGGGCTCAGGTCGCTGCTGGCGCTCCTGGCCACCGGGGCGGCGTTCGCGTTCTTCCAGCCCGGGGCGTGGTGGCGGCGGGCGTGCCTGGTCGCGGCGGCGATACCGATCGCGGTGGCCTCGAACGCGATCCGCCTGACCGCGCTCCTCCTGGTCGGGCACTACGCCGGCGTCGCGGTCGCCACCGGCCCGTTCCACGACGGCTCGGGCTACATGGTCTACGTGCTCGCCATCCTCGGGCTCTTCGCGGTGCGCGCGGCGCTCGGCGGCGCCGCCCCTCGCCCCGCCGCGGCCGGAGCGAAGGGGGACCGCCCGTGACCCGCTTCGTCGCCACCGGGGCTTTGCTCCTCGCCACCGCGGTCTACGTCCAGCTCCATCCGCCGTCGAACCTGGCGGTCGGGCGCGGATGGCTCGCCGCCTGCCCGGCCACGTTCGGACCGTGGAACGGCACCGACCTCTCCTTCGAGAACGCGGTGATCGACGAGCTCAAAGCCGACGACCTGCTGGTGCGGCGCTACCGCCGGGGCGACGACGTGGCGTGGCTGTGCGTCGTCTACCATCGCCACCGGCGCTACGGCGCCCATGATCCGAGACTCTGCTACGAGTCGCAGGGCTATCTGCTCGAGGATCGCGGAGTGGGACGGGTGGGCGGTGGGCCGGCGGCCCTCGAGGCGAATCGATTCGTCGCGAGCCGCGGGCGCGACCGGCGCCTGGTCTACTACTGGTGGAGCACGGGCGGGTACGCGACCGCCGATGGGGCCGAGTTCCGGCGGCGCATGGCGCTCGAGGGGGCGCTGGACAATCGCTCGTGGGGAACCCAGGTCCGCGTGGAGACGCCGGTCGGCGGCGAGGGCGAGACCACCGCCGCGGCGCGGCTCGACGACTTCGCGACCCGAGTGGCCGGCGGCCTTTCGATCGCCTTCGCGGCCGCGGTCGCGGTGGAGCGCCGGTGAACCCGATCGAGCAGGTGTCGCTGGCGTGGCTGGCCCTGGGGCGCACGCTGCGCCAGGCGTGGCGTCCCGCACTGTGGGCGCCGTGGCTGCTGCTCGGGGCGGTCGAGGTCGGGGTGGTGGTCCTGATCTGGGGCTACGCCCATCCGGCGGTCTCCTGGGTCATGGCGCCGCTCCTCAGAAACTGGGCCGGCGAGGACGCGCTGCACTACCCGAACGTGCTTCGCCGGCTGCCGGTGCTGTTCGGCAGTCTGGACCTCGTGATCGGTGCGATCCTGGGCTCGATCATGATCGGGGCCGCGACCCTGCTGTTCGCGGAGCGGTTCCGGGGGTCCAGGGCGGCGGTGGGGGAGACGCTGGCGCGCGCCTTCCGGAGGAGCGGGACGCTGGTGCTCTCCCACCTGCCGTTCAACCTGCTGCTCGTCTTCATGACGCTCGCGATCGATCGCGCGCTCGGGGCGAGGAGGGCCGGCCTCACGCACGGGGTGCTGGTGTTCGCCGGCGTGGTGGTGGTGCCGGTGGTGGTGCAGGCGGTGTTCCTCTACGTCGGCCCGCTGGTGATGCTCGAGGGAAGGTCCGCGCTCGGGGCGCTCCGCGAGTTGCCCCGCACCTGGAGGCGGGGGATGTGGGCGGCGCTGTTCCTGGGGCTCGTCATGCTGCTGCCGCTCGTGCCGATTCACTTCCTCTCCGGGCATGCCGAGGCGATCGCCGAACGGGGAAGCCCCGAGCTGATTGGCTGGCTGGCGATCGCCGAGGTGGCGGTCGGACTGCTGGTCTGGTTCGTCCTCTCGGGCAGCGCGTGCCTGGTCTACCTGGGCGCGATCGCCGAGCCCGAGACCGGGAGCGCCCCGTGAGGCGCGCCGGGCAACTGCTGATCGCGGCCGCGGCGGCGCTCGTCGCGGCCGGCTGCGGAGACGGCGCGCTGTGGGCGCGTTACCGGGCCGAGCGCGACTTCTGGAAGGCGTGCAAGGAGGTCGACCGCATCCAGCTCAATCCGCGGCTCGCTCCCGATGCGGAGTACGATCGGGCCCTCGCGGCTTTCCGGAGGCTGGCCGAGGAGTTCCCGCCGGAGCGCTGGGGGGCCGGGCCTCGATCGGCGGGCTACGCCGGGGACGTGGCCGAGGTCTCGGGGATGGCCGCGCTGGCGCTCGGGCAGGTGGAGGAGATGCGCGGGCGGATCGATCGGGCCGAGCGATGCTACGCGAGCGCCTTCGAGCGGTACCGCGGGGTGTCCACCGTGGCGGCGGAGGCGGCGGCGGGGCAGGCGCGGTCGCTCCTGCGTCTCGGGCGCGAAGGCGAGGCGGCGGCGGTTTGGATGGAGATGGCGCGGGACCTGCCGCTCGTGGACGAGAAGCGCGGCCTGGCGCTCGAGCCGGCCCTCGAGGCGCCTCTCGAGGCGGCCAGGGCCCTGAGCGGCCGCGGGCAGGCGGCTGCGGCCGATTCCGTGCTGGACGCCGCGGTCGAGCGCTACCAGCGCGAGCTCGCGTCCCGGAGCGGCACCGAGGCGGCGCCCCCGATCGGCATGAAGCTCGCCTTGGCCCTCGAGCGGCGGCGGGAGTTCGACCGCTCGCTCGACGCCTGGCGCCGCGTGCTCCGCGAGCCGGCGCTGGGAGCCGACCGGCCCCAGGTGGTGCTGGCGCTGGCGAGGGGCGCGCTCGAGGCCGCGCGGCCGGACACCGCTCTGGTCTACACGGCGTGGGCGGGACGCGAGTTCAGGGGCCCGCTGGGGGCCGAGGCCCGGCTGATCCGCGCCCGGGCCTGGGAGTCGCTCGGCATGGCGGACTCGGCCCTGGTGGTGTATGAAGGACTGGTCGAATCCGAGCCGCCCGGCTCGGAGGCCCAGGCGCAGGCCCGCTTCCGCCGCGGCGAGCTGCTTGAGAAGATCGGGCGCTGGGAGGAGGCGCGCGCGGAGTATCGCGGGCTGGCGGCGCTCCAGCCGGCTCACGAGCTGGGGCTCGCCGCGCTGGTGAGAATCGTGCGGCACCACGCCGATCAGAAGGAAGGCGAGCTGGCCCGGATCGAGGGCCGGCGCGCCCTGGAGCTGGTGGATCAGCTGATCGCCACGCAGCGCGACGACGGCGTGCTGATGCGCGGGCGCCGTGCCCGCGCCGATCTCTGGCTCGCGATGGGAGAGGCGGGGCGCGCCTGCGACGCCCTTGCCGACCTGTGGCGGCGTTATCCTGAGGCCCCGGCGGGGGCGGAGGCGGGCCTGGAGGCGGCCCAGCTAGCCGAATCGGGGCTCGGCGACCGCAAACGGGCGATGGAGCTCTACCAGGGGCTCCTCGCCGGCTCCGGGGAGCCGGCGACCCAGCGGCAGGCCCAGGCCGCCATCGAGCGGCTGAGCAGGCGTTGACATGACTTCCGTTCCGGAATACTAGGAGATTCGAGTGGGTATCACGGGTTCTCCGTTCGAAGCCAGCATCGTGATGGCGAGCGCGCTGCTCGCCGCCATGATCGGCCTCCTCGCCACCCTGCGCCGCGGGCACTGGCTCACCACCCTGGTGTTCGCCGCCTCGTTCCTGACGATGGCGGCCTTCCAGGCCGGCACGCTGGGGATCCTGAACGCCGGCTCTCCGGGGGCGGCGCGCGACTGGGCGATCTACCTGGCACGCACCTCCTCGCTGGCCTCCTGGCTGTGGCTCACCCTGAGCGTAGTGCTGGCGCGCTCCGAGCCCTGGCCGGAGATCCGGAACGCTGGCGCCTACCTGGCGCTCGCACTGATCGGGTGCCTGGCGATGAGCGCGGCGGCGGGCTCGCCCTACGTGGTGCGCGAGGTGGCCGGCTCGGGCGGCCAGTCCTTGGTGGTTTTCGGCACCATGGGCAAGGTCTACCTGATGTACCTGGTGGTGGTGATGGTGGCGGTGCTCATGAACCTCGAGCGCATGCTGAGAGCCGCCCAGGCCTCCGCTCAGCGCCGGCTGCGCCCGATGTTCCTGGCGTTCCTGGCCGCGATCCTGAGCGAGTTGCTGGTGGTCTCGGCCGGGCTCCTCTACGGGGGCATCCGGGCCACCTGGATGGTGGCGAGCGCGGTCCCGATGTTCATCTCGGGCGTGGTCACGGCCCTGGCGCTGGCGCGGCGCCGGCTCTCGGACGTGAGCGTTCCGATGGCGCGCCCGGTGATCTACTACTCCTCGGTCTCGCTCACCATCGCCGGCGCCTTCCTGCTCACCATGGCGGTGCTGTCCAAGATCCTGCCGGCTCTCACCCCGGAGTGGAAGCGCATCGTGAGCGTGGGGTTCTACCTGCTCGCGGGCGGGGGAGGGTTCGTCCTCACCCTCAGCCCGCGCGCCAACCGCGCGGTCAAGCGCTTCGTCGACCGGAACTTCTACGCCAACCGGTACGACTACCGCCGGGAATGGGAGCGGGTCAGCAACTCGATCACCCCCACCGCGCGTCCCGAGGACATCTGCCACCAGATCGAGAAGCTGGTGTGCGCGGTGTTCGACGCCGAGCGGGCGGCCGTCTACCTGCGCGAGGAGGGCGGCGGACCGTTCCGCAGGGTCCACGGCCCGCCCGCGATGCCGGAGGAAGTGGCGCCCGACAACGCCCTGGCCGTCGAGCTGGAGCGCTCCCGCGTCCCGCTGGTGTTCGCCGAGGTGTCGCGCGACATCGATCTCATCCCGGTGGTGGTCGAGAACCGCACCACCATCGAGGCGCTGTCCGCGGCGGTGTGCGCGCCGCTCTCGGTCGGCGGGATGCTGGTGGGCCTGCTGTGGCTCTCCGACAAGGGCAACGACGAGGACTACTCCTACGAGGACGTGGAATTCCTCGGGGCGATGGCGCGCCAGCTCGCGGCCGCGCTGTGGTTCGCGCGCCAGGCCGAGATCCTGGCGGAGACCCGCCAGCTCGAGTCGCTGCACCGGCTGTCGAGCTTCGTGCTGCACGACATCAAGAACCAGGTGTCGGGCCTGTCGCTGGTGGTGGAGAACGCGCGCCGCCACCTCGCCAACCCCGACTTCCAGCGCGACGCCATGGCGGTCATCGAGCGCACGGTGGCGAACCTGAGGGAGCTGATGAGCCAGGTCGCGAGCGTGGCGCGGCCCCCCGAGGTGCGGCCCGAGCCCTGCGACCTCGCGGAGATGCTCGACGAGGCCGTCACCGCCACCGGCCTGTCGCTGGGCGAGCGCGACGGGGTTCGCCTCGACGTGCTGTGCAACGTCCGGGAGCGGGTGCGGGTCGACCGCCGCCTGATGTTGAGGGTGATGGTCAACCTGCTCACCAACGCCCGCGAGGCGGTGAGCGAGAGCGGGGAGATCGAGGTCGAGGCCGAGCTGATGCGGCGGCGCCCGGAGGGGCCGGGCACGCTCACCCTGTCGGTGATCGACAACGGCCGCGGCATGAGCGAGGAGTTCATCCGCACCTCGCTGTTCAAGCCCTTCGCCACCACCAAGGCCGAGGGCCTCGGGGTGGGGCTCGCGCAGTGCAAGGCTATCGTCGAGGCCCACGGCGGCACGATCGCGGTCGAGCGCCGCGCCGGTCGCGGCACCACGTTCCGGGTCCGTGTGCCGGTGCCGGCGCGCTCGCGCGGCGAGGCCGAGAGGGACGCCGCGCCGCCCCCGGCGGTGGCGCGGGAGGTCGCGGGATGAGCGTCGAGAAGGTCCTGATCGTCGACGACGAGGAGTCGATCCGCAACCAGCTCAAGTGGGGGCTCGCGGACGAGTTCGAGGTGGTGTGCGCCGCCAACGCCGCCGAGGCGAGGCGCCTGCTGCGCGAGCAGCGTCCGAGCCTCGTGACGCTGGACGTCGCGCTCAGCCCGCCGGGCGCTCCCCAGGACGAGGGCCTGCTCCTCCTGGACGAGATCGTCGACCAGCACCCGCTCGCCAAGGTCGTGATGGTGACGGGGAACGAGAGTCGCGAGAACGCGCTGCTCGCGATCCGGCGCGGGGCGGTGGACTGGTACGCCAAGCCGATCGAGCTCGCCGAGCTCAAGATGATCCTGCGGCGGGCGCTCCACATCCGCCGCATCGAGGAGGCCTCGCCCGAGCCGGCGAGCGGCCGGAAGCGATACCACCGGCTGGTGGGGGAGTCGCTCGCGATCCGCAAGGTCTTCTCGCTGGTCCAGCGCGTGGCCCCGACCGACGCCACGGTGCTGATCCTGGGGGAGAACGGCACCGGCAAGGAGTTGGTCGCGCACGCGATCCACCAGGCCAGCTCCCACCGCGAGGGCCCCTTCGTCCCGATCAACTGCGGGGCGATCCCCGAGACCCTGCTCGAGAGCGAGCTGTTCGGTCACGAGCGGGGATCGTTCACCGACGCGCACCGCATGCGGGAGGGCAAGCTCGAGGTGGCCGCCGGCGGCACGGTGTTCCTGGACGAGATCGGCGAGATCCCGACCCACGTCCAGGTCAAGCTGCTGCGCTTCCTCCAGGACCACAAGGTGGAGCGGATCGGGGGGCGCGAGGCGCAGCGCGTCGACGTGCGGGTGGTGGCGGCCACGAACCACGACCTGAAGAGCGCGATGGCGGCCGGGACGTTCCGCGAGGATCTGTTCTACCGGCTCAGCGTGGTCACGGTTCAGGTGCCGCCGCTCAGGGAGCGCGGTGACGACACCCGCCTCCTGGCGGAGTACTTCCTGGAGTTCTATTCGCGCCATCACAAGCGCCGGATCAAGGGGTTCACCCAGTCCGGCCTGCGCGCCATCCAGGCTCACCCCTGGCCGGGAAACGTCCGCGAGCTCGAGAACCGGGTCCAGCGCGCCGTCATCCTGGCGCAGGACGCCTACCTGAGGCCGGAGGACCTGGAGCTCGGGGAAGGAGCGGCCGAGACGCCCCGCACCCTGCAGGACGCGCGGGACACGGCCGAGCGCTCGTTGATCGAGGACGCGCTGGTCCGGAACGCCGGGAACATCACCCGCGCGGCGCGCGACATCGACGTCAGCCGCCCGACGTTCCACGACCTCCTGCGGAAGCACGGGCTGGACGCGGGCCGCTTCCGGCACCCCGACGCTCCTTCCCCGGACGAGGCGGACGAGGACTCATGACGCGGGGGCCGCTCCCCGTGGTCGTTGCTGGCGTTTGCTCGTTTCCGCTTTAAACCAAAAACACTTCACCCCGTCCGCGTCGATCGCGAACGGGGTGAATATTTACGGGGGACTTCGTTCTCAGAATCGCGGGCCGCACGCGAGTATCTTCAAACTAGCCCCCCAAATTCGTCTGGTACAGATGCGACAGGAGGCCCGGGGGTTCGATTAAATTCTCGCGGGAGCCCCGGGGTTCTCGCGGTCCTCCGTCAGCGGTTATCCTCCCACATCCGTTTACGAGGGTGGTCCGCGAATCGTAAAGATTCGTCAGCCGCTTCAGGGGCTGAACAGGGCCCTGACATGAGGCAAGCAGGAGGAAGAGGCCGGTGAATCCAGGCTACTTTCTGGCCATCGCGGGGAACATCGGGGTGGGCAAGACCGAGCTGACCCACCGGCTCAGCGAGGAGCTGGGCTGGGCGGCGTACTTCGAGCCCGTGATTCAAAACCCCTACCTCGACTCGTTCTACGAGAACATGCCGCGCTGGAGCTTCCACCTCCAGATCTACTTCCTGAGCGAGCGCTTCAAGGCGCAGGCTGAGATCGGCCAGAGTCCGCTGCCCTTCATCCAGGACCGGACCATCTACGAGGACGCCGAGATCTTCGCGCGCACTTTGCACGATCAGGGCTCGATGACCGACGTGGACTACGAGAACTACACCTCGCTGTTCCGCATCCTGGTGTCGTATCTCAGGAAGCCGGACCTGGTGATCTATCTCCGGGCCAGTCCCGAGGTCCTGATGGAGCGGATCGCGAAGCGCGGGCGGCCGAGCGAGATGGCCGTGACCATCGACTACATCGGGCGACTCAACCGCGCCTACGAGGACTGGATGCGCCGGGCGCGGGCCGAGCTCGAGGTGCTGGAGATCGACACCGATCGGGTGCCGCTCCAGGGCCCGACCCCGGCGTTCCGCCGGCTGGTCGACGACCTGAAGCGCCGCTATCCGCGCCAGGCCGAGCTGCGGCTGGAGAGCAAGTCCGGGGGCCCGGTGCCTGGCCCCGGCTCCTCGGGAAAGCGGAAGCGGCAAGGGGCCCCAGGGCAGCGCATCCCGGACCCCAAGTAGTTTTCGTCGCCCGTGAAGAAGCTCCTCTAGGGACCGCGATCACCCGGACCGAGACGCGAAGCCGCCTCCCGGCGCGAGCGCAGGGCACCGGTGCAGCGCCCGCAGATTCCGGCCTCCGGGCCGTCGACCGCCACGTCGGGTCTATAGGTCCAGCACCGCTCGCACTTGCGATGCCGCGTGCGCGAGGGGCTCACCTCCAGCTCGGACCGCCCGTCAGCCTCCAGCCGGGCCTCGGCGACGAGCAGGAACGAGGCCAGCTCGTCGCGATAGGGCTCGAGCCGGCGCGCCAGGTCGGCTGGGGCATGGAGCACCACCTCGGCCTCCGCCGTGGTGGCGATCTTCTGGTCCGCCCGCAGCGGCTCGAGCGCCGCGTTGACCCGGTCCCGGACCCCCAGCAGGAGGGCCCACTCCTCCTCCGCCGCGGGGGAGGGGGCGCGCTGGGGCCAGAGGGCCAGGTGAACGCTCGGCGCCTCGCCGGCGAGCCCGGGATGGGACTGCCACACCTCCTCGGCCGTGAACGCCAGGGCCGGCGAGGCGGCGATCGCGAGGTCTTGAAGAGCCTGCCAGAGCACGCTCTGGGCCGATCGCCGCAGCGGGTCCTCCGGGGCCAGGGTGTAGAGCCGGTCCTTGGCCAGGTCCAGGAAGACGGCCGAGAGATCGACCGTGCAGAGCCCGAGCAGCGCGTCCAGGGCGCGATGGAACATGAGCGCCTCGTACTCCTCTCGCATCCGCGCGACCCGCGAGCTCACGTAGTCGGCGAAAGCGCGGTCCAACCGGGTGAGCCGCTCGCGCGGGAGTGAATCGGCGGGCGTGAAGTCGAACAGGTTCCCGAGCAGGAAGCGGAAGGTGTTGCGGACCTTCCGGTAGGCCTCCGCCACGCGCTCGAGGGTCTCGTCTCCGACCCGCACGTCGCTCCTCCAGTCGGTGGCGAGCGCCCACCACC
>Ga0066698_10001508_pt1 | contig 10236 bp, 4 predicted proteins | sample GraSoiAngelo_147_FD_66457 | JGI IMG/M metagenome (GOLD analysis project Ga0066698, IMG submission 66457) | Grasslands soil microbial communities from the Angelo Coastal Reserve, California, USA - 14_1009_05_40cm | ecosystem: Environmental > Terrestrial > Soil > Grasslands | place: USA... | reverse complement strand
ATCACCTTGCGCGAGTTGCAGGGGCTGGTGATGGTGCCGTGGCCGTCCCGCCCGGAGTTCCCCGCCGCGCAGACGACGACGACGCCCGCGTCCCACAGGTCGTCCACGGCCTGCACGAGCGGATCGACGTCCAGCGATTCGTAGACGGGGTGTCCCAGCGAAAGGTTGAGGACGCGGATGCCGTACTGGTCCTTGTGCTCGAGCACCCACTGCAGCGCCGTCAGCATGGTCGAGGCGGATCCGCGGCCCGTGGCGTCGAGGACGCGGAGCGAGACCAGGCTGGCCTCCGGCGCGACGCCGGCCAGCCGCCCGTCGTCCGAATGGCTGCCGTTTCCGACCATGATCCCGGCCACGTGCGTGCCGTGCCCGTCGGGATCGACACTGCCCGCCGGGGCGAAGGTCGGATCGTACGCCCCGACCAGGTCCACGGCGGCCACCATCGTCTGGATCTCGGGATGCTGGGCGACGCCGGAGTCCACGATCGCGATGGTGACCCCCGCGCCCTTGAGCGCGCTTTCGGGCATGACGGCCGAAGGCACGCCCGCGGTCTGCCGCGAGACCTCCATCGAGGCCGCGAGCGGGGCATCCGACGCCACGAACTCGACATTCGGGTTGTTGGCGAGCGCGTCGAGCGCGTTGGCGGGAACCCGGATCGTCATCCAGCGCGACCGATGCTCCTTGCGCACCTGGCCGCCCGACGCCGCTACGAGGGCTCGCTCGGTGGCGCCCGGCGTCCGCCGGAACCGCACGATGACGTCCAGCGTCTTCTTGCCCTTGCCCTTCGCGTCGTCCCGGGCCTTTGCGCTGAGCTTTCCGTGACTCCGCTGGCCATGCTGGTCGGCGGAAGCCGGGACGGCCCAGGCCAGCGCCAGCACAAGACTCGCGACGACCGGACGCCACTTCGTGGTGTAGATGCTCATGGCTCGCTCTTGAGGGCGCCTACAAAGCAACCGCGGTGCCAACCCTTGCCCGAGCTTGCAACCAGCTCGGATCCTTCGTGACATCAATGGGTTGGACGGTTAGTAGTCTGGGGCCGTGGGGCCGGCGGGCCTCAGGAATGGCGCGCCGCCATTTTTAAGGCGCGCCGATTTTTAGAAATGGCGCAGCTCAGCCTTGCGGCGGCGCGCAGTGGGTTCGGTGACACCGAGAAGCGCGGCGGCGGCCGTCGCGTCACCAGGGACGGCGGCTTCGATCTCGGCCAAGAGGCAAGCCTCAGCCCATTGGCACACGTCGACGTCGCCCTGACGGCTGCGGATCAGGTCCTCCAGCGTCGCGACCACGCTCGGCCAGCTCGGCGAACGAACGGCCAGGCCGGTCGCCTTCTGCCGCTCTGCGGAGCTGAGCTGGCGCCGATAGGTCGTGTCGGGTATGCCCAGCAGCTCGGCGCCCCGGCGCGAGACGCCACCCGCCAGGCGATCGGCGGTGAGGATCAAGTCGGCGGCGAGCCACTTGCCGAGAGGAACGAGCCCGCTCCGGCCCGGTCCGAGGGTTCCCGCGATCTCGGCCGCGAGCGCCTGTCGCAGCCGCAGGGCGGGATCCGTCCCGGCGGGAGTGGCCGCGGCCGGTCCGGGCGGCGCGCCGGCGAGGAGCCGGCGGGGCGCGGGGGCGGCGTTCGGCGCCGCCGCGGCCAGGGCCTGGAAGCCGCCCTGGAGATCGTCGACGTCCACCTCGGGCGCGTCGCAGAACAGCACCGAATTGAGGATCACGTTCTGCAGCTCGCGGACGTTGCCGGGCCAGGCGTAGGCCTCGAGCTGCCTCTCGGCGCCGGCGGTGAAATGGTGGGCCGGCCGGCGGTAGAGCGCGGCGAACTGCTGCAGGAAGATGCCCGCGAGGTGGACGATGTCGTCCCTGCGCTCCCGCAGCGGCGGCACATGGACGCGCACGACGTTGAGGCGGTGGAAGAGGTCCTCGCGGAACCGGCCCTCGCCCACCCTCGCCCGCAGGTCCACGTTGGTGGCGGCGATGATGCGCACGTCCACCCGGCGCGCGACGACACCGCCGACCGGCGTGAGCTGCTTCTCCTGCACGAAGCGGAGGAGCTTGCCCTGCAGGTCGAGCGGCAGCTCGCCGATCTCGTCGAGGAACACCGTCGCGCCGTCGGCCTGGGCCAGCCGGCCCGGCTTCCGGGCGTGGGCGCCGGTGAAGGCGCCCTTCTCGTGCCCGAACAGCTCGCTCTCGATGAGCGTCGGCGAGATCGCGCTGCAGTCCACGACGACGACCGGGTGCTCGCGGCGGTCGCTCAGCTCGTGCAGCGTGTGGGCGAGCATCTCCTTCCCGGTGCCGCTCTCACCCGTGATCAGGACCGTGGTGTCGGTGCGGGCCACCTTGCGCGCGGTGGCCAGGATGGACTCCATCGCCGCCGAGCGGTAGGCGAGGCGCGATCCGTGCACCACGCGCCGGAGGTCGGTGACCTCGGCCTCCAGGCGCGCCTTCTCTTCACGCTGCCGCTCCCGCTCGCGCTCGATGAGCCGCGCCCGGTCGAGGGCCACGGCCATCTCGGAGGCGAGGGCGTCGAGGAACCGGCGGTCCGAGCCCTCGAACGAGACGTAGGCCGTCGTCACCTCGAGCACGATGCTGCCGAGGCAGCGGTCCTGGAGGAACAGGGGCAGCGCGCACAGCGTCATGTCCCCCGGCTCCGCGGCCGTCTCGGCCACGAAATTGCCCTCCCGGCACGCCCGCTCCGCGACCGCCACGTCGCGCTCGGTGAGGCCCAGGGCCTGGGCCGCGCCGTCGATCCGCTCGAGGCCGCCGAGCAGCTCGAAGCCGCCGCCGCGCGAGCGCTCCAGCACCCCCACGCGGCGGGCGTGGAGCGTCTCGAAGAGCCGCTCGGTGAAGCTGCGCGCCAGCTCGGCGGGCTCTGCCGAGGCGGCCACCACCGTCACCGAGTCCAGCAGCAGCCGCATGTTGCGATAGTCCTTCGATTTGTCACCGGTGAAGATGCCCTGGAGCCGGTCCAGGCTGCCGGCCTGCTCGACGTCCGAGCCCTTCTCCCACACGCGCACGTTGCCGGCGTCGCCGCGCTTGGCCGCGACGAGCGCCTGGTCCGCGCGCCGGATCAGCTCCTGGGCGTCGATCGGCGGCGCGTCGTCGGCCGCCGCGACGCCGGCGCTGAACTCCAGGCGCAGGCTGCTGGCATGGTAGCGATGGTCGCCGAGGCGCTGCAGCAGGTTCTCGGCCACCTTCCGCCCGTCGTCGGCCGTGGTGTCGCGGAGGATCACGGTGAAGATGGCGCCGCCGTAGCGCGCCACGTGGTCCTCGCTCCGCAGGCCCGCGAGCAGGACGGTCGCGATCTCGCGCAGGACCTGATCTCCGGAGCGGCGGTCGAGCCGATCGTTGACCCAGCCGAAGTCGTCCGGACCGAGCAGCAGGAGGACCGCCGGCAGCCCACCCGCCTGCACGTGCGCAAGGGCCAGTTCCAGCTCGGCCTGGAAGTTCGCGCGCTCGGGCAGCTCGGTGACCTGGTCGAACGTGGTCTTGGAGACGGTCCGCGCGTGGGCCGCGAAGCCGGCGGCGAGGCCCAGGAACTCCTTCCACCACCCCTCGTCGCTGAGCGCGTCGGCGGCGGTCGCGAACCACAGGAGATCGCGGCCTCGGGCCCCGCTGTCACGCTCGAAGCGCAGGCCGATCAAGGTGGTCAGCTCGGTCGCGGGCGCGCGGTCGCCCTTCCGCCGGTGCGGGCCGGCGGCATCCTCCTCCGACCGCGGCATCAGCCAGCGCAGCGGGATCCGGTAGAGGAGGCCCTCCGTGTTCCCGCCCGCGAGGAGCCCCTTGCTGTCGTCCTCGGCGGTCGCGCTGGCGCCGAGCCGGCGCAGCGACTCCGCGGCCGCGGCGGGATCGGCCAGTTCCGGTAGGGGGCCGATCCGACCCTCGTGGATCAGCATCTCCTCGTCCCCCCCGGTGATGGGCGGAACGTACAGGGACACGGACACGGCTCCGCTCAGCCGGGCCACCAGGCGCACGTAGGACCGCAGGATCTCGTTGGCTCTGCTCACGTCCGTCCGCGCAGGATGGTGCGCCCGGGCCCCGCCGCGGTCAAGCCGAGGCGCCGCAAAACGGTCTCGACTACCGGGGCGCCAGCTCCTGGACGAGGGCGGCCGCGCCGTAGACCTTGCGCAGCGCCTCTACGATGCCGCGGGCGTCGACCGCCACCGCCCGCGCCACCTCGTCGGTGTAGTAGTAGTCCGAGGCCAGGCTCTCGATGTTGCCGTCGAAGATGATGCCGACGAAGGCGCCGTCCTTGTCGATCACGGGGCTGCCCGAGTTGCCGCCGATGATGTCGGCCGTGCAGACGAAGTTGAAGGGCGTCTTCAGCTCCAGGTCCTTCTCGTGCTCCACCCAGCGCGGCATCAGGTTCCACGGCGGCTGGTTGCCGAAGGAGGCCGAGCGGTCGTAGAGCCCGTGAAACGTCGTGCGCGCCGGGACCATGGTTCCCTCCGCCGGGAAGGGCTTCACCACCCCGAAGGCCAGGCGCAGCGTGAACGTCGCGTCGGGCGAGAGGGTCCGGCCGAACGCCTTCCAGCGGGACTGCGCGATGCGCTCCCCCGCCCTCTTCTGCACGGCGTCGACCTCGTCTTCCTTGAAGGAGCGGACCTGACGGGCCAGGGGATCGATCTTCCGCGCGAGCACGATCATGGGGTCGGTGGAGGCCGCCACCGCCGCGCGTCCCCCCTGGACGAGGGCCTTGCGAGCGGCCACGTCCTTCAGCTTCGTGCCCGACACCGCCTCGTGCGCGACCTCCTCCGGTGTGCGGCCGCCGAGGACGGTCTTCGTGAACGGATGGGTGGGGCCGAGCTCCGCCTGGGTTTCCTTGAGCCGGTCGGCGAGCATCACCTCGTCGAGGTCGTCGTAGATCGGCGCCGGGGAGTACAGCTCGTTCTCGAGCGACTCGAGGTTGGAGTCGCGGAACTCCTCCAGGCGCACGTCGTTCGGCTTCTCCTTCTCGGCCGCGTAACGAACGATGTCGGCGGCGATGCCGAGCAGGCGCGGGGCGTGCATCAGGCCCAGCTCGATCATCCGGTACTCGGAGAAGCGGGCGTCGAACCTCCGCTGCGCGGCCGCGATCGTCTCCCACGGGTCCGTCCCGGCGGCCGCGCGGCCGGCGGCGTAGCGTCCGCGCAGATCCTTCTCCGCCGCCGCCTTCGCGGCCATCGCCTTGGGATCCTGGAGCGCCTTCAGCATGCCCTCCCGCGCCTTGATGCTGTTCGCATAGCTGAAGATGTACTCCTTGGCCCGCCGCTCGTTCTCCGGTGACTTGGCCGCGTAGGCCTTCAGCGTCCCGATGCGCCGCTTGAGCGAGCGCAGGATCTTCGGTTGGATCACGCGCCGCTCCGACTCGAGCTGCGCGACCGTCTCCAGCCGCGACGTGGAGCCGGGGTTGCCGGAGACGAAGAGGAGGTCCCCGTCCGCGGCGCCGCGAACGGCCCAGGGCAGGTACGCGGCCGGACGAGCGGGCGCGCCGTTCTCGTAGGCGCGCATGATGCAGATGTCGAGGTCGTGGCGCGGGAACGTGAAGTTGTCGTCGTCGCCGCCGAAGAAGGCCGTCTGCTGCTCGGGGGCGAAGACCAGCCGCACGTCCGTGTACTTCTTGTACGTGTAGAGCTGGTACTCCCCTCCCTGGTACAGCGGGATCACGTCGCAGCGCTGGCCGGTCCGGTCCGCGCACTCCTTCTCGATGCGCGCAGTGGCCGCCTTGCGCGCCTCCCCCGCCTGCTTGTCCGTCATGGCCGGTTTCACCGCGCCCAGCACCCTGGCGGTGACGTCCTCCATCGCGACGAGAACGTTCACCTCGTAACCCGGGCAGGCCGCCTCCTGGTCGCGCGCGGCGGCCATGAACCCTCCCGCCACGTAGTCGCGCTCCTCGGTGGAGATGTTCTGGATGCAGCCGAGGCCGACGTGGTGGTTGGTGATCATCAGGCCGTCGGGAGAAACGAAGGAGCCGGAGCCGCCGTCGTTGAAGCGCACCGAGGCCAGCCGGACGCGATCCAGCCATTCCTTGCCGGGCGCGAAGCCGTACTTCTCCCTCAGCAGCTTCAACGGGAGGTTGTCGAAGGTCCACATGCCCTCGTCGGCGGCGGCGAGGGCGGGAAGGGCGAGGACGGCGAGCAGGGCCGTCCGGCGAATGGGGGCGGCGTTCATCGGTGTCCTCCGAACGATGGAACGGCGGGTGCGATCAGGTCCGCTGCTCGAGCGCGACGTAGTGGCGCTCGGACGGGCCTTTGTAGACCTGGCGCGGGCGGGCGATCTTCTGGTCCTTGTCCTGCAGCATCTCTTCCCACTGCGCGAGCCATCCCGAGGTACGGGGGATGGCGAAGAGCACGGGAAACATGTCCTCCGGAAAGCCCATGGCCTGATAGATGAGCCCGGAATAGAAGTCCACGTTGGGATAGAGCTTCCGCTTCACGAAGTAGTCGTCCTCGAGGGCGATCCTCTCCAGCTCGAGGGCGATGTCGAGCAGCGGGTTGCGGCCGGTGACCTCGAACACCTTGTCCGCCATCGTCTTTATGATCTTGGCCCGGGGATCGTAGTTTTTGTAGACCCGGTGGCCGAAACCCATGAGGCGGACCTCGCCTCCGCTGGTCTTGACTTCCTTGATGAAGCCGGGCACGCGCTCCCGGCTGCCGATCTCCCGCAGCATCCGCAGCACGGCCTCGTTCGCGCCCCCGTGGAGCGGGCCGTAGAGCGCGGCGACGGCGGCGGCGGTGGCCGAGTACGGGTCCACCTCGGAGGAGCCCACTGCGCGCATCGCGGAGGTCGAGCAGTTCTGCTCGTGGTCCGCGTGGAGGATGAACAGCACCTCCAGGGCCCGCTCCAGGATCGGGTTGACCTTGTACTTCCCCGCCAGCTTGAACATCATCTGCAGGAAGTTCCCGCAGTAGCTCAGCTCGTTGTCCGGATAGGCGTAGGGCGTGCCCACCGAGTGGCGGTAGGCGAAGGCCGCGATCGTCGGCATCTTGGCGATGAGGCGGAAGGTCTGCGTGCGCCGGTTCTGCGGGTCGTGGATGTGCTTGGCGTCCGGATAGAAGGTCGACAGCGCGGCCACGGTGGAGACGAGCATGCCCATCGGGTGCGCGTCGTATCGGAAGCTCCCCATCAGCTCCTTGATGTTCTCGTGGACGATCGTGTGGTGGGTGATGTTGTGCACCCACTCCTCGTACTGCGCCCGCTTCGGCAGCTCGCCGTTGAGGATCAGATAGGCCGTCTCGAGGTAGTTGCTCGTCTCGGCCAGCTCCTGGATCGGATATCCCCTATAAAGAAGGATGCCCTTGTCCCCGTCGATGAAGGTGATCCGGCTCCGGCAGGCGGCCGTGTTCGTGAAGGCCGGGTCGTAGGTCATCAGCCCGAAGTCCTCGGGCGAGGTCTTGATCTGGCGCAGGTCGATGGCGCGGATCGTCCCGTCCTCTATCGGGAGCTCGTAGGTCTTGCCCGTCCGGTTGTCGGTGATGGTGAGGGTGTCCTTGACCATGACCCTCCGAGGCGGCGCGGCGGGTGCCGGTCTGCGGAGGCTAGCATCCGCGCGGGACGGGGGTCAAACGACCTCCCGCAACGCCCGCGCGACCTCGATGCGGACCATTCGCTTGCGCCACGCGTAGGACAGATCGGCGTTGTCGAGCGGCTTGGCCGGCTTGTATGCGATGCCGGCCGCCATCTCGATCGTCTCGGGGTCCAGCGTCCGCCCGCGCAGGAACTCCTCGGCATCGGAGGCGACGACCGGCGCGGTGTGGACCGCGCCGAGCACGATGCGCGCCTGCTCCACCACTCGGCCCGACCCGAGACGGATGGCCACCGCCGCGCCGAGGACCGGGAAGTCGATCGAGCCGCGCCGGCGCACCTTGCGGTACGTCGTGGCCCAGCCGTCGCGATTCGGGACGTGGATCCGCGTCAGCACCTCCTCCGGTCGCTTGGCGAGATAAGCGATGCCGTCGGGTCCGTAGAGGTCGCCGACCGAGATGCGCCTCTCGCCGCCGGGGCCGACGAGCGTCACCTCCGCGCCGAGCGCGATCATCACGGGCGCCGTGTCGGAGGACGAGAGCGCCCAGCACTTGTCGGACCCGGGCGCCACCAGGCAGACGTCCCCGTCCTTCTTCATGCAGTAGCCGATGGAGGCCCGCCAGAACTCGGACTGGTTGTAGTAGTTGCAGCGCGTGTCGACGCAGAGGTTGCCGCCCATCGTGCCGGCGTTCCGCAACGGGGGCGAGGAGACGAGGCCCGCCGCGTGCGCCACGGCGGGCCAGCGCGCGTTCACGGCCGGAGAGGCCGCGACTTCGGCGAGCGTCGCGAGGGCGCCGACGTCCAGGCCGCCGTTGACGTGGACGCCGCGGGCCTCGTCGACGTGGCGCAGGCCGACGAGAACCTTCGGCGTGAACTGCCGCCGCTTCATGTTGGGATAGAGATCCGTTCCGCCGGCCACCGGCATCGCTTCCGGACCGTGATCCGCCAGGATGCGGGCCGCCTCCTGCGCCGTCCGCGGCGCCTCGTACCGGAACGGCGGCAGCCTCAACATCAGCGCGTCTCCTGCGGCGTGCTCGCGGGTGTGGCCGGCTCGAGCGGGGGGACCACGACCGTCTCCGGATAGGTGAGCTCCGGCATGCGCGGTCCGCGCAGGCGGCCCTCGAGCGCGGCCAGGACCTTCTCCGGCGTGATCGGCACCTCGTCGATCCGGATGCCGAGCGCGTCGAAGAGCGCGTTGGCCACCGCGGGGATCACGGGCAGGAGCGGACCCTGCCCGCACTCCTTCGCGCCGTAGGGCCCTTCCGGATCGAGGGTCTCGACGAGGATCGACTCCACCGGCGGCATCTCGAGCGTGGTCGGGCTCTTGTATTCGAGCATCGAGGGGATCTTGTGGCGGCCCTTGCGGAAGGCCTGCTCCTCCATCAGCGCCTCGCCGAGCCCCATGTAGACCGATCCCTCGATCTGTCCGATCACGAGCAGCGGGTTGATGGAGCGGCCCACGTCGTGCGCGATCCACACCTTGTCGATGCGGACGATACCGGTCTCGCGGTCGGCCGACAGCTCCACGACGCACGCCGAGTAGGAGTACGTCGGCGTCGGGCCCACCCCCGCGCCCTTCCACTTCGCCACCGAGCGGGGCGGCGTGTATGAGCCGACCGCGCCCAGCGTGCCGAACTCGGCCTCCGCGAGCACCACCGCCTCCGCGAAGGCCAGCGATCGTGACGGGTCGGCGGCGTCGAACACGCGGCGGTCGGCGGCGCGGAGGCGCGCGGCCGGCACGCCCAGCTTCTTCGCGGCGGCGGCGAAGATCGGCTCACGCACCCGGCGCGCCGCCTGCAGCGCCGCGTTCCCGGTCATGAGCGTGACCCGCGACGAGTACGAGCCGAGGTCCACGGGCGTGAGGTCGGTGTCGGCGGTGACGACGCGGATGTCCTCGGGCCGGATGCCGAGCTCTTCCGCCACCACGTAGGCGAGCACCGAGTCGGAGCCCTGGCCGATGTCGGTGGAGCCGCAGAAGACGGCCACGCCTCCGCTCCGGTCCACCTTGATCTGCACGCCGGAGTGCGGCATCGCGTTCCAGTAGATGGGCAGCCCCGCCCCGCTGATGTACGCGGAGGCGGCGAGACCCACGCCGCGGCCGGGGCCGAGCCGGCCGCGCTTTTCCGAGAAGCCGCTGGCCTCCACCACGCGCTCCAGGCACTCGCGCAGCCCGATCGTGCGCACCTTCATCTGGTTGGCGGTGATCGTGCCCGGCGCCAGCGTGTGGCGGAGCCGCCACTGCGCGGGGTCGAGGCCGAGGTCGTGGCAGAACTTGTCGATGTGGCACTCCAGCGCATACCGCGGCTGCGGCGTGCCGTGACCGCGCTTGGGGCCGCAAGGCGGCTTGTTGGTGAAGACCCGCGCTCCCTCGAACTTGTAGCGCGGGATCCGGTAGGTCACCGTCTGCAGCGCGCCCGTGTAGTAGAGGCTCGCGACGCCGTAGCTGCCGTAGGCCCCGCCGTCGAGCGCGGACCGGAAATGCATGGCGGTGATGGTGCCGTCCTTCTTGAGGCCGGTCTTGATCCACATCGAGACCGGATGGCGCCCGCGGTGGCAGTAGAAGACCTCTTCCCGGCTGAGCGTGATCTTCACCGGCCGGCCGCTCTTCATCGACAGCTTCGCGGCCACGATCTCGTGGCTGAACGGATCGGACTTGCCCCCGAAGCCGCCTCCGTTGGGACAAGCGATCACGCGGATGTGCGCCGGCGCCATCTCCAGGACCTTGGCCAGCGCGCGATGGACGTAGTG
>Ga0066698_10001494_pt1 | contig 10271 bp, 9 predicted proteins | sample GraSoiAngelo_147_FD_66457 | JGI IMG/M metagenome (GOLD analysis project Ga0066698, IMG submission 66457) | Grasslands soil microbial communities from the Angelo Coastal Reserve, California, USA - 14_1009_05_40cm | ecosystem: Environmental > Terrestrial > Soil > Grasslands | place: USA... | reverse complement strand
CGCTGGCCGAGCTCCAGCGGGCCGACTCGCTACAGCAGGACCCTGACGCGGCGGTTCTCCTCGCCACCATCGCCGCGAAACGCGCGATCCTGCTGTCGACGATCGGCGACAGCCTCGGCGCCGAGCGCGAGGCGCTGCGCGGCTACGCCCTGTGGCCCGACAATCCCGACTCTCGCTACGTCATCGCCAAGCGGCGCTTCGCGCAGGGCCGGCTGGCCGAGGCCCAGGCCCTGCTCGACACCGTGGTGGCGCTCGGCCCCGGCGACAAAGGGGCGGCGACGTTGCTGGGGCGCGTGCGAGAAGCGAGGGCGAGGCTGGGACGGTGAGATTCGACCTGCAGCCCCGTCTGAAGGGCCAGCTCATCGAGCTACGCCCGCTCGCTCGGAGCGACTTCGACGCGCTCTTCGAGGCCGCCAGCGACCCGCGGATCTGGGAGCAGCATCCGGAACCGGACCGCTACCAGAGGGAGGCCTTCCGCCGCTACTTCGAGGGCGGGATGGAATCGGGGGGCGCCTTCGCGGTCATCGAGCGGAAGACCGGCCGGATCATCGGCAGCTCGCGCTACTGCAACCTCGATGCCGGCGGGGGGGAGGTGGAGATCGGGTGGACCTTCCTGGAGCGTGCGTTCTGGGGAGGGACCTACAATCGCGAGATGAAGTCCCTCATGCTCGACCATGCCTTCAAGTTCGTGGATCGAGTAGTCTTCGTCGTCGGGGAGAACAACCTGCGATCGCAGCGGGCGCTGCAGAAGATCGGCGCCCGATTCCTGAAGCGAGTACAGAGCGCGATGCCCGATGGCACGGTGACGATGAATCTCGTGTTTGTCATCGAGCGTTCGGGCTGGCACCCTGATTCCCAATGACCCTCCAGACCGACCGGATCCTCGTCGTCCAGGGCGACATCACCCGGCAGCACGCCGACGTGATCGTCAACGCGGCGAACAGCACGCTGCTCGGCGGCGGGGGCGTGGATGGAGCCATTCACCACGCCGCCGGTCCGGAGCTCCTGCAGGAGTGCCAGACGCTTGGGGGCTGTCCCACGGGACAATCGCGCATCACGCGCGCGTACCGCCTGCCCGCCAAGTGGATCGTGCACACGGTGGGCCCGGTATGGCTCGGCGGGAGCCGCGGCGAGGACGAGCTGCTGGCCTCCTGCTACCGGAGCGCCCTGCTGCTGGCCGACCAGCACGAGGCGAAGACGGTCGCGTTCCCTTCGATCAGCACCGGGGCCTACGGGTTCCCGGTGGAGCGCGCCGCACAGATCGCGATCGCCGCGATCGCGGCGGGCCTCGAAACCGCCAGGAACCTCGAGCGCGCGACGATGGTATGTTTTGGCGCGGCCACCCTCGCAGCCTATCAGGCGGCGCTCGAGCAGCGCTGGGGCGCGGGCCGTCGAGAAATGTGACCTCGGCGCCCTGCCGGGCGTTGTAGTGTAGTAGGCTTCACTCGCCCTGATTCCGCCCTCGTTCCGCTGAGGACCTCTCGCCAAGAGGAACGCCATGCACGATCGAAACCCCATCGTCCCGCTCGCCATCCTGGCCATGCTCACCGTCTCCGCACTTGCCACCTCCGGTTGTGGCACGACGCCGGCGACAGCTCCCTCGGCCGATCGACTCCCCGCAGGATCGGGGCTCGGGTCGAGCTCGCCGCTCACCGCAGCGGGGCTCGACCCCGGCGACGCGCCGTCAACGCCGGGTACTGTGGCGCCCACGACGCTCGATCGGTTGTGGCCGAACGACGACGGGCACTTCTGGCGATTCCGCCTGAACCGCGTCGTCACCGGGTTTTCCGGGTTTCGCTACTACGACAGCAAGGACGCCGTTCCGCCCGCGCCCTCCCCGCTCGAGCTGGCCGAGTGGCTCCAGCGCCATCGCCGGGTCATGCCCGCCGGCACCGGCTCCGCGAGCGGAACCTGGACCCTGCGCTTCGAGGGCCGAGGCTCGACGCTGTCCGGGGCCGCGGGGCAAAACCTCACCGAGACGCTGATCCCGGATGCGGGACCGCGACTCTCGACCGCCTCGTCGAAGCAGGCGTTCCTGGCGTTGCTGGCGCGCGCTCGGCCCGACCTCGCGCCGGCGTTGCGCCGGCGCTTCCCGGAGATCGAAGCGACGTCCGTGGACCTCTATCCACCGATCCTGCTCCACGGTTACATCTGGGAGAAGACGGCCGAGCACATCGGCACCTACGGCGACCTCGACCTGAACCTGGCGTGGAAGTTCCTGGAGGCCAACGTCTCTCCCGGGCACGAGTTCACGTTCCAGCTCGTTCCGTTGCTGGCGGACGACGTTTTCCTGCACGCCCTCGTGCTGCCGGCCCGCTTCGAGACCCATCCGCGCCTCGTCCCCGGCCAGGTCGAGGTGCTCTACGTGATCGATTTCGGCGTGTCGGCAGTCACCGACGAGAGCGGCCAATTGCTCGGACTCACGCGCATCTACTCCTACGGCACGGTCACCTACGTTCCCGCTGTGGGACCGGTGGCCGGAGTCGAATACAGCGGGGCGCAGGCGGGCGGCTCGCCCGCGGACCTGCTCTTCGACATGATCCGCTTCGGCCTGGTCGAATCGGGTCCGGGAACCCTCGTGAGCGACGTTTCGGACCTCGTGTCCGCGCGTCGCTGAGAACGCGGCGCTCGTGCGGGCGCCGCTGACCCACAGCGCTTGGCCTAGGAGGAGCTCTTCCGCGACCCCTTCTGCCACGCGTGCAGCACCAGCGCCACGCTGATCACCGCGTAGGCCACGAACACGCGGAAGAACTCGCCGATCTGGGCGTCGCCGAGCAGCACCCGGCCGGCGATCGGCGAGACCACGAACAGGGTGTGGAAGAGCAGCGTCCCGAGGATCGCCTGGCCCACGGTGGCGCGCGTGACGGTGGCGCCCGAGACCAGCAGGGCCGCGATCGAGAACATGCCGACCTGCTCGTGCGAGCTGTAGGTGTTGAGCGTCCCCAGGTTCTGGAGGAAGAAGAGCTGGCCCCACGCCGCAAACACCGTCGAGATCACCGTGGCGATCACGCGGTTCCTCTCGATCGGGATTCCGGCGATGGCGGCGACGTGCGGGTCCTGCCCCATCGCCCGCAGCTCCTGGCCGAGCTTGGTGCGCTGGAAGAACAGGTTGAGGGCGCAGAACAGCCCGATGATCGCGAAGGTAGCGAGCGGCACGCGCACCGAGGACCCCTCGAGCACGACCCTCAGCGGGATCAGGTCGTCGACCGCGTACTGGATGCCGTCGAGATCGATGGTGTTGCGCAGCCCGAAGCCTTGCGGCAAGAGCACCTCGCGGGCGTGGAACGGGATCAGCGAGCCGACCGCGAACAGGAACACGAGCTGGTAGGCGCCGTTGGCGAAGAAGCCGGCGATCAGTCCGCTCACCATCTCGCGCCCCCGGGCGCGGTTGAAGAGCCACCCGGTCGCGATCCCGAGCACCACGGCGATCGGCGCCGCGAGCACCCAGGCGAGCGCGAACCCCGCGATGCCGCGCACCCCCCAGAGCGTGACCACGATCGCCGCCGCCTGCCCGGCCATCGCCCCGATCACGATGCCGAAGTTGAGGCCGAGGCCCGCCAGGATTGGGACCAGGAGCGAGAGCACCAGCACGGCGTTGCGCGCGAAGCGCGCGAGCATCTCGCGAATCAGGAACAGGGGCGTGATGTGGCCGGCGATGGCCCCGAGCACGCAGAGGAGCACGAACAGGAGCGGCACCGCCGCATGGGCCAGGCGGGGGTGCAGAGGCACTCGCGCTCGGGGGCGCGGGGGCACTACCGCTCCCCCCGGCGCGTCAGCGCGTAGAGGATCATTCCGTTCTGGATGATGAGCCGTGCGGTCTCGGTGATGTCGCCCTGGATCACCTGGCTCGTGACCGGGAGCGCCACGGTCAGGATCGACTGGAAGAGGAGCGTGCCGACCACGACGTGCGTGAGCGAGGCGCGCGAGACCGTCGCCCCGCCGATCAGGAGGCAGGCCACCGCCGGGAACGCCATCAGGAGCGGCGCGGTGTAGAGCTGGACGAACCCGTACGACTGGCAGAACACCACGATGCCGACCGCGGCGAGCACGGTCGAGAACACCGTGGCCTGGACGCGCGTCCTCTCGTCGGAGATGCCGGCGGCGCGCGCGAACCGCGGGTTGCTGCGCGCCGCCGCGATGGTGAGCCCGGCGCGGGTGCGGAAGAACAGGCCCACCAGGGCGCACGCGGCCGCGAACACCAGCAGCGTGCCGGTCGGGATCGACACTCCCGCGATCGGGAACGACCACAGCTTGTCCAGGAGCCGGTCGTAGAAGCCGGCGAGAGTGAGCGTGGTGCGCAGGCCCCGGCCGCCGATCGCCCACACCAGGAGCGAGTTGTGGAACGGGGCCATGGTCCAGAAGATGCTCATCCCCGATACCACCGCGAACCCGAGATAGGTGCCCACCATCATCTCCTGGCCGCGCGTGCGATTGAGGAGCCAGCCGTAGCCGATCCCCGCCGGCACCGCCAGCGCGGCGCCGATCAGCGCGGTGAGCCCGAGCGCCGGCCAGCCGGCCATGCCGGCATTGAGCGTGATCACGCACGCCACCAGTCCGCAGACGATGCCGATCGGAAGCCCGAAGTTGAGGCCCAGGCCGCCCTGGATGGCGGGGAGCAGCGCGAGCACCAGCAGACCGTTTCGCGCCACGCGCAGCAGCGAGTCGGTGATCAGCCCCCTCAGGTCCATGTGGGTCGCGACCGCGATCCCGAACAGCGCCAGCAGGAAGACTCCGATGACGAGCCGCGGGATTCCGACCTCGCGGAGCTGCTCGCGCAGCGTCTCGAGCGCGCCGGCGCGCTCGGCGGGGGCCGCCGCCTCAACCACCATGCGCCGCGCTCCTCTCCAGCTCGCCCGCCATCGCCAGTCCGAACTCCCGGTCGCTCGCCTCCGGGGCGAGCACCGCCTGGAGGCGCCCGTGATAGACGATCGCGATACGGTCGCAGATCGCGCGCAGCTCGGCGAGCTCCGACGAGGTGACGAGCAGCGTCATCCCCTTCTCGCGGTTGAGCGCGCGCAGCAGGTCGAGCACGCGCTCCTTGGCGCCCACGTCGATGCCGCGCGTGGGCTCCGAGACCAGCAGCGTGTCGGGATCGAGCGTCATGGCGCGGGCCAGACACACCTTCTGCTGGTTTCCTCCCGAGAGGCGCCGCACGTGCTGGCGGGGCCCGGTGCAGCGGATGTCGAGCCGCTGGATCATCTCGCGCGCGTGGCGCCGGATCCCGCCGGAATCGAGCAGCCGCAGCGCCGCGATCGGGCCGGGAAGCAGGAAGCGGTTGCGCGCCTCGATGGCGGTGAGCGCGATGTTGAGCTCCACGCTCTCGTCGGGGAGGATGCCCACGCCCCGCCGGTCCTCGGAGACGAAGGCCAGGCCGGCGTCGATCGCCGCCCGGGGATCGTTGAGCCGCAGCGGGCGTCCGTCCTTGAGGACCGCGCCGCGCGCCGGGAAGAGCCCCATCAGCCCGTTCGCGGCGCCGATCTTGCCGTGGCCAGCGAGCCCGCCGAGACCGAGCACCTCGCCTTTCTGCAGCGTGAACGACAGGCCGTGCACTTCCTCGCCGGGCATCTCCACGTGGAGATCCCTCACCTCGAGCGCCGGCGGGCCTCCCGGGAGCGCACGGGCGGCCCGGTCGGGGGCCACGATGGCGGCGCGCCCCACCATGAGCTCGGCGATGCGCCCGACCGTGGCGCCCTCCGGGGCGAGCCGGGCCACCACCTCGCCGTCGCGCAGCACTGTGATCTCGTCCGCGACCGCCAGCACCTCGTCGAGGCGGTGGGTGATGAAGAGGATCCCGAGCCCCTTGGCCGCGAGCGCCTTCATGACCCGGAGCAACTCGGTGGCCTCGCTCTCCGCGAGCACCGCGGTCGGCTCATCGAAAATCAGGAGCCTGGCGTTCTTCTTGTCCACCTCGCGGGCGATCTCGACGAACTGCATGTGGCCGACGGGGAGCCCGGCCATCGGCAGCCACTCGTCCACGCCCAGGCCGACGGTGTCGAGCGCCGCCCGCGCGTCGGCGCCGATGCGCTGGCGGTCGAGCGACTCGAGCTTCCGGCCGGCGATCCGCGACAGCGGGTTCGGGCGGGTCGGCTCGCGGTTGAGCTTGATGTTCTCCGCCACGGAGAAGCCCGGGATCAGCATGAACTCCTGGTGCACCATCCCGAGGCCCGCCGCCATGGCCTCCGAGGGCGAGCCGAACCGCACCTCGCGGCCCTCGAGCACGATCCTTCCACCGTAGCCTCCCGTCTCGTGGATCACCGGCATTCCGAACAGCACGTTCATGAGCGTCGACTTGCCGGCGCCGTTCTCGCCCACGATGGCGTGGATCGTTCCCGGGCGAACCGCCAGCGACACCCCCTTGAGCACGCGGTTGCTGTCGTACTGCTTCGTGACGTCGTGGAGCTCGAGGATCGGCTGGGTCATGGGGGTGGAGCCGCTCCCTGGAGCTCCGCCGGCCCGGGCGCGGGATGTCGCGCCCTCCACCACCGGTGGGCGGCATGGATGACGAGGCCGCTTCCCACGGCGATCGAGGCATCGCGAAGCTCCCGAGTGCCGCTTCGAGCCAAGAGCCACAGGCATGCCGCTAGGGCCAGAGGCACGACGAGACCCGCGGCCGGGACCGAGAAGAGCGCCGGTCGATCCCGCTCGCGGCGCCGGAACACCACCAGGGCGCCCGCCGTGCCCAGGTAGGTCGCGAGCCTGGCGATGACGTTGAGGCCCAAGAGGTACGTGAAAGTGCCCGAGATCGAGAGAGCGAGCGCGACCGCCCCGGTGACGAGGATCGCCCGGTGGGGCGTGTGGAAGCGCGCGTGCGTTGAGCCGAGCCAGCGCGGCATCTGGCTCCGCTCGGCCATCGCGAACAGCAGCCGGGGACCCACGAGCAGAGAGGCTCCCAGGGTCCCGATCGTGGAAACGAGCGCGCCCAGGGCCACCATCGACGCGCCGGGCGCCCCCATGAAGCGCCGGGCGGCGTCGGCCAGGGGTTTCTCGGAGGTCGCGAGGGCGGGGAGGGTCCCGATGCACACCGCCTGGATCAGCACGTAGAGCAGCGTGACGCACGCGAGGGCCGCGAGAAGCGCGAAGGGGACGTCCCGGCGGGGATCGCGCGCCTCGCCCGCCGCGATCACGACCGCTTCGAATCCGCCGAAGGCGAAGATCAGCTGCAGCACCGCCTGAGAGAGGGAGCTCGCGTCCGGCGGGCTCGGGGCCGCGAACCGCCGCGGTTCGATGAAGAAGACGCCCACGCCGACGAACAGGAAGAGCGGCACCAGCTTCGCGATCGCCAGGACGCCGCCGACCCCGGCCGCCAGCCGCACGCCTGCCAGGTTGATCGCCGTCAGCGCCAGCATCGCGGCGCTCATGGCCGCGGCCCGGCCCCACCCGGAGCCCGCCGGGGGCCAGAAGAACGACAGGTAGCTCGCCATCACGTTGCTGATCAACCCGAGCGCGGTCACCCGGGTGATCCACATCAGCCACCCCACCAGGAATCCCGCCAGCCCCCCGAAAGCCCTCTCGGTGTAGAGATAGGGTCCGCCCGTGTCCATGAACCGGCTCGACACCTCCGCGAAGCACAGGCCGATGCACCCGACCACGACGGCGCAGACGACGAACGCGACCAGGCCATAGGGCCCGGTGAGGGAATGGATCCTGGAGGGGAGCCCGAAGATGCCGGCGCCGATGATGCCGTTGATCATGAGCGCCACCATGGCCCACCGGCCCACGTCCCGCACCAGGCCCGGAGCGGCGGGACCTGGCGGCATGGGCATCGACGGCGGGCCCGAAGCGACCATGCCTCCGCTCACCCCGATACGATCCGGAACACCGAGCCGCTCATGGTGAGAACGTAGAGCTCGCCGCGCGCGTCCTCACCGAAGCTCGTGACCGATTCGCGGGGGTCGAGGAAATGCCAGTCGGTCCTCGAGGTCGCCTGTCCCCCCGAGAAGACGAAGCTGCGCACCCAGCCGCAGAGGTCGCCGTAGAAGTACGTGCCGCGCAGCGCCGGGATCGCCGACCCGCGGTAGACGTATCCGCCGATCACGCAGCAAGAGACCGGATTCCACGTCCCGTGCTCGTACTCGAGAACCGGCGGCGTGAGGCCGGTGGTATCGCAGTGGCCGGCGTCGGTGCAGCGCGTTCCCTCGAGGATCTTCCAGCCGTAGTTGGCTCCCTTCCCCCGGCCCTGGGCGGTCGGGGCGACGTCGATCTCCTCGCGGCTCGCCCTTCCTACGTCCCCGATGTAGAGGTCTCCGGTCGCGCGGTCGAAGCTGAAGCGCCAGGGATTGCGCAGCCCGGAGTTCCACAGCTCGGGTCGCGCGGGCGGGGTGGTGAAGGGGTTGCCCGGCGGAATGGTGTAGCCCGCCGCGCCGCTCACGTCGATGCGCAGGATCGAGCCGAGCAGGTCGGTGAGGTCCTGCCCGTTGTTCAGGGCGTCGGCGGTCTCTCCGTCGCCGTCGCCGAGGCCAACGTAGAGGTAGCCGTCGGGCCCGAACACGATCATGCCGCCGTTGTGGAGCGGGTCGGGCTGGTCGACGCTGAGGATCGGCTCGGCGGATGCGGGGTCGCCGGCATCGGGGTTGGCCGAGACCCGGTAGCGCACGATCTGCGAGGTGCCGGCGAGGTCGGTGTAGCTCACGTAGAAGCGACCATTGCGGGAGTAGCCCGGGTCGAACGCCAGGCCCAGGAGGCCCTGCTCGACGCCTCGCGAGACGCTTCCGCTCAGGTCCAGGAACGGTCTCGACCGCAGGGCGCCGTCCTCGATGATGCGGATGAAACCGCCCTTCTCCACCACGAACAGGCGCCTGAAGTCACCGGGGGGAGCCGTGAGGAAGAGCGGAAAGCTCATCCCGGTCGCCACGGTCCGGAGCGCGAGGCGAACCGGGCCCGGGTTCGTCACACCCCCGTGTCTGCCGCACGCGCTCGACGCCGCCACCGCGGCGATCCCGAGCAGCTTCGCGGCCTTCGATATCTTCACATTCCGGTACGTGAAGTACGCGAAACTAGTACGTGATGTGGTTCAGGATGACGAGATACTGGTTCCCTTTCTCGTCGTACCTGCGGATCTTGACCGGCGTGTTGCCGGTCTCGGCCTCGAGGTAGCGCTTCACCGTCGCCATGTCCTTGTAGTCGGCCTTCTTGTCGACCGCGTCCACCAGCAGGTTCACGGCCGCGCGCGCCGCCACCATGTCGATCGGCGCCACCCAGGTCCCGAGGTGCCCGCTCAACCCCTTCTCGGCGATCAGCCGCTTGTTCTCGGCGTTGATGAAGTCCATGTCGCCGGCCTTGTCGGGCGGGATCTTGATGCCGAGGGCGGCCGGGTAGCCGGCGGTGGGAGCCGGGACGTCCTGCTCGACGAAGTAGGCCCCGGTGGCGACGATCGACTTGATCAGGGGCTCCTGCATCCCGTCGTTGGTGGTGTAGAAGGCGGTCTGCTTGCCGAGCTTCTGCACCTCGCGCGGCACGTCCTCCAGGATGAACTGCTGCGCCGCCGGGAGGCCGCCTTCGCCCATGGGGTCGGGCGCGGTCACGAAATGGAACTGGATGCCGTGCTTCTCGCATTCCTGCTTCATGATGTCGCGCCGCTGGGCCATGAGGGGCTGGGACATGTGGCGGGGGAACGAGTAATGGACGAAGTGCTTGACCCCCATGCGGGCGGCTTCCTCGATGATGCTCACCCCGCGCGACGGCTCGTCGGCGCGGACCACGATGTCGCACGACCGCTCCACGACGTCCGGGTCCTCGTGCGGGTTGATGAACCCGAGCAGGATGTCGGGACGCTGCTCGCGGATCTTGCGCGCCGCGGCCACCGAGCCGGGGATCGCCTGGGCGACCACGATGACCTTGGTCGCGGGATCGGCCGCGAGCCCGCTCAGCTGCGCGATCACGGTCTCCTGCTCGTTCATGAAGTTGTCGGGATAGGTGACGTGCGTGACCCGCGCGCCGTACCGCTTCGCCACCTGCTGCCCGGCGCGGAAGTCCTCCTCGCCCTGGCTGACCGTGCCGGTCATGATCCCGATCTTGAAGCCGCCCGCGGGGGCGGTGGCGGCCGAGGTGTGGTCCTGCTGAGTCGAGCATCCGACCGCGGCCAGCGCGAGCGCGGCGGCGCCGAAGGAGAGAGCGAATCGGTGGTGCATCGGTCCGAGCTCCTCGCCCGCGGGGCGCGGGCCGTGAAGGTCGATCGGCCGGCGGCGTGCCGGCGGGTTCTCCGAGTAGATGAGCGAGCGCGAACGCGGAGTCTAGCACACCCTCTTGGGGGCTCGGAGCCCACGTGTGGCGGG
>Ga0066698_10001492_pt1 | contig 10272 bp, 9 predicted proteins | sample GraSoiAngelo_147_FD_66457 | JGI IMG/M metagenome (GOLD analysis project Ga0066698, IMG submission 66457) | Grasslands soil microbial communities from the Angelo Coastal Reserve, California, USA - 14_1009_05_40cm | ecosystem: Environmental > Terrestrial > Soil > Grasslands | place: USA... | reverse complement strand
ATTTGATCCGCTCGGCTTCGTTGGTGGCGAGGTCGGGCCGCGCCTGCAGAACTTCCTGCCTGGTCTTCGGCGGAAGCGAATAGAACTGGAAGGTGGGCCAAAGGGTCCAAACCGACGCCAGCACGAAGACCACCGTGAGGTAGAACTTCCACTGGTCGCTTCGCGTCATCATCGCGCCGAATGCCTCGTCATAAGCCCCTCTGCCGCTTCATGAAAGTCGGGTTCAAGCCTCGAAGAAGGAGGCAAGGCAGGCCGCGGAGCGTAGCCGATCGCCGGACGGTAAGTCAATTCGGGATTTGGCCCTGGAGGGGTGCCGACACCAGGAGGAATGGTATCGAGAGGGAGTGACAGGGGAATGTCGTGCGAAGAACTTCCGTGTTACATCACGCTCAGAGCGGGCCGTAACCAATCCGACATGGCGTCGCCCTCTCGCTGTAACCGTGCACAGCTACCCTGGGGTGTGAGAATACGAACCCCGAAACTCAACGGCAAAGAGCAAAAGAGCAGGCACGCCATGGATGACCCTCGCGATGCTACAATCGGCGAGGACGCGACTGACGGTGCTCTCGAGCCCCGTCCCAAGGCGAAACCTCGTCAGGGAACTATGCCCCGAAGCCCGCGCGCGACAGTTCTGGTGGTCGACGACGAGGAGGAAATCTGCGAGCTCGTGAGCTACAACCTTGCGCGCGAGGGGTATCGCGTCGTGAAGGAGCACGACGGCGAGGCAGCCGTGGATCGCATCTTCAAATCGCCTCCCGATCTTCTCGTGCTCGACCTCCTGCTGCCGAAGATGAGCGGCCTCGAAGTGCTCCAGGCCATCCGGTCGGAGCCGCGGACCCGCTCCCTGCCGGTGCTCGTCTTGACCGCGCGCGGGACGGAGATGGACAAGCTCGTCGGCTTCGAGCGCGGCGCGGACGATTACCTGACGAAGCCCTTCTCCCCGAAGGAGCTCGCGGCCCGCGTCCATGCGATCCTTCGTAGAACGCGCGGAGAGGAGACCGCCACCCCGACGAAGGTCGGTCCCTTCGAGTTCGACCGCGAGCGCCATCGTGTCCTGCTCCACCGCCGGGAGCTCAGCCTCACTCCCACGGAGTATCGGCTTCTCGAGTTCCTGCTTCAGAAGCCGGGTAGGGTCTTCTCGCGGGAACAGCTTCTCGACAAGGTCTGGGGGTTGGGCTACTTCGGCGAGACGAGGACGGTCGACGTCCACGTGCGGCGGCTCCGGGCGAAGCTCGGGCGCGAGTCCGGGCTCATCCGAACGGTCACTGGGGTGGGGTACGCGGCCGACGTTTCCGGGAAGTAACCCGTGACGTCGCTCACGTCCCGGCTCTATTCGCTGATCGCCATCCTCCTGGGAGCGGGGCTCCTCGCGGCCGGCATCGTGCTCGACCGTGACTCGCGGCTCACGACCATCCACTTCCTCGAATCCGACGGCAGACACGAGCTCGCGCTGCTTCGGGTTTCGGCACCGGTCGCGGAGATCCGGCGCGGGAACATCGCCGCCGTGGACGCGTGGTGCGATCGCGCGGGAGAGGCTCTCGATCGCCGCGTCACCGTGATCGAGTCGACGGGCCGGGTGCTCGGCGACTCACGCGTTCCGTTGGACTCGATCCCCAAGATGCAGAACCACGCGGATCGCCCCGAGGTGCGCGCCGCGCTGCGCACGGGAGTCGGGGAGTCGACGCGGCAGAGCTGGACCATCCGACAGAAGCTCTTCTACATCGCGGAGCCGCTCGAGGCCGCGACGCCTGGTGCGGGGTCGCGGGGGCACCTGGCGCCGGCGGTTTTAAGAATCGCCATGCCGGTGCCCGGCGCTTACGAGTTCGGTCGCCGCTGGCAGCGGCATCTCTGGATCGGCATCGCCGCCGTCTTCGCCCTGGTGCTCGGCGGCGGTTACGTGCTCGGACGTCGCGTGGACCGCCGACTCCGAAGGCTGCGGGAGTCGGCCGAGGCGCTCGGAAGCGGGGATCTGGCGGCCCGGGTACCCGTCGATTCACACGACGAGCTGGCCGCGCTCGGCCGCATCCTGAACTCGATGGCCGAGCGGCTTGCGGCCAAGCTCTCCGAACTTCAAGCCGAGCGTGATGGGGGTGAAGCGGTCCTCGCCAACCTGAGCCAAGGGATCGCGCTCCTGACGCCGGACCTCTCCGTCCGCCACGCGAACGACCGCTTCTGGGAGATCGTGGGTACGAGGCGCCCACCGGGCCCGGAGGTCCGCCTCGCCGCCACGCGCCAGCCCGTCCTCGAGGAGATCGCCGCTCAAGCGAGACAGCGCGGGACCGCGGTGCGCCGGGACGTCTCGCTCTACGTCGGCGGGCGCGGCGATTACGAGATTTCGGTTTCCCCGATCAGGGCTGGAGCGGAATCCGGAGGGTGGCTCCTCTCCATCGAGGATCTGAAGCCCGAGCGGACCATGGCGAAGCTGCGCCGGGAGTTCGTGGCCAACGTGTCGCACGAGCTTCGCACGCCGCTCACGTCCATCCGCGGCTACGCCGAGACGCTGCTGCAGGGGGGCCTCGACGACGAGGAAAACCGGTCCCGTTTCGTGGACACGATCCGAAAGCAGGCGGTTCGTCTTGAATCCCTCGTCGAAGATCTCCTCGAGCTGGCCGACCTCGAGCGTCCGGATACCGCGCTCGACCTCAAGGACTGGGATGTGGCCGAAGTCGTTCGCGACCTGGCGGCAGGGTTCGAGGAATTGGCGAATCGACGCGGCCTTTCGCTCGAGCTCGACGCGCGGCCGGGAATCCACGCCCGCATGGACCGGAAGCGGATCGAGGTCGCGGTCCACAACCTCATCGAGAACGCGATCAAGTACACGGATTCGGGGACCGTTCGCGTCGCGGTGCGAGACGACGGGGGGTGGGTGCTCATCGCGGTCCAAGACACCGGCCGCGGCGTCGAGCCCGAGCACGTGCCACGCCTCTTCGAACGCTTCTATCGGGTCGATCGCGGACGGGCCCGGGCCGAGGGCGGAACGGGGCTCGGCCTCTCGATCGTGAAGCACGCAATCGAGCTTCACCGAGGGCGGGTCAGCGTCGAAAGCACACCGGGGCGCGGGAGCACGTTCCGGCTCGAGTTTCCTCGGGCGGGCCCGCCGCAAGGGGGATCCCCCGCCCAGGCCCAGGACACGACATTTCCGCGCCCGGCCCCCACGGATGCCCCGCAAGCGACGTAACACAGTTGTAACACCTTCGTCACCGGCCCGGAGGTACGCGCGATCTAGGCTTGTAGGATGGGCACATTGACGGAGCCTATGGCGGGCGACGCCGAACGCCGCGGCCATGCGTTCACGCAGACGGCCGAGACCCCGGGGCAAGCGGCGGACCCCCCCGGGCCCGGATTAGATTCGAAACCGGTGATCGAGGCGCGCGACGTTTGCTTGTCCTACGGCGCACACCAGGTGCTCCACTCGATCTCGCTCGCGATCGCGGAGCGGAGAATCGCCGCGATCATCGGCCCGTCGGGCTGCGGCAAGTCCACCCTGCTCCGATGCTTCAACCGCATGAACGATCTTTATCCCCCCGTCCGCTACAGCGGCTCGGTCATGTTCGAGGGAACCGACATCCTACGGAGCGGGATCGACCTCGTGGAGCTCCGTCGCCGGGTGGGGATGGTGTTCCAGCGCGCGAATCCTTTTCCGATGTCCATCTATCAAAATGTGGCATACGGCCCGCGCTTGTTGGGAGTACGCTCCAAGCGGGAGCTGGAGGAAGCGGTGGAAGGGGCGCTCAAGCATGCGGCGCTCTGGAACGAGGTGAAGGACCGGCTGAACCGACCGGCCCTGGGGCTCTCCGGCGGGCAGCAACAGCGTCTTTGTATCGCCCGGGCGCTCGCGGTGAATCCGGAGGTGCTGCTGCTCGACGAGCCCGCCTCCGCCCTCGATCCGACCGCGACGGCGAAAATCGAGGAGCTCATCCTCGAGATCAGAAGCTCGATCTCGATCGTCATCGTCACGCATAACATGCAGCAGGCCGCCCGGATCTCGGATCGCACCGCGTTTCTCATGCTGGGAAAGCTGGTCGAGGAGGGCCCGACTCGGGACATCTTCACTCACCCCCGCGAGCGCCTGACCGAGGATTACATCACCGGTCGCTTCGGATAGAATCGCGGTAACCAGAACACCGTCGGGAAAGGGCCCCATGGAACGACATTTCCATCACGAACTCGAAGCGCTTCGCGACCGGCTGAGCGAAATGGCCGGACGCGCCGAAACCGCGCTCGTGAAATCCATGGAGGCCTTGAAGACCCGGAACGCGAGGCTCGCCGAGGAGGTGAGGGCGGAGGACATCGCGATCGACCGGATCGAGCTCCAAATCGAGAGCCAGTCGCTGAATTTCCTCGGGCTGCAGCAGCCGGTCGCGCGCGACCTCAGATTCCTCGTGGCCGCGATCCGGATCTCGAACGACCTCGAGCGAATCGGTGACCACGCGGTCAACATCGCCCAGAGCGCCCTCCGGCTGAGCTCCCTTCCTCAGATAAAGCCGCTCGAGGATTTGCCCATGATGGCCGAGCGCACGATCACCATGCTCCGCGACGCGGTTTCAGCATGGCTGAACGGGGATGCCGCGACCGCCAGGCGCATCTGCGAGCGGGACGTTGAGATCGATGGGCTCAAGGCGAAGATTTTCGCGAAGCTCTCGGGGGGAATGATCCAGTCGCCGGAGTCGGTGCCGCGCGCTTTGGAGTTGCTCCTCGTGAGCCGGAACCTCGAGCGCGTCGCTGATCTGGCAACGAACATCGCCGAGGAAGCGATCTTCGTCGCGGAGGCCCGCGTGATCAAGCACCACGCGGAGGAGTCCGAGGAAGGATCGCCGGGCGCGGGAACCCCCGGCTCCGGCACCTCTACCGCTGGGCGACCCGCCTCACGGTAAGCCGCAAGACCGCCGAAATCCCGGTCACCATCATCACGAGCACGAGCGCCCCGGTCCAGGCCTGCCTGTTCCAATCGTCGTACGGCGCCCTCGCGTAGTCGAAGACGAAGACCGGCAGCGAAGCGATCGGCTTGGTGAGCGCCGTGGACCAGAACCGGTTTCCCAGCGCAGTGAAGAGGAGGGGGGCGGTCTCGCCCGCGGCGCGGGCCACCGCGAGCATGCTCGCCGTCACGATCCCGGCGCGCGCTGCGGGAATGACCACCTGCTGCGTCACCTTCCAGCGTGGCGCGCCGAGCGCCAACGCCGCCTCGCGATAGGACTGCGGAACAAGCCGCACCATTTCCTCCGTGGAGCGGATGATCGTCGGAAGCATCAAGATCCCCAGCGCCACCCCACCCGCCAGCGCGGAAAACCCACCCATCGGAAGGACGACAAGCCCGTACGCCGCCACGCCGACGACGATGGACGGCACGCCGCTAAGCAGGTCCGCGGTGTATCGCACGAGAGACGAGAACCGGCCACGACCGAACTCAGCGAGGTAGACGCCGGCGCCGACGCCCACAGGCACCGCGAAGAGGGCGCCGAGACCGACGAGAATCAGCGTGCCCACGATCGCATTGGCCATCCCGCCGCCCGGGTCGCCCACCGGTTTCGGCATGTCGAGGAAGAACGAAAGCGAGAGCGCCGGGAGGCCCTTGGCCAGGAGGTGCCAGACGATGAGCGCGAGCGGCAGAACGACGATCGCGCCCGCCCCGTAACAGGCCGCGATCACGATCCGGCTCCAGATCGCGCGCCGATTGATATGCCCCGCGGCCCTCGTGAGCGCCGGCCGGCTCATGCGAGCGCGGCGGCCGAGCGCCGCCCCCCCGTGGCCCAGTAGACCAGGACTCGCGCCGCCCCGTTCACCACGATCGTGATCGCGAAGAGCACGAGCGCGATCTCGATCAGCGAGGAGATATAGAGCGGGGTCGTTGCTTCCGTGAACTCGTTGGCGATGATGCTCGCCATCGTGGCTGCCGGGTCAAGAAGCGATGCCGAGATGCGGTTCGTGTTCCCGATCACCATGGTGACCGCCATCGTCTCCCCGAGCGCCCGCCCGAGCGCCAAGATCACCGCCCCCAAGATCCCGGGCCGCGCCGCGTCGAGCGCCACGCCGATCGCCTCCGCGGGCGTCGCGCCCAGAGCGAGCGCCGCCTCCCGAAGGGATCTCGGCGTGGAGAGCAGCACTTCGCGCGAGATCGAAACGATCGTGGGAACGACCATGATCGAAAGGACGATCGCCGCGTTCAGCATTCCGATCCCAAAGGGATATCCACGGAACAGCGGCACGAATCCGACGTGGGCGATGAGCCACGGCTCGATGGCGGTGCGCAACCACGGCGCCAGCACGAAAAAACCCCAGACCCCGTACACGATGCTGGGGATCGCCGCGAGAAGCTCGATCACGAAGGAGACGATCGCGCCGACGCGGCGCGGCGCGATTTCGGCCAGGTAGACCGCGCTCCCGATTCCGAGCGGGACCGCGAGGAGAAGCGCGAGCGCCGAGGAGACGACGGTGCCGTAGATGTAGGGAAGCGCTCCGAACTTCTCGGAAACCGGATCCCACGCGGTGCTCGTGAGGAATCCAAGCCCGAACGTGCGGATGGACAGCCCCGAGCCCCTGGCCGCCTCGAAGACGATGAGCGCGACGACCACGAAAACTAGGGCTACCGCGCCGCCTAAGGCGGCGCGGTAGAGCCCATCCGCTGTGATGCGAGCCGCTTTCACCGATCGGCGAGCAAGGGCTTCCCGGCGACGGTAAGCTTGCGCAGCGTCATCTCGTTCACCTTCACAACGGCTTCGGGAAGGCGGGCGTAGTCGAGCGACGCGGCCACATCCTGCCCCTCGTGGATCGCCCAATCGATGAAGGTCGCGAGCGCATGCCCCTTAGCTGGATCCTTCTGATCCTGATACACGAGAAGAAACGTGAGCCCGCAAATCGGGTAGGCGGTCGGCGCCGACGAATTCACGATCGGGGTGCGGACGTCCTTTGCGAGGAGCGGCGACGCACCTTCCGCGGCGGCCGTCGTCGAGGCAAGCGTGGGCTCGACAAAGCTTCCGCTCTTGTTCCGCACGTGTGCCACCGGAAGCCGGTTCTGCTTCGCGTACGCAAGCTCGATATAGCCGATGGAGCCCTGCGTCTGCCGAACGAGCCCGGAGACTCCCTCGTTGCCCTTGCCGCCGATGCCGACCGGCCAGCTCACGGACGTGTTCGCGCCCACCATCTCCTTCCACGGCCCGCTCACCGCAGACAGGTAGGTCGTGAAGATGTTCGTCGTCCCGCTCCCGTCCGAGCGATGCACGGGGAGAATCGGCGCCGCGGGAAGCGCTACGCCTGGATTCGCAGCCGCGACGCGCTTGTCGTTCCACGTCGTGATCTGCCCCATGTAGATTCCCGCGATGACATCGGACGTCAGGTGGAGCGGCTGCTTGAGGGAGGGCAGGTCGTAGGCCATCACGACGGCGCCCGCCACGGTCGGGAAGTGAAGGACCCTGCGTGGCATCTCCTTCAAGCGGGCATCCGAGAGCGCGGCGTCGCTCGCGCCGAAATCGACGGTGCCGGCCTTGACCTGCTGGATCCCGCCGCCGCTTCCGATCGATTGGTAGTTGATCTCGATCCCGGTCTTCTGGTGGTACATGTCGAACCACTTCGAGTAGATCGGGTACGGGAAGGTCGCGCCCGCGCCGGTGAGCGTGGTCGTGGCCGGGCCTGCCTGAACCGCGGGCCCGAGGGCGCCGAGCATGAGGCCGGCGGCCGCCAGCCCGAGCGCCATAAGATGGAGGGTCTTGCGTCTGATATTCACGTGGATTCTCCTTTGTGTCCTGTGGATCGCCATCAAGTGTGTGCTACGGATGGCCATCAAGGCTTGCTGAATCTGTAGTAGAAGGTGAGCCGCGCCTGGACGTCGTGGTGCGCGGGAGCGACGGCGGTTCCCCGCGCCCGGTATTGGGTCGCCTCCACGTTGGGCATCACGTGGACGTCTTTGTAAGGTTGCCAGTCGAGTCCGGCGATATAAAGGTCCGAATCGACCCGGTTGGCCGCCCGCGTATTGGGCTGCCACCGATCGTAGCGCGCGTAGGCGGCGAGCGTGGGCTTGGGCGCCATCCTCCCGAAGATCGAGAGGCCGAAGGGTTCGGTGCTGGGACCGGCCGAGTGGATGACCTGGTCAACGACCTCGGCGCCGATCGCGCCGCGCTTCAGCTCGTAGCCGGCGAAGAGCTTGTAGAGCGCCCGATCCGCGTTGGCCACTCCATCCTCGTAGTCCACGTACGGCTCGATCTTGAGATCCCGGATCAGGTTGAGCGGCAGGCTCAGGTAGAATCGCTTGTAGCGGTTGTTTTCCGGCTTCTGCCCGTTCCCGTCCCCGATCATCGCCGAGTACCCAACCTTGTGCGCGGCATCCGCGAAACCCTTCATCTCCACGCCGAGGTCGGCCGAGGGCGAGATGCCGCGAAAGTCGGCGATCGTCTTCTCGATCGAGCGGTACTGCCAGAACTCTTCCGAGTTCTCGAACGTGGGGGTCGCGATCTCCCCGAAGAAGAAGTTCCCGCGCGGGATGACGTTCTTGGCCTGGAGGTAGGCGGCCTTGACGAAGACCCCGATCTTGCCGCCCGAAGTGAGCTCCTTGCTGTCCACCTCGAGCCGGAATCGCGTCGAGTACTTGATCGAGAGATCGTTATCGACCTGGAAGTAGGCGCGGCGAAGCTGGACCCCGTTCAGGTCCTTTCCGATGAGCCCTTTGCCGTCGATGTTGACCTGGCCCGAGTCCGCTCCCGAGGAGGCATAGCGGTGGGTCGGATCCCCGCTCGCATTGTAGTAGAGGTCCCCGAACATGTAGCCGCTGATCCGGCCCCGGGGGAAATCGGGCTCGGTCTGCAGAACCGGTATGGGCGGCGCCGGGACCGGCGTCCCCTCCGGAACCGCCGGGGAGGCGCTTTGAGACGCGCCCTGCGAGACGGCTTGTGAATCGGCCAGCGCCACGACTTGCGCGGCCCCTTGGGGCGTCTTTTGGGACACGGTTTGCGGAAGCTCCTCCGCCCGCGCGCCCCAAGGAATCAGAAACGTCAGCACACCCGCCACGACCAGTTTGCGTCCTCTCATTCCCTCTCCTCTCCTGTCTCGGTGATCGTCCCGCTCCCTACGAAACCATCTCGCCCGGGAAACGGCCCTGGTACTGAGGAAAAGAGTAGGTTGGTGTTGTAACGGGGGTGTTACGGCCCCCTGACTTCGGAGTAACGTGTGGCCGGTCGATAGAGACCACTCGAGCGGCTGCAAGGCGGACCAAGTAGGAAGGAACGGAACGGGCCGGATTCTACGAGAACGATGTGACGATCCCGTCTCACCGAGCTGAAATGCGCGTTACGCGCGCCGGAGCGCCTCCGTCATCTCGCGAACGGCTTGTGCCATTCCGACGAAGATCGCGCGGGAGATGATCGAATGCCCGATGCTCATTTCAGGAAAAGGATAGAGCTCGAGGAGAGGCCCGACGTTTTCCACGTTGAGCCCGTGCCCTAAGTGCGGCGTGATCTTGATCCGCTCCAGTTGTAGCGCGGCGGCCCGGATTCGCGCGAGCTCCCGTTCCGCCGCGGCCGTTCCCCACGCGTTCGCGTAGGCGCCGGTGTGGATCTCGACGATGCCGGCGCCCGTGCCGCGGGCCGCATCGATCATCTCGGGATCGGGGTCGAGAAAAAGGCTCACCGTGATCCCGGCCCGCTTGAGCCTGGCGCAGCCCTCGCGGACCGAGTCGGCGCGACCGCGTACATCCAGCCCGCCCTCCGTGGTCAGCTCCTGCCTGCGCTCGGGAACCAGCGTGGCGCGCTCGGGCTTCAAGTCGACCGCGATTCGCACCATCTCCTCCGTGAGGGCCATCTCGAGGTTCAAGATTCCACGGCGGAGGGCGCGCAGCCGGGTCACGTCGTCGTCCTGGATGTGACGCCGGTCTTCCCGAAGGTGGACGGTGATGCCCGAAGCGCCCGCGTCGAGGGCCTGCACCGCGGCCTGAACCGGATCGGGCTCGCGGCCGCCGCGCGCCTGCCGAAGGGTAGCGACGTGGTCGACGTTGACGCTCAGCTCGGTCTTCATGCCGAGACGATGACGCGCGTGGGGGTCATGGCTGGCGGCGTGTCAGAGCGCGATGCGCGAGATCGGAACCAGCTCCACGCCCTGGGCCTTGATCCGCGGCAGCTCGGCTTCCAGGATGTCGAGGACCATCGTGCTCGGCCTCACCATCACGACGATCGAGCCGCGCGCCACGGCGGACGCGACGATCTCTTTGAGATTGGCCCGCACGACGGCGGCCGCCGCGCGGTTGCCATCGAGGGTCGCCGCGACCGGTAGCGTGCGCGCTCCTGTTTCCTC
>Ga0066698_10001464_pt1 | contig 10323 bp, 6 predicted proteins | sample GraSoiAngelo_147_FD_66457 | JGI IMG/M metagenome (GOLD analysis project Ga0066698, IMG submission 66457) | Grasslands soil microbial communities from the Angelo Coastal Reserve, California, USA - 14_1009_05_40cm | ecosystem: Environmental > Terrestrial > Soil > Grasslands | place: USA... | reverse complement strand
GACATCGAGACGGTGATCGTCGCGGTCGGCGGCGGCGGATTGATCGGCGGCGTCACCGCGTGGTGCGCGGGGGCGGTCCGCGTGGTCGGCGTCGAACCGGAAGGCGCGCCCACGCTGACCGAGGCCCTGAGAGCCGGCCGCCCGGTGGATGCGCCGACCGGCAGCATCGCGGCCGATTCGCTGGCGCCCCGCCGCGTCGGCGACCTGATGTTTCCGATCGCCCGGGCGCACGTCGAGCGCGTCGTTCTGGTGAGCGACGGCGCGATTCGCGCGGCGCAGAGCACGCTCTGGGAGGGACTGCGGGTCGTCGCCGAACCGGGAGGCGCCGCTGCATTTGCCGCGCTGCAGTCCGGCGCCTATGTCCCCGCACGCGACGAGCGCGTCGCCGTCGTCATCAGCGGCGGAAATACGGAACTCTCAACTCTCAACGCTCACCTCTGACGGCGTTGAGCGTTGAGCCTTGAGACTTGAGCCTTGAGACAGCTCGATGCTCACGCTCGAGACTCAACGGTCAACAGGCACAGCTGAGCGCGTCGCATACAAAACTCCGCCTGCAGCGAGCGCCGCGAGTCCGCCGAGCAGCTGCTCGCGCGTTGCGCCCGCGGCGATCGCAAGCGACACGACGATCGCGAGCGTCGGCACCACCGGCCCCAGCGGCGCCACGAAGGATGCCGGCTTCACGACCTCCACGAACCGGGGCGAGCGGAGCCTGAGCGTTGCGGCGGAGACGCCCGTGTAGGTGACCAGCCGCGCGAGCGCGCTGACGACCGCGAGCCTGGCGAACGAGCCGGTCAGCGCGAGCACGACCGCAACGACAGACGTGAAGATCACGGCATTGGCGGGCGTTCGGAAGCGCGGGTGGATGCGGCCGAAGAACGCCGGCAGCTCGCCATGCTCGGCGAGCGCGAACAGCATCCGCGATCCGCTCAACACCTGGCCGGCGTTGTTGCCGGTCATCGAGATCACGGAACCGACTCCGACGAGCAGCGCCCCGATCGACCCGAGCAACACCGCCGCCGCATCGGCAATCGGCGTGCTGTGCGCCGGCAGATCCGGCAGCAGACCCTGCGCGACCACCTGCGCGAGCGTCATCACGCCCATCACCGCCAGGATCGTCAGAACGAGCGCGAACGGTACATGCCGGCGTGGGTCGACCGCCTCTCCCGCAGGCACCGGGACGACGTCGTACCCGCCGTACACGAAAATCATCAGCAGCGCCGCCGCCGAGAATTGGCCGAGCGTCACCGCCGGCAGCGTCGTCAAGGCCGTGCCGTCCACGTAGCGGAGGCCGACGACGATGAAGAGGGCAAGCGGCAGCAGCTTTCCGATCGTCAATGCGTTGACCAGCCACGCGCTCTGGCGGATGCCGCGCACGTTCACCCAGGTCAGCGCCGCGGTGACGCCGAGGAGCAGCAGCGTCCGTGGCCAGCCGGCGGTGACGGCCTGCCAGTAGTAGCCGAGCGCCACCGCGATGCCGGCCATCACGCTCGCCTGACTGGCGGCGCGCGTGAACCATTGCATCCATCCGACCTCGAACGCGACGAACCGCCCGAACGCCGCGCGCGTATAGAGATACGGTCCACCGGTGCTCTCGAAGCGGCTGCCGGCTTCCGCGAAGCACAGCGCGACGGTGAGCGATGCGAGCCCCATCAGCACGAAAGCGATCGGGCTCCAGGCGCCGATCTCGGCGGCCACCTGCGACGGCATCAGAAAGATGGCGCCGCCGATGACCTGATTGATCCCGATCGCGGTGAGATCCCAGCGCCCGAGCGCGCGTCGCAACGTGAGCATGCCCGGCCAGTTGTATCATGACGATCGGCTGCGCGAAGGCTTCAGCCGAGCGGCGAGAACGTAGGGCACCGCTTTAGCGGTGCCTCGGCCCCCGTAGAGCGAAGGCTTCAGCCGAGCGGCGAGACGTCGCGCGCAGGCTTCAAGCGAGCGACCCTGCATGCACACGACGCTTCCCCGGCGCTTTTACGCCGACCCGGCTTTCTATCGCGCCGAGCTCGAGCGCTTCTACTTTCAACGCTGGATCTGCGCCGGCCGCGCCGATCACATTCCGGAGGCGGGCGATTATTTCACCCGCACGCTCGGCGACGAAAGCGTCATCGTCACGCGCGACCGGGCGGGCGCGATTCATGCGCTGTTCAACGTCTGCCGCCATCGCGGCACCCGTCTGTGCGAGCAGGCCGAAGGTCATTTCGTGGAGCGCATCCAGTGCCCGTATCACACCTGGACGTACGATCTCGAAGGACGACTGATCGCCGCTCCGCACATGCCGCCCGGCTTTCGCAAGGACGACTACCCGCTGCATCGCGCCGGCTGCGACGTCTGGGACGGCCATATCTTTGTGTATCTCGGTCCAGCCGCTCCCGCCCTCCCTGCCCTTCCCGCCTCTCCTGCCCCTTCCGGCGTTCCTGTCCTACCTGCCCTTCGTGATCAGCTCGCCGACCTCCCGACGCGCTTTGCGCCGTGGGAGATGGGGGATCTGCGCCTGGGCCGGCGGATCGTGTACGACGTGAAGGCGAACTGGAAGCTCGTCGTCCTCAACTACAACGAGTGCCTGCATTGCCCGAACCTGCATCCGGCCCTGAACAAGCTGCATCACTATCTCGACGCCGAGAACGTCGCACCCACGGCGTGCTACTGCGGCGGCGCGATGGGCTTCAGAGACGGCGTCGAGACGATGAGCATGGACGGCAAGCGCCGGCGCGAGTATCTGCCCGGCCTGAACGAGGCGCAGCGGCGGCAGGTGAGCTACTTCGCGGTCTATCCAAATCTGCTGCTCAGCCTGCATCCCGACTACATGATGACGCACACACTCTGGCCACGCGCCCACGACCGCTCCGAGATCATCTGCGAGTGGCACTTCCATCCGTCCGAGCTCGCGCGGCCGGACTTCGATGCGGACGATGTCGTGGAGTTCTGGGACCTGACGAATCGGCAGGACTGGTGGATCTCCGAGCAGTCTCAGGCAGGAATCAGCTCGCGCATGTATGAGCCCGGACCGTACTCAGAACGCGAAGAGCTGCTCTGGAGCTTCGACGACATTGTCCGGCGCGAAGCGGAGCGGCACGTCTAAACGAGCGGAGCGGCACCTCTAAACGAGCGGAGCGGCACCTCTAAAGAGGTGCCCTACGGATGAGAGGAGCACTCGTACGTAGGGCGCCGCTTTAGCGGTGCCTCGGCCGTGCCCGAACGCAGGGCGCCGCTTCAGCGGTGCCCGGCCGTGCCCGAACGTAGGGCGCCGCTTTAGCGGTGCCTCGGCTGTGCCCGAACCGAGGGCGCCCGCTTCAGCGGTGCCTCGGCTGTGCCCGAACGGAGGGCGCCCGCTTCAGCGGTGCCTCGGCCGTGCGCTAAACTGACAGGCTATGTCTTTCCCGATTGCCGCCTTCAATGGTCACCGGCGCGTGCCCGCTCCCGTCAACGAACCGATCCGCTCCTACGCGCCGGGATCGCCCGAGCGCGCCTCTGTCAAGGCGCGACTCAAAGCCATGGCCGCCGAGAAGATCGTGATGCCGCTCATCATCGGCGGCAAGGAAGTGAAAACCGGCGTTTGCAGCCAGTCGGTGATGCCTCACGATCACCGGCACGTGCTCGGCGAGTACCACAAGGCCGCCGAGCAGCACGTTGTGCAGGCGATCGACGCCGCGGCTGGAGCGCGGAAGGAATGGGCGAACTGGTCGTTCGACGATCGCGCTGCCGTGATCCTGAAGGCGGCCGAGCTGCTCACGACCTCATGGCGCGACACGATCAACGCCGCGACGATGCTCGGCCAGTCGAAGACGGTGTTCCAGGCCGAAATCGATTCGGCCTGCGAGATCATCGACTTCTGGCGCTTCAACGCGCATTACGCCAAGGAGCTCCTCGAGGAGCAGCCGCTCAGCGACCACACGATGTGGAATCAGCTCGAGTACCGCGGCCTGGAAGGGTTCGTCTACGCCGTCACCCCGTTCAACTTCACTTCGATCGCCGCCAACCTGCCGACGGCCCCCGCTCTGATGGGCAACACGGTCGTCTGGAAACCTGCGTCGAGTGCGATGTACTCCGCGTACCACCTGATGAAGCTGTACGAAGCTGCCGGCATGCCGCCCGGCGTCATCAACTTCGTCGCGGGCGACGCGCCGATGATCTCGAAGGTCCTGCTCTCGCACCGCGACCTCGCCGGCGTGCACTTTACCGGCAGCACTGAAGTGTTCAACGACATGTGGAAGACGATCGGCGCCTCCATGTCCACGTACCGCTCCTACCCGCGCATCGTCGGCGAGACGGGAGGGAAGGATTTCGTCGTCGCCCATCCGTCGGCGGACGTCGATGCGCTCGCCGTCGCGATCGTGCGGGGTGGATTCGAGTTTCAGGGACAGAAGTGCTCGGCCGTGAGCCGCGTTTATATCCCGAGATCGATCTGGGACGGGGTGCGCGACCGGATGGTCGCCATGATCGACGACATCGGGATGGGCGACATCCAGGATTTCAGCAATTTCATGGGCGCCGTCATCGACAGGCGCGCGTTCGACAAGATCAGCGAGTACGTCGGGCACGCGCGCGGCAAGGCGAAGATCGTCGCCGGCGGCAAGGTGGACGGCAGCAACGGCTACTTCGTCAGCCCGACGCTCGTCGAGACCGGCGACCCGGCATACCGGCTGCTCTGCGAAGAAATCTTCGGGCCGATCGTCACCGCGTACGTGTACGACGATGCGAAGTGGGCGGAAACGCTGCAGGTGGTGGATTCGACGTCGCCGTACGCGCTGACCGGCGCGGTGTTCGCCCAGGATCGGCGGGCGATCGTCGACGCGACATCGGCGTTAAGGCACGCGGCCGGTAACTTCTACATCAACGACAAGCCGACGGGCGCCGTCGTCGGCCAGCAGCCGTTCGGCGGCGCGCGGGCGTCGGGCACGAACGACAAAGCCGGGTCGAAGCTGAACCTGACGCGGTGGGTGAGCGCGCGCACGGTCAAGGAAAACTTCAACCCGCCGAAGGATTATCGGTACCCGTTCATGAACGAGGCGTGATGATCCTGGGAAGAAACACGACATTCAACGCAGAACACGCGGAAACACCTTGAGCAGTTTTCTCTGCGGGTTCCGCGGTTTCTGCGTTGTACGTGATTTCTTCACGGGCTCTGCAGGCCTGTCCGCGCCCGAGGATCATCGCACGGTCACGCAATTGGCATCGCCGTTTTTCGCGGCGGATTGAAGAACGGCGTCCTGACCACCGTCGCCGGCGCGCGGTGGCGCACCGCTTCGACGGTGACCTCGACCTCCAGCGCGGTTCCCTCGGCGAAGTGAGGCGCCGCAATCGTCGCGAGCGCGATCAGCTTCTTCAACACCGGCGACCAGGTCGTCGTCGTCGCGCGCCCGACCTGGCCGCCGTTCCTGTAAACCGGAACCGCGGCGCGCGACGCCGCGGCCGACATCTGCGGCGCCAGGCCGAGGTCGTCGTACAGCTTCTCCACCGCCGGCCAGTCGATCTGGAGCCCGACGATCAGCCGGGCCGGGCCGCGGCGACGCTCCGCGACGAGCGCGCTGCGACCGACGAACGGCCGATTCTCGAGTTGCACGAGCCGTCCGAGGCCCATCTCGAGCGGCGTGTAGGTCTGCGACGGGATGAGCGCCTTCTTGCAGCCGTGGAAATCGACGTCGATCAGCAGGAGGCCCGCCTCGACGCGTGCGACGTCGAGCGCGAGCATGCCGACGGGGTGGATGTCGAACGCGCGCCCCCCAATCATCAGAGCGTCCCAGACGTCGATCGCGCGGTTCCACGGCATCCAGATCTCGTAGCCGAGATCGCCCGTGTAGCCGGTCCGCGAGATGTCGACCGGCACGCCGGCAATCGTGCCGCGCGCCATGCGGAAGTACTTCAGGCCGCCGACGTCGGCGTCGGCCACGGCGGCGAGCAGGCGGGCCGACGTGGGACCCTGCAACGCGAGGGCGGCGACCTGTTCCGAGATGTCGTCGATCGCGACGTCGAGGCCGATCGCGTTCTGCCTGAGCCACCGCAGGCTGGGATCCGCGGCGGTCCAGCGGAACGTGTCCTCCGACACACGCGTCACCGTTCCGTCGTCGATCACCTTGCCACGTTCATCGCACCACGGCGTGTAGCAGACCTGGCCGACCGCGAGCTTGAAGGCGTCGCGCGTGATCACCCGATCGACGAGCTTCACGGCATCGCGTCCGCTCACGCGGTACTTGAACAGCGGCGACACGTCGATCAGCGCCGATGCGTTGCGGATTGCGTTGTACTCGTGCTCGTGGTGCGCCTCGTACGCGCTCACCGCGTAGTAGCCCGACCACTCGCGATAGTTCAGGCTCTCGCACAACTGAAACGTGCGGTCGTGGACGGCGGTGCCGATCGGCATGGGGGAATTATACGCAGGCAGGAGGGGCGGGACGGGCAGGATAGGACGGAGAACATGTGCGCGTCATAGAATCTTCGTCATGAAGCAGCTTGTCGTCATCGGCGCCGCCATCGCGCTCCTGAGCGGCCAGGGCGCGGCGCCGCCGCCAATCGTCCTTCGTGCGGCACGCCTCATCGACGGACGCGGGGGCGCGCCCATCGCACCGGCCGCGGTGATGATCCGCGGCGACCGCATCGAGGCGGCCGGCAGCGGGCTCGCCATTCCACCCGGCGCGCGCGTGATCGACCTCGGAGGCGCCACGCTGCTGCCGGGACTGATCGATCTGCACACGCACCTCACCAGCACGGGCGTCCATTGGGAGGACGAGCTGCTGAAGACGACGCCCGCGCAGGCGGCGCTGCACGGAGCGCAGAACGCGCGGATCACGCTGATGGCGGGCTTCACGACCTGCCGCGACATGGGACCCACGTGGCCCTTCGTCGACATCGATCTGCGCAAGGCGATTGACGAAGGCGTCGTGCCGGGCCCACGGCTGATGGCCTCCGGCAACTACGTCTCGCCGACGGGCGGCGCGGGCGATGCCCGTCAGTTTTCCATCTATGTGGACGTGCCGATCGTGAGGAACCTCGCCGACGGTCCCGACGAGATTCGCAAAGCGGTCCGCACGAACCTGAAACAGGGGGCGGACTTCATCAAGATTCTCGGCACCGGCGCGGTGCTGTCGAAAGGCGTGCCACCCGGCGCGCAGTCATACACGGAAGAGGAGATGCACGTCGCGGTCGAGGAGGCGGCGCGCTGGGGCAAGCACGTCGCCGCCCATCTGCACGGCACCGAAGGAATCAAAGCGGGCATTCGCGCCGGCGTTCGCACCGTCGATCACGGCAGCATGATGGACGACGAGGCCGTGGATCTCCTGAGAACCCATCACGCGTACTTCGTGCCGACGCTGTACACGAGCGAATCGATCTCGGCGAACGCGAGCGTGCCGGATTCAGAGAAGGCCCGGTCGAAGCAGATCAAGGAGCTGAAGGACAGATCGTTTCAGATGGTGTTGAAGGCCGATCTGCCGATCGGCTTCGCGACGGACGCCGCGGTCGTGCCGCACGGGCAGAACGCGCGCGAGTTCGGGTATCGCGTCCGCCTCGGTCAATCGCCGATGGCTGCGATCGTGTCGGCCACGAAGACGGCGGCCGAGATCATGGGCTGGAGCGATCGCGTCGGCACGATCGAGCCGGGCAAGTTCGCCGACCTCATCGCGGTCAGCGGCGATCCGATCCGCGACATCACTCAGCTCGAGAGCGTCGCGTGGGTGATGAAAGGCGGGGTGGTGTACAAACAGGAAATTAAGAATTAGGAATTTGGAATTTGGAATTCGCAAATCTGCAATCAGGAATATCAACAATCTGCGGTTTCAGGAATGAAGTACGACGCGATCGTCATCGGCGGCGGGCACAACGGTCTGACGGCCGCCGCATATCTCGCTCGGGCGGGACGGAAGGTGCTCGTAGTCGAGCGCCGGCACGTCCTCGGCGGCGCGGCGGTCACCGAAGAAGTATTCCCCGGCTTCCGCTTCTCGGTGTGCTCCTACGTGGTGTCGCTGCTGCGGCCGGAAATCATCCGCGACCTCGAACTGCCCCGCCACGGCCTCGAGATTCTGCCGCTCGACGGCACCTTCACGCCGATGCCGAACGGCGACCACCTGTGGCGCGTGAACGACCACGCGAAGACGCAAAGGGAGATCAGCCGCCACTCGAAGGTCGACGCCGAGGCGTACGACGAGTACGGCAAGGCGATGGTCGAGATGGCGCGCTTCGTCAAGCCGATCCTCAACATGACGCCGCCCGATCCGATGTCGCTGGATCCGCGCGAGCTCATGAAGCTGCTGTTCCTCGGCAGGCGATTCCGCGGCCTCGCGGACGTGGACCGCTACAACCAGATCCAGTTGATGACGATGAGCGCGGCCGATTTTCTCGATCAGTGGTTCGAGACCGACGTCCTCAAAGCGACAATGGCCGCGTCGGGGATCATCGGGACGTTTCTTGGCGTGCGATCGCCCGGCACGGCGTACGTGCTGCTCCACCACTACATGGGCGAGATCGACGGCGCCTTCCGCTCCTGGGGGTTCGCCCGCGGCGGCACCGGCGCGATCTCCGAGGCGATCGCGGCGGCCGCGCGCGAAGCTGGCGTCGAGATTCGCACCGCCGCGCCGGTCGCACGCATCGCCGTGAAAGGTGGTCGGACGGCCGGCGTCGTGTTGACGAACGGCGACGAGCTGACGGCCGACATGGTGATCTCGAGCGTCGATCCGAACCTGACGTTTCTGAGGTTCATCGACTCGAGGGAGCTGCCCGGCGAGTTCCTCGACGAAGTACGGCGGTACAAGTTTCGCGGATCGTCGGGCAAGGTGAACCTCGCGCTCGATGCGCTGCCGGACTTCACGTGCATGCCGGGCGGCGGCCCGCATCTGCGCGGCGCGATTTCGATTTCGCCGGGCGTCGACTACATGGAGCGAGCGTACGACCAGGCCAAGTACGGCGAGTTCTCGCGACGCCCGTACATGGACATGGTCATCCCGACGCTGACCGATCCGTCGGTCGCGCCGCCGGGGAAGCACATCCTCTCGTGCTTCGTGCAGTACGCGCCGTACAAGCTCGCGTCCGGAACCTGGGACGATCAGCGTGAAGCGTTCGGCGACACGGTCATCGACACCATCGCGGAATACGCGCCGAACATCCGCGACATCATCCTGCACCGGCAGGTGCTGACGCCGCTGGATCTCGAGCGCGACTTCGGGTTGACCGAAGGCAACATTTTTCAGGGCGAGCTGACGCTCGAACAGCTGTTCTTCGCGCGGCCGGTGCCAGGGTGGGCGCAGTACAGCACGCCCGTTCGCAATCTCTGGATGTGCGGCTCCGCGACGCACCCCGGTGGCGGCATCATGGGCGCGCCCGGGCGCAACTGCGCGCTGCGCATTCTCGGACACAAAGCATGATCCGTCACGAGAGACCCCGAAAACACGAAACACACGAAACTCACGAAACACACGAAAAAGAAAACCACGGAGTCACAGAGGACACAGAGGCGCGCTCGTACCGATTCGGATAGGGGTAGGGAGAAGCCGAGGCTTCCCCCTCCCTCCGAACCGGACGGGCGGATCTCCCGCATCCGGCTCTCCAGTTGGTGGTTCACCGTCGTACGGACTGACAGTTGGCAACATGGGCCGTGGTCAGGCTATAGAGCCCCTGTGCCGCAAAGAACGCGTTCGGCCAGCGCTGATGATCGCGCCCTCGCCCCCGCCCGAGACGCCGGTGCCGGCGACGCAGAATACTGCGCAGCCGCATGCGCACCCACGCATCGAGGTGGATGAAGGTGGGACGCGGGCTATGTTGAAAGTACTGAAACCACCCGCGCAACGTACGATTGACGTCGTCGATGATGACGGCCAGCGACTGCCCGCGCGACCGTGGGGTTTTGGCCCGCACGGTGTCCCTGAGCTTCGTGAGGCTCTTCGCGCGCGGCCAGTGGCGGCCCCGTTCAAAGTGATACCCCAAAAAGTCAAAGCCTCCGTGCTGCCGGGCGTCGACGATCCGGGTCTTGTCCGGATGCAGCGTCAGCCCGGCGGCCTGCGTCCACGTCGCCACCAGGGTCAGTGCGCGCTGCGCGTCGGCTTCGCTCCGGCACAGGATCACGAAGTCGTCCGCATAGCGCACCATCTCGCACGCCGAGGCCGCCATATGATGGTCCAGCGGGTCGAGATAGATGTTGGCCGCCAAGGGACTAATGACTGCGCCTTGTGGAGTCCCTTCGTCAGGGGTCCATGTGCTCAGCTCCTCCATCACCGGTTGCGTGAGGAAGGCTTCGAGCAGCGCGAGCACGCGGCCATCCGCCACTTTCTCCCGGATGCGTTGCATGAGCGGCATCCGAGGGATCGTGTCGAAGTAGTGGCGCAAGTCGGCATCGAC
>Ga0066698_10001462_pt1 | contig 10330 bp, 9 predicted proteins | sample GraSoiAngelo_147_FD_66457 | JGI IMG/M metagenome (GOLD analysis project Ga0066698, IMG submission 66457) | Grasslands soil microbial communities from the Angelo Coastal Reserve, California, USA - 14_1009_05_40cm | ecosystem: Environmental > Terrestrial > Soil > Grasslands | place: USA... | reverse complement strand
TCGAGTGGCGATTCGGTCGTCTTGTTCGTATCGGACGAGTCGTTCCCCGTTGCCCGAGATGCGACCCTGCGGGAGATGGGGAACGGTGGATGGTCGGCCCGGTCCGACGGGATGACTCTCGTGTGCGGCGATCGGCCGACGAACTACCTCGTCATCGCACAAGACCCCTCGCTCGTGGGTCTCGTTGAGCACGCATTCGTTTCGGGATCGTCAACGGACTGACCTTCGGTTCTGTGCTGGTCTCGCGACTTCGGCGGGGGCGGGCACCCCGCCGGAGACACTCATCAGATCCGGACGTAGATGTTTTCTCCTCCGCCCGTGTGATTGAAGTTCACGATGCCCGGAACGTTCAGGGTGACGCCTTCCCCTTCCGGCGGTCTGTGACTCGCCGGCGCCTGTGGCCCGACGACGCAGAACACGGTGAGCATCCCCGGGAACTGGCCGAGCGGTGTGTCGAGCACGACGGCCATCTTCACTGCCCCGCCGCAGAGGTTGTCATCGCCAAGGTCGACGCCGACCGACGGGATGAACCGACAGCCGTAGAAGTCGAAGCTGATGAGGGACGTGGCGGTCCAGGTTCCGGCCCCGCGCACGTTGCCGTCGGCATCGAAATGCGTGAACTCCCCGGTGGCGGAGACGGCTTTCGGTGACCCGTCGAACCAAGAGCCTTCGTCGACCGTCACGGCGACGTGGTCGCCGTTGGCAGCTGTCCCGGTGTTGTCAGCGTCGGCGACCAGCAGGAACGTGTCGGAGCTGTGAGCCGCCTGCACGGCTGGAGCGCTCGCGAAAGCGGCGATGAATACGAGAACGGGTGCGATCCACCGTCTCATCGTCTCCCTCCCTTCCATGGCGGGCATGCGAGATCCTTGTCTCGGCGGGCATCGGGACCGGGGGGACCGCGGAGATGGTGAGGGATTGGCATCTCCAATGTGTGTGACCGTACTCCGCTGTCGTTACGAGGGAAAGATGCGGACGTCGAACGAATACATCCGCGCTCACGAACGACCAACTATCGGATCGGCCGACTTCCGACTAGTAGCCCACCAGGCCTTGCGTCGTGAACCTGGGGTCGCTTGCCGTTTGCAGCCCAAACAGGTGAAATGCGCCCTCTGAGGTACAGAGACGGGCGCGCGAAGACGGCGGACGGCGTCACGCCGGGGACCGGCGCACGAGGCGATCGGGGCGCCGGTCGTCTTCACTCGCCCTTGCCGGAGGACGCCACGGCCTCGTCAGCGTCGAGCGCCAGGGCCGATCTGGGTTGGATCGCCCGTGTGGTGGCCTGGCTCGGCCGGATAGGGGCGGACCCCGAGGACGATGAAGACCTGCGCCAGAAGAAGGCCCTTCTCGTCCTCCTCGCCGTCCTGATACTGCCCGTTTCCGCCGTATGGGGCAGCCTCTACCTCGGCTTCGGCTCGCCGGTGGGCGTCGTTCCGTTCGTGTATCTCGCGATATCGCTCGGCTCTTTGGTGGTGTTCGCGCGCGATCGAAACTTCCACCTCCTTCTGAACACGCAACTCCTTGACATCATGCTGACGACGACTGCCGGCGGGCAGATGCTCGTCGGCGGCTTCCTTCCTTCTGGAGGTGTCGCGTTATGGGGCATCCTGGCTCCGCTCGGAGCACTGGTCTTCCTCGAGGTGCGTCAGGCCGTCCGCTGGTTCGCGGCGTTCGTCGCGGTCTTCGTGGTCACGGGCCTCGCCGGTGAGATCCTGTTTCCGGACGCAGACCTCCCGACTTGGTTCACCAGCGCGATGCTGGCCCTGAACATCATCGGTGCCGGTTCCGTCGCCTTCGCTCTGCTCGCCTCCTTCGCTCAGCAGCGCAATGCCGCCCTCACGTCACTTCGAGCCGAACAGGAGAAGTCTGAAGCCCTCCTCCTGAACATCCTGCCGAGCGCCATCGCCGAGAGGCTCAAGGCGGCCACCCAGATGATCGCCGACCATTTCGATGCGACGACCATCCTTTTCGCCGACGTCGTCAACTTCACCCCGCTCTCCGAACGGCTTCCACCGGCCGAGGTCGTCGGCATGCTCGATAGGCTCTTCTCCCGTTTCGACGCGCTCGTCGAGCGACACGGGCTCGAGAAGGTCAAGACGGTGGGCGATTGCTACATGGCTGCTGCAGGCGTGCCGAACCCTCGCCCGGACCACGCGACGAGGGCTGCGTTGCTGGCGCTGGACATGCGAGATGTGGTTGCAACCTCAGCGGTGACCGCGTGGCCGGGCCTCGAGGTGAGGATCGGGATCAACTCCGGATCGGTCGTAGGCGGGGTGATCGGGACGAAACGCTTCCTCTACGACCTCTGGGGCGACGCCGTGAACACGGCGAGTCGGATGGAATCGCATGGCACGCCCGGCGAGATCCAGATCACGCGCGCGACGTACGAACTGTTGAGGGATGAATTCGTCTGCACGCTTCGTGGAACGATCCCCATCAAGGGCAAGGGACTGATGGAGACCTGGTACCTCGTGGGGCCGCGCAGGGACGAGCGCCGAGACGCCAGTGCTCACTAGCGTGGGAAGCCGGATAGCGTCACAGAGACTCAGGTCAAGATCCGCGATGGCGTGGGAGGCGGTCCCGGCCTAGACGTCGAGGATCTGATTGACTTGCAGGGTGCCCCCTCGGCCGACGTACGGATGCGATGAGAGGATGGCCCTGGCGTCCTCGACGGAGTCAGCCTGGATGATCGAGTAGCCGCCGATCTCAACGGGCTCGGCCGCTCCCTCGGTTGCCACCTGCGTCATCATCTGCACCGGCGCGCCCGGGTCGACGATCGCGTCGCCTGCTCCGGCCACCCAGTTGCCGAACGCCGCCTTCGCCTGATCCATCAGCGCCGGGTCGTCCGGCATCCCGGAGCCGTGATACGTGACGAGGAACCTGCTCATGCTCACTCCTTTCGGCGTGCCGGCTCATCCGTTCACGCTAGCACCACGTCGCTGGCCGGCGATCGGAGGCTCGATCTCGGGGGGATGCTGCGCGGGTCGATGCTGCGGCCTCGATCGGTGCTCCGCGGCGAACGAGATCGACTGGGCGTTCTCCTTTCGTCCTTTCGGCCGTTCGCCGTTGTCGATCCGCGAGTATCGCTCACGGCTTGACCGACGCGTGAGGCCGGGTTCGACTGTGGGAGCATCGGGCGATGGGAACGGGGAACCGCCCGCCCATTGAACCCACACGACACTTCGCCGGGCTCTCCCGAAACGTCGTCGTGCTGTCGTGGGTGAGCTTCTTCCAGGATGCCGCCTCGGAGATGCTCTACCCGGTGCTCCCGTTGTTCCTCACGGGGGTGCTCGGGGCGCCGCCCTCGGTCGTCGGCTTGATCGAGGGCGTGGCTGAAGGCACGGCATCGGTGATGAAGGCTGTCTCGGGGCGTCTCGCGGACATCCGGCGCCGGCGGCCCCTCGTGGCGGCGGGCTACGGGATCTCGTCGCTTTCCAAACTGGTGATCGGCTTCGCCACCGGATGGCCGCTCGTATTGGTGGCTCGATTCGCCGATCGGTTCGGCAAGGGGCTACGGACGTCGCCGCGAGACGCACTGATCGCGGCTGACACCGCTACCGAACATCGTGGTCGGGCGTTCGGATTCAATCGAGCCCTGGACACAGCCGGAGCGGTGGTAGGCCCGCTGGCGGGGCTCGCCCTCTACGAAGCTCTGGATCACCGGATCCGGCCGTTGTTCTTCGTGGCGTTCGTTCCCGCGGCGGCGAGCGTGGCGTTGATCGGTCTCGTGCGGGAACCCGTTACGACTCCCGCTCAAGGAAGCTCTCGGCAACTACGGGGCCCGTTACCGCGCCGCTATTGGAAGGTGGTGACCTTCCTGACGTTGTTCGGTCTCGCCAACTTCTCCGACGCGCTGTTGATCCTCAGGGCGAAGGCGCTCGGCCTGAGTTTCGTGGAGATCATCCTCGTCTACGCGCTCTACAACGTGAGCTACGCGATCCTCAGCTACCCGGCGGGCGTGCTCTCAGACCGTGTGCCTCGGCGGGTCGTCTTCGCGACGGGATTGGGGATCTTCGCGGCCGCCTATATCGGTCTCGGCGCCGTCACCTCCGCGGGGTGGGTCTGGTTCTTCCTGCCCCTCTACGGCGGATACACGGCGTTGACGGACGGCGTAGGAAAGGCTTGGGTCGCCGACCTCCTGCCCGAGGAGCGGGTGGGAAGTGGCCTCGGCTTCTATCAAGGGCTCGCTGGGGGTGCCGCGTTGCTTGCGGGCGTGTGGGCTGGTCTCGCATGGGGGTCCACCGGTCGACTGCCGCTCCTCGTGTCGGGTTTCCTGGTCGCCGGTCTTGCCGGCGTGCTGCTCCTCGCGGGAGCCCGCTTGGAGCGCGACGGCGCCCGTTCTCCGGTTCGGGCATAGACTCGCCCGCGTGACGTCGCGTCGCCGCCTCGAGGCGCTCTTCACCGCGGTTGCAGACCGCGAGCTCACGCCATCGGCGGCCGCCGACGAGCTCGCCTCGATGCCCTTCCGCGATCTCTCCTACGCTCGTGTCGACACCCACCGAGAGCTCCGGCAGGGTGCGTCCGAGGCGATCCTGGGCCAGGGGAAAACCCCCGAGCAGGTGGCGGGGATCGCGCTCGCGCTTGCGGACGCCGGCGCGTCGAGCGTCCTGGTGACCAGGGCCGACGATCAGATGCGACGAGCGGTGCGCGAGGTCCTGCCCGACGCCATCGAGCACGAGCTCGCTCGCACCGTCTGGGTCGAGCGAGCCCCGCTCGAGAAACGAGGGAACGTCCTGATCATCTCGGCCGGTACGTCGGACGGCCCGATCGTGCACGAGACGCGGATCCGGGCCGAACTCCTCGGCACGGAGGTCACGGTGCATGAGGACGTCGGGGTGGCCGGCCTGCACCGCCTCGCCGCGGTCCTGCCGGATCTTCCCGACGCCGATGTCGTGGTCGTCATCGCGGGGATGGACGGAGCGCTCGCGAGCGTGATCGGTGGGCTGGCAGCTTGTCCGGTCATCGGTGTGCCCACCAGCGTGGGTTACGGATCGGCCCGTCACGGCGAGACGGCGCTGCACGCGATGCTCTCCTCGTGCGCCGATGGCCTCGCCGTCGTGGGGATCGATGACGGGCTCGGCGCCGGGACGGTTGCCGCACGGATCGCTCGTCGAGCGGCCCGATGACGACGATCGCGTACTTGGACTGCATCGGCGGGCTCGCCGGTGACATGCTGCTCGCCGCGCTCCTCGATGCGGGCTCGCCGCACGAGGTGCTGCATGACGCCGTCCGCGCCCTCGGGCTCGGCGACGTGAAGGTCGAGGTCTCGCGCACCGAGCGCCACGGGATCGCCGCGGCCCACGTCGAGGTCATCGACGACGCCGCTATTGCCGAACGTCGAGCCGGCGCGCTGATCGAAGCCGTCGCCCGGGCGGACCTTGCGCCGCGGGTCGCATCGACCGCGCTCGACGCACTCGACCGGCTCATCCGCGCCGAATCCACGATCCACGGCGTCTCGAGAGACGACCTCGTCGTGCACGAGGTTGGGGGGAGCGACACGCTCATCGACATCGTCGGCGCCTTCGCGCTGTTCGACGCGCTCGGGGTCGAGCGCGTCGTGTGCTCTCCGATCCCCTACGCGCGCGGCCCGATCGTGACCCGGCACGGCACGATCCCCGGCCCCGGCCCGGCCGTCCTCGCGTTGCTCGGTGGAGCCCTCCTGACGGGGGTGGACGCGGAGGCGGAACTCGTTACGCCCACCGGCGCGGCGATCGTCGCGACGGTGGCGACGTCGTTCGGGGAGCTGCCGCCGATGCGCCTCGACGCAGTGGGCTACGGTGCGGGAAGCCGCGACCTTCGGCTACGCGCGAACCTCCTTCGCATCGTCCTCGGGACCGAGCACGCCCCTCTCACGCACACGGATGTGGCGCTCCTCGCAACGAGCCTCGACGATCTCCTTCCGGAGCTGGTTCCCGATGTGGTGGACGCCTGCCGAGCGGCCGGCGCCCTGGACGTATGGACCGCTCCCGTGCAGATGAAGAAGGGCCGACCCGGCGTGGAGATCACCGCGGTGGCGAGATTCGAGGCCGAACAGGCCGTCGCTCGTGCGCTGCTCACCCACGCGACGACGCTCGGCGTCCGCGTCGCCCACACCCGGCGCTATGAGCTGGAGCGTGCGTTCCGTGAGGTCGAGGTCGACGGACATCGCGTGCGGGTGAAGCTCGGCGTGCTCGACGGCCGAGTCGTCAACGCGGTGCCTGAGCATGATGATTGCGCGTCGGTTGCCGCCCTGACCGGTCGACCCGTCAAGCAGGTGTGGGGTGATGCACTCGCGGCCACGCGCCGTTTCGAAGGAGGAAGCCTCGATCCCGACGCTCGGTGACCTCGAAGACTGCCTCGTGGACACGAGGAGCGCCATCGTCGCTTTCTCGGGCGGCGTCGACTCGTCCTTGGTCGCCGCGGCCGCCGTTCGCGTCCTCGGCGAGCGCTCGTTGGCGGTGACCGCCGTCTCGCCGGCGCTTGCCACCGGCGAGCTCGATGGGGCTCGCCGCGTCGCGCGGACGATCGGCATCGCCCATGAGGAGATCCGGACGGATGAACTCGCCCGCGAGGCATATCGGCGCAACGGGCCCGACCGCTGCTATCACTGCAAGACCGAGTTGTACGACGGGTTGGCTGTCGTTGCGGCCGCGCGCGGCTTCGATGCGGTGTTCTCCGGCGCGAACGTGGACGATCTCGGTGACTGGCGCCCGGGGCTCCGCGCGGCGGCCGAGCACCATGTCCGGCATCCGCTCGTCGAAGCTGGCTTCGGCAAGTCCGACATCCGGCGCGTGGCGAGGGAGCTCCGGATCCCCAGTGCCGAGAAGCCCGCGATGCCGTGCCTCGCCTCGAGGGTGCCGTTCGGCACCGCGGTCGACCGGACCGTCCTGGCGCAGGTCGACCGGGCGGAGCGCGCCATGAAGGATCTCGGCTTCCGGGATCTCCGGGTGCGGCACCTGGGGGCGAAGGCCCGGGTCGAGATCGCCGAGCAGGAGCTCGCGCGCGCTTGCGGACCGGATCGCGGGGCTGTGGGACGCGCGATCCTCGGTGCTGGCTACGACCTCGTCGAGATCGATCCGAGCCCGCTGCGCTCCGGGGCGCTGACCCGGGGCCTGCCCCTGGCGGATCCTGGCGTCGGCACATAGGGTTGCAGTCCGCAGGCCCGCACACGTCACGTCAGGAGAAGGGGACCGGTGCCTGAGGGGCTGCGCAAGCGGGTGATCGTGACCGTCTCGGCGGGCGCCGTCATCGGCGTCGTCGAGGTGGTCCTCGCGATCTCGTTCGCGGTGCTCGTCTTCAGCGGCTTCCTCGAGGACGCCCGCCCGTCGGGGATCGGCATCTACCTCGTTGCGGCCTCACTGACCCTGGCGATCCTCGCCTGGAGGGCGGGTGTCCGCGGTGTGGTGGGAAGCGTGCAGGACGCGGCGGTACCCGTGCTCGCGATCGTCGCATCGAGCGCCGCGTTACACACGTTCGGTGGCGTCGACCAGGCGTTCCTCACCGTCGTCGCGGCAACCATGATCGTGACGCTGTTGACCGCGGTGGCGTTCCTCGTGATCGGGTCGTTCCGGCTGGGCAACCTCGCGCGGTTCATCCCCTATCCGGTGGTCGGCGGCTTCCTGGCGGGCACCGGATGGCTCCTCATGAAGGGAGGCATCGCGGTCGCTGCGAGTACGGATCCACAACTAGGAACGATCGGTGAGTTCGTGGACCGGTTCGAGCTGGTCCGTTGGATCCCGGCCCTCGTGTTCGGTGTCGTTCTGCTGGTCGCGACCCGGCTCGTAAGGCGGGCACTCGTGATCCCGGCCGTGCTCGTCATCGGGCTCGTGGCCTTCGCGATCGGTCTGATCGTCACGGGCACGTCGATCCAGGACGCGCGAGCGGGACTCTGGCTGCTCGGGCCGTTCCGCGCGGCACGGCTGTGGCAACCGTGGACCTACCGCGCGCTGACCAGCTCCGGCACCGACTGGTCGGCGGTGTTCCACGAGATCCCCGGGATGGCGACGGCGGTGTTCGTCGCGGTGATCGGGTGCCTGTTCAACGTGGGCGGCGCCGAGTTGCTGCTCCATACCGACCTGGACTCGAACCAGGAGCTTCGCGACGTGGGGTTGCTGAACATCGTCTCCGGTCTGTTCGGGGGGATCCCTGGATACCACGCGCTCAGCCTGACAGCGCTCGCCGAGCAGATGGATGCCGATGGGCGGGGGGCCGGCCTCGTAGCCGCGCTCGTCCCGCTCGCGACCGTGGCCTTCGGTGCCTCGATCGTGGGATTGATCCCCCGGATGATCGTCGGGGGCGTGCTGGTCTTCGTGGGGCTGTCGCTCCTCGTGGCATGGCTGGTCGACATGCGCCGATCGTTACCGTTGGGGGAGTACCTCATCGTCCCCGCGATCGTGCTGACGATCGCCACGAAGGGCATCGTGACCGGACTCGAGGTGGGGCTGCTTCTCGCGGTCGTTTTGTTCGCGGTCAACTACGGTCGGATCGATCTCGTGCGAGAGGTGCCGTTCGGCGCGGCGTTCCGCAGCAACGTCGACCGACCTCCCGGCGACCGTGTCATCCTGGAAGGCCTCGCCGATCGCGTCCAGATCCTCCGCTTGAACGGGTTCGTGTTCTTCGGGACGGCGAGAGGACTCCTCGAGCGGATCAGCAAGCGGGCGAAGGCGAGTCCGCTCCGGTTCCTGCTGCTCGACCTGCGGCGCGTCACCGGTGTGGACGCGTCCGGCGTGTTCGCCTTCCGGAAGCTAGCGCTGCTCGCGGAGGCGGGTGGGTTCGAGGTCGTCTTCGCCGATACATCGGATCGGGTGCAAGAGCAGCTGGAACGCGGTGGACTGACCGCCGCTGATGGGGTCGTGCGGTTCGAGCCGGATCTCGATCACAGCCTGCAGCGGTGTGAAGACGAACTGCTCGCTGAGGCGGCTCCCGGAGCCGAGAGCATCCCGGGCGAAGGTTCCGCCCTCCCGCCGGCCGATCTGGAGACGTACCTCGAACGACGATCGCTCCCCGAGGGGACGGTGCTCATCCGGCAGGGCGATCGGCCCGACGAGGTGTTCGTGTTGGAGTCGGGCGGGCTGCGGGTGGAGTGGGTGAGGCCCGATGGGGCCCGCGTGCGCCTGAACACGGTCCGACCAGGCGTGATGGTGGGAGAGGTGGCCCTATACACCGGGCTTCCCCGAACCGCTGATGTGATCGCTGACGTCCCGAGCGTGGTGCTCGCCCTCAGTCGGGACTCGATCAAGCGATTGGAGGTCGAAGACTCGGCCAGAGCCGCAGCGCTGCACCGGTGGCTCGCGACGACGCTCGCCGTCAGACTGACCGATGCGCAACGGGTGTACTCGGCTCTGCTCGACTAGCAGCCCTGCTCGGTCGGACCGCTCAGAGGTTCACGGACTCGTAACTTCGGATCGGCCGCAGAGGCTCGCCCATCTCGTACGGTTGATGGATGCCAGAGCCGATCGGGATCCCAATGGATGGAACCGCTCGCGCAGCCGTGCTCGCGTTGGTGGCGCACGACGGGAAGAAGGACGCTCTCCTCCGTTTGGCGCGCCGGTACCGGTCGACCCTCGAGCGTCTGGAGCTCATCGCCACCTCCAATACCGGCTCGATGCTTGCGGCGGAGCTGGATCTGCCCATCCAGATCATGCGGAGCGGCCCCCAGGGAGGTGACGTCCAGATCGGCGCCCGGATCGTGACCGGCGAGGTGGACGCGGTGGTGTTCCTGCGGGATCCGCTCACCGCCCATCCGCACGAGCCCGACATCCAGGCTTTGCTGAAGATCTGCGATGTTCACGTCGTCCCCGTGGCCACCAACCTCGCCTCAGCCGAGATCCTTCTCCGCTCGCTGACGCAGGCGATCTGGTGGGGCCGAGAAGCGGCGTCCGCACACGCCTGAGCGCGGGCCTCATGATCCTTCCACCCGAAGGGTCGATCGATCTCACGACGAGAGAGGGGCTGTGCATGTTCCAGGGAGCGTTCCGCCGTGCCGTCTCCACCAGCGGATCCGTCTGGGTCGTGCTGATCCTCGCGTCGTGCACGTCGGGCTCCGGTTCGGCGACGACGTCCGGAAGTTCGAGTGCGACCGGTGCGAACAGCATCACGTATCCGCGCGTCGTGGATCTGAGCCATGTCATCAGCCCGTCGATCCCGCTGTGGCCTGGCGATCCGCACGTCGTCTTCAAGGTCGTGGCCACCATGAACAAGGACGGCTATCACTTACGGAGCTACACGATCGGCGAGCACAGCGCCACCCACATGAACGCGCCGAACAGCTTCATCGCCGGCAACACGGAGGCCATCACCAGCTACCCTGCCGAGCAGCGCGTGGTCCCGGCGGTCGTGATCGACGTCCGGGACA
>Ga0066698_10001460_pt1 | contig 10334 bp, 11 predicted proteins | sample GraSoiAngelo_147_FD_66457 | JGI IMG/M metagenome (GOLD analysis project Ga0066698, IMG submission 66457) | Grasslands soil microbial communities from the Angelo Coastal Reserve, California, USA - 14_1009_05_40cm | ecosystem: Environmental > Terrestrial > Soil > Grasslands | place: USA... | reverse complement strand
TCCTCGACATCACGAGCGCCGTCAGCGCCTTCGGACTGATCGTTGGTTTCTTCCTGATCTACAACGTCTTGAGCGCGGCGATCATCGCCGAGGCGAGCGAGTTGGCGCGCCTTCGCCTGCAGGGAGCGTCACGCCGTGACCTTCTCGGATTGCTCGTGGCGCAGGCGGTGATGCAAGCCCTCCCGGGGATTGCCCTCGGCAGTGCCCTGGGCATCGTGCTCGCAGCCGCCGCCCGGGTGCCCTTCCTGCAAGGGCTCGGCTCCGTGGCGCAGACGCGGCTCGGTGCCGAGCTGTCTGACGTGTCGTGGCCGTCCGTGCTCCTGATCGCCGGTCTTGGCGTGCCAACGGCGATGGCGGCGAGCTGGCTCGCGGCACACCGCCGGGTGTCCCGTTCGCCCCTCCAGTGTGTCACGGGCGCGAATTCTCCGGAGCTCGCGCGCTCGGGCGCTCGCCTCGCGCGCCGCGCGTCAGCCGTCCTGCTGGCTGCAGCGATCGCCCTCATCTTGCTCGAGACAGCGTACGGCTCTTCCCTCTGCGGCATGCTCGCGATTGCCGCAGTCTCCACCCTCCTGGTCACCGGCTCCGCTAGCCTCGTGCTTCCCGCAGCGAAGCTCGTACGATCGATGCTCGCGCGCCTCGGGTCCGTGTCCGCGAGCATCGCCGCAGACGAGCTCGCAAGCGCCTGGGGCAGGACGGCCGTCACCATCGCGGTGTTCGTGCTGGGGATCGGCACGGCAACCTGCACGGCCACGATCTTCCGCAGCGCCGAGGCACTCGTGCTGAGCGTCCTCCGCAACCACTTCCGGGGCGACCTCGTCATCACGTCCGCGTTCCGGGAACAGGGCTGGCTCCAGCTGCCACTCGATGCCGACCTTGCCGCCGAACTTCGCCAGGTGGACGGTGTGGCTTCCGTAGAGACCGAGCGTCTGCTTCCGCTCGACTTTCGCGGCGACGCGGTGACGGTGCGAGCCCTCGACGGACAAACGGAAGGCAGCCGCAAGGGTCAATGGCTGTTCGTCGACGGCGATCCAGATGCGGCGGATGCGATGCTCGCCGGAAAGGGAGTCCTCGTCTCGCGGAACTTCACGGAGCACTTCCGCATCGGCAGGGGCCAGGACCTCGATCTGCAGGGGCCGGACGGGGCGCAGACGTTCCACGTCCTCGGCGTGGTCGAGGACTTCGTGTCACCCGTTGGATCGGTGACAATGGCGCGCAGGCAGCTCGCAAAGCTCGCTCGCGACGCCCTGGCGAACTACATCAGCCTCGAGGTGAGAGCGGGGCATGATGTGAGCCAAGTCGCCCACGACATCCGGCGCCGCATGGCCGATCGGTACCGGTTGCGGATGCTCACGGTCCGCGACTTCCTCGCCAGCGCACAGGCGCTCATCAGCCAGGTCTTCCACTTCACCCGCACTCTGACGGCGATCGTCCTTCTGATCGCCACTGCAGCCCTGCTCCAATCGGTCATCAGCGGCGCGCTCGAGCATCGCCGCATCTTGAGCATCATGCGCGCCATCGGTGCCAGCCGACGACATCTCAGGCTCACGTTCGTGGTCGAGGGTGCGACGCTCGGCGTGATGGGGGGTGTCCTCGGCGCGAGCGCCGGCGTGCTCCTGTCGCTGCTCTGGATCCCGCTCCACCTGCGCTATCTCCTCGGATGGTCGATCCCCATAGACTGGCCCTGGGCTACCTATGCGACCGGGGTGGGCCTGGGCGCGGCGTGGCCCGTCCTCGCCTCCCTCGCTGCCGCGCAACGCCTCGCCCGGATGCCGCGAGTTGCGGACCTGGTTTCGGAATGAGCCGCCAGCGATGATCCTCGCACTCAACGCGTACGCTCACAACGCCGCAGCGGCGCTCTACGACGGCAAGCACGTCCTCGCCGCCGAGCAGGAGCGCTTCGACGGGGTGCGCAAGAGCGGCGCGTTCCCGGCAGATGTCATCCGCCACGTCCTCCTTCCGGCCGCCGGGGCCCGCGAGATTGACCTGGTGGCGTACCCATGGAAGCCGCGGCGCTTCGCCACGACCTATCTCAAGGTATTCTGCAACGACTTGCCGCGCAGCCTCGAGCTCGTCCACCCGCGATGCTCGCCGCATCTGAACGTGCGCTCGGGACTCAACGTGTTGCTGCGACTGCGCAGCGACCTCCGGCGCGCGCTGGGCGGCCACCTACCGCGTATACGGTTCGTCGAGCACCATCTCGCGCACGCAGCCAACGCCTTCTTCTCGTCGGACTTCGATCGTGCCTTGATTCTCGTTGCCGACGCGTTCGGGGACATCTGCTCGCTGTCTCTCTTCATTGGCGAGGGTCAGCGGATCCGCAAGGTCTACGAGAACCACTTCCTCGACTCGTTGGGGATACTCTACTCGTCCGTGACCAAGCACCTCGGGTTCCGGACGCTCTACGACGAGGGCAAGGTGATGGCCCTCGCCGGGTACGGGGACGATTCCTTGGTCGAGGAGTTCGGCCGGATCGTACGGCTTCTCCCGGACGGTCAGTATCGTCTCGACTTCTCCTACCTGAACTTCCACCACAGCGGGGAGTGGCGGCCGTTCTCCCGCAAGTTCGAGTGGATCTTCGGACCGCCGCGCGCGAACGGCGAGCCGCTCACGGCGATGCACTACAACCTCGCGCGGGCGCTCCAGCGAACCGTCGAGGAAACCATCCTGCACGTGATCCGAGCGGCCCGCAGCCAGCACGGCATCGACCGCCTGTGCTTCGCAGGCGGCCTCGCCCTGAACTGCCTCCTCAACGGCCGGATCGTCCGGGAGGCGGGGCTGTGTGCCGTCTTCGTACCCCCGGCCCCCGATGACAGTGGCGCGGTGCTGGGCGCGGCGCAGGCCGTGCTACACGTGGACCTCGGCCGGCCGCGGCGTCCCATCCATTCCGCCGCGCTTGGTCCGGAGTATACGACGGACCGGATTCGCGCTGCCCTGCCGGTCGGACGCTATGCCGTCTTTGAGCCCACGGACGTCGCGGCGAAGGCCGCTGAACTGATCGCCGAGGGATGCATCGTGGGCTGGTTTCAAGGGCGGATGGAGTTCGGCCCACGCGCCCTGGGTCAACGCTCGATCCTGGGCGACCCCCGCCGAGCCGACCTCCACGAGCGGCTGAACCGAATGAAGCGGCGGGAGGCCTTCCGTCCCTTCGCGCCGGCGGTGCTCGCGGAGCACGCGGGCACGCTCCTGCGTCACGTCACCCGTTCACCGTTCATGAGCTTCGCCACCGTCGTTGAACCGCGTCTGCGAGCATCGATTCCCGGCGCCCTTCACATCGACGGCACTGCGCGATTCCAAACGCTCGAATGCGGGGACCCATCTCCCATTCGGAGAGTGGTAGAGGCGTTCCATCGTGCAACCGGCGTCCCCTGTGTCGTGAACACGTCGCTCAATTGCCAAAGTCCAATCGCTGCCAGCCCCGACGACGCGGTCGCCTGTCTCGAGCGCTCGCAGCTCGATGCGCTCTTTCTCGGCCCGTACCTCGTGAGCCGCGAGCGGCATCCGGAGTAGGTGAGCCATGTCCAGCTCCGCGCAGCACCAACCGATCGACCTCACCGAATATCTTCGCTTCCACACCTCTCGCGGCTACTATCTCAAGCGGAATGCAGTCGCCCTCATTCTCGTGTTCGTGTGGGTCACGACGGTCGCCGGCATATACTCGTTCGATCTGTGGCGTATTTCCCCTGTCCTCTTGGGTGCAATCGCAGCGTGGGCTGTCATCCGACGCCAGTACCGACGCTTTCGCGACAAGCGGTATTACTTCCTCACGGTCACTGGGGTCGACAACTTGGCGATAACGGCGGCGATTTACTTCCTCGGCGGTGCTGGCTCCGCCGCGGTGTTCACATTCTACACTTATCCGATCATCTACCACTCGCTGACTCGACGGCGCCTCCAGATATACCTCGTCGCCAACATGGCGGCATCGATGTACATCACAATGATAACTCTCGAGTGCGTCGGGGTGCTCCCGTACCGCAATGTGCTCGGTTTCACGCAGCCCCCACCCCTAACGTACGTCGGCCTCGGTCTAGGAGCCTTCCTCATGCTCAACTTGACGGCGCTGGTGGGAGACGCCGTGACCCAGGTGTTCGCGAAGCTCTGGAACATCAAGGAGGAGCTCGAAGAGAACGAGCGCAGGCTGCGGAAGCTCACCGCCGAGACGGAGTTCATCGCGAGCGCCATCTCGCACGAGTTGAAGAACCCACTCTCCGCAGCGGCAAATGCGGCAGACCTCCTGGTCGCCGAAGTCAACGCCGGAAGGCCCGAGGACGTCCGAGAACTCGGCGGCATCGTCCACCACAACGTCGCGAAGGCGTACGACATGTTGACCGATTTGCGGCAGCTCCTGATCGCCGTGAACAAGGAAGAGCCGGCCCAGGAGGTCTCATTGCGGGAGCTGGTGGACGGAGTCGTCCAGGATCTCGCGCGCGGCGGCAAGCTCGACGCCGCCGAGGTGTGCGTGCCACCCGAGCTGCCGTCAGTGTTCGGTCAACCCAAGCGGGTCGCGCAGGTCTTCCGGAACCTCATCCTCAACGCACTCGAGCACGGGACGGTCAGGGCAGCCCCGAGGGTGCAGCTCGAGTGCATGGGCTCCGACAGCGTGCCGGGCTTCGTTCGGTTCGCGGTGAGCGACCAGGGTCCTGGAATTCCATTCGAGCACCGAGAGCGGATATTCGAGCCGTTCGTCACCCTCGGCGAGCACGTCAGCGAGGGACGGGGGCTTGGTCTCGCGCTTGCCAAGCGGGTCGTCGAGGACACGGGGGGCCGCATTTGGGTGGAGGACGGGAACACGGGGGGCGCCAGGTTCGTGTTCACCCTGCCGAAGGCGGTATAGGGATCGTGGGGCGAGCCATGGAGATTCTGCTGGTCGAAGACGATTCCAGCCACGCCATCGTCATTCGGCACGCCCTCGAACACCATGGACACCGTGTCATTGTCGCCCACACTGCGGCTGAAGGGAAGGCTCGGCTCCAGCAGCGGCGCTTCGACCTGCTGTTGGTCGACTACGTCCTCCCCGACGCGACCGGCATGAGCCTGCTCGAGTGCCAGGGAGGATCCGAGCCAACCACCCCGACGATCTTTCTGACGGCGACGGATTCCGCCGATGTCTGTCTGACCGCGATTCGCGCCGGGGCCAAGGACTACATCGTGAAAGGGACCGAGTACCTGCGGACTCTGCCCGCCCGCATCACTGAGGTCGCGGGTGCACGGCCGCCCACGGCCGCTTCCATGGACCGGGCCGTCGCAGGCGCGGGCCCGCGCAGTAGCGAGCACGCAGCGCTCGACCGGATGCTCGGAGTATCGCCCGAGATGGTAATGCTGAAACGTCTGACGTTGCGGGCTGCGCGCAGCGATCTGCCCGTCCTCATCGAAGGTCCCACGGGGGCTGGTAAGGAGCTCGTGGCACGCGCCATTCACGACCTCGGCCCACGGGCCGACAAGCCGTTCATCGCCGTGAACTGCGCCTCCGTTCCCACGGCGCTGTTCGAGAGCGAACTCTTCGGGCACGTCAAGGGGGCGTTCACCGGGGCCGTTGGCGATCGGCGCGGGTTGGTGCTGGGTGCGCACGAGGGGACGCTGTTTCTCGACGAGGTGGGCGAGCTCGTTCTCGAGAGCCAGGCGAAGTTGCTGCGTCTGCTGCAAGACCTCGAGTTCCGGCCAGTCGGTAGCGATGCAGAGCGCCGGGCGGACACCCGCCTGGTCGCCGCGACGAACCGGCCGCTGCGGAGCGCCGTCGTTCAGCGGCGCTTCCGCGAGGACCTCTACTACAGGCTGGCGGTCGTTCACATCGTCGTGCCCCCTCTCGCCGAACGGCGCGGTGACATCCCCCTTCTGGCTCGGGCGATGGTTCGGTCGTTCGCGCCGCGGCTCGGCCTCGTCGCCACACCTGAGATCGCGGACGAGGCCTACGCACAGCTCGAGGCTCACGGCTGGCCCGGGAACGTGCGGGAGCTGGAGAACGCCGTGAAGCGAACGCTCGCTGATCTGGAGAGCCACGTCATCACGGCCTTCAGGATCGGCGCGGCGGATGGCGCGAGATTCAAGGCAGAGCGCGAGCGCGTCGAGGGGCTGCTGCTGGAGCACGGCGGGAACCTGACCCAGGTCGCGCGCAAGCTCGGCATCAGCCGTCCCACGCTCTACAAGCGCCTTCACCAGCTCGGCGTCAATGCGGAAGCCTATCGGAGGGTGTAGTGTCTGAAAGCTGTCTCCAGCGCATTCGTCCACTGTAGAACTGTAGAGTTGACGTCAACCGAGGCTTACAATCGTTTTCAGGACATGCAAGTCGGCTAGAGGCCCGAACCCGTAGGGTTTCCGCCTACGAAAAAGATGCTCGGGGGCGGGAGCCGGATGGCCTCCTTGTTGCTTGGACCATTGCGTGCGGGCGTTACATCGCCGCGACAACGTCAAGGGGACAGGAGGGGAGGCATGCTGCGGCACCTCATTCTGGGATCGCTCAGGCAAGGTGGAGCGAAGCACGGTTATGCCGTCATGAAGGAGATACGCGACCGGGCGGGCCTCCGGGTGAGCATCGGAAACGTGTACCGCGAGCTCAAGCGGCTCGAGGCCGAAGGGTTGGTCCGGAGCGCGACGAACCCACCCGGTGCTGATCCTCGTCGCGCACCCTTCGAATCGACCCCTGGCGGCGCGTCGGTGTTCGACGGGTGGCTCACCAGCCCACCTACAAGGGCCTTGCCCGACTATCGCGACGAGTTCTGCCTCCGCGCCATGTTCATCGAGGACAGCGGCAGGGAAGTCGGTCGAACGGTGCTGGATCGATGGCGAGAGGACCTGGCGCTGCACAGCAGCGCGCTGGAGCGGTGTCGGGAACGGGCGCTGGCACGTCGGAGCGGCGAAAGCGGCTTCGCCATCCTTCCCTTCCTCCTCGCTCGCCAGCTCAGGCACATCGCTACGGACCTGACCTTCATCGAAGAGCTGCGCTCGGCGCATGAGGCCTGGCGCAGGCCTCAACCATCGGCTCGCCGCCCGGTGAGCCGTAGCAGTCGCTCCCAGCTGAGAAGGCAGGCTGCGGGGTGATGCCAACCAGTATCGTGCCGCGGGCGAAGAGCAGGCGCACGGACGAGGAGCGAGCAACCGCCATGCCGCCCCGGCGATCCTGATTCGCGTCGTCCAGCCCGCCAGCGGATGCACCCTGGCTGCGCGCCGCCGGATGTCGATCTTAACGACCGACGCCGACCTGATCGCGTTTGCCAAGATGCTCACCGCTGCGGCTTCACGCCCGGCGGAGGTGCCGCGGGCACAGCTGCGCCTCACGCGTCGATCGCCTCCGCCATCCGCTCGCCCAACACCGGATCGAGCGCCAGCGCGAGCGGCAGGTAGCCGCGCCCGCTCTCCTCGCGGTAGGACGGGCACCTTCGCCGGGCTTTCGTGAATGCAGCGGAGGTTGTTGATCCGGTCGAAGACCTACCATCGGATCCACGGTGCCGCGCCATCGAGATCGCTCTGACCGGGGCGCGGGGCCAGCTTATCGAGTCCCGCGACTCCCTCGTCGCGCCTTGCGCCCCCGCCGTCGTCCCTCCGGCTCCCCGAGCCACACCACCACCGCCTCGGGCTCCATGACCTCCACCGGTAGTCTGCGAAGCCCCGCGGGTCGCGCGTCACGATGGCGTTGCAGCCGGCGGCGTCGGCCGCCGCCGCGCAGACCGCGTCCTCGAAGTCCCGCCACGCGAGGGTCAGTGCTCGTCCGATCACCGCATCGTCGACGGGCGCGACGCGGAACACCGTGAGCAGGTCCCCCACCACCCGGCGGGCGTATGCCGCGTCGTGCTGCCGCGCGGCAACATAGAAGGTGGTCGCGAAACCGTGCGCAGGAATCAGTCCGTCGACCTCCTTCCTCTCGGCAGCGGCCCAGACTGCGGCGGCTGGTCGAGGAGGACGTCGAGCACGACGTTCAGGTCGAAGAGGAGTCGCCTCACCGGTACTTGCGTTCGAGGTAGCGCTGATAGTCGGCTACACGGCCTCGTGCGCCCTTGAGGGCGCCGCGAAGACGGGCCAGTACCGGAGGAGCTTGCTCGCCCGGCTTCGCCCGGGCCTGCGCGAGCAGGTGGAGGTACTGTTCGACCAGGCGGGAGACGGAGGTGCGCCTCCGGGCGGCGTAGCGCTTGGCTCGCGCCACGACCTCTTTGTCCACGCTCAGGTGAGCTTGCCCATGTACGTATCGTATCGCAATTGTCGTACGTATTCAGTTCCGGGCTCATGGCTCTGAGCATTGTCCCAGTGTGCGCATGATGCGGGCCACTCGCAGGCGCCGCCTAACCGGCTTTCGAACCCGTGGAGGCCTTGGTGGAGACACGGCAACTCAGTGGCGAGCTGGATGACGAGAACCCCACCGCTTCCCACGGCCGCCCCGCCTCCGTGAAGTGCCCCTCCCGCGCCACCTAGACCAAGTCGGAGTGCAAGACCCCGCCGGCAGCCTGCAGCTCGCAAACGCGCTGTGCCGCTACGTCGAGTTGCCCGAGTAGCGACCCTGGCGTGCCGAGCCGGCGGCGCGGGAGCTTGACCCCATCCACGCAGAACCATAACAAAGGTTCATGGGTCATCCGCAACCCTTCCGAGTCCCGGTGGGCCGCCCCTCACTCGAGCAGACCGCCCACGAGCTGGGGATGTCCCCGGCCGAGTTCAAGCGTGTGACCAAGCTCGTGGATGCGGTACTCGTAGGCGAGGAGGGTGTCAGGCTCGTCGAACACAAGACGCAGCCGCCGCGGAAGCGACGTGCTCGCAAACGGAGCCGCGCGCGATCGAAGCGACACAGGTATCACCAACAGGCAGCAAAGCGCCGCTAGACCTCCTCGGTGCCCGCCCGGCGTCGCCGGTGCAGCCGCCGGCTTCAGTCGCCGAGGTAGATGGCGAGGGCGTTGCCGATGCGCGCCATCGCCTCGGCTGGTGTCTCTGCGATGAAGTCCTCGAGCCTCGACTTGCTCACCTGGCGGATCCCGGGGATGACGGCGTACGAGGCCTTCATCCCGGACAGTTCCACACGGAACCGCAACGGCCATATCTCGGGAGCGCGGCTCGAGAGCGGCACGATGAACACCGAGTCGAGCCGTTCGTTCTGGATGGAATTCGAAACGACGATCCCGGGACGCACCTTTCCGAGCTCGGGTGGACTCGATGCCTCCAGGTTGATCCAGTAGGCGCTTCCGCGCTTCACCGGCGCCTCCGCCTGGCGGGGCGTGCGAGATCGGTGTTCGTCCACTCGTCGAGCCAGGCTCGCTCGTCGGGCGTCCCGCGCAGGAATGCCGCGTAGCGGTCGGCCCCCTCGGCCATGTCGCGGCGCACGACCGCCTGGTGGAGGAGCGACCTCACGTATGCAGAGAGGCTCTGCGACGGAGGCTTCGTGCGCTCCAGCTCACGTAGCAGGTCTCCCTCTACCTTGATGGTAGTGGCCTTCATGCTGAACTTGTATCGAAATGAATGCGGTGATCAAGCAGGCTCCCTGCTATCGCGACAAGACCGGGCACATCTCCTTTGAGCGGGAATGTCCCGCTCGCTGTTGAACGCCGGTGAGCGGCGGCTCCGGTGATGGCCGTCTACGCGACCTCCTTTCTGGTGTCCAGGGCCTTGCCGTCGAGTGCACGGATGAGGGCGGCGAGATCGCCGTGACCGCGCACGCGGCGGAAGCTCCGGCGTACCTCGTGGAGTCCGGTCGCGATCCAGCGCACGAGCATCCGACCGTTGCGCCAGCGCCGGACGTTGCGGACGAAACGGCCGACGAGTCCGTTGAGGTTCTCGATCGCGTTCGTGCTGCGCAGGGTGCGGTAGAGCGCCCCGGTGACGCCGAGGCGCTGGAGGGAGAGCGTCTCCGTGAGCCCCTCGCGCAGCGAGGCGGCGGCGCCGGGGTGGGAGCGCTCCAGCCCGGCGGCGAGTTGCTCGAGGCGGCGCTGAGCGAGCGCGGCGTCCGCGAGGTCGTACGCCTCATCGAGCACACGGCGGACGCGCGGGCGCATCGCTTCCGGCAGATGGTCGAGGACGTTGCGCCGTTTGTGGACCTGGCAGCGTTGGACGACCGCCGTCGCGCCGCACGTCTCGCGGATCGCCTTGCGGAGTCCGGTCCCGCCGTCGATCACGAAGAGGAGCGGCCGGTCGAGGTCGAGCCCGCGCTGGCGCAAGTCCGCCAGCAGCCCTTTGCAGACCGTCGCGTTCTCGGTCGTGCCCTCGTGCAGCGCGAGGACGTGCTTCGTACCCTGCGCATCCAGGCCCACGGCGAGGAGAATCACGTGGTCGCGGAAGTGGAGACCGTCGATGAGGACCACGCGGAGGTCGAGGCCGTCGAGCGGCTGCGCGAGCCACGTCGTGAGCCGGGCGCTCGTGAGGGC
>Ga0066698_10001457_pt1 | contig 10339 bp, 10 predicted proteins | sample GraSoiAngelo_147_FD_66457 | JGI IMG/M metagenome (GOLD analysis project Ga0066698, IMG submission 66457) | Grasslands soil microbial communities from the Angelo Coastal Reserve, California, USA - 14_1009_05_40cm | ecosystem: Environmental > Terrestrial > Soil > Grasslands | place: USA... | reverse complement strand
ACCTGCTCGGGATTCGGCCCGTCGTCCGCGAAGCGCTCCGAAGCGGGCAGTTCCTCCTCGCGCGGCGTTTCGTCCAGGGAAATCGCCGGACGCGCCTTCGCGCTCCGCCGCCTCATCAACGCCGCATTGATCACGATGCGCGTCAGCCAGGTTGAAAACTGCGACCGCCCCTCAAAACGATTCAGATTGCGATATGCCGAGAGCAGCCCGTCCTGAAGCGCATCTTCAGCGTCTTCCGTGTTCCCGAGCACTCGCAGAGCGGTCTGAAACAAGGGCCGCTGGTAACGTCGGAAGAGCGCTTCCACCGCCTGCTCGTCGCCTCGCTGTCCTGCGCGGATCAACTTCTCTTCATTCGGTTGTATTCCCACTGCCGCTTGAGTTGCCATTGTTCCCCCCAGTTGAATCAAACTCTTGCTCGACCTCTGGCCGCAGAGACTTCCTTAGTGAACCGGTACACCGCCCGCCGGCGCTTTCGGCTTTTTCATCAGTACCAGAACTGGAATCACCGCGAAAAACACCACACCGAGCATTTTGAAATTGTCGATAAACGACAGCATCACCGCCTGCCGCTGAATCGTGCCATAAATCATTCCGTGCGCTTGCGCACTGGCATGCGCCGCGGTCGCGCCGGCCGTGACCAGCTTCACTTGCATGCCGTTCAACATGTTGTGATACGCCGCGCTGAAATCGTTGACGTGCTCCATCAACCGCGATTGATGAAATTGCGCACGGCGGTCCAGCATCGTCGTCACCGTGGCGATTCCTACGCTCGCCCCGATGTTCCGAGCCAAGTTGATAATCCCCGTGCCCATGTTCGTTTTTTCTTTCGGCACATACGTGAACGCCGCCACGTTAATCGGAATGAACAAAAACGCCAGCCCGAAGCTCTGCAGCATGCGCGCGCGCACGGCGTGCCCGTAGTCCAATCCCAAATCCCAGCCTGCCATCACAAACAGCGCCGATGCCGAGACGATGCACCCGAAGGTGATCAGGATCCGCGTGTCAACCTTTGACACCAGGATTCCCACCACTGGCATCATGCACATGATCACCGCTCCCCCCGGCGACAGCGCCATTCCCGCCAGTTGCGCCGTGTACCCCAGCAACTGTTGCAGAAATTGCGGGATCAGCACCGTGCTCGCGTACAGCACGAATCCCAGGAAAAACATCGCCGTCGTCGCAATCGCAAAGTTGCGGTCTTTCAACATACGCAGGTCAACCACCGGCTCTTTCTCGCGCAATTCCCAAAGAATTCCGGCGATCAATCCGAACAGCATCAGCACGAAAAACACGCGAATGAAATTCGACGACAGCCAATCCTCGCGCTGGCCCTTGTCCAGAATGATCTGCATGCTCCCCAAGCCCAGGCTGATCAATCCGATCCCGATGTAGTCGATTCGGAATCCCGCTTTCAAATTCGCTTTCTTCATGTACGGCGGATCGCTGACCAAAAAGCTCGTCAACAGCAGCGAAAGAATTCCCACCGGCACGTTGATGTAAAAAATCCATCTCCACGAAAAATTGTCGGTAATCCAGCCGCCCAGCCATGGCCCAATCGTGGGCGCCACAACCACTGCGAGCCCATACACAGCGAAGGCCATGCCGCGCTTCTCCAGCGGAAATGTGTCGTTCAAGATTGCCTGCTCGCTCGGCTGCAAGCCCCCGCCGCCCACACCCTGCAAAATCCGGAAAATCACCAGGACGCCCAGGCTCGGTGCCAGCCCGCACAAAAACGAACTCACCGTAAAAATGGCTACGCACGTCATGTAGAAGCGCTTCCGCCCGATCACTCCGGAAAACCATCCCGATAGCGGCAGCACGATCGCGTTCGAAACCAGATACGACGTGAGCACCCACGTTGATTCGTCCGATCCTGCCGAAAGATTCCCAGCGATGTGCGGCAGCGCCACGTTCGCAATGGACGTGTCCAGCACCTCCATGAACGTCGCCAGCGTTACCGTGATGGCGATCACCCAAGGGTTGATCGTCCCGTCCGGCATCCTCAGCTTGGCTAGAATCCTGCTTCGCATCGCGTCTGCTCTGTCCCTCTGACGTATCTACGTATGACCGTTCCGGTCCCTATCCTTATTCCGTGTTAATTCGTGACCACTGTCGCGTCCACGTTCATTCCTGGACGCAGAACCGCCTTCTCTGAAGAAATCGGGTCCAGCACGATCTTCACGGGAATTCGCTGCACTACCTTCACGTAATTTCCTGTGGCGTTTTCCGGCGGCAGTAGACTCAGCACGGATCCCGTGGCCCCCGCGATCGAATCCACTCGCCCGCTGAAGGTTTTCCCGTACGTATCCACCTTCACTTCCGCTTTCTGCCCGGGCTTCATGTTTCTCAGTTGCGTCTCCTTGAAGTTCGCCGTCACCCACACGTTTTGCAGCGGCACAACCACCAGCAATCCTTGTCCCGCCTGCACGATCTGTCCCGGCTCCACTTGTTTATGCGTGGCCACTCCGTCAACCGGCGCTGTGATCTCCGTGTAACTCAAGTTCAGCTCCGCCGCTCCCACCGCTGCCCGCGCCTGTTCCACCTTCGCGATTTTTGCCTGCGCATCGGCGGCTTTCATGTTTACCTGCTTGACGTCCGCTTGTGCCGCGGCCACTCCCGCGCGCGCCTGCTCAACTCTGGCCTTCGCTGCATCCAATTGCGCCTTGGTGACATCCACGTTGCGCTGCGCCTGCGCCAGTTTTTCTTGATCCGCTTTCAGAGCGCTCGCCGTGGCATCCGCATTGGCTTTCGCCGCGTCGTACTGCTGCTTCGAAATTTCGCCCTTCTCCATTAGCGGCAAGTAACGCGCCAAGTCCGCCTTCGCCAGTTCGGCGTTCGCGCGGCTCTTCTCTACGTTGGCCTGCGCCCACGCCAAATCCGCCGTCTGGGCCTGCTCGTAAGTAGCCTGGGCGCGCGCCAAATCCGCCTGCGCGCCGAGCAACTGCGCATCCGCGCTCGAATTTCCGCTCGCCACGTTTTCGCGCGTGCGCGGCACGTCCACTCCTGCGGACCGCGCTTCGCTCTCTGCCAACGCCAGTGACGCTTTGGCTTGGTCCAACGCCGCCTGGTAGTCGCGCGGATCGATCTTCACCAGCACTTGCCCCACCCTCACCGGCTGGTTGTCATCGACCAAAACTTGCGCCACGCGCCCGTACACTTTCGACGCCATCGGCGTGATGTGCCCGTCTACCTGCGCGTCGTCCGTAGTCTCGCGATTGTAATAGTAGGCAAAGAGCCCTGCGATCGCGGCCAGCGCTACGGCCCCGCCGCCAATCAGCAGCCGCCTCACGCCGGGATTGGCTAACCCCTTAGGCGGTTCCTCAAGCGACAGCTCTTCCAGGCCACGCGGCACTTTTGTCGCATTTTCGAATCCCACTTCAATCTCGACGCTCATCGTTTTCCCCCGATTACTTTGCGTAAACCTTTTCCATTTGGCCCGTCGAACGTGCCAGGTCCGCGCGCGCCTGGTTAAAGCGGTACAGCGCCGCGATCTGGTTGTCGTTCGCGCGTGATAGCGAATCCTGCGCTTGAATCACTTCGATGTTGTTCGCCACTCCCGCTTTAAAGCGGTCGCGCGCCTGGTCCACCTCTTCTTTCGAAAGTTGCACCCCCAGGTTCGCCACTTGCACTTCGTTGCGCGCCGATTGCAAATTCAGCAGCGCTGTCTTCACGTCCAGCGCGATCTGGTTCCGCAGATCATCCTTCTGTTGATCCAGTCGCTTAATCTCGAGGTCCGCGCGAACTATCTCTGCGCGTATCCGCCCGCCAGTAAACAGCGGCAAATTCACGCTGGCTTGGTAGGTGTACGTCGGCAGCGTCGTGTTTCCTGACGTTCCCACGTACATAAAGTCCCCGTCGAACCGCAGCGAAGGCAGGCGCGAAGCCTGTGACGCTTTCTTCTGAAATGCCGCGGCCTTGATTTGCGCTTCGAGCGCTTTCCACTCCTGACGCTCCGCCAATGCGAATTCGATGCTTGGCTCCACTTCCGGCTGCGGTGTGTCGAAGAAACTTAGCGAATCCGCCAGCTCGATGGCTTCGCGAGGATCGAGATTCAGTAAACGGCTCAGGGCAAACAGTGACGTGTCACGATCTGTTCCCGCTTCGATCAGTCGCTGCTTTTCGTTTTGCAATTCGACGTTGGCGCGCAGCGTGTCGATTCCCGTGCCTACGCCTTCCTTCTGCAAGTCCGCGGCTTGGTCATAAAGCGCTTGTGCCAGATTCACGCGCGATTGCGAGGCTTCCACGTTCGCTACGGCGCGCAGCGTCCCGATGTACTGGGAAACCACCAGCAGAATCACTTGCTCCCGCGTCGACAGGCTGCTTGCCCTGCTGGAATTCGACGTGTTCTGCGCCGCCTGATATCTGCGCCAAAGTGTCAGGTCGAACACGGGTGCTCCGAAACTCGGGCCTGCGGAAAACACTTGATACGGTCCAAGAGTCTTGGGAAATCCCGGGAATGGCGTCCTTCCGCCGAACTGCGCCAGCAAGTTCACTTTCTGCGCTTCATCGGAAATCTTGGCACTCGCCTGCGGCAGCAAATCTGCCCGTGAAATATATTTGTCCTGCTCGCTCTGTGCCGCCTGCAAAATGGCGATTTGCGCGGTTGTATTTTGCTTGAGTGCGAGTCCGACGGCCTGATCCAGCGTTAGGCGAGCCTGCGTCGGCGCATTCCCGGGCAAAGAACTCGGCTTGTTTGTGCCTTGCGCGTGCGCCACCATCGAACCAAACATGAGGCCGAAAAAAGCGGTGTAGAAGATAATGTGCGAGCCCTTGGAACGTTCCTTCGTGCTCACGTTTTCACCTTTCTTCTCGCTTGCCACGATTTCGTTCACGATGGCTTGATTCAAGCACCCCTCGGCCACCAACTGCCCACCCTGCCGGTGAACTTCCTTCAGCAGCACCTTTCCAGCAGCATCGATGAAACTCACGCCGCAGAGGTTCACGTGAAACTTTTCGCGCGGTGATGCCGCGTGCAGCTCTCGCCAGCACTGCTCCAGTGTCGCCACCGAGGGCCCTGCCAGTTTGCCTTCGACGCTGAGAAATACCTTCCCGCGCCTCTTTTCCGTTGTAATTCTTAGCATTGTTACCGTCCCCGTGTCCGCTAGTAGATGCATGATCCTCACCATTCGGCGCTAGATTTTATTAGTATGTAATCTATACAAATACAACGACTTACGGACGATCTAAAGCTGTTGCGCATAAGGCGAAGAGGCCATATATGGGCATATAGTTAAATATGGGCAATAAATATGTGCCCATATACAGTCTTTATGGTTTTGCTCGATATGTGACACTCTCTCCAAAGATCACCTACTTTGGGAGTCGGCAAAGCATATTGAACCACGTGCGCTTCGCGGATCCGACTCTAAGCCTTGCCAACCCCAGCACGTTTGGAGTGATCACTCGCTCTGCGGCAGGCTCAACAACCATTCCGCTGTACACGCCGCGGCAGCTGGAATTCGGCGTGCGCGTCCATTTCTAATCACCGAAGCGCGCAATATGTGAGACGGAGAAAGAGGTAGGGTAGGGAGGCGTTTAGGTCTGCCCGCCTCCCCATCACATCCCGATGAGCCTCAAGGACCGGATCGGGACGTAGTGCTCCACCACTGGGACTCCTGAAACGAAGACTAGGTTACAGGAGTCCGCCCGGACAGCGACTCAAACTTCTTACAACCTTGTGAATTGTCCCGGCGTTGCTGATTACTTCTTCACCGCAATCGCCTGCAATTCGAAGTGTCCCCCAGCCAGTAGCGATCCAGCCCCGATGAATTCGCGTGCGGGGTAGTCTTTCGTCGAGAAGTAGCTCGCGTAGATGGGATTGAATTTCTGGAACAGCGACAAATCGGTGCACGCAATTTGCACGTACACCAGATCATCCATGGTCATGCCTGCCTGCGCGAGGACTTCCTTTTCCCCATCGAGCAACAGTTTGACCTCGTCTTCTATTTTCTCCGGAACTTTCCCGGTCTTGGGATCAATGCCGATTCGTCCCGCCAGGTAGAGTGTGTTACCAGCAAGAATGGCGTCGCTGAACGGGGCCGTTATCGGTCCGCCCCCGAGCTTGATCACTTTGCGTGTCGCTTGTGGCGTAGGTTGCGAAAACGCTCCTCGCACCGTAAGAATTGCCGCTACCGCCAAGACCGCTGTCAGAAAACCAATGCGACGATTCATGTTCCCCCTCCATTTGAATGGCCTGCGCAATACGCCGCGCGAGTGTAATACCCAATTCTCCTCTCGGCAAGCACCCCTAAGACACCCCAACCCGTCCCTGCTCGGGAGCCTGTACTTCCGCGACCAAACGGATTGTTCGATAATGTCTAGTAGTCTACAAGACAGATATGGATCGAGAATCCTTCAAAAATTGGCTGGCCGCTTATGGAAAGGCATGGACCAGCCGTTACCCCGAGGCCGCCGCCTCGTTGTACTCAGACGATGCCACGTATCAAGTGACGCCTTTCAATGAACCCTTGCGTGGCCGGGCCGCAATCTACGAATATTGGGCCGGCGTAGCGAAAACCGAGGAAAAAATCCAGTTTGATTACGAGATCCTCGCCGTCACAGCAGCGCATGGCATCGCCACGTGGCGGGCGTCCTTTGTCCGCGTACCGCCTGGCCTGCCGACGAAACTCGATGGAATTTTTCTAATCGTGTTGGATTCAGCGGGACGCTGCCAGTCCCTTCGCGAGTGGTGGCATAAACAACAGTAGGATGCTGCTCGCGACTACTTGATCTGCTGGTCCGCCGGCAATGCCTGGTTAATACTCTTTAACTTCTGAAATCCGTCTTTGACCACCGTTGTCTTGATATTGTCCTTGGTTACGGCCACGGGTTTCAGCATTATGGCAGGCACTTTTATCTTGCCATTGCTAACTGTCCCTTTTGCGTGTGTCTTCTCGCCTTTTGCCAGACGAACCGCTTCCTCCGCGGCTTTTGCCGCTTCATTTGCGATGGGCTTGTAAACGGTCATACTTTGCACGCCCTGGGCGATACATATAACTGCCGCCAAATCCGCATCTTGTCCGGAAACCGCCACTTTGCCGGCGAGCTTATGTTCGCGGAGGGCCTGAATCGCACCGCCGGCCAATCCGTCATTGGAAGCCACCACAGCAGCGATCTTGCCCTTGGCGGAATCGATCGCTTTCAACATAAAAAGGTACGCCTCGGAAGGCAGCCAGTCTTTCGTATACGCATCGGCGATCACCTTGATGTCGCCCCGATCGATATAGGGCTGCAGAACGCCCATCTGTGCGTCATGCAGAGCTTTCGCACCCTCGTCACGAGGAGAACCCGCGAGCAGCACATAATTCCCTCGGGGCGCGTGTTTTGCCAGATATTCCGCTTGCATCCTGCCGATCTCAACGCGGTCAAAACTCACATACAGATCGACATCGCTGTTCATGACCAGCCGATCGTAACTGATGACCTTAACTTTGGCCGCCTTCGCCGCGTCCACCATCCGGCTGGCCTTTGTGGTATCGCGAGGCATCAAAACCAGCACCTTGATGCCTGCCTTGATCATGTCCTTCACTTGCTGGAACTGGCGATCAGCGTCTCCCCCGGCGTCCTTGGAAATCACCTCCACGCCTAACTGCTTAGCCCGCACCTCAAAGGAGTTCAGGTCTGTCTGCCAACGCTCTCCCTTCGTGTCTTCTATGGAGAACCCTATTTTTAATTTGTTCGTGTCTTGCGCCTGCACAAGTTGTCCGTTAAGGACCATGGCGAATACCGCGGACAGAACCGTCAGCATGCCTCGGGCTTTTATCAAAATTTGTTCCTCCCCGTTTACACCGACCAGTATCCTTCCGGCCCATTATCCAAGCAACCGCTCGACCCAAATCAGTCAACTCTCGATAATTCGCATAACCGGAGATATGCCGTCATGATCTGGCAGGCCATTCTGAGGAAGCGGGGCGCGTCCCTACATGCCGGGATACTTGCCAAAGTAAAGTAGGGCGATGTCGATGGTGCCGCAGACTCTATGTGCCACAATGGGAGGAAGGAGATTCCGATTGAAGTACCTATGCCTTGTCTACGGTGAAGAAAAGAAAATTGGGGCCATGACGGACGATGAGTGCATGGCTTACGACCAAGCGCTCCGAAAGGGCGGCCGATGCCTTGCCTCGGAGGCCCTTCAACCCGTTCGTACAGCGACTACTGTGCGGGTCCGCGAGGGAAAGGTCGCCATCAGGGATGGCCCTTTCACCGAAACGAAGGAGTGCTTGGCAGGGTTCTATTTGATTGAGGCCGCCGACCTGAACGAGGCTATCCAAGTTGCCTCGCAAATGCCGCCCGCTCGCGTGGGCAGTATCGAGATACGACCGATCAGGGAACTGACCAGCACGAGTGGCGAACGAAGACAGTTGTAGCGGAAAGAACACTTGTCCGAGAAGCGAGTTAAATCAGGCATGCGGATGTGACCGGCTTTTACCTCTGGCTTCTCTTCGTGGTCAGGCCGGCGAACAGGTTTGTTGCTAGAGAGAGGCTGCGCGGGCATCAGCGCGCGGCGCCGGCTTTGCGGATGTAGATGCCGCCATTGAAGTTTGTGAATTGCAATTCGGGGCCACCGCCGTTGATTGTGGCGTGCACGGCCTTGTCGATCTTGACGAGGTATTTGCCGCCGTGGCCGCGCCCATCCTCGACGACTTGCTGCGGCGCGGAAACCTGAACCTGCACGTCGAAATCACTGAAAATCTCCCCGCGATCGGACTTAAGGCTGAGGTTGGCTTTCAAATCGGCGGGAAACGTAACGTCAATGTCGCCGTTCAAAGAACTGAAGGCCATGGCCTTCTGGGGATTCACGCGCGAAAAACTAGCTAGAAGGCGCCCGTTCAAGGCATGCGCGACGGCGCTACCAGAGACGTTGTTCAGGGTGACGGAGCCATTCACGTCGTTGACGTCCAATTCGCCGTCCACGCCAGTGACCACGATGTCTCCGGAGTTGACAGCACTCAGCTTGAGGGAAGTGTGAATGGGAACGGAAATGGACAGGTCGACGGCGCGCATGAATGAATCGGAGGAGATGCGCACTTCGTTGTTTTCTTCTTCCACGGAAAGGCCCGTTCCTGAAACAGGGATGCGCTTCATGGTCGAATCAGAGCGCGCCGATTCGCGGTTGCGGGCGCGGGCTTCGACGACCACTTCCTTGCCGTCATAGCCCTTGACGGTAATTCCGCCGTTGACCAGGCTCGCCTTCACCAAAGCGGGCCGCGCGGGATCGCTGAGATTCACGGAAACGTGATCCGCGCCAGATGGCGTTTGCGTCTGGCCGCAGGCCGGCGCGGCGGCAAACGCAACGCAGAGAAGTGCAGCAGCCACAACGAGGGATGGGAAACGCTGAGTTTGGCTATTCATGATTTTCAAGAATACGAATCTCTCCATTTAGATTTTCCACCTTGATCTCTGGCCCGCCCGAATTCACTCGCACACCGGTATAGCGGTCTGCGTGAAAAACTACCTTCGCGCCATGATGCTCTTCCTGAATGGCGCGCACCGGCAACGCGGTGACGGGAAAATCGCTGTAGATGCTGCCGTTGAAGGTCTTGAAGCGAAAATCCGCGGCCAAGCCTGGCGCGAAACGCAAATCCACGTCGCCGTTTATGGTGCGGAAGTCGGACTTTTCGCGAGGGTTCTGGCGAAAGGAAACCTTGACAGGGCCATTCACAGTATGCGCCGTCCCGGAACCGGCGATGTTGTCCATTTCGACGTCGCCATTGACATTGCGCACAAGAAAACTCCCGTTGATGTCGCGCACCAAAACGCGCCCCTCATTCACAGTCTTGACTTTGATGTCCATGTCCCGGGGAACGCGGAGCTGAAAATCCATCTTGACGATGTAGCCCTCGATTTCGTGGCGGCCACACCCATCGTCGCAATTGCAGCGGAAAGGCCCGTTCACATAGAGCTTCAGGGAGCCTGCTTGCTCGGTGATGTCCAGGGTGACTTCCTTGCGAGCCTGTTCGAGCTTTTCCTTGGATTCCGCGCGGACAGACTTTTTGACCGTGAGTTGCGCCTGGTCGGAATTTGTGCCTAGGACTTCGATGGAGCCCCAGACGTTGTCAATTTCGAGGGACCGGTGCTGGACGCCCGCCATCGAAAAAGATTTCTGGATGGTCTCCTCCTCCTGCACTGGCAGGTCGCGATCGGAGTCATCGAGAGTCATTGGGAATACGGAAGGAGGGTGAAACCCCACGAGGAGAGGTGCAGCGACTTTTATTACCGGTTGAGGGATTCTTACGCTAACGGACTGGGCGGACAAGGAAAAGGGAAGCAGACAGCCGACTGTCAACACTGTGAAAAAGCGCGTGTTTCGCATGGTCTCCTCCTCAATTCAGTTTGCTTT
>Ga0066698_10001452_pt1 | contig 10351 bp, 10 predicted proteins | sample GraSoiAngelo_147_FD_66457 | JGI IMG/M metagenome (GOLD analysis project Ga0066698, IMG submission 66457) | Grasslands soil microbial communities from the Angelo Coastal Reserve, California, USA - 14_1009_05_40cm | ecosystem: Environmental > Terrestrial > Soil > Grasslands | place: USA... | reverse complement strand
CGCCGACCCAATGCGAAACCCAGCCGGCCGTGGCCAGCCCGGCAAGCAATCCCAGAACCGCAAACACCTCACCGACCAGCCCGCGGAACAGTCCCCGAACCGCAAAGACGACCACCAGGACGAGCACGAGCCAATCCAGCCAGGTGACTCCGAGCTCAAGGTCCAGTTGCTCTAGTTCTCCTGCTGCCGGCGTGCCAGATTCTTGCGTCGTGCGGCGTTCAGCTTGCGCTTGCGCCGCTCGCTTGGCTTCTCGAAGTGCTGATGGCGGCGCAGATCCGCCATGATACCGGCCTTCTCACACTTCTTCTTGAAACGACGCAGGGCGCTTTCGAAGGATTCTCCTTCCTTCACCCTGATTCCGGGCAATAAATCCCCCCCTCTCTGCCCTGTCTCATGAAAGAGGAAACTATGATCTTGCAAGCTTTCTAAGGATGTCGATCGCGCCGCGGGGATCGATGGGCGCGAAACCGGTTGTTGCAGTTTATGCCGGCCCTCTGGCTACGTCAAGACGGGGGCCCGGGTTCCAGCGACCGACTCGTCCCGATTTCCAGCTCATCCCCCCGCCTCTCACCCCGCACGGATGGCTGCCGCGCCTCCGGTCTTGATATCAGCCTGACATCGACCACCAGACGCTCCAGGCCAGGGCCGCCGTCTCGGTCCTCAATCTCCCATCCGACAGGCAGATACGCGAGAATCCCAGCGCCTGGATCCCGCCTTCCTCCGCGGCGGTCAGGCCCCCGGCGGGACCGATCACTCCCACGGCCACGCGGTCGGGATCGCTCCGCCCCACTTCACGCGCTCCCTCCCGGCTCGCGAGCCAGCCCGCGGCACCCTCGGGGACTCCCACCAGCGCCGTGCCGATCTCGGCCGGGTCCATGACCTCGAGCAGGTGGCACCGTCGCGCTTGCCTCAGACCGGCCACGGCGAGACGTCTCCAGCGCTCCACCCTGCCGGTCGCCCGGGTCCAGGCGCCGCGCTCGCAGTCGACCGGCTGCCAGCGCTCGACCCCGAGCTCCGCCAGCTTCTCCACCAGCCAGTCCGCCCGACTTCCCTCCGGAGCGCCGCACAGCACCCACGCCCGGCGCCGACGGGTGGTCCGACTGCTGGCTTCGACCTCGGCCTCGACGGCTCCCGCGACCGAAACCAGCCGCAGCGATGCCACCCCGCCGCGCCCGTCCGTGGCCTCGGTCCTGTCCCCGGGTCGAGCCCGGCAGACCCGCACCAGGTAGTGGCTTTCCTCGGCCGAGAGGACCAACGTCGAGCCGGGTTCTCCGAGCTCGGGCGCGTACACCCGCGAGGGAGCGCCGTCACCCCGCAAAAGCGTCCTTCCCTCGCTCGAACGGCATCTTGCCGGGCCGTGGAGGCCGGAAGCCCTCGGCGCGGCCCAGTTCCTCGAGGATCCGGCGTTCGGCACCGCCGAGGCGCTCCGGCACCCAGACCGTGAGGCGCACCATCAGATCGCCCTGGCCACCCCTCAGACTCGGAAGTCCCCGGCCCTTGAGGCGCAGCACCTGGCCGCTCGGGGTCCCGGCCGGAACGTTGAGGGTGGCGGGGGAGCCATCGAGCGTGGGCACCTCGATCCGGCCGCCGAGCGCCAGGGTCGCAAAGCTCACCGGAAGTGCCAGCCTCAGGTCGTCGCTGTCCCGGTCGAAGAGCGGGTGGGGTCGCTCCTCGATCCACACGATGAGATCGCCCGCCGGGCCGCCGCGGAAGCCCGCGTCTCCCATGCCCCGGAGCGGGATGAAGTTCCCGTTGGCGACGCCGCGCGGCACCTTCACCGAGAGCGTCTCGGTGTCCGAGACCCTGCCCTCGCCGCCGCAGCTCTTGCAGCTCTCGCGCAGCGTCCGGCCCTCGCCCCGGCACTTCGGACACACCGAGACATTGACGAACTGGCCAAAGATCGACTGCTGCACGCGCCGCACCTGCCCGCGACCGTGGCACTGGGCGCAGCTGACCTCTCCCTCGCCGCCGCGGCCGCCGCAGGTCGCGCACGGCGTGAGGTGCTTGACGCGGATCTTCTTCTCCACCCCGCTCGCGACCTCCTCGAGGGTGAGCTTCACGCGGACCTGCAGGTCGTCGCCGCGCGTCGCCGAGGCGCGGCCCGAGCGCCCGTCGCCGAACAGATCCTCCAAGCCCGAGCCCCCGCCGAAGTCGCGCATGAACGCGCGCAGGGCGTCGGCGAGGTCGAACCCGCTGAAGTCGTAGCCGGCCCCTCCGCCCGCGGCTCCTCCCACGCCGGCGTGACCGAACTGGTCGTAGCGACCGCGCTTCTCCTGGTCGCGCAGGATCTCGTAGGCCTCGGTGGCTTCCTTGAAGCGCTGCTCGGCGGCCTTGTCGCCGGGATTGCGGTCGGGATGATTCTGGAACGCCATCTTCCGGTAGGCCTTCTTGATCTCGTCCTCGCTGGCCCCGCGCTCCACTCCCAGAACCTCGTAGTAATCGCGCTTGGACATCAGTGTCCTTCCCCGCCCGGACGCCGCGCCACCACCACGCGAGCCGCACGCAGCGCCCTGCCGTTTCTCCGGTAGCCTTTCCTCACCACCTGCACGATCTCTCCCGGCTCCGTGCCGGGCGGGGCATCGACCTCGAGCAGCGCCTCGTGAAACTCGGGATCGAACCGCTCTCCCAGCGGATGGGTGGGGGTGATCCCGAGGCCCGCCAGGTAGTCGCCCATGCGCTGGGCGACGAGCTGGACTCCCTGCACCCAGGGATCGGGGGCACCCGCTTCGCGCGCCGACTCGAGGCCGCGCTCGAGGTCGTCGAGCATCGAGATCATCTCGAGCAGGACGCGCTCCTCGGTGAAGCGCCGCGCCTCCTCGAGATCGCGCTGGGCCCGGCGGCGAAAGTTCTGGAGCTCGGCCTCGGCCCTGAGCCACCGGTCCCTGAGCCCCTCGGCCGACACCGGCACCTCTCCCGCGGCGAGGGCGCTCTCGGCTCCGGCCGCGGGCTCAGGCGCGATGCCCGGCTCCCCGGAGCTCTCCGACTCCGAAGAGAGCACCTCCTCCCGCCCCGAGCTCCCCGGCGCCTCCTGTCCCCTGGCCTTCACCGGGTCCTTGTCCTTCATCACTCCAGCAGCTCGGCGACGCGGGTCCCGACCGTCTCCACGACGCTCAGCGCCCGCGAATAGTCCATCCTCAGCGGCCCCAGCACCCCCACCGCGCCCCGCACCGGGCCCGGCAGCGGGAAGCTCACCAGGCTGCAAGCCGAAAGCGCCCCCTCCTCGATCCCGACCCTTACGCACACCTGTCCCTCGATCCCGGCCATCATGAGCCGCTCGAGCGGCGAGCCGCTCTCCACCGCGCGCAGGATCGGCGAGAGCTGGCCCGACCTCGCGAACTCCGGCTGCTCGGCCATGTGCATGGCGCCGGCGCTGAAGAGCGGCGTCGACACGCTGCGGCTCCAGCTCTCGCTCGCGGCGAGCACCACCAGCCTCACCGCGCTCTTGCGCACCAGCTCGGGGTCGCTCCCGAGGCGGGCGCGCACCTCCGCCATCGGCCGGCCCAGGAGCCGCTCCCGCAGCACGCCGGCCACCTCCTCGAGCTCCTGACGCTCGAGGGGGCTCTCGAGCTCCAGGACCAGCGTGTGGACGGCCCCGCCGCCGAGATCGAACACCATGAGCGCCTTGCGCTCGCCGAGCGGGGCCAGATCCAGCCGGCTCAGCACCTCCTCGTCGAGCGAGGTCGCCACCGCCAGCCCGAACTGATGCGTGAGCGCCGAGAGCAGGCGTGAGGCCTCGCTGAGCAGGTGCTCCACGTCCCGCGTCGACCGGAGCAGCCGGCCCCCCACCTCCTCCATCACTTCCGGGGGGAGGGCTTCCGGCGTCAGGATCGCACGGACGTAAAGCTCGTAGCCCCGGACACTCGGGACCCTTCCGGCCGAGCTGTGGTGGCGCTCCAGGAGCCCCAAGCTCTCGAGCTCCGCCAGCGCGTTTCGGATGCTGGCCGGAGAGAGCGGGATTCCGGCGAGCTGCGCGAGCGTCTCGGAGCCGATCGGACGGGCGGACCGGCCATGCAGCGTCAGCAGCGCGGCGAACACCTGGCGCTGCCGCTCGGAGAGATCGGGATCCTCGCGGCTCAGGCGACCCGGAAAGGCGGGCTCGGACATGGGATCAAAGGTAAGAAGCCCGGCGAACAAGTGTCAACCTTTGCGTTGCACCTTTGCGTTGCACCGGGTCGTGGTCGAGGTCGAGCCCCGGCCCGCCGGCCGACGCGCCGCTCTCGGCATCGGCCTCGACTCTCGCCACGACGTCGTCGGCGACGAAGCGGAAGCGCGGCGGGATGCGCACCCCGCCGCGCTCCGTCCGCTCCAGGCGCCCGCTTGCCTGCGCTCGCTCGAAGGCGCGGCGATAGCGACGTTCGACCATGAGCCAGATCCTCTCCGAGTGGTCGGCGGGGTCGACGCCGTCCGCGAGCCTGAGCCCCAGCATCACGATCTCCTGAGCCAGGGAGCGCTCGCTCTCGACCTCGCGCTCGCTCTCGGGCGGGACTCGAGCCTCCAGCGCCCCCGCCCAGCGGGCCATCGCGTAGAAGTTGCCGTAGCGCTCTTCCCCCCAGAGCCCGTGAGCCGAGGGGCCGAGCCCGAGATACGGCCGGCGCAGCCAGTAGACCAGATTGTGCCGCGCTTCCTCGTTCGGGCGACAGAAGTTGGAGGTCTCGTAGCAGCGATATCCCGCGGCGCCGAGATGGAGCGCCAGGACGTCGTACATGTCGGCCTGGACTTCGGGCTCCGGAAGACGTTGCTCGCCCCGCCCGACCGCGTCCCCGAGCGGCGTGCCGGGCTCCGGGATGTAGCAGTAGGCGGAGAGGTGGCCGGGGTCGAGCTCGAGCGCCGCCTCGATGGTCGCTCTCCAGCGCTCCGGGTCGTGCCCCGGGAAGCCGAACATGAGGTCTAGCGAGAGCCGCCGGAACCCGTGGGCGCGCGCCAGGGCCACGGCCTCGGCGGGGCGCGCGGCCGAGTGGATGCGCCCCAGCATCTCGAGCTCGCGAGGATCGAAGCTCTGGGCCCCCATCGAGAGGCGGTTGACCCCGGCTTCCGCCCAGGCCTCGAGCAGGGCCGGCCGGACCGACTCGGGATTCGCCTCGAGCGTCACCTCGGCCGCCGGCTCGAGCGTGAAGTGCCGATTCAACGTCGCCCAGAGGCGGCGAAAGTGGCGGGCCGAGAGCGCCGAGGGTGTTCCGCCCCCGAAGAACACCGAGGTGAACCGGAGGTGCCCCACACTCGGAGCCCTGAGGCCGGCTTCGCGAGCCATCGCCTCGAGGTAGCGCTCGACCGCCGCCGCGGAGAGCGACCCGCTGGAGAAGTCGCAGTAGGTGCAGCGCACCGCACAGAAGGGAACGTGCACGTAGAGCCCGGCGCGGGCCTCCTCGCGCGCGTGCCGCGACGGGGAGGGAGCCGCCCAGCCGGCCTCCGGCGCTCGCGGCCGGAGCAGCCCGGAGAACGCGCTCTGAGCGTTCGCCGCCGGTGAGTCGCTCGGCATCAGTGGATGAGCTGGAAGATGCGGTTCCAGCGCGGCCAGTTCCGCTCGCCGTCCCACGACCAGTAGATGAACATGGCGCGGCCCTTGACCAGGTCCATCTCGAGCTGGCCCCAGTAACGGCTGTCGTTCGAGTTGTCGCGGTTGTCGCCCATCATGAACATCTGTCCCTTGGCGACGGTGACGGGTCCGAAGTAGTCGCGGTAGTCGTAGCCGGCCGGCCGCACCGACGGATCGCTGTGGATCGCGTAGGACTCGCGAAGCGGCTTGCCGTCGACGTAGACCTGCTTGTTTCGGACCTCGAGCGTCTCGCCTCCGGTCGCGACGCAGCGCTTGATGAAGTCCTTGGTCGGATCCTGGGGAAACTGGAACACGATCACGTCACCGCGCCGGGGAGCTCGGAGCCCCGGCAGGCGGATGTGCGTGAACGGGATCTTGGGCCCGTACTCGAACTTGTTGACGAACAGGAAATCCCCGATCAGCAACGTGTCCTGCATCGACGCCGACGGGATACGAAAGGCCTGGATCACGAACGCGCGCAGGAACAGCGTGAGCACCAGGGCCCACAGCGCCGCCTCGACGTACTCGCGAAGGACCGAACGCGACTTGCTTGCCATCGATGTCCCCTTTACCGGTCGACCCTCAGCACGGCCAGGAACGCTTCCTGCGGCACCTCGACCGTTCCGATCTGCTTCATACGCCGCTTTCCTTCCTTTTGTTTCTCCAGCAACTTGCGCTTGCGGGTGATGTCACCGCCATAGCATTTCGCGGTCACGTTCTTGCGAAGTGCGCCGAGCGTCTCGCGGGCGATCACCTTGTTTCCGATCGACGCCTGGATCGCGACCTGGTACATCTGCTTGGGGATCAGCTCCTTGAGCTTGGCGCACAGGTCCCGTCCCCACTCGTAGGCCTTGTCGCGGTGGACGATCGCCGACAGCGCGTCCACCGACTCGCCGTTGAGCAGCACTTCGAGCTTGACGACATCGCCCTCCCGGTAGCCGTCGAACTCGTAGTCGAGCGATGCGTAGCCTCGGGAGGCGGACTTCAGGCGATCGTAGAAGTCTAGCACGATCTCGGCGAGCGGGAGCCGGTAGGCCACGCGGGCCCGTTTCTCCTCGAGGTAGTCCAGGCTCACGAAGATCCCGCGCCGGTCCTGGCACAGCTTCATGAGGTTCCCCAGGTATTCTGCCGGTGTCAGCAGGTGCGCCAGCACGTAGGGCTCCTCGATGACGGCGATCCGCTGCGCCTCCGGCATGCTGCTCGGGTTGTCCACCACCAGGACTTCCGCGTCCTCCAGCAGCACGCGGTACTCGACGCTGGGAGTGGTGGCGATCAGCTCGATCTGGTACTCGCGGCGCAGGCGCTCGCTCACGATCTCGAGGTGCAAGAGGCCGAGGAAGCCGCAGCGGAACCCGAAGCCCAGCGCCACCGAGGTCTCGGGCTCGTAGATCAACGCGGCGTCGTTCAGGACCAGCTTGCCGAGCGCCTCCTTGAGGGCCTCGTAGCGCTCCGAGTCGATCGGGTAGAGCCCGGAGAACACCATCGACTTGACCTCGCGGAAGCCCGGGAGCGGCTCGAGACCCTCGGCGCGAGCGTCGCCGATCGTGTCCCCCACTCGCGCGTCGGCGACCGTCTTGACTCCCGCCACGATGTAGCCCACCTGCCCGGCCTCGAGCACTTCCTGGGGCTCGAGCCCGAGCCTCAGGCGGCCCACCTCGGCCACGTCGTAGGTCTTTCCGGTCGAGAGGAAGCGGATCGTCCCGCCCACCCCGACCGAGCCGTCCACCACCCGCACCAGCGCCACGACGCCTCGATAGGGGTCGAACTTCGAGTCGAAGATCAGCGCCCGGAACGGGCCGTCGGGCCGCCCGCTGGGCGGCGGCAGGTCCGCCACCACGTGCTCGAGAACCTCCTCGATTCCGGCCCCGGTCTTGGCGCTCAGTCGCAGCACGCGCTCGGCCGGGATCCCGGTCACGTGCTCGATCTCGAGCGCGACGTCGTCGGGGCGCGCGGAGGGAAGATCGACCTTGTTGACCGCGCCCAGCAGCTGGAGCCCCTGCTCGCGCGCCAGCAGGTAGTTCGAGAGCGTCTGCGCCTCGATCCCCTGCGAGGCGTCGACGAGCAGGATCACGCCCTCGCACGCCGCCAGGCTCCGGGACACCTCGTAAGTGAAGTCGACGTGACCGGGAGTGTCGATCAGGTTGAGCTGATACTCGCGACCGTCGCGCGCGGTGTACTCCATGGCGATGGCGTGGGACTTGATGGTGATCCCCTTCTCGCGCTCGAGGTCCATGTCGTCGAGCACCTGCGCCTTCATCTGCTGCGGGGAAAGGGTATGTGTGAGCTCGAGCAGCCGGTCGGCCAGCGTGCTCTTGCCATGATCGATGTGGGCGACGATGCAGAAGTTGCGGATGCGAGACAGCCGCGGGTCGCTCAAAACGTCACCCTCACGCCCACCTGCTTGCCGGATCCCGGCGACGAACCGCGGGGCAGCGCCGGGTCGCTCTTGAACTCGAGCTTGAAGCCGCGAAAGTGGGCGTCGATGTAGGCGTCGAGCAGCGCGTAGCCCACCATCCCCGCCAGCAGCCACTGGTGCGTCACGTAGCCGTTGAGCCGGGCGTTGTAGTCGTCGACCAGCGCCTGCTCGGTGACGTCGTCATGGCTGGCGCGCGCCCGGTCGACATCTGCGAGCATTCGGTCGAGCACTCGGCGATCGCGGAAGAGCGCCGCCACCAGACCTCCCTCCCCGCCCGCCACGGCGAGCGCCTTGAACCACGAGCCGTTGTAAAGCTGCCCCCACCCGGGCACCACCAGGGAGCGCAGCATCACCCAGCGCGGCACCTCGAATCGTGAGAGCCGCGCCGTGTCCGGCGCCGCCGCCGCGGGCTTCGGAGCTTGCTCCGAGCCTCGGATCTGCGCCGTGTCCTTGTCGGCAGCACTTCGGAGCGCGTTGGCGGAATCGGGCAGCGGGACGCGAGCGTCCTCTCGCTCCCTGGAGCTCGTCCCGGCCAACAGGTTCGACTCGAGCCCGGCGGCGGCGGAGTGAGTTACCGCCGCCGTGCCGACGAGCAGGAACAGCAACAAGAGTGGCGGGAACGCGTGGGAATCGAACCCACCTCGGGCGCCAGAGGCGTCCGACCGCAGGATTTGAAGTCCCCGGAGTCCACCAGGACCCATTCGTCCCCGCTGGTTTCGCGCCGCGAGCCCGGGATCCGGATCCGGGCCCGCCGGAAGAGCCGTCTGCCGCAGGCTGCGTTCGACCACCTCCGGGCCAGGCAACGTTCCGTTAGGATGCCGCTTCTTCACGCGGGTCTCAGCTCCACCGCCCGGCCGCCGCGCGCCACCGCCTCTCCCACCACGGCGTTCCACACCCGCCGCCGCCTCAGCGAGCCGAGGAGCGCCCCGAGCCGCTTCGGTGGAACCGCGATCAGGAGGCCGCCCGAGGTCTGAGGATCGTACAGCCCATCGACCATCGCCGGGCCGCACGTGCCGGCGGCGACCTTCGGGCCGTAGAACTCGCGGTTCCGATCCAGGCCCGCGGGCTTGACCCCGGCCGCCGCGAGCTCCAGCACGCGCGGCAGGAACCAGCGCGGCGAAGGCGCGAGCCGAATCGAGACCCCGCTCGCCTCCGCCATCTGACAGACATGGCCGAGGAGACCGTAGCCGGTGACGTCGGTGGCGGCCCGGGCTCCGAACTCGACCGCCGCCTCCGCCGGGCCGCGGTTCAACGCGGTCATGAGCCGTGTCAGCCTGCGGAGCAGCGGAGCATCGAGCGACTCCTGCTTGAGGGCGGTGGAGAGGATGCCGGTGCCGAGCGGTTTGGTGAGCACCAGCGCATCGCCGGCGCGCGCGCCGGCGTTGGTCAGGATCCTCTTGCGCGCGACCTCCCCGGTCACGGCGTAGCCGAACTTGAGCTCCCGGTCGCGCACCGAGTGCCCCCCGATGACGCTGGTGCCCGCCTCGCGCATCTTGTCCTGGCCGCCTCGCAGGATCTCGGCCATCACCTCGGGCGAGAGGGTGTCGTCGGGAAAGCACAGCAATGCGAGCGCCGTCAGTGGCTTGCCTCCCATGGCGTAGACGTCCGAGAGCGAGTTCGCCGCCGCGATCTGCCCGAAGTCGTAGGGGTCGTCCACCACCGGGGTGAAGAAGTCGGCGGTCTGCACCAGCGCCTGGCCCCGCCCGTAGGCGAAGACCCCGGCGTCGTCCAGGGTGCTCTGATCCACCAGCACGCGCCGATCGCGGCGCGCCGCGGGCAGCTTCTTCAATGCGTTGCGCAGGTCCGCCGGACCCAGCTTGGACGCTCAGCCTGCACACGTGACCTGCGCGGTGAGGCGCACCTCGATGCGACGGCGCTCGCTCAACGACGGGGGTTCCGGATCGACCGCGATTTCGAAGTCGTCAGAGGTCCCGCCCCACGGCCACTGCCTCGATCTCCACCCGCGCCCCGCGCGGCAGCCCGGCCGCCGCGACGGTGGTGCGGGCCGGAGCCGGGCTCGGGAAGTGCTTCTCGTAGACCTGGTTCATGCCCTGGAAATCGGCCATGTCGGCGAGAAAGACGGTGGTCTTCACCACGTCGGCCAGCTCGAGGCCGGCTCCGCTCAGGACCGCCGCCAGGTTCTTGAGAACCTGCTCGGTCTGGGCCGCGATGTCGGCGCCCTTGAGCTCGCCGGTCTCGGGATCGAGCGCAACCTGGCCGGAGGTGAAGACCAGGCGGTTGCCGCCGTGCAGGCGCACCACCTGCGCCTGGCTGTAGGGGCCGATGGCGGCGGGGGCGCCGGGGACGCTGAGCGGGGATCTCACGTGCTCCCCGGGGCTCGGCTACTCAACCGTCACGCTCTTGGCCAGGTTGCGCGGCTGGTCCACGTCGCAGCCGCGCAG
>Ga0066698_10001444_pt1 | contig 10368 bp, 13 predicted proteins | sample GraSoiAngelo_147_FD_66457 | JGI IMG/M metagenome (GOLD analysis project Ga0066698, IMG submission 66457) | Grasslands soil microbial communities from the Angelo Coastal Reserve, California, USA - 14_1009_05_40cm | ecosystem: Environmental > Terrestrial > Soil > Grasslands | place: USA... | reverse complement strand
TCAGCGCCCCAAGCAAATAAGAACGCAGCCGGCCCTTTTCCTTGCGGACAGCACTCAGACTTCCCCGCTCGAATAGCGACGCGAAAAACCCCTGGGTAATATCCTCTGCCTCTTCTGGCGTAACGCCCTGTCGCTGCACGAAGCTATAGATGGGTCGCCAATAAATGCGGCAAAGCTTTTCGAGCGCTTCTTTTGCCGCTGGCGATTCACCTTGCGCCTCCAGCACGACGCTCCAGTGGGTAGTCGTAAACGCCGCCCTGGCGTGTTCTCCGGCAACCACCGGACCAAACGCGGTCGCTGAAGTGACTTCATCCCCAGCAGGGCTCACAATGCGATCAAAGTAAAAACTCGCGCGAAAATCAAGCCTGTAGATGGCTCAGAAAGGGCAAAGGCGAGGGCAGCCCCCAAAGCGTGTTTTGTTAGCGCCGACGGCGCTATCTCACCCCTAGCCTGGGGCATCGCCCCAGGCATTCAATTAGCAACGACCCGGGCGCTGAAAGCGCGATTCACCGTTGCGCCAAGAATTGAGAATACGTCGTGAACTGAGCCGCGCTTTCAGCGCTCGAGGAATTTTGGGGTGCCATGGATCCTGGGGCGCTGCCCCAGGCTGGCGATGACTCCTGCGCCTTTGGCGCTAAGCAGCGGCCAACCGGATTTTAAGTCCCGTGCTTATGGGGGAGTACAAGGCGACTTCGCAACGCTTTTATTGTGCTAGTGTCACCGTGTCACCGGAGACTCAATAAGTTCGATTTGATGAGGGGCACGTTCTTTATCGTTGGCCCAACTGCAACGGGGAAATCGGAGCTGGCCGCCGATGTTGCGAGCGAAATTGGCGCGGAAATTGTCAGCGCCGACGCGTTTCAAATTTACCGTGGGCTCGATCTCCTCACTGCAAAACCGGACGTTTCAACACTGGCCAAGGCTCCGCATCATCTGATCGGCACTTTGTCTACTCACGAAGAGATGAATGTTGAAAAATATCGGCGCGCGGCGTTGCGCGTGATTGGAGAAATTCATTCGCGCGGCAAGGTCGCAATCGTTGTTGGCGGTAGCGGGCTTTATATCAAAGCTCTTACCCACGGACTGTCGCCACTGCCCGGATCGGATCCAAAGCTACGAGAAAAATTGAACGCGATGAGCTTGGATGAATTGCGCTCACGACTTATTGAACTCGACTCCGAAGCCGCGGGGAAGATCGACATGAAGAATCGCCGTCGCGTCGTCCGCGCCTTGGAGATTTGTTTACTCACCGGGAAACCAGCGTCCGCGCAGCGTGACCAATGGCCTGTAGCCGCCTCGCTCGGCGAGGCGCGGCGCACGCGTGTCATGGCAAGTCCGCGTGGCGCTTCGCACAGCGAAGCGGCTACAGGTGTCTTCGTTTTTCGCGATCGAGAAGAGCTTTATGCCCGCATCAATCAGCGAGTAGAAGCAATGTTTGAAAACGGCGTCATCGAAGAAGTGCGCGCCGCCGGACAGGTGAGTGCAACTGCATCGCAAATGATCGGTTTTCGCGAAATTCATCAATTGCTCAATGGCAAAATTACGATCACGCAATGTGTCGTTGCGATTCAGCAGGCAACGCGCCGATATGCCAAAAGACAGTTGACCTGGTTTCGGCGACAAACTAATTTTTCACTGCTGAACTTGTCGCTTCTTACTCACAACGAAGCAGGAATATTGCTCCGAATGCTTTCGGAGCGACTAACGTTTTCAGGGGTTCGCGCAAAGGAATGATCGAAACGCGTCCGCAGAGAACGCAGGAGCGTGCGCTCCTGATTGGCCTGGAAAAGGAAGGCGTCTCGAAATGGGATTTGCAGGATTCGCTCGAAGAACTGCGCGAATTGGCGAGCTCCGCGGGCGCCAAAGTCGTCGATACAGTCACGCAAAAGTTGCCGAAACCGACGGCTCCGTATTACATCGGTCGCGGCAAGGCAGAGTTGATCAAGGATTCTTGTCAGAATCAGCAGGTGACCTCGGTGATTTTTAACGATGAGCTTTCGCCTGCGCAGGGCCGTAACCTGGAGAATTTGTTCGCGCGCAAGGTACTCGATCGAACGCAGTTGATTCTCGATATCTTTGCGCAGCGCGCCCGCAGCCGCGAAGGTCGATTGCAAATTGAGCTGGCTCAGTTGCAATATCTTTTGCCGCGTCTCACCCGGATGTGGCATCACTTGTCACGCCAGACCGGTGGGATCGGCACCCGTGGGCCCGGCGAAACACAATTGGAAGTTGATCGCCGGCGCGTGCAGGAACGAATAGCGCGGCTTGAGCGAGAGCTCGAAGCAGTGCGCAAAACGCGCGCAATCCAGCGCGAAGGACGCAAACGACATCAATGGCCTGTCGCCGCAGTGGTTGGTTATACGAATGCTGGCAAATCCACGCTGCTGAATTTGCTCACGGGCGCGGATGTCGTTGCCGAAAACAAACTTTTTGCGACGCTTGATCCGACCACGCGCAGCTTTGTTTTGCCTAACAAACAGCGCGTCCTTCTCACCGACACAGTCGGGTTTTTGCGAAAACTTCCTCACACACTGATCGAGTCGTTTAAGGCCACGCTGGAAGAAGTGAGCGAAGCCGACCTGCTCATTCATATTGTCGATTTGAGTCATTCCCGGGTGGACGAGCAGATGGAAGCAGTCGATGGCGTGATCAAGGAATTGGATGCCTACGGCAAGCAAACTCTGATCGTGTTTAACAAGATCGATAACCTGCCTAATCGAGAGCTGGCCGATTCGTACCTGAAACGATTTCCTGGGAGCGTCGCAATTTCTGCGCGAACGGGAGAAGGCGTTAACAAACTGGTGCACGCGTTGGAAGACGCGCTCAGCTCGTGGCGGTTGCGCTCGCGGTTTCGTATTCCATCGAATGAATCCGCGTTAATCGCCGAGATCCATCGAGTCGGCCACGTGCTAGAGCTGCGCTATGAAGGGAGCGATGCAATGATCGTCGCCCATGTTCCACCACATTTGGAACAGAAACTCGCTGGTTACGCCGCGCGAGACTGACCAATCAGATCGCGGACACGGGACTCAATGCTCTTCGCAATCTGCGACCAGCCCGAGCGGTCATTGGCTATTGATCCAAACTGGAGTGGATTTCCAATACCTAACTTGATCGCACCAGGTCGGGGAAAATTTCGCTCTGCCGGCAGAGCGTCAAATGTTCCAATAAGGCCGCATGGCACAACTGGCACGTTGGTTTCTGCCACCAGCATTCCCAGTCCATGCTTGAAAGGCATCATCGAGCCAGTGCGGCTGCGTCCACCTTCCGGGAAGATGATGAAGATTGCTTTTTCTTCCTGTAATTTCTGGCGCAAATCCGTAAGGGCGTGCGGGCCGCAATTCTTTCGCCACATCGGCAATGCGTTGAGCATGATTGCCGAAAACGTGCTGGTCATTTTCGTTTGGAAGAAGACATCGCCCGCGGCGATGGGGAAGGCGCGTTCGCGATGGCGGGGAGTGAGTGCCGCCCCAAGGGCCAGTGCGTCGAGGTGACTGCAATGATTCGCTGCGAGCACAAACGGCCCGTGCGCCGGCAGGTTCTCGCGGCCGACGATCGTTAGTCGGTGTGCGATCGCGAAATAACTTCGCAGCAGTGAAAAACAAGCATGGTGCGCAAGGCTTTCGAGAAGTCCGCTTTCGCGTCGTACGCTGCGAAACCGTTCGCTTGGAGTCAGGCCCGTGTCGTGGGCTGGCTGGAGGTTCCAGGGTTCCATCAGATTTTCCAGCCAGTGAAAAATTGTTGCTGTTGCCCGACAGCGAAACCGACAAAGTAATTGACATAATGAAACACGGCAGGCGCAACAAGAATCAGGCTATCGAACCGGTCGAGAATGCCGCCATGTCCAGGAATGAGTTTTGAGGTGTCTTTGAGCCCGAGGTCACGTTTGATCGACGACAGCATCAGATCGCCGAATTGCCCTACCACGCTGACGATGATGCCAAGGCCGAACAGGCGCACGGGCGTGTCAAGCGCCGTGGTAAACCAGACAAAATGTGCGCCAAGGGCAAAGAGTGGCGTCGTTAGCGCGATTGCTCCAAGCGCGCCTCCTACTGTTTTGTTCGGACTGGTGTTGGGGACAAATTTTCGACGACCAAATAAATTGCCACAGATGTAGGCAAAGATGTCATTAAGTTCCACGGCGAAGATGATCAGCAAGAGAATTGGGCGGTAGTTCCAATCGTTTGCCATGTTGCCAAGGTTGCCGAGCGCGCTTCCGAAAAGAGCGAACCCGAGCACGCCGAGGCCGACGCGCTGAATGTAGCCCTTGGGTTGATCGGGGATCAATCCGCCGATGGCGATCAGGGCGACTGTCAGCGGAAACAAGGCAACAAAGAGTCGATACCAATTATCCAAGACCGAGAACGTGAGTAAGAGAATGCCGATAACGACGATGAGACTGATGGTTCGTTCCCGAAACAAGCCTGTGATGCGGGCATATTCCCGATAACAAAGGAAACTAAGCGTGGCCACGGCAAGAATCGTCCAAAACCCGCCTGCCAGAATGGGAATCAGGATGAACAGTGCCAGCCAAATCCAGGATCGATAACGGTCCCACAGCTCCTTTCTTTTATCCGCGGTGCTGTTGGCCGCACGCGTTACGATAAAAATGAGCAGTGGTGCTAACAGGAACAGAGTGAGAGCTGTTGTCGCAAGGACAACGGTCACACGATCGTCAAAGGCGTGCCGAAATCCAAAGAGCCGTTCGCGGGTGACCTCACTCATTTAGGAGTCTGATGAAGTACTCAGCCATGTCGCGCGAGAACGCTTTGGGCTGGAAGGCAAGACGCGAGCGACGAGCATGTCCACGGTGACCTGTAAGGAGCGAGCAACGCCGCCAGCCGGCCCAAAGCGTCCTCGCCCTCCGGCTTGCATCGCTTTTTCGCCTCTCCGGCGTTGCTCGTCGGTTACAGACATCCGCGGGTATGCGCCCTCCTCGCGCCTTGGAGAGACGAAAAATGGACAGCAACGCGGCATGGTTGAGTACGTCATCAGGCTCCTAGCGCGTGTGTGATTCGGGCTACGCGACGAATAACCGTGATAACACAGCCTACAACGATCACGGCAAGGCCCAAGGTCATCAGACCGATCCGCAAATCACCAAAGGCAATCATCTGCCAGAACCGTGGCGTGATTGCTGCATAAACACAGATGAGGGTGACGACGAGCATGCGATGTTGTTTCGCCATTGGCCCGCAGAACTCGTTAGGCGATCCGGCAATTTTTCCTGCTGCACGAACATAAGCGGTGAAGATGGCCAGAATGGTTGCGATGTAACCGAGTGTAACATTTCCGCCCCATGCGAAGCCGGCTCCAATAAAAACGGCCGCGTCGGAAATGCGGTCTGGGACCTCGTTGTAGAGTTCACCGGTTTTCGACGTGCGCCGGGAAGCGATGGCAACCATTCCATCGAGCATGTTGGCAGTCAGCCGTAATTGGGCGCCAAGCGCGGCGATGAGCCACAGGATTCGGTAATCAACAATTGAAGTTAAGCCGAGGGCGATGCCTCCGATAATGCATGCACACATGCCGGCAATTGAAATTGCATTCGGTGAAACATTTCGTGACACGAGCCAGGCCGTCGCGTCCTGCGCCCATTTTCGATCGCGCGTCGCGATGGGGCGGCGGTCAATGTGTTCAGTGGCTCGTTCGTCCATCGTTTGAATTGAAATCCATAGCAGGCCGGGAGAATAATACCCAGATGAAAGCTTGGGAACCCCACGTGCGCTTATTTGGCGGGATGGCAGCCCTTCATCCCGAGCGGAGCGAGGGACCTCACAATCGAAGTTTTGAATACACAAATTTCCTTGCGTGATCGATCATCGTTGTGAGAGGTCCTTCACTACGTTCAGGATGACAACGCGAAGAATGTTGATAGTGCCAAGCATATGACTGCGCGCGAGCGGGTGAAACAATTAATCAAAGCATTCCCAAAAGTTTACCCGAATGCGCATACCGAGTTGGATTTTCGAAATCCACTCCAATTACTCGTCGCCACAATTTTGTCGGCACAATGCACGGACAAGCGGGTCAATATGGTCACGTCTGCGTTGTTCAAGAAATATCGGACTGCAAAAGATTACGCGAATGCGCCGCAGGCCGAGTTCGAAAGTGCAATTAAATCGACAGGTTTCTTTCGTAGTAAAACCAAAAGTATTCGCGGGGCCATGCGCGCAATTGCGGACGAACACGGCGGAAAGGTCCCGGACACAATGGAGAAGCTAAATGCGTTGCCAGGGGTCGGACGAAAAACGGCGAATGTGGTGCTGGGCAACGCGTTTCACAAAAATGAGGGGATCGTAGTGGACACGCACGTGATCCGGTTGTCGCAGCGGCTTGGTCTCACGAAACACAAGGACCCGGAAAAGATCGAGCGTGATTTGATGAAGCTGGTACCGCGCGAGCATTGGACAGACTGGAGTCACTGGCTCATCTGGCACGGCCGCCGCCGTTGTTATGCGCGAAAACCTGATTGCAGCCGGTGCGAAGTTTTCAAGTTATGTCCCAGCGGCAAAGTTTTCCTGCGAAGAGGCCAGGCTCAGAAGCCGGATGCCAATTGACGACTTGGAGCTGCGTCCAATCGCGTCATTTGCTTTTTCGATTTTTTGCTCGACTCGGCCCACAGGATATCCTAAATCTCGGACCAGTTCGGAATCTCATTGGACAGCGGAATCAGGGAAATACGTTTTGCTCTAATTAGCGTGTTGTTGCTTTGCGCAATGGCAACGCAAACTGGCGCAGCCACCATCACAGTTACCAACACAAACGACAGCGGACCAGGTTCCTTGCGGCAGGCGATCCTTAATGCTTCGTCCGGTGATACAATCAATTTCGCCCCGAGCGTTACGACTGTTACTCTAACTAGTGGCGAGTTGGTGATTGACAAGAACCTGACCATCACCGGCCCTGGAGCCAATCGCTTGACCGTAACAGCGGAGTACCACGACTTTGTTTACTTTCGAATTTTCAACATCAGCTCGAGCACGGTGACTGTTTCGATGTCCGGGACACGATCTCAGATGGCTTCATTGGCGGCTCTGGCGGGGGTATTCTGAGCGCTGGCGTATTGATACTGACCGATTGTACCATTTCAGGTAATGTGTCATCCGATTCTTCGGGAGGAGGAGGTGTGATGAACGACCATGGCACCATGACCATCACGGGTTGTACGATCAGTGACAATAATGCTGGGCTGGGTGGGGGAGGAGGAGGTGTGCTGAACGAAAATGGCACCATGACCATCACGCGCTGTACGATTAGTAACAATTCCGTCTCAGGCTGGCTGTTGTCTTCCGAAGGCGGTGGGATATTGAACGAGTCGGGCGGTTCATTAATTGTCACTAACTCTACCATTAGCGGTAATACATGTTCTGCCGTTTACTTTGATCCCTTTCCAGCCACCGCACTTGGTGGTGGCGTTCACAACTCAGGTTCCATGACTATCACGAACTGCACGATTAGCGGCAATTCAGCGGTGGGCATCACGAGTTTGGATACGGGGGAAGGCGGGGGAATTTCGAATGGTGGCAATCTTCAAATTACGAGCAGTACCATCGCGCATAATTCTGCACGGGTGGAAACGGTGCATTCGGCGGTGGGATTTATGGGGTTGGGTCTACGAGAACAGACAGCAGTATCATAGCTCTTAACAGCGCTCCCATTGGACCGGACTTCACAGGTGCGGGCGGGGGTACACTCGATTCGACCGGCTACAATATCATTGGTAACAATGCTGACGCTGTCATTAATTCGCAACCTACGGATCAAATTGGTACGCCCGCCGCTTCAATCGATCCGCTCCTAGGGCCTCTGGCCGATAACGGGGGGCCAACTTTAACTCATGCTCTTCAATCCGGCAGCCCGGCTATCAACCGCGGTGATCCTGCTGCGCCACCCCATGACCAGCGCGGATATAGCCGTGCGGGAGTTCCGGACGTTGGCGCATTTGAATTCGGCGGCTCTGCCCCACGAGGAGATTTCAACGGCGATGGTTTTACTGATTACCTCCTTTTTAATTCCGCCAGCCGAGCGACAGCCGTTTGGTATCTGAACAACAATACCTATATCGGCGGCGGCTATGCACCGAGTCTTCCGGCTGGGTTGACAGTAGTTGATGTGGCCGACTTCAACAGAGATGCTCACCCAGATTATGCGCTGTTCAACCCCAGCACGCGTCAAACCGCGATCTGGTATCTGAACAACAGGGTCTACCTCCGCGGCGCCTACGGTCCGACGTTGCCCAGCGGTTGGCAGTTAGTGGCAGTTGGTGATTTCAATGGCGACGGCAAACCCGATTACGTGCTTTACAATGCAAGCACGCGTCAAACCGCGATCTGGTATTTGAATAACAATGTGTACGTGAGCGCTGCCTACGGCCGGACTATTACCAGCGGCTACGTGCTATCGGGGGTTGCTGATTTTAACGTTGACGAGCACCCGGATTATTTGCTTTACAATTCCACCACTCGCTGGACGGCGATCTGGTACCTGAATAACAACGTTTATGTCAGTGCCGCCTATGGGCCAACTTTGCCGCCCGGTTGGAGCTTGGTCGCGCCCTGAATGACCGGTATTTCATCGCTTGCTGCCATTTTTGTGGTTGGTGTGTAGAGCAAAAACAGCAAAATCGAATCGCCGTCAGGGCTGCAATTAATGCTGGCGATCCCAGCTTCACTCCGCCCCCTTCTTACGATCAGCAAGGCTCTCCTTTCGTTCGCGTATTTAACGGCCGCATCGATATCGGTTCATTCGAGGCGCAACCGCGGCACCCGACTCCGCATCCACGCCCGACTCCGTCGCGTTAGAGCAAATTAAAGCGCGCCGGGGCCCTCCTAGCGCGTTTTCTTTCAGCGAGACTTAGCCGATTCGGCGTTGCGAGAGCGTGTTCCGTCATGTTCCGCTTTTTTTCGTAGCCGTTGAAATTGTTCTTCGAGTTTCTTTAATTCCTCGTCGGAGAGATCTTCCAGATCCACAAGTTGATTTCGCGCGCCTTTAAGCGCTCGGATCATCTCGTCCAATTTCAGATGCACTGCTTTGGCGTCCCGATTCTGGGTGTTCTGAATCAAAAATACCATGAGGAAGGTGATAATGGTCGTGGCGGTGTTTATGATCAGTTGCCACGTGTCGGAAAAATGAAAAGTGGGGCCAGTGAGGAGCCAGACGGCAATCACAAGCACAGCTCCGGCAAATGCCCAGGCGCTGCCGAGAATCATGGAGGAATGGCGCGCGAAAACGCGGAACGCGTCACTGACGAGGCAAAAAAAATCGCGTTCCTCTTCGTCTTTCTTTAGTTTTTCGATCTGGTTTTTGTTCAAGGCTACTTTAGCTTTCGCGTCCGAGTCCCGGATTGCGCGCACAAAACATGCCGGTCGGTCCCCTGTGCAGAGAGCGGGATTGATTTTCCCTGAAGGATAGGGAAAACTAGCTGCCGAATTCATGCAGCTTCTCAGCGCATTTTCACGTCCTCAAACCGTGCCGGATGCTCCGGCGACCGCGCCAAGGAAAAGCCTGTGGATTTTGGATTCATGGCGTGACCTGATTCTGTACGTCGGCACTCCGCTATTATTAGTGCCGGTTTTTGCCCTGGCCCAGACGCGCTGGCGTCCGCAGGACATTTATCTTTTCGTCGCGGCGTTTGGCGCAATGGGGCATCACCTGCCGGGGATGATCCGTGCCTATGGCGATCGGGCTTTGTTTGAGCGGTTCAAATGGCGCTTTATTCTCGCGCCGCTGTTCCTTCTCGCGGTTTGCGTGGCCTTTTTTTGGTGGGACCTAAAAGGAATTTTGCTCGTCGTTTTCTTCTGGGGCGTCTGGCACGGACTAATGCAAACCTATGGGTTCTGCCGCATCTATGATGCGAAAGCAGGAACCTTCGACGCGCTCACGCGCCGGCTCGATTTTGCGATGTGCGTAATCTGGTTCGCCACAGCGGTAGCACTTTCACCATACCGTCTGAGCGATACGCTCGATACGTACTACATGTGTGGCGGACCGTTCATTCCGCCGTCGTTTATTCAACACGGCCAACAGCTGATTCTTTTTGCGGCTATCACGGTCTCTGTCCTCTTTCTGCTGCATTTCGGTCGACTGTGGATCATAGGCAAGCGACCTAACCCTGTGAAGCTTGCCTTGCTCATCACCAGCATCGTCTTTTGGTGGTACTGCAATAATCTCGTCGCGAACATTCTTGTCGGCATTGCGCTGTTCGAGGTCTTCCACGATGTGCAATACCTTTCACTCGTCTGGATTTACAACCGCAATCGCGTGGAGAAGGATACCAACATCGGCGGATTCATGCGCTTTATCTTTCGCCGGAGCGGCTCGCTCATTGGGCTCTATGTCGGTCTGGTTTTCGCATATGGCTCGCTC
>Ga0066698_10001443_pt1 | contig 10372 bp, 4 predicted proteins | sample GraSoiAngelo_147_FD_66457 | JGI IMG/M metagenome (GOLD analysis project Ga0066698, IMG submission 66457) | Grasslands soil microbial communities from the Angelo Coastal Reserve, California, USA - 14_1009_05_40cm | ecosystem: Environmental > Terrestrial > Soil > Grasslands | place: USA... | reverse complement strand
GTGCTTACGAAGGCGGCCAGGAGAAGGAAGGCTAATCTCTTAGCTGGCAAAGGCATTAACGACCCCTTCGTACGCAAGTCTGCCCCGGCGTGACGTCGTGTTCGTGAGTTTGGCCAATTGGGGGGGAAGTGCTACATTCCGGCCCGTTGGAAATCCCGGCCGGGCCAACCCGGCGCCCACCTCCCTGCCCGGGTCGAATGGAAAGGCAGCCTAGGGGCCAAGTGGTGGGGTGTCAAGGCCTTTTTGAACATCACAAATCGCCGTAAGTTCCAAAAATCGCTTGACACTGCGGGTCCTGGTCACGTATACTCTATCAAGTAAATTAATGACGTCCGCTCTTCCGATTGTGAGACCACACTTCAATTTAGCTCGGCCAGAATCACGATGACTAAGGAGGTGATAGGGCTCGGAGTGTTGTTATCCTTATCCTCTTGAGGGTGTCTTCTCGCTTTTACCTGCGTTAGAGAGGAGATGAATGGAATGAAGAGAATACTAAGCGTTGTCGCAATCTTGATGCTGGCGGCTTCGCTGCTCCCGGTGAAGGGTCAAGCTGGCCTTCGCGGCGCGTACGACCCGATCACGATCGGCGATCCGCTGATCAAGGCAAAGTTCTCGCCCAGCTTGAGGGGAGGCAATACCCGTGGGGCAGGAAGTGCCTCGAGCGCCAAGCTGGAGAATTGGATCGCGTTTGTCGCGGGCAGCCAGGTGTTTGGTTTCGAGAGCACGGGCGAGATTTGGGCCCAGGTGAACATCGACCAAGCGTTCGTTCGTGGATTCGCCCCGGTTCCGCTGGAAGTGGACCCCACGGCGGCCGTGTCGTACATCGACCCGGCCTGGAGCAAGGACGGGAAGTGGCTCGCGTACGTCCAGACGGACAACTTCGTGTCGTCTGCAAGCATCTATGTTCAGCAATTCGCAATCGGGGGTAACCCCCTGGCGGGAGGCGAGCACGGCGACAAGCTCGGCTCCCCGATCCTGATCGCCAACGGCGCAGGCGGCAAGCACCACCGCCATCCGGCCTGGAACGCGAACCACACCCAGATCGCGTATGATTCCGACCAGTTCGGCAGCTCCATCGACCTCTGGACGGTGAACGTCAACCTCGACGAGACCGCCCATACGGGCAGCGTCGATGAGCTTTCGCGCACGCGTCACCAGATCGGTCTCGAAGGCGATCCGGGTATTCTTAATGGCAAGGCCGAGTTCAAGCCTGCGTACAGTCCGGATGGCACCAAGATCGCCTTCGTCACGAATCGATTTGGCGCGTTCCAGATCGTCATTCTGAATCCGACCAGCAGTGGTCTCGGAGAGACCACCGTCCTCCCGGAGACGAACCCGGCGCCCATCACGCACGACAATCCATCCTGGTCCAGTGATGGGCAGTCGCTTTACTACGACGCGCCGTCCAACGAGGATGCCGCGAATCCTCAGGACATCTGGAAGCTCGACCTACCTACCGGGCAGAAGTGCGGAATCAGCGTGGACCTGGCGGGCGATACCGATCCAGACGTCTCTCAGTACATCAACCCGACGCGCGAAGGCATTCTGTTCAACTACTTCATGTTCATCTCGCAGGCGTCTGGCTTCGGCGTTCAGGTCTGGCGTGGCGAGTGGGTGCAGAACTGCATCCCGCCGCTGCCGATGTCGGTCGTTGTGAGTCCAAGCTCAATGAGCGTAGGCGATACCGTGGGGCAGTTCTTCCCCGGCTATATATCGGCGGACATGAGCTTCCCGCCCGCGACGATTGCCGCCGGCTACGTCTGCAGGGCCGCCAACCAGCCTAACTTCAGCGGGTTGCCTGAGCCCACGAAAGAGGGCGTTCGCGTCCGCCGGAGCATCGTCCCAAGCCCGACCATGGTGGGTGGGCTGACGAAGAGCACGCGTGAATCGGGCGACTGCACCGACATGGACATGCTGGCCCTAACAGGCCTCGCGCATATGCCCTGTTTCGATGCCGACCCCAATGTTGACGCGGTTAATAATGACTTCGGGAACATCGGCGACTACAAGTGTGTTATCAATAGTGATGGCCTCAATCACCACCTCATCGCCAACTTCAACAAGCGGACCATTGCGAACCGGCTCATTGGCCTGGGTCTCGTGGACAGGGTCGTCGCGCTGCCGGTGCACGCCTATTCGAACCGCGTCGGGCGGCAGTTCCTTGGCTTCGGCTACATTAGGATCAACACCAAGAGCAGAGGCGGGGCGGGTAGCATAGTGGCCATGGAGCAGAACTTCCCGAACCCGTTCAACCCGGTGACGAAGTTCTCCTTCGCGATCAACAAGCCGGGCAACGCCAGCGTGCGTGTTTTCAACACGCGCGGCGAGCTGGTCCGGACGATCGTGAACCAGTGGTTCCCGCAGGGTCAGCATGAAGTGAGCTGGGATGGCAAGACCGCGAGTGGCGGTCGCGCTCCGTCCGGCATCTACTTCATCAAGACGGATTCCAATGGCGCATCCGACATGATCAAGGCGGTGATGGCCAAGTAAGCTTCAGGCAGTAGCGAACACCGAAAGGCCGCGGGGCATCAGCTCCGCGGCCTTTTGCTTTGCCGGTCCCGCGTCATATGCGGGAAGCCCCGGCGATCCGAGAGTCGAGGTCGATCGCGATCGTCGATCCTGGAGCATCCTGAAGAGCCGATCGAGACGCTCCAGCGGCGGATGAAGCTACGGAGAGAGGCATTCCGCTGACTGCCCTGACGCAAGCATTGGGTGTAGACTCATAGGTCTACGGACGCACCGCCGCGCAGGGAACGCTACTCCAACGAAGGGGCCACCCATGTTCCTCAAGCGAATGTTGTACGCCTCCGCTTCAATCCTGATGCTCGCGGCGGCCTACCACCTGGGGGCCAACTCTGCCAACGCCTCGACCATCGTCTACTCCACCTTCAACCCTGGCGATACCTACGACGTGACCTCCGGGTGGACGATCGGCGACACGCCGGTAGTCGTCCAGGCACTGCAGTTCACCCCCACTGAGAGTGGCATGGTTCAGACGATCGAGATCGCCGCATTTCGGATTGCCGGCGGAACGGCCGTAAACGTCTCTCTGACGACCGATGCCGGCGATCAACCCGGGTCGGTGCTTGAGACTGTACCCGTCTGTTGTTTCGGAGACATACCTTCAATACAGTTGGCCAACTCGGTCCTCCACCCCAAGCTCTCGACAGGCACCAAGTACTGGCTGGTGGTCTCGCCCGTCGCTGCCGGGGATCACTTCGGGTGGAATCGCCTTCTCGACCCGCCTTACGCGCTGAACGCCCAGCAGTCCATGGGGGGCCCCTGGTCCGTGGGGTTGGAATATCGGGGAACGGCGCGCATCCGCGGCGATGCGTCGACTCCCACGATCGCGATGGCGTTCGACTTCAAGCCCGACACCCTCAACCTGTCCTCTCATGGCCGCTGGGTCACGGGCTTCCTCGAGCCGGCCTCACCCTTCGCCGCCAGCGACATCGACATCGCGTCGATCCGGCTGAACGGCGCGGTGCCGGTGGACCCGGCGACTGCGACCGCTCTCGGTGACCACGACGGCAACGGCGTCCCCGACCTGATGGTGAAGTTCGACCGGGCGGCGGTGGGGCTGGCCGTGTCCGGAGGCGACGACGTTCCGGTCGATGTCACCGGCACGGTGGACGCCCACTCCTTCCTTGGCACCGATCACATCCGCGTGCTCCGCGCGGTGGTATCGGCTCCGATGGCCGGCAGCCACCTGACAGCAGGCGCCGACGCGAGCGAAACATCCTCCAGCGCGGCCCTGGTCGGCGCGGGCGGCCAAGCACCGGCCCAGTTCGCGCTGCGGGGCGTCACGCCCAACCCGGCGCGGCATGAGCTGCAGGCCCGCTTCAGCCTCCGGGACTCCAGGGCAGCGACCCTGGCTCTCTTCGACGTCAGCGGCCGGCAGCTCGAGGCGCGCCGCGTGGAGGGAATGGGCCCGGGCTGGCACACGGTGGAAGTCGGCAGGCGGAGCAACCTCGCCGCCGGCGTCTACTTCATCCGTCTGACTCAGGATGGGCGGAGCCTCACCACCCGGGCGGCCGTTGTCCGGTGAAGGACCAGCACTGGGCGATCAGCCATAGGGCGCCTCCGCAGCCCGCGCCGTCTCACCGCGCCGGGGACCCCTGAAATGGAAAGGCCCGGAGCGGACGGCGATGCGCCCGCTCCCAGGCCGGTCTTCAGAGCCCCGTATCCTGCTAAGGAATGGGGGGCAGGGTCGGTGAGTGGTTCACGTAATCAAAGGCCTTGACCATGATGTTGACCGCGTCCGCATCCTTGAGGAAGTAGAACGGGAATGTAAAGAACGCGATACGGCCAATCGCCGCGCTCGGATCATAGACACCGTGGTTGGTCTGGTTGACCCCGAAATCGTGGGACTGAACGAAGGACGCGCAAGGGAGACCCTCGCGAGGAGACGGCCCCGCTTTTTGGTCTGCTCCTTTCCCGACGCCATGATAGGTATACAGCACCTGTACGATCGGTTGCGAATGGTCCTCGTATCCGAAATCCTGGATCGCCCGGCATCCAAACTCAGGTGCCAAGTACCATCCCTCGACGACGGGAAGCCCGGGGAAGAGCTGGAGATCCAGGTTCTGAGGTGGAGGGACCGTCTGCGTATTCCACTTGTAGCTACCGGGGGCGAAGGACCCGTTGCCCGTATCGACCCGCGCGGTGTCGAACCCAAGAGCGGCTGCCCTGGGAGTTGGAATACCTCTCACGAAGTCAGCGGAGCCCCGCGACCGCAAACCCTCGCTGTTTTGCTCCGCCCTGTTGAGGCCCATGAACATCCTCGGGAAAATCGTCTGGTTGTACTGCAACGAGTTGGGAGCGAACGTGCCACAGATCCCCGCGATCGTATTGTACATCAGAGCGGACGGACCACCGGTCGTGCTGCGCGCGAGGTTCCATCCCGTGAGGATCATCGTGCCCCCCGCGCGTAGGTAACCCTGAAGCTCGCTGTAGTCCCCGCCCGCGATGGTCTTGAAGAGCGCGCCATTCTGACCGCTCCCGTTGTTGTTGTCCGTAGTCCACACGACGGTCGTGAATTCCGCGAGATCGCTTGGGTCCGGCTGCTTTCTTCCCTCAACGCTCCCCTGACCGTGCTCGATCGTGTCCCATTCTAGGTAGGGTGTCTTCGTGCTGAACAACGGTCCGACGCCTCCCGTCCCCAAATTCCACCAATCGGTTTCTGTTTGGTCCGAGACGGAATTCCCGCCGCCAAAGAGCAACGACGAGTCGTCCACAAATAGAATCGCACGGGGGTGGGTCGGCTCCTTGAAGTTCGGATGGACGATCAGGAGCGGCAGGATAAAGTTGGTGACCAGTCCGCCATCATCCACGCAGCGGACATAGAGACGGTGGTTTCCTGGGAAGAGGTCGCTGGGTCGGAAGGTTACCCCCAATTGTCGCGGGTCCAACCCTGGGAACGAGCTCGTGTCATCGAGTGCGTAGGTATAGCCGACAATCTCGCCTCCGTAGGTCTCGGCGGTGGCGGACCAAGAGAAGCTCACCGTCTCCCCCTCGAAGACTTGTAATTGCTTCCGCGCGAAATCATCCGGTCCTTTCGCGCCGTCCAGGCATCGGTTCAGGATGCTGCTGCAAACGGTGAGCGTCGGTCCGAAGTTCTGGTTCGTGACCGAGAAATGCCGGATATTCTGGCGGAACTCGAGGTCCTTCTCTGTGGCTCCCGCGATGTCCACGGCGCGCTCGGCGAAAACGTATTCGCCCTGCGTCACGTTTCTGAAGCGCCTCTTGAGGCCTCGGATGCCTTGCCATTTCCAGTCGTCGATGTGGCGGGTCCTCCGGTCCCCACACGGGGGGAGGGATGTCCACAGCGCGGGGAGCGCATCGCCGACCGCTGCGCGGATCATGGCGGTGTAGTCTTCCAGGCACCACTGAGGCAGGGGATCATGATTGGGTGGGACGTCCGTGTCGGCGATGCCCCCGACGCGAAGCAGAAGGTATTGGAATGAGTCTACCGCGGCCTTGCCTCCGGTTTCGCCTCCGTCGGGGTCGAGTCCCGACCATTCGAACGTGAAGTTGGGGCCTACAAGGGGATTGAAAGCCTCGGGGCCCTTCTCGATCTTGGATGTGGGCGGCGCGGTCTTCGCGGAAAAGGCTCTGCTGGCGGGCGTCTTGTCCCAGCGGCCCTCGTTGTCCTCGGCCGACACCTTGAATACATGAACCTTCAATTCCTTCACCGGATCGACGAGAAAAAGGAGGATCGTGTCCTTGGCGGTCGTGGTCCGCCACTCATTAATCGGAAGCAGCGTGTCGGCATCCACGGCGAAATGGAACCGCATCACCTCTCCGTCGTCATCGTAGGCATTCCAGTAGAAATGGACCCGGAAGGCGGTCGTGTCGAACTCAATCGGCGCGAACGTCAACTCTGTTTGGGGGTCCAGATGCGGCGGGTGTATGGGTGGAGTCGGCGCCTTCGAGCAACTTGCCGCGAAGATGAACGCCAGGACGATCATCGGAATCAGGCCGATGTACCGCATGCGCGATGAAGGCATCAAACCAATCACTCCTTACGGTCGGCGTGTGGATTGGCTAGTGGCCGGGGGAAGATCAAAGGTCACGACCAACGAGCTGTCAGACACATATCCCGCCCGGTCGATGACCCATACTTCGACCGAGTGTGGGTTGGACGGGTTGAGCGCCCGAAAGTCCGAATCCCGTATGAAATAATTCTCCGCGAAATCGGGTGTGACGATAATTCTCGTGTTGTCCATCTTGATGCGAGCGTTCTTGGCTCCTCCGTCCTCGACATCGTGCGAGTACCACGTGATGAGCCTCCCGGGCTCGAACGGAGGAAAAAGCTGTGCGGATTCTTGCACGACCAGTGAATCGATAAAGGGTCTGTAGTTGCAGCTGAACCGGAACGCGGCCTTTGTCCCGTCCCCGCGATTCGAGCAGTCCCGCGCCGCCGCGAGCATGATCATGCCGAAGCCTTGATCGAGGGAATCCAACACGAAATTGCTGAATCCCGCCTGACGCAGATAATTGGGCTCGTTCGACTTGAACCGCCTCGGTGGGTTTCCCGGAATCGTGTCGATGAACCCGATCGTGTACGCGTTCGCACCGTTGCGGGTGCCCGCGCGTAGCTCGAGCGAGAATCCGTTGAGGCAATTCCTTTCGGGATTCGGATTGTTCGGCGTCCCGGGCCTTCCCACGTCTTCTCCATCCCAATTGAACCAGACCGTGGAGCGATAGGGAACGGTGTCTCCCTGAGCGAACGGGACAACGACCGATTCATCCACCAGGTTGCCTCCAAGATAGGGCGGATGATAGTAGCCGATCGGCCCCCCCTTCGGCTCGAACCACGTCTCCGGGTCGTGGTTCACAACGAAGACGAAATTGGTCGTCCCCGTCGCGAAGGCGTTGTCCACGGCCGTCACCGTTATATTGTAAAGACCGCTCGCGAGCGCGATCCCGCCCGGCGAATTGAAGAATGCGCATGTGTCCGTCGTGAGCGAGCTATTGACGCTGCCGACATCGAATTTGTATCGCACCACGACCCCATCGGAGTCATCACCGGTCCAGCAAATACTGAAGGGCTCCCCGTCCGATAGCGTGTCGATCCCGATTCCGCCCGGCAACCCTCCGACGAACTTGACGCGTGGCTTAATGGTGGTGGCTTTGTAGGTCGTCCGGTTGAAAGCCGCGAATCCCGGATCCGGTTTCCCCAAATTGTCGACCGCCCGAACGTAGAACGTATGGAACCGGGACGTGCCGATGAGCGACGAGCCCCTCGTGATGTCGGCCGAGTCGTTCACGGTCACCTCGAAGATGCTGTCCGTCTTGCTGGTGTAGTGGAAATGGCCGGCGCTCGAATCATCGAACGCCCACAGGTATCCGACGACGTATCCATCCGAATCCTCGCCGCGCCAGTAGAGATGGATCCTGTACGAGTAACTCACCCCGGTCGCTGTGGGGTGCGAGATGGTGCTGTCGATCGGGGCCGCTACGAGAAACGTGCGTGGAGGTCGATTCCGATCCACGATCACCGGATTCTTGGCGCAGCTGGCGAGAAAGGCCAGCGCGCTCCCGGCCACGGCAATTCGCGCCAGGGAGCGCAAATATCTCCGCAAGGGCATTCAGATCTCTCCGAGGAGCTGGGGACACCGGCAGGTCATCTTGCGTACGGGCGATTGGGGACCTGCTCAAGTTAGCAAGCCTCCGCAGTAGCTGTCAACGAATTTTGTGGCCGCCGGGACGGGGCTTTCGAGGGCCGGGCCCGTCCTGGCCGATTGATCCACTCCACCCACGAAACAATGAGAAGGGCCGCCGGGACACCCCGGCGGCCCTACCTCACTTGAATCTGATCTTGGAGCTGCTGGTTCGACTACCGAACGATCGCGACCTTGAGGCCGTTCGGGCTCTCCGAGCCGTCGGGGTACTTCACCTTCACGAAGTACACACCGCTGGCGAGGTTCGCACCATCGCTCGACTTGCCGTTCCAACGAACTTCATTCACCCCTTGCGTGACGTTCTTCGAAATCGTCTGCACCAAACGGCCAGCGACGTTGAAGATCCGCACGTCAACCCGACCGGCTCTCGCCGAAGTGAAGCGAATCGCCGTCTCGGGATTGAACGGGTTCGGGAAGTTCCCCTGGAGCCTGTTCATAGCCGGCGCGCTAGCGACCGGATCCACCCCCGACAGGACCTTCGTATTGTCCTGGAGAAGATAGAGCGGACCGTAGGTAGCCTGCTGGAACCCGGTCAGGGTAGCCCAGTTACCGTACTTGTTCGCAGGTGTCGGGCACGGCCAGCAAGAAGCCGTATCCGTCGCCGTCCTCGGCCCACGGCAGCTCGTCAGGAACTTGTAGAGGACCTGAGCGCGGGTGTCGATCAGGTTCTGGCCACCCTGGCGAATGAACTGGATCGAGAAACCATAGCTCAATGCCTTGTTCCTATCATGATCCTGAGCTCCCTGGTCGAACGCGGCGATCATGTTCGAGACGCCGGCCACGTTGGTCACCGACGCGAACGTCGGATAGGTAGCCGAGTTTGCGGTCCCGGCCCCTACCTTCGTCAGCGCGTCAAAGCGATTCGGTGCCGGGCATCCGCCGTCCACGATGTACTTGTACCCGCCTACCGTTCCACCCAGACCCGGGCCAGACAAAGGATCGGCGAACAAATCCGTGACGGCCGGGAATTGAATGCTCGCCCCACCGTTCCACTGATTCGCCGCGGCTGCGACGCCGAACACATCCCTCGCCATGTCACCCTCGTTCGGGTGCGGCACCCCACCCACCGCCAACAGCGCGGAGTGGAAGTCGTCGCCTGAAGCAAAGATGCAACGGTCGCCACCATCGAGGCCCGTATCCGACAGCCACCATTGCTTGATCAGCTTCGCATCCGACTCCTCATCCACGACCGAGGTCGAGGTGTGCGAGGACTCGATCATGATGCGGTAGCTGCTGGCAAGCAGAGCCTTGATGCCGTACTCGTCCATATTCGGGAAGTAGTTGCTCAACCGGCCGGCGCGGGTTCCTGCGAACTCGTGCCCACCGATGTGACCGCCCTCTTCCAAACCCTGCAGCGTACGATAGCGGTCGGCGCGGACACCCAACGCGTTCAGAGCCTGCACGGTCGCGTGACCACCGAAGTTCCACCGCGTGTAGCTGCCGTCCAGATCGAGGAGCGGCGTGACGTTGCTGCTGCCCAGCTGCGACCCAGCATCGCCGACCGGGTACACACCCGGGAGTACGTCGAACTCGATGATATCCGGAGCCTTGTTCGAGCTGCCGGGAAGCGTCGGTAACACGTCCCCGACCTCGCGAGCCAAAGCGTCCGACGAGAACTGATACGATCTTCCACCGTTCAGATCGACGCCCTTCCAGTAGTACTGGATCCGCGAACCGCGCGGCATGAAGTTCAACTGGCTGTAGAGCGTTTTTGCCGATCCGCCTAGTGGGGTGATGCTTCCTGGCCACGCGCCGGACGCCGGCGGAATCGACGTGCCGATCTTGTCGCGGGGCGGCCAGTTCACCCGGTACTCGCTGTCGGTAATGGTCGTGTCGCCCGCTGCGACCGAGAGGTTGTTCACATCCAGCTCGCTCGAATCAAACGGGCTCCACTGCTTCGACGTAGGATCGAACATCCGGAAGATGATTCGGGGCTTGTCAAAGGCTGCCACGAAGTTCGGGTTGGTGTGCTCGATGGTCAACCCGAAGTTCTTACCCTTGTCGAACGCGTGGTGCCAGTTGACGCCCTTGCCATTCTTCCGAAGCCCCGTGACGACCCCAAGCGTGATCGAGTCGCCCAGCGGGCTATTGAAGTTGTCATGCACCGCGGCAGCCGTGCCAATATCACTGCCGCGAACTCCCGGCCAGCACTGACCCGCAGCCACCGTTGCCGGTGCGCAGTTCCC
>Ga0066698_10001442_pt1 | contig 10377 bp, 13 predicted proteins | sample GraSoiAngelo_147_FD_66457 | JGI IMG/M metagenome (GOLD analysis project Ga0066698, IMG submission 66457) | Grasslands soil microbial communities from the Angelo Coastal Reserve, California, USA - 14_1009_05_40cm | ecosystem: Environmental > Terrestrial > Soil > Grasslands | place: USA... | reverse complement strand
ACCATCGAACGATGGGCCGCGGTCCACACGGGTCCCGGATCGTTCAGGCTGTTGGAGATCCTGACCGCGGTCGGGTCGACCCTGGTGATCGTCGTCGTGGCGCTCGCCGGCGCGTCCTTCGGATGGTGGCGCCGCCGGGACATCTCGATCCCGCTCTTCTTCACGCTCGTCGTCGCCGGTCAGCTCGCTGCCTCGAACCTGATCAAGTTCGCGGTCGAGCGCGTCCGCCCCGACCTCGGACCGATGGGGCTACTGGGGACGTCGTCGTTCCCCAGCGGGCATTCGACGGCCGCAGCCGCTACCTACGCCGCGCTCGCTCTCGTGATCGGAAGGGATCGATCCCCGCGAGCACGAGCGGTGCTCGCGGGGATCGCGGTCGGCATCGCGGTCGCCGTCGCCGGCTCCCGCGTGCTCCTGGGTGTGCACTGGTTCTCGGATGTCGTCGCGGGCCTCGCGCTCGGCTGGACCTGGTTCGCCGTGGTCGCGGTGTCCTTCGGGGGACGGGTGCTCTGGTTCGGGGCGCCGGCGGCGGCTACCTCATCGTCACCGATCCGTTCGCGACACCCGGTGGGATCCGCGAGGTGAGCGGGACGGTTGGGCCGGGGTCCGTTCACGGACCGAGCGATTGGTTCCTGTCCGCGGCCGAGCGGGGCAATCCCTCAACGGCGATCGACGTCGGGCGCGAGCCTGCGGCCTGGACCGTCGGCAATCGCGTCGAGCCGCTGGCGCACGGCGTCGACTACTTCGCGCGGCTCGCGGCGTCCATCGCGCGAGCCCGCGAAGGCGACCAACTCTTCGTATCGGACTGGCGGGGGGATGAGGACGAGCTCTTGGGGCCCGAGGGTCCAAGCGTGGGCGATCTGCTGGCCGCCGCGGCCCGTCGAGGCGTGGAAGTCCGGGGCCTCCTGTGGCGGTCGCACCCGCAGGCGCTGGGGTTCAACCAGGCGGAACAGGGCGAGCTCGCCCGCACCGTGAACGAGGCGGGCGGCGAGGTGCTGCTGGATGAACGGGTGCGTCGCACCGGATCCCATCACCAGAAACTCGTCCTCATCCGGCGCATCGACGGGGACGACCAGGTCGCCTTCGTCGGCGGGATCGACCTGTGCCACGGTCGACGGGACGACGCCGAGCACCTGGGGGATCCGCAGGCGGAGCGCCTGGACCCGTCCTACGGGCCGAATCCCCCCTGGCATGACCTCCAGGCGGAGGTGCATGGACCGGCCGTCGCCGATCTGGCCGAGTCGTTCCGGGAGCGGTGGAACGACCCGACGCCGCTCGAGCGGCGCGGGCTCCGCCTCCCCCGGATCGTCGTGCGTGCCACGGACGAGCCGGCGGAGCCCGCGCCGCTCGATCCCGTCGGGCCCCCGCCCGCGCCGGTCGGCCGGCACGCCGTCCAGGTCCTGCGGACCTATCCCGCGAAACGACCCGCGTATCCGTTCGCCCATGACGGCGAGCGAAGCATCGCCCGCATCTATGAGAAGGTGCTCGGCCGCGCTCGCTCCCTGATCTACGTCGAGGACCAGTACTTCTGGTCCGATGAGATCGCGCTGCTCTACGAGCAGGCACTCCGGCGCGCTCCGAACCTCCGGTTGATCGTCGTCGTTCCCCGCCACCCGGACCGCAACGGCCGGATCTCGGGTCCCGCCAGTCGACTCGGCCAGCTCGCGATGATGGAGCACCTCATGGAGGTGGCGCCGGATCGGCTCGCGGTCTTCGACCTGGAGAACGGGAACGCGGATGCCATCTACGTCCACGCCAAGGTGGTGATCATCGATGACGTCGTGGCCCTGATCGGGTCCGACAACATGAACCGCCGGTCCTGGACGCACGATTCGGAGCTGTCCATCGCCGTCCTCGACGAAGAGGAAGATCTCAGGGAGCCCCGTGATCCCGCCGGCACCGGCGACCGGGCTCGGCGGTTCGCGCGAGACCTCCGGTTGCGGCTGTGGCGTGAACATCTCGGCGCGGACGATGACGGGCTGCTCGATCCGATCGAGGGCTTCGAGCGCTGGCGCAGGGTGGCGGCGGTCCTCGACGCATGGCACGAGGGCGGACGTCGTGGGCCGCGGCCCGCCGGTCGCGTCCGTTCCCACAGAACTCGGCCGGTACCGGCATGGCAGCGGATCTGGGCATGGCCGCTCTATCGGTCCGTGGTCGATCCCGACGGCCGCCCCCGGCGGCTCCGTCGCCAGCACAGGTTCTGAAGTGCCGCGCTTGGTGGAGCGGCCCGATGTTGGCCCGATGTTTGAGAAGCGTTCCCACGGTGAAAGACCGCAGCATGGGATCCATCGCGACGGATGAGCATGCGGGCGCACCGAGTCGCGCTATCGGCGGACGCCTTCGAACATGGTCTCCTCCGGCCGTCGCCGCGACGGCGGCGGTCGCCGGGTCCATCCTGCTTACGATCGTCTTGGTCGCGATCGGCTTCGTGATCACTAGGTCGTCCCTCTCCCCGCGGATCGTCGGCTGGGACGGGAGCGTCGAGCGATGGATCGAACTGCACCGAACGGCGGCGTTGAACAGGTGGACGGACGTCGGTTCGATCCTTGGTGGGACCGGAACGATCCTGGTCGTGGCCGGGATCTCCATCGCGGTCATGGTGATCCGCCGGCTCTGGTACGACGCCGGTCTCCTTGGGATGGCCCTATCCATCGAGTTCACGACCTTCCTGGCGACGACGACGGTCATCGACCGGCCGCGCCCGACGATCGTGCCGCTCGACCCGATCCCGGTGACATCCAGCTTCCCTTCGGGTCACATGGGCGCGGCCATCGCCACGTACGTCGGTCTGGGGATCGTGCTCTCCTCCCACCTGCGTCGCGCCGCGGTTAGGGTCGCGATCTGGGTCGTGGCTCCCGTGGTTCCCATCTACGTGGGCCTGTCCCGTGTGTACCGCGGCATGCATCACCCCACCGACGTGATGGCGAGCGTCGTGCTCGGGGTGGGGGCCCTCTGCTTCGCACTCCTCGCCGTCCATGCGGCCGCCGTGGCCGCCGATCGCCGCCGCGACCGCCGCGTCGAGACGCCGAAGCTGCGTGAGCGCTCCGAGGTTCGGACGTGACGTCCGTCGCGGTCCTCGCGCACGCGGGCAAGTCCCTGGGAGGCGGTCTGCCGGAGCTTCGCGCTGCGCTCGCCGGGGCAGGGGTGGACGCTCCCGTCTGGTACGAGGTCTCGAAGAGCAAACAGGCGCCGAAGAAGGTCGAGAAGGCGGTCGCCGATGGTGCGGATCTCCTGTTCGTCTGGGGTGGAGACGGGATGCTCCAGCGCTGCATCGACGCGGTGGCAACGACCTCGACCACGATCGCCATCGTCCCGGCCGGCACGGCGAACCTCTTGGCGAGGAACCTCGGCATCCCGAACGACATCGAGGGAGCCGTCCACATCGGTCTGCACGGCGGACGACGGATGCTGGACGTCGGCGTGATGAACGGTGAGCGCTTCGCAGTGATGGCGGGAACAGGGCTCGACGCGCTGATGATCCGGGACATGGGCGATGGGCTGAAAGGTCGGGCCGGGAAGCTCGGGTACGTCTGGGCGGGAGCGAGACACCTCGGCGAGCAGCGCTTCGCGCTGAAGATCCGCGTCGATGGTCGCCGATGGTTCTCGGGGAAGGCGAGCTCCGTCCTCCTGGGCAACGTCGGCACCGTGCTCGGAGGCCTGACCCTGTTCCGCCGGGCCCGACCGGACGATGGGAAGCTCGAGATCGGCGTCGTCACAGCGAAGGGCCTTTTGGACTGGGGGCGCGCGCTCGGGCGATCGGTGATCAGCGATCCAGAGCGGTCGCCGTTCGTGCACGTGACGTCCGGACGAGCGTTCGAGATCCGCCTCGATCGGAAACGCCCATACGAGCTGGACGGCGGTGATCGGAAACCGACGAAGCGCTTCCGGGTTTCGGTCGAACCCGCGGCCGTCGCCGTCTGCGTAGCGAGCGAGATGCCATGAGTGCCGCGACCCCGGTCCCGGAGACGAGGGAGCTGTCGGGCGACGATGCGTGGAGAACGCTCGAGAGCATGGGCCGCTTCCGATCGGCCGTCGACGCCTTCCGGCGTTTCCGGGCAGCCGACGGGACGAGCCACGCGCGGAGCATGGCGTTCCTGTCGATGCTCATCGTCGTCCAGGGGATCGTCGTCATGCTCGGACTGGCCAGCACGATCGGCCAGGGCAATCTCACCGACGTGATCGTCGGCACGCTCCGGAGCGCGGCGCCGGGCCCGGCGGGGCAGCTCCTCACACAAGCCGTGGACCAAGCCCACCACGCCGGAACGCCGGATCGCTCGACGGCGCTGATCCTCGGGCTTGCCGCCGTCCTGCTATCCGGCACCATCCTGATGGGGCAGCTCGAGCGCGGACTCAACAGGATCTACGGGATCGAGCAGGACCGCTCCACGTTCAGGAAATACGGGCATGCGTTCGTGCTGACCATCACCGCGGGCCTGTTGATCGCGGCAGCCTTCATCGCCCTCGGAGTGGGCCGCTCGATCGCCGGATCACTCGGTTCGCCGACGTCGGTGCGGGTGTGGGGCGCGATCCGATGGCCGGTGGGTCTCGCGTTGGCCATGGCGGCCATGGCGCTGCTCTATCGATGGGCGCCACGTCGGCGTCAGCCGGCGTGGTCATGGCTCGCCTTCGGATCGTTCGTCGCCGTGGGGCTCTGGGCGATCTCGACGCTCGGACTGAGCTTGTTCTTCCGGTTCAGCTCCTCGTTCGGTCAGACGTATGGGCCACTGGCCGGGATCATCGCGCTGGGGATCTGGGCATTCCTGGCCTCCGTGGCGCTGCTCTACGGGGGCGCGCTGGCGGCGGAGTTGGAAGCGGTCCGCGCGGGAGCGGCAGCACCTCGCGAGGGGGACGTCACCCGTCGCTCGGTCACCCCGACCGCTGCCGTTTAGCGGCCGCGTCGCGCGTTTGACGGTCGCGACGTGGGGAAACCCTGGGTCGAACGACGACGATGGAGGTGACACGATGGCGGGTAGCAAGATGCAGGCGAAGGGGAAGAAGAACAAGGCGGTCGGGAGCGTGAAGAAGGAAGTCGGCCGCGTGACGAGGAACCGCAGGCTGGAAGCCAAGGGCTCGCTGCAGAAAGCCAAAGGTTCCGTGCAGGACGTCGCGGGGAAGATGACCCGCAAGGTGACGAAGAAGAAGTAGGCCGCGGTGCCCGCGGGACCTGATGAGCGAGCGTGAGGGGCGGATCGCGCGCAACGAGGCGGTCGCGCGCGAGATCAACGAGGGGATCGAGGACGCCCGACCGGCGAACCCCGAGGACTACCTCCGGATGGTGTGCGAGTGCGGTCGTCCGCACTGCTCCAGCGTGATCGCCATCTCGATCCGGGAGTATGAAGCCGTGCGGGAAGACCCCCGTATGTTCGTCGTCGATCACGCTCATGTCTCGCCCGACGTGGAGGACACGGTTCGGACGACCGACCGGTTCGTGGTCGTGTGCAAGCGGGAGGGAACGCCCGCCGCGATCGCCGAGGAAGAGGATCCCCGTTCCTAGGGCTGCTGGTCGCGGCCTGGCGGCGCGGATGCATCGAGCTCGAACCAGTAGCCGGCTCCTCCGTCGCGGATCTCTCCCCAGCGGCTCGCAAGCTGGTTGACGATGAACAGACCCCAGCCCGATTCCGCCCCCGGCACGGGCCTGATGCTTCCCGCGATCCTGGCGGGTCGCCCCTGCTCGCTATCACGAACGACCACCTTGAGACGACGACCGGACCATCCGGCCCAGATCCGGATGCGCTGATCCGCCCGCAGGGCGGCATGCCGGATGCTGTTCGATACGAGCTCCGTGACCAGGAGCCGCGCGTCGTCCCGGACGTTGGGAGGCAACCGCAGCGCGTCGAACGATCGGCGTACGTCTCCCAGCGCGCTCAGGTCGGGCGGGACGCTCAGCTCCAACCGCCAGGTCGTCCCGTCCGCCGAGGCCACACGATCTTGCCCCATCTCCGGATCACCACCCGTTCGCCTTCCTGTCCCCTACCCACCAGGGCGAGAGCGAACCGCCGTTCGGGGATCGTGGGCGATTCGACCGGCCCGATCCGGGGAATAGCGTGCTTGAGAACCTTGGGGAGGGAGCGAACACGATGATCCGACGGATCCTCGCCGTGATCGCCATCGTCATCGGCGTTCTCGCGATCTTCACGAGCCACGCGTTCGGCATCAGCGCCCTGCATCTGCTGGCGGTCGGCGTCATCGTCTTGGGGGTGGCGCTCGTGCTCGCCGGTTGAACGCAGCGCGAAGGCCACCGTGACGGCGGGATCCAGGTGCCCGAGAGCGCTCCCCGCGGAAGGTTCCCCGGCGATCACCGTCGGGCTCGGCACCGGGCCCTCGGCGGCTCGACCCATCTGCCCGTGGCTGACCTCGTCGACGACACGGCACCAGCCGCACTCAGGACCGTCAGGAACGTTCCGCCGGACCCCGCCAGGAGTCGCTGGGACGACTACGCGGGATGGACGCCGCCGACCACCGCGGAGACGTTCACGACCCCGCGACACGCTTGCAGCTGCGCCCGGATGAACAAGGACGCGCTGGCGTTGGGGGGCGTGATCTGGATCACCGCCGTCGTCGGGCAGGTGCCGGGACCGGAGGACACGTCGCTGTAGCTCGAGTAGAAGGTGGCGGAACCTCCCGGCAGCAACTTCACGGGGCCGGGCGAGGGCGGCAGGTTCCGCTTCACGGTCGTGGGGATCGGGCGTCCGGCGCGACCGTAGAGCCGGAGGTCCGGGTAGCCATCCAGATCGCACGCCTTCGCGGAAACGTTCGTGAACACCCAGGATCCGTGGATCGTGCCTGCGGCTCCGTCGATGCCGTTCGCACGGACACCCAGCTGGTTCCGGAGGCAGCTCGCGGGCGGCGCGGCCGACTGGAGCGCCGCCGAGACCGTGGGGAAGGCAGCGAGGGCTACGATCGCGGCCACGGTGACGCCGATCAGGGACGTGCGGATCTTGTCCATCCGGATCCTCCTTCGTTTCGGGCCGCCCGGCTCAGGCGCCGGCGCTGGGTTCGAACGGCCCGACCTCGAGCGTTGACGGGTCGGTGGGGCCATTGCAGGGAGGCACGAAGCTCGCGTCGGCGCTGGACGCGTCCACGGTTCCGGCGCCGTTCCCGAGGTCGATCTTCCAGGACACCGGACCGGACAGTTGCGGACAGGCATTCGACCACCGGACACGGACGGACGCCGCCGATCCGGGCCGCAGGCTGACGACGGGCCACCCTCGCGGCTGGGGCGCGGCGTTCGCCTTCCACTGCGGCTCGCTCGCGATGACCTGGACGCGTACATCGTTCCCCTGCGCGTCGGAGATCGACACGGCCGGCCGGCCCGTGAGGGTGCAGGTGGCTCCGCCGACGTTCGTGAGGTCGATCGATCCCTCGACCGATCCCATCGCGCCCTCGAGCGAGACCGTGCCCTGCAGGTCCGACGCCGCACACGCGGTCGACGGTGGCGCAGAAGAACCGGAGGTCCCGGGGAGTGTGCCGCCGGGACCATGGAGCGCCCCGAGGCCTGCGGAGGCGCCGGCCACGATCAGCACGGCTCCCAGCACGGACGCAAGGGCGTTCCTCGCGACCCGGCGCCGTGCCCGCACGAGCATCCTCGGGGGGACATCCTGGACGTGCGGGACCTCCGCGGCCCGGTCCCGGAGCACCTGTTCCAGCTGGTTCAGATCGTCATCCATCACCATCGCTCCTCACGTGGATCCGCAGCTCGGCGAGGCCTCGAGACACCAGGGATCGCACCGTTCCCGGCCGGCATCCCAGGATGTCGGCCACCCGTTGCTCGGGGAGGTCTTCGTAGATGCGGAGCACGATGGCCGTCCGCTGCCGAACGGGCAGCCGCTGGAGTCCGTGCCACAGCTCGTCACGGCGCCCTGTGTCCGGGGCGTCGCCCACCCTCGGCGGTTCTGCCGCGGTGCGGTCGAGATAGGACCGCTCGACCCGCTTCCTACGGAAATGCGAGTTCGCCAGGTTCACGATCGTCCGGCGGAGGTACGCGTCGAAAGCGCCGGGATCCCGGAGGTGCACCAGTCGCCCGGCGAGCCTGACGAAGGCATCCTGGACCAGGTCCTCGGCGAGCTGGCGATCCCCCGTCAACATGTACGCGAGGCGGGTCGCCTCAGCCGAGTGTCGGACGTAGAGCTCGGCGAGACGGCCGCCCTCACCCTCGGTCACGTACGCATCCTCCCGCGTTACGAGTCGGCTCATACCTGGTAGACGCCGGGCACCCACGCGAGGTTGCGGGTCCGGCCAGGTTCACCGCGAAAGCAGCGCGAGGACCTCACCGAACGCGCGGATCGCGCGTTCGGTGTTCGGGCTGGGCACCAGGATGACCTCGTCGGCGCCGGCCTCCGCGAACGCGCGGAGGCCGCCCGCGATCTCGGTCATGGAACCGGCGAGCGGTGGTGCATCCTCGTCCACCGGCTCCTCACCGGGCTCGAGGTCGATCGCCGTGAACACACAGACGCTCCGCCCGAGGGCGTTGGGATCCCTCCCGAGGCCGCTCGCGAGCCGCGTCACGCGTTCGTTCTGCGCGGCGAACCCGGCCGGGTCGTTCCCGCACCAGGGCCCCCAGACGTTCCAGGCATCGACCGTGGGTAGGGTCGCCTGCAGGATGCGCTCGCCCGTGCTGCCGATCATGAGCGGCACACGACGAGTCCTCGACGGCAACAGGACCGCATCGTCCGTCCGGTGCCCCTCACCGTCGAACGACACCCGCTCCCCCGCGAGCAGCCCGCGCACGATCCGGTACGCCTCGATCGATCTACCGGCCCTCCCGTCGAACGGAAGACCGAACGCGTCGAACTCGGCTCGGTTCCATCCCGCGCCCAACCCGAGGGTCAGCCGGCCGCCGCTTATCTCATCCAGCGTGGCGGCCATCTTCGCGAGGATCGGCGGGTGACGGAACGCGGTGCACGCGACGAGCGGCCCGAGCCGGATCCGGGTCGTCGCGGCCGCGACCGCGGCGAGCAGCGTGAACGCCTCCAGGGGCCCTCGCTCCGGACCGCCATCCCGGTACAGCAGGTGGTCGCCGACCCAGATCGAGTCGAACCCGGCCTCTTCCGCCGCGCGAGCCATGGCGAGGTACTCCTCGATCGGAACCCTCCGCTCGGCTTCGGGAAGCTGGATCCCCACACGCGGCCGCCCAGGCATCCGGCGGAGCATACGGCGGGTGCCTCAAGGCGACCGGTTCGGCGCCGATGAGACGAGAACCATGGGACGAACCGTTCCTGCACGGCCGCCGCGCGCCCCGCAAGCACCTGAGGGGAGCGCGACGATCGAGGCTGCCCTCCCGTCGCCCAACGGCAAGCCGCGTCGTCGACAGGACGACGGCTGGCTCGATCGATGGGCGTTGACGGTCTCGGACCTCACGCGGCTCACGAACACCCACCCGATGATGGACGCGATCATCGAGGAGCAGCGGGGTCGCCGGATCCGGATCGGGGATCGGTGGCTCGCGGACTTCGCAAGCTGCAACTACCTCGGATTCGACCTCGACGACGAGATCATCGCGTCGGTGCCCGAATACCTCGCGAGATGGGGAACGCACCCCTCGTGGTCTCGACTCCTGGGCAATCCCAGGATGTATCCCGAGATCGAAGAGCAGTTGACGGAGCTCCTGCACGCCCCGGACGTCCTGGTCCTCCCGACGATCACCCACATCCACACCTCGGTGATCCCCGTGCTCGTCGGCGATGGAACGATCTTCCTGGACGGCCGGGCGCACAAGACGATGTACGACGGTGCGATGTACGCGGCCGGCCACGGGGCTTCCATCGTCCGGTTCCGGCACAACGACCCCGAGCACCTGGCCGAGCTGCTGGACGACGCCATGTATCCGTCGCCGCGGGTGATCGCGATGGACGGTGTCAATTCGATGACCGGCAACGCTCCCGACCTGGCCGCGTTCTCCCGCCTGGCGACGGAACACCATTGCCTGCTGTACGTGGACGACGCGCACGGCTTCGGCCTGATCGGCGAGCGCTCGCCCGAGGAGCTCTGCGACTACGGCACCTCGGGCAACAGCGTGTTCCGTCACCTCGGCGTGTCGTATGAGGATGCGGTGCTGGTCGCCGGCTTCTCGAAGTCGTACTCCTCCCTGCTCGCGTTCATGTCGCTCACCACGCCGTTGAAGGACGCCCTGAAGGTGCTCGCCCCTCCCTACCTGTACTCGGGTCCGTCGCCGGTCGCATCGCTCGCGACCGTGCTCGCCGGGCTCGAGGTGAACCGGAGACGGGGAGACCTCGTGCGCCTGGATGTGTGGCGGAAGACAGCACGCGTGCTCGACGCCATGCGCACCCTCGGTATCCATACGCCCAACACGTCGGGACATCCGATCATCGAGATCCCGCTCGCCAACCACGAGGAGATCGACGACGTCGGCCGATACCT
>Ga0066698_10001441_pt1 | contig 10378 bp, 12 predicted proteins | sample GraSoiAngelo_147_FD_66457 | JGI IMG/M metagenome (GOLD analysis project Ga0066698, IMG submission 66457) | Grasslands soil microbial communities from the Angelo Coastal Reserve, California, USA - 14_1009_05_40cm | ecosystem: Environmental > Terrestrial > Soil > Grasslands | place: USA... | reverse complement strand
GACCCACTCGAGCTCTCGCGCCAGGGTTCGCTGGCGCGCCGATTCCTGTTTCTCCTCGTCGGCGAGGCGCTTCCGCTTCTGCTCGAGCCACGAGCTGTAGTTGCCCTCGTACGGGATGCCGAATCCTTTGTCGAGCTCGAGGATCCATCCAGCGACGTTGTCGAGGAAGTAGCGGTCGTGCGTGACGGCGACGACGCATCCGGGATATTCGGCAAGGTGCCGCTCCAGCCAGCCGACCGACTCCGCGTCGAGGTGGTTCGTCGGCTCGTCCAGGAGCAGGAGGTCGGGCTTCGCTAGGAGGAGCCGGCAGAGCGCCACCCGTCGCCGCTCGCCACCGGAAAGGGTTGCAACATCCTGGTCGGCCGGCGGGCAGCGGAGGGCGTCCATGGCGAGGTCGACGGTCGCGTCGAGCTCCCAGAGGCCCTTCGCCTCAATCTCGTCCTGGGTCTTCTGGAGGTCGTCGGTGACGCGCTCCATCTCCGCTGGCGGGAGGTCCTCGCCCAGCTTCATCGAGAGCTCGTTGTAGCGATCGAGGACCGCGCGTTGCGCGGTGACGCCGTCCTCGACGTTGCCGCGCACGTCCTTGCCGGGGTCCAGGACCGGCTCCTGGGCGAGGAGTCCCGCGCGAAACCCGGGCGTGATCCGAGCGTCGCCGACGAAGTCCCGGTCGACTCCCGCCATGATCCGCAGGAGCGTGCTCTTGCCTGCGCCGTTCGCGCCCAGCACACCGATCTTCGCGTCGGGATAGAACGCGAGCGTTATCCCGCGCAGGATCTCGCGCTGCGTGGAGGGCACGATCTTCTTGAGCTGATACATCGTGTAGATGAATTGGGGGGGCACGCAAAAACCGTAGCAGGTAGGCTTTGTGGCGTCGTGGGCGGGGACAGACGCAATTTCAGACTGTCGAAGGACGTCCTTCCAAACCGTTATGAGCTGCGCTTCGAGCTCGAGTTCGACACGTGGACCTCGAGCGGATGGGAGCGCATCACGTTGCGCTCCGCCGTTCCCACGCGGGAGATAACGCTCCACGCGCTCGAGCTCGAGATCGTCGAAGCGACGATCGATCGGACGAACAAGCTGACGCGAGCCGTGATGGACGCCGAGTCGGAGACCGCGACGCTCCAGTTCTCCAACGAGATCCCAGCTGGCGAGCACATCCTCGAGATCTCCTGGAAAGGCGGGATCCGCGACTCTCTCCGCGGGCTGTACCGCTCGCTCCGCGGCGAGGAGCGCTACGCCGCGACCCAGTTCGAGGCGGCCGACGCGCGGCGGGCGTTTCCCTGCTTCGACGAGCCCGAATTCAAGGCCCGTTTCGCGCTGGAGCTCTTCCACCCCGCGGGGAATGCGGCGATCGCCAACATGCCGATCGAGTCGCAGGAAGAGCTCGACGAGCGGCGCACGCGTACCCGGTTCCGCGAGACTCCCAAGATCTCCTCGTACCTCGTCGCGTTCACGGTCGGACCGTATGAATTCACTCCGACCGCTACGACCCCGTCGGCGATCCCGGTTCGCGTCTGCCTACCGCCGGGCCTGGCAGCGCAGGGCGTGTACGCGCGCGACGCGCACGTGCGCTCGGTGGAGTGGCTCCAGGCGTACACCGCGATCCCCTACCCCTACTTCAAGGTCGATGCGATCGGCATCCCCGACTTCGAGGCGGGCGCGATGGAAAACCCCGGCGCGATCACATACCGCACCCGCCTGCTCGCGGCGGACGAGCGCAACGCGTCGATCCAGACGCTGAAGGGTGTGTTCAGCACCGCGGCGCACGAGCTCACCCATATGTGGTGGGGCGACCTCGTCACGATGCGCTGGTGGACCGATCTCTGGCTCAACGAATCGTTCGCGTCCTTCGTCGGGGAGAAGGCCACGGCCGCGCTCAACCCCGAATGGCGCTACTGGCGCGACTTCGTCGCCGAGAACACGGGCGCCTTCAACCTCGATGCGCTCGCGTCGACCCATCCGATCTCGGTCGAGGCGAAGAGCGCGGAGGAGGCATCGCAGCGCTTCGACGCGATCTCCTACACGAAGGGCGCGGCGGTGCTTCGCATGATCGAGGGCTACCTCGGAGAGGAGACGTTCCGCGAGGGAGTCCGGATCTACCTGCGGCGGCATGCCGAGGCGAACGCTTCGGCGGACGATTTCTGGCGCGCGCTGGACGAGGCGTCGGGGCAGGACGTCACGGCGATCGCGAACGCCTGGATCAGGGAACCCGGTCATCCTCTCGTGCAGGTCGCGGCGCGCCAGATCGACGGCGGGCTGGAGCTCGCGCTCCGGCAAGAGCGCTACTTCTCCGACCCCCAGGCGAGGCCGACCGCCCAGGTCTGGCCGGTGCCGATGGTCGTCAAGTACGGGACCAGCGAGGGCGTGCGCGAGCAGCGCTTCGTGCTGCGACACGAGCAGGAGACCGTGCGCCTCGCCGGCGCCCGCTGGTTCTTTCCGAACAGCGGAGGGCGCGGCTTCTACCGCTTCCGGTACGCGTCCGCCCTCGAGAGCAGGCTGCTCGACGACGGAGTCGCGCAGCTCTCGGCGGAGGAGCGACTCGCACTCCTCGACAACCTCTGGGCCCTCGTTCGACACGGCAAGGCCCCGCTCTCGCTCTTCCTGCATCGTGTCGAGACGCTCCGCGGCGAGCAGGATCGCGCTGTCCTCGCCTCGATCGCCGACGCGCTGACATGGCTCGCGAATTACGCCGTCCGCGACGCGACGGAGCGGCCGTTCGCGCGTCTCGTTGAGGACATCTTCCGTCCGATCCTGGATGCGACCGGCTGGCGGCCGGTCGACGGCGAGGACTCGGACGTCCGCGAGAAGCGCACCCGCGCGATCGGCATGCTCGGTCTCCACGCGCGGGCCGGCGATATCCGAAGCGAGGCGCAGCGCCTCGTCCGCGCCCATCTCGACGACAACGAGCGACTGCATCCGGACGTGGCCGGCACCGTGATCGCGGTCGCCGCGACGATCGGCGACGAGCGGCTCTGGGACCGATGCGTCGCGCGTATGCAGCAGGCGCAAGCCACCGATGCACAGGAGGAGGCCCGCTTCCGTCAGGGCCTCGTGTTCTTCGAGGATCCTGACCTCGCGCGCCGGACGGCCGACGCAGTCTTCTCGCCGCTGATCCGGGTGCAGGATCGCGGGATCATGCTGATCCCGATGCTTCAGTACCGGCGCACGCGGCCGATCGCATGGAGCGTCTTGAAAGACCATTGGGACGCCGACGTCGCGAACACCGACATCGCCCCTCTTCTCAAACAGTCCCTTGTGAATGCGGTCAGCCAGCTCGCACAGCGAGGTCTGGCCGAGGAGGCCTCCGCGTTCCTCGAGCAAAAGCGCACGCCGGATATCGCCGAGACGGTCGCACAGGGGCTCGAGCGCCTTCGCGTCAACACCGCCGCGGCCGAGCGTCTTGCGGACGAGCTCGAGAACGAGCTCCGCGTGCCGACGGCGGGCTGATCGGGTTGAAGCGGGCTCGGCGGAGTTGCCGCCAAGCCCGGCCCGAGCTCAGCTCCCGAAGATGAGCTCACTCGTAGAGGGATCGTCTGGAACGAGGTCCACGGGCGGCGTGTTCCCCGCCGCCGGACTATCGCGAGTCGCCGCGACCCACATGAATCCGGTCGGGCTCTGGATGAACGCGCGAGGCACCCACGCTTTGACGCTCTCCTGATCGACCTCGAACGCGAACGCGTTGCTCACCTGCGCGCCCGTCATCATGTTCGTCATCGAGCTCTCCCAGTGCCAGGCGTCCCCGACGCACGTCCTCTGGATCAGGTGACTGCAGAACCGGACGGTGAGCGCGTACTCGATCGGCACACCGCCGGGCAGGTCGATCAACCAGTTCCAGGCCCTGAAGCCGGCCGGCGCCGCGGGCACGGGTGCCGCGTTCACGGTCTGGAAGAGGAAGACGTCTCGGCCCACCTGCAGGGTCGCCTTCGTGTGGACTATGTCCAGGTACGCGGGCGCGGTCGTCGCGATGTCGCCCCGCGCATCGCTCGCCACGCTTGAAGAGGCCGACGCCGGTGCCGAGAGGATGAGCACTAAGACCGCGGTCAACGCGATTGTGAAGCGAACTCGCCGCAGCATTTTCCCTCCCCCGCAGACGCGAATACTGACTGGGCATTCGCGCCTTTCCCGATCGTTCCTTGTCATCGGGACCCCGGGCATCGTATGGCGCGACCGAAATCGGAGGCTCGATGTCTTGCGAGACGGTTCAGCCGCGGATGAACCTCCCCTTGAAGGTCTCGGCGGAGCCGACTAAACAACCGGCGGGCTCGGCGACACTTCATCACGGTGGATGCGCTCGCCCGCGACCCCGCCGAGACTGATTCGCGGGAGGAATGGCTCCGCGCCTGCGAGGCCTCGTACCCGAAGGTCGTTCGGGCGCTCGTGGCGATGGGCGCGTCGCCTGAGGACGCCGCGGACGCGGTTCAGGATGCGTTCGAGGACGCGCTCCGCGAGACCGGACCGGTCGTGCGGCCGGAGGGCTGGCTTTTCGTCGTCGCGTGCCGCAGCTGGAAGCGGAATCGCTGGAAGCATCGCCTGCTGGCTCCGCTCGGACTGCTCCGCACGGCAGTGAGTTTGAGCCGCGAAAGCGAGATCGACCTGCTCGTCGAGCTCGCGAAGCTCACCGAACGCCAGCGTCAGGTGATGGTGGGCCGGTACGTCCTCGGCCTCTCCCAGAACGAGATCGCGGAGCTGCTCGACATCGCGCCGGGAACGGTTGCCGCGACCGCGCATCAGGCAACGGCGCTCCTGCGCAAAAGACTCCTCGGAGGTTCCAAGTGATCGACCAACATGACACGCAGCTGCAGCGGATCTTCGACGAGCGGCTCATGCGCGTGCTGCCGCCGCCTCGCACACCACGACGTCGCGGCCGGCCCGGGCGCGTCCTGGCCGCGGTGCTGGCCGTGCTTCTTGCGGGCACCTCACTGGCGCTGGTCGCGGACGTGAATCGCACCGCCGATGCCGCGGGCGAGTCGTGCGCGAGCGTGCTCGCGCGCGTCGAGCTCTGGTGGGAGACGGTGAAGAGCGGGACCACCGCTCAGCAGCTCGAGTTCAAACGCCAAGCCGCCGACCTCGTCGGTCAGTCGTGCGCCGAGAAAGGCGCGGTCAAGGACCCGAACGCCAAGAAGCCGGAAGGTGCGACCCTTTCGAAGCCGTCGCGGCCGCAGGAGGAGGCGTCGCCCGAGTGCCTCGCCGCGAAGCTGGAAGCGAATCGGCTGGTGTCAGCGCAGTCAAATCCAACCGAGGCCGACCAGGTCGCGCTCAAGAAGAGGATCAGCGCGATGCTTGAGGCCGCCTGCACCCACTAGGTGGGCGGCCGCAGGGACGGGCGGCTCAGCCGCCGATGAAGCTCATCTCGATCTTGTGCAGACCGGCCGTCTCCTTCGAACGCAGGTCGGAGTAGCGATCCGTTCGGTCGGTCCACACGGCGGCGATCGCGCTGGTGATCTCCTCATCGGTCGCGCCGCTCCGCAGCAACGCGCGAAGATCATGGCCCTGCGTCGCGAAGAGGCAGGTGTAGAGAGAGCCATCGGCCGAGAGGCGCGCGCGCGTGCAGTCGGCGCAGAACGGCTGGGTAACCGATGAGATGACGCCGATCTCGCCAGACCCGTCCTTGTAGCGGTAGCGCGCGGCCACCTCACCGCGGTACCCCGCCTGAACCGGCTCGAGCGGCATCTCGCGATCGATCATCGCAACCACCTCGCGCGCCGGAACGACGTCGTCGAGGCGCCAACCGTTGGTGGACCCGACATCCATGAACTCGATGAACCGCAGGGTCATGCCCGTGCCTTTGAAGTAGCGGGCCATCGGAACGATGCTGGACTCGTTCACCCCGCGCTTCGTGACCATGTTGATCTTGATCGGCGCGAGACCGACCGCGCGGGCCGCCTCGATGCCGGCGAGGACTTTCGCCACCGGGAAGTCGACGTCGTTCATCGCCCGGAACGTCGCGTCGTCGAGCGAGTCCAGGCTGACGGTCACGCGTCGCAGGCCCGCATCCGCAAGCAGGCGCGCCTTCTGCGCGAGAAGCGAGCCGTTGGTCGTCAGCGTCAGATCCAGGTCGCCGATGCGAGCGAGCTTCTCGACGAGCCGCTCGAGGTCGCGGCGGACGAGCGGCTCACCACCGGTGAGCCGGATCTTCTGCACGCCCAGTGAGACGAAGATGCGCACCAGGCGCTCGATCTCCTCGAAAGTCAGGATCTCGCTGCGCGGCAGGAACTGGTAGTCCTTGCCGAAGATCTCCTTGGGCATGCAGTAGACACAGCGGAAGTTGCAGCGATCGGTCACGCTGATCCGCAGGTCGTGCAGCGGGCGCCCGAGCGTGTCGAGGGGGCTCACCTAAGAAAGTATGAGGGGCAAGCGTGCTACGACAGCAGTCGGGCGCGCACCGCCGCTTTGATGGCGGCCGAATCTCCGAAGCCGCCGTCGCGTTTCATCGAATGGACAAGCTGGCCGTCCACCGACACGTCGAAGGTCCCGCCCTCCCACGGGATGAGCTCGATACCCGTGAGCCGCGCGCCAAACTCGAGCATGAGCTCCTTTGCGAGTGACAGGGTCTGCGGCTCGTAGCCGCATTCGGCGCAGTACGTGATCTTGACTTTGTGCGCCGCGGTCATGCCGCGACGCGGGTCGCGATCTCCCGGAGCTCTCGGACGACCTCGGCGTTCGCGAATTTCGCGGTCTCTTCGCGCATCTTCGCGAGCTCCGCCTGCAGACGAACGCGGACGTCCTCGGGTAGCTGATCGACCGGCGCGTCGGGGGATCCGAACTCCGGATGCGCCGCGAAGATCTCACGGCGCCGCTTCGCGCGGATCTCCGTGACCGATGCTGGCCGTTCGATCCAGTGGCCGAGCTCGCGAAAGTCCTCGTCGAAGAACACGAACACCGGGATCGACTTGAACTGACCTTTGTTGAGGTAGCGCTCCATGATGTCGTCGTTCTGGTCGCGTAGGAAGACCCGCACGTCGAGCTTGCCGCTGTCCCGCGCGAGCCGACCGAGGACCGGCAGGTTCGCGACGACGTCTCCGCACCAATCCTCGGCCAGGACGAGGACCTTGACCGGCCGCGGGAGGTCGCGGAACGCTGTGAGGTCGTCGGTCCCGAAGACGACACGACGCTCGTTCTCTTCGAGGCGATCGAGGTTTCGCGTCATCTGCCCCTTGAATCCCTCGTACGTCAGTCCTTGATCGAAGCGCGCGCGATCGATCTTCATTAGGACGGCCTCCATCTCCGGCGCGATGATGGCATCACCCAGGACAACACGTTGGTGGCGCCCGAGATTCCCTAGCGGCTTGACCGCCGCTTTCGCACCGTCGCGCCCTTCCGCCCGGCGGCGGACATGTCGCGGCTTGCTTGCGCGCGCTCGCTCGGGGCCTTCGGTTCCTTTGTCTCGCCCTTCGCGGTCCGCGTCTGGTTGACCGTCGCGGCGGCGATCCGCTCCGCGGTGTCTTCAGACCGTCCACGCTTCTCGAGATTGGATTTGATGTGGTCGTACTGACGCTCGCGCTTGTCGCTCCAGGCCTCCTGTGGCATTCGCGTCACCTCCCGCCCTCGCGCGTGCAAGCGGCGTGCTCGTTCACCGCCCAAATCGCGCCGGATCCAGCGTCAAGAGGTCCGCGATCCGGTCGACCGCGATGTCCGGATCTGGACCCGACGGAGGGTCGGCGGCGTAGTGGCCCTGGCGCACTTGGATTGTCGTCGCGCGAGACCCGAGACCAAGCTTGGTCCTCGCAAGGAGCGCGGCCTTGTCGTCGACGTGGACGTAGTGCCGCGCAGGGAAACGGCGCTCGACTTCGGCGAGGTGATCCTCCTTGTGCTCGTAGACGAGGACGTTCCCGCGCGCGGCGACGAGCAGGCCGGCACCCGCGATCTTCGCGGGCTGAAAGACACGGTCGCCGTCCGACAGGATGGCAACCTCGCAGAGGGTCCAGAGCCTCGCGATGACATCGAGCGCTCGCGGATAGAGGTAGCGCGCGAACGGCACCTCCAGTACGGCGCCATCGACGTCGGCGGTTCGAGGCTCATCGGGAAAAGCCCGGCGAAACCGGCGGAGTGTCTCGGGGAAATCGACGACTCCCTCCTCGGTTCTGACCTCCTCATAGAGGGACCAGAACCGCGCGGCGCGATCCCCAGCGACAAGACCAGCGATCGTTCGTGCGATGTCCTTCTTGATCCGGTCGTTATCGACGAGCGTGTTGTCCACGTCGAGAAGCGCGACGAGCCCGTCTCGCTGCGTGCCTGCCTCCGTCACGCCATGTCGTGTCAACCTACTCGGCGCTCGAGGTCAGCCGGCTGCGCGGGCTGACGACGTCGCGGTAGACCTGCTCGGTCTCCGGAGAGGGCGACGCCATAGCGGCACCGAGCGTCGCACGGCACTCATCCATCACACGAGCGGCCTGCGCAGGATTTCCCTCCGCCGCGAGCGCCCGCATGAGCAGGCGGTAGCCGGATTCGCGGAGCGGGTCGGCGGCGATGAGCCTGCGGCCGACACGCTCCGCCTCGTCTCCTCGGTGGCGATCGATCTCCGCCTCGCCGATCGCCTCGAGCGCCTGCAGTTCGATGTCGCGAAGGATCCGGCGCTCGGCGGTGATCCAGGGTCCATCCTCGCCGGCGAGCAGTCCTCGCGCGGCGATCTCGTTGGCGATGACCGCCTCAGCCCAGGCTTCCGCTATATCGCCCCGTCGCCGGAGGCTCTCGACATGGTGGATCGCAGTCCACGCGCGTTCGCGGTCGACGAATACGTCGAGCGGAAGGACAAGCGCGTAGCTACCTGCGGACGACCTGATCTCAACGCGAGATGCGACCGACGCCATCGCCGATCGGACCCGACTCGCAAGCGCATTCAGGCTCGCGTCGGCGGCCTCGGGCGACTCGTCTCCCCAGAGCGCGGCCGTGAGCTCCCCTCGGCCCACGGGCCGCCGGCGGTTGAGAACGAGATAGACCCAGAGCCGCCGTCCGAGCCGACCGGGGAGAGACGCTTCGTCGACGACACCCGCGTCGGTCTCGACGCGAAGACGCCCGCACAGGCTGATCCGCACCCCACAAGGAAATCACAAGGACGGCGAGCGACGATCCGGCTCAACAAGGGGAGGCTGCGATGAAGTACACGGTGACGGTCCGCGCACGGCTCCGCGAGGCGCCTGCCGCGGCCAAGAAGTACCACGACGACGTCACGCGCGCCACGAAGGAGGCGGCCAAGAAGGCCGGCGATCTGACACACGCCGTCTATCTCGACCCGCAGGATCCGAAAGCGTTCTTTGGCGTCGACACATGGTCGAGCCTCGAGGGCATCCAGTCATTCGCTGGTTCACCGCAGATCCGCGAGTTCTTCGGGAAGCTGTTCGACGGCGAGCCGGAGGTTCGCGTCTGGGTCGATTCGGACTGGAATCAATGGTGAGGCTCTGCTAGGACGTACCCCATGGCCGAGGTCAAGAGTCTGCGCTGCCCATGTGGCTTCGAGGTTCGGAGCCGCGACGAGGATGAGATCGTGCGGATGGCCCAGCTACACGCGAAGACCATCCACGGCCAGGAGATCAGCGTCGAGCAGGCGAAGGCCCTGATCCAGCTCGTGGCGTGAGCCGCCGCTCAAAAAGATAGGCCCTTCCGCTCCACGGAGGCCGGTAACCGGCGGACCGGGCGGCGCGACCCTGCGCGGCGTTCGCGACGTACATCGACGCGTCGTCGAGGTCGCGTCTTCCGGCCTCGGCGCGGAGACCTGAGAGAAGCTCCCGCATCGCGCGGCCGCGTCCCCCGAGGGCGATGACCATCAAGGAGCCGTTGTACGGGTGACCGAGGATCGCCGCGGCCTGTACGCCGCGGCCAGCGACGAAGACCCGTCCGCGTCTTTCCGCCGCCAGGACATCGTCGGCTGTGAGCGTGCGCCACTCCCAGCCGTGACCCTGCTGGATGAACGGGCCGACCAGCCGCGCGACCCGGTCCGCGTCCGCCGGTCGCGCGCGCGCCGGGGGGTCGCCGGCGGTCGCCGGCGCTTCGTGCCGCCACATGACCGCCACGCGACGGAAACCGAAGCGGCGCGCGGCGCGATGGATCGGCGTGTTGTCGGACCCCGTCGAGAAACGGAGGACGCGCAGGCGACGCTCGCGCGCGACCGCGATGCGATGCGCGATGAGCGCCGTCGCGATCCCTCGGCGCCGCCAGTGCGGTGCGACGCGTCCGCCCTCGAGCCAGCCCTCGTCCTCGTTCACGACCGTGAGCTTTCCCATGCCGACGATGCGTCCGGCCGACTCGGCGATGAAGAACGGACCGGTGCGATGCGTCACCCAGCGGTCGAACTCGCCGGGGACGCGATCATTTCCGCCCCAGATCGTGCGCACGGCTGCGTTGACGCCACGCTTGTCCGAAGGTCGCGCACGACGGATCACCA
>Ga0066698_10001429_pt1 | contig 10405 bp, 8 predicted proteins | sample GraSoiAngelo_147_FD_66457 | JGI IMG/M metagenome (GOLD analysis project Ga0066698, IMG submission 66457) | Grasslands soil microbial communities from the Angelo Coastal Reserve, California, USA - 14_1009_05_40cm | ecosystem: Environmental > Terrestrial > Soil > Grasslands | place: USA... | reverse complement strand
CCGAGCCAGATCGCGGCGATCGTGGGGGATGCCCGAAAGGAACTCTACAATGGTCTCGTTCCCTCGATCGGTGCCGCGCTCTCGTTGGTCGCGACCCCGATCGCGGGCGCCTTTTCCGACCGGTCGCTCAGCCGAGTCGGGCGGCGACGTCCCTTCATGGCCGTCGGAACAGGGATCAACGTCCTCTTCCTGCTCCTGCTTGCCCGGTTCGGTGCCGGCGGGGACGTCTGGCTCTTCGTCTTGTGTTACCTCGGAGTCCAGCTCGGCAGCAATTGGGCCGGCGGGCCCTACGCGGGGCTTATTCCCGACGTGGTGCCTCAGGCGGAGCGCGGGGCCGCGAGCGGATGGCTCGCCCTCATGACGGCGGGAGGGACGTTGCTCGGCGTGATCGCGGCTGGACGTCTTATCCGGGGTGAGAGCTACCTGCCGATGTACGGGACCGTGGCGGCCGTGCTCGTCCTCTTTCTCGCGGTCACGCTGGTGGGGGTGAGGGAACGCCCCCTTGGCATGCGCCCAGAGCCGTTTCGCGTCGGCGCCTTCGCCGCCTCCTTCCTGCTGCGCGGCCCCCGGTACCGGAACTTCTTTTTCGTCCTCCTCACCCGTGCGCTCGTCATGATGGGGATCTATTCCGTGTTCACGTTCTTTCAGTTCTTCCTGAAAGACGTCGTGCGTGCCGTGAATCCGGCGCTCGGGACTTCCTACCTGATCGCGACGATCATCGCGACCGGGATACCCACGAGCCTCGCCGCGGGCGCGCTGTCGGATCGTCACGGCCGAAAGCCTATGATCTACGCGAGCGGGGGCCTCATGGCGCTCGCCTCGCTCCTATTCATCGGGGTCGGCCTTCACCCGTCGCTCGCCGCCATGTTCTGGATCGGCGCCATCTTCGGCATCGGCTACGGCGCTTACCAGGCGGTGGATTGGGCTCTCGCGATCGACGTGCTCCCCAAGGGAGAAGCCGCGGCCAAGGACATGGGAATCTGGCACGTATCTCTGGTGCTGCCTCAGATGATCGCGCCCGCGCTCACGGGGATCATCCTCTCGGCCTTCAAGCAACACTCACTCCTTCTCGGGTATACGGTCGTCTTCTCGCTTACGGCTGTTTGGTTCGTGCTGGGAACTGTATTCGTGCGGCAGGTCCGCGGCGTGCGATGAGCTTCCGGAGCGATCCACGGGGCTTGGGTAGCCGGGAATCGACGTGGCCCTCTACGATGTAAAGCCGCGCTTTCGCGCATTCCTTCAGGGAATCGTCCCCGCCCTCGAGCCGATTCATCCGGACTGGATCACGCTCGCGGCGCTCGCCTGCTCCTTCCTGGCGGCGATCCTGTTTCAAACGGCGGAGGGATCGCGCTGGCCCTTTCTGGTAATCCCGGCGCTTCTCCTCCTGCGCATCACGCTGAACGCCCTCGACGGGCTGGTGGCCCAGGCAACGGGAAAGGCGCGCGCGTTCGGCGAGGTCTTGAACGAGGGGACGGATCGCTTGAGCGACGTGGCGATCCTCTTCGGAATCGCGCTCTCTCCGCTCTCCTCTCTCGCCTGGGGAGCGCCGGCCACGGTGGCCGTGCTCCTGTCGAGCTATGTGGGTATCCTGGGCAAGGCGGTAGGAGCGGGACGTCACTACGGAGGGATCCTGGGAAAGGCGGACCGGATGCTCTATCTCGGCCTGGCATGCGTCGCGGCCTTTTTCGTCGGGAATCCCGTCGTCGCTCGTGTGGGCGGCGGTCCGGTGCGTCTCTTCGACGCGCTCCTCGGCGCCTTCACCGCGCTCGCGCTGCTCACCTCGATCCAGCGCGTGCGGGCGATCCATCAAATCCTGGGAGATAGACGCGCGTGACGAACGGGTTCGCGTTTCAGGATCCGACCTATCTGGTCTATGTGCGTATCTGGCTCGGCATCCTCCTGACGAGTGGCGCGATCCTAGGCGTGCTGGTGCTCGCCCGGCGAGGGCATCCCACGGTGCGCTCGGCGCTGGTTACCTACCGGAGCTGGTGGGTGATCCTGCCCCTCATGGCGCTCCCCCTGGGGCTCGGTCGTCCCGCGACCATCGGAGCGGTGACGCTCTTGTCCCTGGCCTGCTTCCACGAGTTCGCTCGGGCCACCGGTCTCTACCGCGACTGGTATTTCACCGGCGCCGTATTCTTCGCGATCCTCTGCCTGAGTTACGTGGCCTGGATCCGCTGGTACGGCATGTTCCTCGTTTTGCCGATGTACGCGGTCGCGCTCCTCTTGATCATTCCTGTCCTGCGCAACCGCACCGAGGGAATGATCCAGCACGCCGGGCTCAGCATCATGGGCTTCCTCTATTTCGGGTGGTTTCTCGGACACCTGAGCTACCTCGCGAATTTGAAATACGGCCTCTCGTACCTGCTCTTTCTGACGCTTGCGGTCGCCTTGAACGACGTCGCCGCGTTCGCTACGGGAAAGCTCTTCGGGCGGCGCGCCCTCGCGAGCAACGTCAGCCCGCGAAAGACCTGGGGGGGCGCGGTCGGATGCGTCCTTGTCACCGCGGTCATGGTCTGGGCGCTTCGCTCGATGCTGCCCCGATTCGGCCCCATGCAGCTCATGCTCTCCGCGCTCATCGTGGGTATTGGCGGCCAGCTTGGAGATTTGGTCATCAGCGTCGTGAAGCGCGACTTGGGAGTGAAGGATCTGGGGGCGGTCTTCCCGGGCCACGGCGGATGGCTCGACCGTTACGACAGCCTGATCTTCGTATCACCGCTCTTCTTCCACATGATCGCGTTCTATTACGAGCGCGGGATCAGCCTGAGCCCGGGTGGATGAAGCGCTGGATCTACACGCCCTCCCCGCTCCTCGACAAGACCCTCGCGGAGAGCCTCACCACCTTTCCGCGCGACCCGACGCTCACGGTCTATGGTCTCCGCCTCTTCGGGATGATCTTTCTCCGTGCCTTTTTCGCGACCTATTTTCGGCTGCGGGTCCCAGGGCGGGAGCGGATCCCGAAAGCGGGCCCCTTTCTCCTCGTCGCGAACCATACGAGCCATCTGGACGCGGTGGCCCTCGCGTGCGCCCTCCCGGTGAAGCAGTGGCACCACGCCTACGCCGCCGCGGCCCAGGATTACTTCTTCCACGGTGTGTTTCGCGCGCTGGTCGCCGTGGTCTTTACGAACGCGTTGCCGTTCGACCGGCGCGATGACCCGAAGCACAGTCTGGAGCTCTGCGCGGATCTGCTCCACGTCTCGCGCGAGGCGCTGATCATGTTTCCGGAGGGCACCCGCTCCTCGGACGGCTCTTTACAAAACTTCCGCAATGGCATCGGACGGCTCGTGGCGGGGACCTCGACGCCGGTGGTTCCCGCCTACATCGACGGAGCCTTCCGAGCATGGCCCCGGGGAAGCGTCGTCCCGATGCCGCGTCGCGTCACGGTCCGGATCGGTGAATCGCGGCGTTATGACGACACGCCCCCCACCCGCGAGGGAGCCATCGCGGTCGCCGCGGATCTGCACCAGGCGGTGCTGGAGCTTCGAGAATGCGGCCCAAGCTCCTGACCTTCGACATCTTCGGAACGGTGATCGATTGGCGGCGCGGGCTCCGGGAATCGCTGCGCCGGCAAGGGGCCGCGCTCGACGATTCCGAGTTCGACCGCGTGATCGACTACCAGGCGGAGATCGAAACCGGCCGCTACCGCTCCTACACATCGATCGTCGCGTCGAGCCTCGTCCACGTCCTCGGGATTCCACCGGCGGCGGCGCGCTTGATCGGCGCCGAGGTCGGAAACTGGCCGCTCTACCCGGACGCCAGGACCGCGCTCGCTCGCCTCATGAGGATCGCTCCCTGTGTCGCGAGCACGAACAGCGACCAGGCGCACGGGAGGCAGACGCAGCAGCAGCTTGGGTTCGATCTGACCGACTGGATCTGCGCCGAGGAGACACGAAGCTACAAACCCGACCCGGCGGTCTGGGCGCACGTGGCCTCTCGGCGCGGCGCGAGATTCGGCCGGCATTGGTATCACGTCTCGGCGTATGCGGACTACGACTTGGAAACCGCCCGCAGGCTCGGGCTCACCAGCGTCTTCGTCTCCCGCCCGCACGCGCGCGTCGGCCCGGCCGATCTCTACGTCCGCGACCTCCAGGAGCTGGCCCGCCGCCTCACGCCCGAGGCGAGAGGCTAGGGCCCGGGATCGAGCGGTGGGCCCCCGCGGCGGAAGGGCCGATCCAGGAGCCAGAAGAGTCCCAGCGCCAGCGCCTCCGCGGCAACCAGGTACGCTGGCCACGGACCGAACCAGTCGAGGATCGTCGGCGCCGTGGGCTTGGCGCGGAGATAGAGGTAGTTCGTACGAAAGGCCAAGTCGACCGCCGCCGCGACCGTCGCGTATGCGTTGGTAAGCAAGAATACCCGCCAGGGCGCTCCCCGCCGCGGCTTGAACCCGAACCCGAGCGTCAGGACGAGCGCGCCCAGCACGACACCTCCGTGCAGGCCGAAGAACGCGATGCAGTGGCTGTCCGGAAAGCCGAGATCCAAATCGGGCGTGAGCATCGCGAGGGCGGTCCCCGCGCAGGCCCAAAAGTAGATCACCTCGTACGCCGTTTGGTGCAAGGTGATGAGGGTGAAGGCGGCAAGCAGGACCGCGAAGTCACAAAGGTGAAGCGGGATGAAATCCCAGATGGAGAACCCGAAGCGGACCGCGGTCACGAGGGAGGCGATCGCGATTCCGGCGATGAGATAGAAGGCGAGCCCATAACGGAACGCTCGCTTGAAACGCCCCCGGCGATCGCGGCGAGCCATCCATGACAGCGCCGCTGAGGAAACCGCGATCACGGCGAGCGCGAGCAGATGATCGGGGCCAAATGGCTGGAATCTCGAAGGGGGCACGGGGTCTTGGGCTCCCACCAGGCTCGGGGAGACCGCGCGGGATGATACACTAGAACGCTCATGTCCCAGACCGGTCACTCCGATTTCAAGCTCCCCGATCTGCGGATCGTCCCGGTGTCTTCCCTCGTGCCGCACGAGCAGGAGGATGAGAGCCGCACCGAGCGACTGGGCGAGCGGCTTCGCCGGTCCGGCTGCCTCAAGAATCCACCCATCGCGACCCCGATCGTTACGACCGATCGGCAGGAACGCTTTGTGGTTCTGGACGGAGCCAATCGTGTGGCCGCCGCTGCCGCCGTGGGCCTGCCGCACATGCTCATTCAGGCGGTGCCCTATGACGACCCCGGGATTCAGCTGTCCACATGGCACCACGCGCTCTCTGGGTTCTCGTTCGAGACCCTGGAGCGCGAGCTTGGGGCGCTCCCCGGCCTGGAGCGGCGTCCCGAGAGCCTGAGCCACGCGCGCGCGCTGCTCGCCCGGCGTGAGGCGATTGCGTACGTCGTGCCCGACGAGAATCGCGCCCTCACCCTGCATGGGGATCGCGGACTCTACGAGCGAAACGCTCTTCTCAACGGGGTCGTCGACATCTACCGGGATCGGGCGCCGTTCCATCGGGTCATGCGCGATTCGCTGGCGGAGGCGCGCGCGCGGTTCCCGGACGTCACCGCGCTCATCGTGTTCCCACGATTCCATCCCGACGAGATTCTCGAGATCGCCGCGAGCGGGGCCCGGCTCCCCGCCGGCATCACCCGCCACCTGATCCCCTGGAGGGCGCTCCGCGTGAACATCCCGCTCGAGATTCTGGCCGACCCCGTTCGTCCGCTCGCGGAGAAGAGCCGTTGGCTCGAAGCTTGGATCGCGGAGCGGATCGCGCAAAAGCAGGTGCGCTTTTACGAAGAGAGCACCGTGCTGTTCGACGAATGACCTGCGCGATTCCCGTACTTGCGCCCTGACCGGGCGCGGGTAATATGGGGCCCTTGAGCTACAAGCGCTATCACATCGAGACGAAGCCGGCACCCGACATCTACTCGCACCCGTCGCGCTTTCGGGTGCGTGTCCAGAAGCACCGCCTGATCGGTCTTCTGCTCAAGGAGCTGGTCCAGTACCGCGGAAACATGCCGGTCGTTCTGAGTCGCCCGTGCGTGTACGGCGTCTTTTCGGGGCCGCTCGGCGGCCTCGCCCCACGCGAGGATCTGTGCGTGGGATGCCTGCGCTGCACCACCCAGTATCCGGATATCGTGCAGATCCATCCGAACCCCGACCGCGCCGGGGTGCCGGGGCTCTCCTTGAGCGCCGACCAGGTGGACACGATCCTCTACGAGGCCCGGACCGGGCGCGTGCCCGTGCGAGGTGCGGGGTACCGCGGCACGTTCGGCGGCCAGGGCTGGGACGGAATGTGGACGGACATGTCGGAGATCGTGCGGCCGACCCGGGACGGGATCCACGGTCGCGAATTCATCTCGACCGTGACCGAGATCGGCGAGAAGCCGCAGTACCTCGTGCTCGACGAGAGGGGCCGGGTCACCGGTCCGGGGCCTCGAGTCTTCGAGATGCAGGTGCCCTTCCTGTTCGACGTGCCGTCGCGCGTCGGAGGATCGAATGCGTTGTACCCTGTGATGGCGGAGGTGGCGCAAAGGATCGACTCCCTCGCCGTGATCCCGTTTCCCCAAGCGGCCGCCCTTCCTGACAGCCCGCACGTCGTTCCCCTCGTCCGTCCGGCGGAGGATTCCGATCTGGATCGGATGCGCTGGATCCCGCGGATGCTTCTCCTCGAGGGGTGGGACCGGGAGCGTTACGAGCGATTCCGAGGCCGTTTTCCCGAAAGCGTCATCGCGGTCCGCGTCCCGGCGGAGACCGACGTGCCGGAGCTCGTCCGAGCGGGCGCCCGGGTGCTTCACCTCACGGCGGATGAGGCCGGGCGCGCCGGCGGCCGCTTTATCGGGGACGTGATCCTCGAGATCCAGAAAAGGCTCGTCGAGGACGGTGTCCGCGAAGAGGTGACGCTGATCGGAAGCGGCGGGATTGTGCTCGCCGAACACGTGCCCAAAGCGATCATATGCGGGCTGGACGCGGTGGCGCTCGACTCCGCGACCGTGATCGCCCTCCAGGGGCGCGCCGAGGTGGATCATGACTGGGCGGTTCAGCGGCTCGTGAACCTCTCCGCCTCATGGCGGGATCAGCTCCTTGAGATCTTGGGCGCCATGGGCCTGCGGGAGGTCCGGAGGCTCCGCGGCGAGGTGGGCCGCTGCATGTTTCAAACAGATCTGGAGCGCGAGGCGTTTGCCGGAATCGAGGGATACGAGGGGTGATCGTGTGAGCGCGATCGAGCTCATCGCGGCCAAGCACCGGCACGCGCTGCACCACGGGTTTCACGCGTGGCCCGGGTTGGGCTTCATGCCCCCGGCGCTCGGTGATGCGCGATGGACCGCGGATCTCATCCTCGCCACCTGGATCCAGGCGGAGACGGGCCGCCCGCCGGTGAACGGCACCGAGTACCGGGTCGGGAAGTCCGGCGGCGGTTTCGATCTCCTCGGCTTCCGTTTCGCGGATCCCGCGCGCCGGCTTCCCGAGACCGAATCGATCGACACGTCGATCGCGTTGAACCGGCGACCGTACGACCGCAAGATCGAGATCCCGGTCCCCTGGTACGGCGCGGGCATGTCCTACGGCTCGATCAGCGAGCAGATCATGCTCTCGCGCGCCATGGCCGCGAAGGAGTGGCGTACCTTCACGTGCACCGGCGAAGGCGGCTATCCCGACTCGGTGGCGAAATACAAAGACCACGTCATCACCCAGATCGCGACGGGGATGTTCGGCGTGCGCGAGGAGACGATCCTTCGCGCGCCGATCGTCGAGTTCAAGTACGCCCAGGGCGCCAAGCCGGGCCTCGGCGGGCACCTCCTGGGAGACAAGGCCACGATGGCGGTGGCGAAGATGCGGGAGAGCGTCCCCTGGGTGAGCCTCTTCTCGCCCTTCCCGTTTCACAGCGTCTATTCGGTCGAAGACCACAAGAAACACGTCGATTGGATCAAGGCGATGCACCCGGAGGCGCTGGTTTCGGTAAAGGTGTCGACCCCCACCGATGTCGACATGGTGGCCGTGGGCAGCTACTACACCGGCGCCCATATCCTGCACGTCGACGGGAGCTACGGTGGAACGGGCGCGGCGCCCGAGATCGCGAAGAAGAACATTGCGATGCCGATCGAGCTCGCCATCCCGCGTGTCCACCGCTTCCTTTCGAGCGAGGGGATCCGTGACGAGATCGTGCTCATGGCGAGCGGAGGAATCCGGACCGCGGACGACATCGCGAAAGCGATTGCCTTGGGCGCGGACGGCTGCGTCCTGGGGACCACCGAGCTGGTCGCGCTCGGGTGCACGCGCTGCAGCAATTGCGAGCGGGGACGCGGATGCCCCTTCGGGCTGACCACCACCGACCCGGAGCTCTCCAGGCTCGTCGAGCCCGAGTGGGGCCGCGAGCGCATCAGCCGTGTTTACGAATCCTTCCAGTGGCAGATTACCGAGCTCCTTCGCCGTCTCGGCATGCGGAGCATCCGCGAGCTCCGGGGTCGCACCGACGTCCTGACCTACGCCGCACCACGGAGCGCACATGGCGCTCGGGAGCCGGAACGTGCCCCGCATCACTGAAGCGATCCTCTCCTCCCGCGGCTCCCTCGAGCGGCCGCCCGCCCCCGCGATCCGCGCCGTCGAAGCCGAAGGAGGCTGCGGCGTCATCGGGATCGCCTCGAGCGAGGCCGTTGCCGGGCGCCATCTCCTACAGTCTCTCCTGCAAATGCGGAATCGCGGGAACGGCAAGGGAGGCGGCATCGCCGCCGTCGGCTTGGACCCCGAGTTCTTCGGCGTGCTCCCCCGGGTCCTTGCCGAGGACTACCTGCTCGCCGTGGCGTTCCTCGACGGCTCCGTGCGCGCCCACGTGGAGCGCACCTACGTCGAGCCGACCTTCGTGGTGGATCACGTCGTTGAAATCCCTCTTCTCGCCGACGCGCAACGGGCGCTTCGGCTGGATGTGCCGCCGCCGCAGGTAGCGTGCTACTTCGTTCGGGTGCGCGATGAGGTGCGCGCCGAATTCATGCGCTCCCACGGCGCCTCCGATCCGAGGGCCGCGGAAGACGAGATCGTCTACCAGAATACCTACCGTCTGAACCGGGAGCTCTACGCGTCGACTGGGGAGAAGCGCGCGTTCGTCCTCTCCCACGGAAAGGACATGCTCGTCTTGAAGATGGTCGGCTACGGAGAGGACGTCATCCGAGCCTACGGCCTCGAGGACTTTCGCTCGAACATTTGGATCGGCCACCACCGCTATCCGACGAAGGGACGGGTGTGGCACCCCGGGGGCGCCCATCCCTTCATCGGCATGCACGAAGCTCTCGTCCATAACGGCGATTTTGCGAACTACGCCTCGATCTCGAGCTATCTCGCACAGAGGAAGATCTACCCGCTTTACCTCACCGATACCGAGGTCGCGGTCCTGGCCTTCGATCTCCTGAGCCGCGTGTACGGTTATCCTCTCGAGTACGTGATCGAAGCGATGGCGCCCACGACGGAGCGCGATTTCGCGCTCCTGCCTGAGGACCGCCGGAGTCTCTATCGCCAGCTGCAGTCGGTGCACATCCACGGCTCACCCGACGGTCCCTGGTTCTTCCTGATCGCGCAGTCCGACCCCCAAAGCGGCGCGAAGCGCCTCATCGGGATCACGGACACCTCCATGCTGCGACCGCAAGTGTTCGCGATTCAATGCGGCTCCACATCCATCGGGTTCGCCGCTTCCGAGAAGCAGGCGATCGACGCGGCGCTCGAGAGCCTCGCGAGCGACGATGCCCGCTACTGGTCGCGGGCCGACCTCTTCTGGAACGCGCGAGGCGGGAGCCACACCGACGGGGGCGCATTCACGTTCACGGTCGGCCCGAACGGCGGGGGCAGCACCTTCCGCTGCGAAGACAAGTTCGGAAACAGGATCGGACCCGACGCGTCCAAGCGCCCGTTCACGGGCCCGGTTCCATCGGGCGGCGCGCGCACGCCGAATCCCGCCGACGTCGTCGAGCAGATTCAGGATCCGGTCCGCCAGTTCGAGATGGTCCGCGCGCGGATTCCCGAGTGGGATTACTCCGAAGTCGCGAGCTTGCTCGAGGAGTTGGAGGAGGCTGCTCAGGAGGGGGCCGACCGGCTCAAGATCGTCTCCCTGCTCACGCTCCTGGTCGACCGCCGCTATCCCACCGGCGCCATGAAGCGAAGCTGCGTTCTCTCGATGGTGGACCGCTCGCTGGTTCACGTCCTGGAAGGAGCCCGAGGAGCGCGGGACGGCCCGAGCGCGTGGCATGAGCTGGGCTCCGCGATGCCGTCCCCCGATCGGGAACGAACGGTCGTGATCGTCGACGCTCGACGGTTTCCGCCTGAGGGCCCGGATTCTCTCGCCCGGGCCATCGTGGGCCTCCGCGGGCGTGGTTTCCGGCAAATCTTACTCTTCGGCGTCCGCGGGCAGCGTTTCATCGGCTGCGGCCTTGGCCCGGAGGGACGCGGGCTTCACATCGACGTGTATGGATCCTCCGGGGACTACCTCGCT
>Ga0066698_10001427_pt1 | contig 10408 bp, 11 predicted proteins | sample GraSoiAngelo_147_FD_66457 | JGI IMG/M metagenome (GOLD analysis project Ga0066698, IMG submission 66457) | Grasslands soil microbial communities from the Angelo Coastal Reserve, California, USA - 14_1009_05_40cm | ecosystem: Environmental > Terrestrial > Soil > Grasslands | place: USA... | reverse complement strand
TGTAGATGCCCCCGAGCGCTCCTCCCCCCTGTCCCGCTCCGGTCACGAGCCGCGTTCCCACGCCGTAGAGGTCCACGAGCCCGCCTTCCGAGCGGATGGATTGGATCACGTGCTCGTCCAGCTCGTTGGAGGCTAGGATCTTCACGTGGGTCAATCCCGCTTCGTCGAGGAGTCGCCGCGATTCCCGGCTCAGGTAGGCAAGATCCCCGGAATCCAGGCGCACTCCCGACAGCTTGTGCCCGCCGGCCTCCAGCTCCTTCGCGACCGTGATCGCGTTCGGGATTCCACTCCGCAGCGTGTCGTAGGTGTCGACGAGCAACACGCAGTCGTCCGGAAACGAGGTGGCGTACGCGCGAAACGCCTCGAGCTCGGTGCGGAAGGACATCACCCAGCTGTGCGCCTGGGTCCCCGCGACGGGAAGACCGAACGCCTTCCCCGCGGCGAGATTGCTCGTCGTGAGCACCCCCCCGACGGCCGCGGCGCGCGTGGCCGAGATCGCGCCGTCCGGTCCCTGGGCGCGCCTTGTTCCGAACTCCACCACCTTGGCGGGCGCGGCGGCCCGCACCACACGTGAAGCCTTCGTCGCGATCAAGGTTTGGAAATTGACGATATTCAGGAGCGCAGTTTCGACGAGCTGCGTTTCCGCCAGGGCTCCTTGCACGGTGAGGATCGGTTCGTACGGAAAGACCGCCGTGCCCTCCGGCACGGCGGTGACGGTTCCCTTGAAGCGAATGGACGAGAGGTAAGCGATGAATGGGCCGCGGAACAGACCGATCGACTCGATGTAGTCCAGATCGTCTTCCCGGAATCTCAAGGACTCCAGGAACTCGAGCGCCGGGTCCAGGCCGGCCATCACCGCGTATCCACCGTCAAACGGGAGCTCGCGGAAGAAAAGATCGAACGTCGCGGGAAGCTGATGCATGCCTTGCTCGAAGTAACCCGCGAGCATCGTCAGCTCGTAGAGATCCGTCAGCAGGGCGGACGGCGCCACGGCTTCTCCCCCTCGGGGGTCAGAAACGGAATAGCGCGGCGATCGGTCCCGGACCGGGCATCCATGCGCGCGGAACCACGTACACCTCGCCGCCACGTTTCAGCGATTCTTCGGCGATGTCGTCAAGCACGTCGGCGTCTTCCGCGTTCATCCGCCGCGCGTGGACCTGAACCGACCCCGTCTTGCGGTCCAGGATCCCCCAGACCGATTCCTCTTCCGCGACCAGGAGCAGCTGCACGCGGCCGGTCACCGCGGCCACGGCGATCTCCTCGAGCTGCTCCGATGCGCGGCCGGTCCCGGCTCGCTCGCGATAACGCGCCACCCAGGTCTCGACTCGCTCCTGGAGCACCCGGCTCACGATCGGCCACGCCTCGGCGTGGATCTGGTCCGAAGGAGCGCGCTCGTAGTTTCCCTCGAGACCGGCCTCGAGAAGGTCGGGGTAACGGTTCACCTGCCTGTAGATCGGGTGGTAGTACTTGACGGCTGCGAGCACAAGCGGCATCCGCTCGTCGCGGAGATACTCGTGCAGGCCCCGGTCGATGGCATTGAAGAACCGGAGCAGCTCCTCTTTCTTCCGCTCCTTCCCCGGGCCTCTCCCGTGAAAGACGCCGCCCTGGACCCACCCACCCGCTGCCGAAAAGGACCGGTCGTGGTGGGGAACCCCGAGCGCTTCCCGGAGGCTTGACGGCACGCCTTGCAGGTTGACCGCGCCCGCGCCGAACGGGCTCCCCTCGTAGAGGGTCACCGCGTTCTGGCTCACCGCGAGGACGAGGTACCGGCTGTTCGAGTGGAGGAATTTAAGCAGAGGTTTTGTGTGATACGTGTCCGCGACGACGACGAGCTCCGGAACGGGGATGGGGAGACGGTACACGGCCGTCGTGCTCTCGGACCGAAATAGCGCGAGCCCGTCGAGTGAAGACTCCCAGTGGCGATCTGTTTCGAGCTGGCGCAGGGGTCCGAGGAATGCCTCCGCGTCACGGCTCTTGTACCTCGTCCCGAGAAGCTCCCCCGCCTGATGCAGCAGGGCCCGGAAGCGCACCGGGTCCTGTTTCCATTCCGGGTGACGACGATGGGTCGGCAAGTAGAGCGATAGAAGGGGCCCCGGCCCGTTGGTCAACAAGAGGCGCTGCAACTCTTCAGCGCGGAAGGACTGAATCATGGAACGGGGGACCTCCGGGGTTAAGCGGGTTTCGGAGCGGGCGGCGGGAGCACGCGCGCCTCGACGATGGACGCGAAGCCGCATGTGCCGTGGGTGCCGTCACAGAATGGTTTGTTCGAGGACTGACCGCAGCGGCAGAGAGAGATCATCGTGCGGCCGGCCAGATCGAACGGCCTCCCCTCCTGGTCGAGGATCGTGAAATCCCCCTCGATCCGGATCGACCCATTGTTGCGAATCGTGACCGTGGCTCCCGGCATGAATCCTCCTGGTCGTGTGCGCGATTCCGGGCGGCGGGCGATCGCCTCCACGGGAAATCGAGTTGAGTATATACTCCCCGGAACGCATGGCTCATCAATACATCTTCACGATGAAGGACCTCCGCAAGGTCTATCCCCCGAACCGCGAGGTTTTGAAGGGGATCTGGCTCTCGTTTCTCCCGGGCGCCAAAATCGGTGTGCTCGGGCTGAACGGCGCCGGAAAGAGCACCCTGCTCCGCATCATGGCGGGCGTCGAGGAACCCTCGGGAGGCGAGGCGCGACCCGCCAAGGGAATCCGCGTCGGGTACCTCCCGCAAGAGCCCGTGCTCGATCCGTCGAAGGACGTGCTCGGAAATATCGAGGAGGGCGTGGCCGATACGCGCGCCCTGCTCCAGCGGTTCAACGAGCTGAATCTCAAGCTTGGCGAAAGCCTCTCCGAGAGCGAGATGGAGCGCGTGCTCGACGAGCACGGCCGCGTGATGGCGGAGATCGAGACCAAGAACGCCTGGGAGCTGGATCGCACGGTCGAGATCGCGATGGACGCGCTGCGCGTGCCGCCCGGCGACACGAAGGTGGAGACGCTCTCGGGCGGAGAGCGCAGGCGCGTGGCGCTCTGCCGACTGCTCCTTAAGCACCCCGATCTTCTCCTCCTCGACGAGCCGACCAACCACCTCGACGCGGAGTCGGTAGCCTGGCTGGAGCGTTTCCTCAAGGAGTATCCCGGCACGGTTGTCGCCGTGACCCACGACCGTTACTTCCTGGACAACGTGGCGGGATGGATTCTCGAGCTGGACCGGGGCGCGGGCATCCCCTGGGAGGGCAATTACTCCTCGTGGCTCGAACAGAAACAGGAGCGTCTCTCGCTCGAGGAGAAGGCGGAATCGGCGCGGCAGCGCACCCTGAAGCGCGAGCTCGAGTGGATCCGCATGTCGCCGCGCGCGCGGCAGGCGAAGAGCAAGGCGCGCGTCACCGCTTACGAGGATCTGCTGCGCCAGGAGACGGAGAAACGCCAGGACTCCGTGGAAATCTCCATCCCCGCCGGTCCGCGCCTCGGAAATCTCGTGGTCGAAGCGCGCGATCTCGTGAAGGGCTACGGAGACCGCGTGCTGATCGACGGGCTCAGCTTCATGCTGCCGCCCGGCGGCATCGTGGGGATCATCGGGCCGAACGGCGCGGGCAAGACGACCCTGTTCCGGCTCATGGCGGGGCTCGAGGCCCCCGATGCCGGCACGGTCCGGATCGGCGATACCGTGAAGCTGGCGGTCGTGGACCAGAGCCGTGACGCTCTGCGCGGCGAGAAGAACGTGTGGGAAGAGATCTCGAACGGCGAGGACGAGATCGAGCTGGGGAGCCGCACCCTGCCCTCGCGCTCCTACGTGGCCATGTTCAACTTCAAGGGGGCCGACCAGCAGAAGCTGGTGAAGAACCTGAGCGGAGGGGAGCGGAACCGGGTCCATCTGGCCAAACTCCTGCGCTCCGGCGGGAATCTCCTGCTGCTGGACGAGCCCACCAACGACCTCGACGTGGACACTCTTCGCGCCCTGGAGGAAGGGATCTTGAACTTCGCAGGCTCGATCTGCGTGATCAGCCACGACCGCTGGTTCCTGGACCGCATCGCCACGCACATGATCGCGTTCGAGGAGGACGGGAGCGTCGTCTGGTTCGAGGGGAACTACCAGGACTACGAGGCGAACCGGCACACGCGCCTGGGCGCCGCCGCCGATCAGCCGCATCGACTCAAATACAAGAAGTTGATCCGGAAGTAGGGCGCCGTGGGCGGCTGCCCCACCCCCCCCTCGATAGTTCTTGCAAGTGTATGCGACGTTAGCTAACATAGCTAACACCCATGGGCAACCTGACTCGCGCCGGAATCGCCAGAGCCACCTCGCGGACTTCTTTTGCTCTCTGGCCCGGCACGGGTAACGTACTCGTCTTCATGCTTGCGATGATCGCCGCGATCGCGGTTCTCGGATCCGCTGTAGGGTACTCTCTAGGCAGACCGGAACGTGGGTCGGGCATCTCGTCTCGGCAAGCCCGCGCTTCTGCCGACGGAGCACTGGCCGCGCAGGCGACAGAGATCGATCGGGCATCCGTTGGGGAGACCCGCGTCGCCAGTTTCCTGGGGCTGGAGTTCGGCATGAGCGAGGAAGCCATCATCGCGCAGAAGCAAGACCTCGGAACGTCGTGGGGAAACCTGACCGTCGCGCATACGCTCGCGGCCAGCGACAGGCAAGGCATGACCGTGGCCCAGGTGCTCCAACTCCACGACCGCGGGATGGGTTGGGGCCAAGTCGCGGCCGCGCTCCGTTTCGAGCTGAACGACGCCGTCAGAGCCGTGAATGCGGAGCGCCGCGTCGCGAGGGGGCTCATGAAGCCTGACGGAAAGGCCGCACCGATCGGCGGCGACGGGTTCTAGGCTCCGCGCGCATTCCATCGAAGGGGGAAGCTACATGAAACAACTCGGCATACTACTCGTGGTGCTGGGAATCGTCGCGCTGGTCTACGGGGTCTTGGGCGTCGACCGCCAGACCGCGGTGATCGACGTGGGAGGAATCAAGGCGACGGCCACGGAACACAAGACCACTCCGATCGCGACCGTCCTCGGAATCGTCTCCCTCGTCGGCGGCGCCGCCCTCTTGGTGGCCTCGAAGCCCCGCGCCTAGCCGCACCCGCCTCTCTACGCGCCCTCTGGATGCAGTATATAAAAACGTCTTGACGGTGTTCGCTTCGTAAGCTAACGTAGCTAACATGCATCAAACGCATCTCGGCGAAGAGATTCGCCGGCTTCGGCTGCTGGCCGGTCTGACATTGCGCGGACTCGCGGCGGACCTCGGCATCTCCGCGGCTCATCTATCCGACATCGAGCACAATCGCCGCCGTCCCTCGGAGAATCTCCTCCGGAGGATCACTCACGAGTTGCGAGACGTTGGTGCGACGTTCGAGTCCCTCGAGCGGCTCGCGACGGGTATCGATCCCGAAGCGCGCGAATGGGTCACGTCGACCCCCGGCGCGCGCGCGGTGTTGCGTCGGGTGGTGGAGTCCGGACTGGATCCGGAGGATTTGTTGCGCACACTGGAAAGAATCATCGCACGGAAGAGAAAGGGGAAGAGCCGAAAAGCGGCATCACGGGGTGGGGACTGAATATCATGTGTATGCGAGGCGGATCGCTGAGTCCGTCATGTTCCGAGGTGAGAAGTGTCAGGACCCCGTTCGGGGCTTTGGCTCGCTCCACCTGGTTTTCGATAAAGAGGCCACAGATGATGAAACGAATCGCAGGCAGCATCGGTATCGCCGTTTTCATAATCCTTGCGGCCGCGTCAACGGGCTGCACGAAGAGCGACGCAGTTGCGGACGCGAAGACGCAGGCCGCACAGGAAAATCAAGCTTCGGCGCCGAGCCAGGAAACCTTAGTAGTCCCAGCGGGTACCCATTTCCTTGCTGTGCTTGATACGCGCCTCAGCACGGACGCCAACAGCACCGGGGACCCGTTCGTCGCCAGAACGATCGAACCCATTGTCATCGATGGGAGAACCGTTGTTCCGGCCGGCTCGCGGATCAATGGCGTGCTGCGCGACGTCCAGGCGTCGGGCCGAATCAAGGACCGCGCCCGGATGACGCTTGTGTTCTCGGAGATGACCGACTCTGCGGGAAAGATGCACTCGATGTCCGCCCAACCGCTCACGATCAAGGCGGCGTCCGAGACGCATAACGATGTATTGAAAATCGCCGGTGGCTCAGCCGCCGGCGCCGTCCTCGGCGCGATCAGCGGAAAGAAGAACGGCGCCGTGATCGGTGCGGCCGCCGGAGCGGGCGCGGGAACCATCCTCGTCCTCGCGACCAAGGGCGATGACGTGGAACTGAACCAGGGACTGAAACTCTACGTCGAGATGACGGGCCCGACGGATTTCGTCGTCGCCGCCCAGAAGTAGATCGCGCGGCACGGGCGAGGCGATCCACCCGCCCTCGCGGCCATAGCACTCAGCAACGGGGGCCGGAATCACATCCGGCCCCCGTGTCGCATCGGGCTCTTGCCGAGAGGCGCTTCTCAGAGCGCGAGGGCGAGGGCCGTCGTAACTGAAACCTGCGATAGGCCATCCAGCCGGCCGCCTCCGGAAATGACGCGCTCCGGATCCCTCACCTTCGCCGACCAGAGATACCTGAGGCCCAAGTCGAGATGAAGTCTTCCCGCGATAGGGCCTGCAATGCCCGCCCCGGCGATTGCGCCCGGCAGGACCTCGGTGAATCCGTGGTCGACCGTGGTTGCTCCCAGCATGTTCGTATAGTGCGTCCTCAGTTGGGCAACGACGAGAGCGGGGGAAACTTGAAGATAAGGTTTCCCACGCACCTCCGGATTCAGGACCGGCAGGAACCGAATACCCAGCCCAACAGGCAGGAATCTCGCTCTTTGGTAGGAGCTCCCAAAGCTGAGATAGCTCGATTCGAGTTGAAGGGATACGCGATTGCCGAGCCTCTTGGAGGCCACGATGGAGGGATACCCTCCTCCGCTCAAGCTCGCGGGACCGAAGAAGTATGTGTGGTATCGATAGCCGTCCGTGAAGCCCCCACTGAGGCCGACGGACCATGACGCGAGGGCTCCCGTGGCGGGAACGAGAAGGACGCATGAAAGAGAGATCCAGATGAACGACGCGCGGAACATGGGAAGGCCTCCTTTCCGGCTACACTGAGAGTCTGATCCCCCTCGACCGCCTTTATCAACCCCGTATCCTCCCTCCGATTCCCCTTGACGGTGTGATATCATTATGCTATCTTTCTGATGTCACCTCAAACGCAAGGAGAAACTCCATGATTCTGGAACGCGTCGCCTCACCCATTCGGGGACCCGTAGGGCTCACCGTATCGATCCTCCTCATCCTCGCGGGCATCGCACTTATCTTTCGGGCGGCCGGAAGTCAGAACCCCCTGGGGAGCATCCTGCTCGCGGTTCTGGCGCTCGTCTTAGGGTCGCTCGCGGCGGCGGGCCTATTCACCGCGCAACCGAACCAGGCCGTGGTGCTGATCCTCTTCGGTAGCTACGTCGGGTCGGTCCGGTCGAGCGGCTGGTGGTGGACGAATCCGTTCATCACGCGCAGGAAACTCTCGCTCCGGGCCAGGAGCCTGAACGGTGAGCGGATCAAGGTGAACGACCAGCACGGGAACCCGGTCGAGATCGCGGCGGTCGTGGTCTGGAAGGTGCGCGACACCGCGCAGGCGGCGTTCGACGTGGACGACTACGAGCGGTTCGTCACGGTTCAGAGCGAGACCGCGGTGCGGCACCTCGCCAGCTCCTATCCGTACGATGACTACGAGTCGGACGGGATCTCCCTGCGCGGGAGCACCGATAAGGTCTCCGAATTTCTCAAGGCCGAGCTGCACGAGCGGCTAAAGCCCGCGGGCGTAGAGGTGATGGAGACCAGGCTGAGCCACCTCGCCTACTCCCCCGAAATCGCGCAGGCCATGCTTCAGCGCCAGCAGGCCGGCGCCATCATCGCGGCGCGGACGCGGATCGTGGAGGGAGCGGTGGGGATGGTCGAGATGGCGCTGGATCGCCTGGGCAAGAACAAGATCGTGGAGCTGGACGAAGAGCGCAAGGCCGCGATGGTTTCGAACCTGCTCGTGGTCCTATGCGGCGAGCACGCGGCGACTCCCGTCCTCAACGCCGGCACGCTGTACAAATAGGCTCCGGATGACGGAGCGGAAGGCCTTCCTCCTGCGCATCAGCCCCGACCTGTGGGAGAGCCTCGAGCAATGGGCGGCCGACGAGCTCCGGAGCGTGAACGGTCAGATCGAGTTCGTCCTCGCCCGCGCGGTACGCGAGGCGGGCCGGGGCAAGAAGGGACGCGCGGGGGGCGGGACGCGCGATCGCGACGCTCCCCCGCGCGATCGGTCCTAGTTCCGCGTGCGGTCGCGACGGTCCTCGGTCAGCTCTCGGCGATCCTCTCCCAGCTCGCGCCCCGAGGCGATGGCATCACGACGGGCGATGCTCAAGAACTCCTGAAACAGCTCTCGCTCGCGGCTCTCGGCCGCGGGATCGTCCCTCCGCACGCGCGGCTGAAGCGTGCGCAGGTCATAGATGATTTCCCGCTCCCTGGCCAGACGTCCCTTGCTCGAGGCCAGATCAAGCCTGTCGTCGCGCAGATCCCGCCGGTCATCCCACCCAGGGCTCCCTTGCCTACGGTCCCGCCTCAGCTCGCGGGCGCTTGCCCGTGCCTCGCGGCGGTCCCTTGCCACCTGTTGCTTGGCATCCGCAGCTTCGCGTGCAAGAAACGCGTGGACTTGGCGGCGAGCCCGCCGCTCGGCCGGCTCGTCGAAGCGACGCTGCGCGGCGTCCAGCTGCCAGAGGAGCCCCTCAAGCCGCCTCACCTCGGCGACGTCGCGGCTCAGCTCGACCCGGTCGGTGCGAATCTGCGCGCGATCGTGCGCGCGCTCCCTCGCGTTCTGGTCCCCGGATGCCGCCGATGCGACGGCGACGCTCAGTACCGAACAAACCAAGAGCCACACCCTGCTTCTAACCACGTTCCCCTCCCCTGTGACGCCCGTCCCGGGCTCCTGACCGGAGCCGCGAAAGCAGCGGCTCTGTGATCTTTACTTCCTTTAGCGGTCCGTACTTCTTCACGGCGGCGCGGATCTTAGCAGCATTCCCCACGAACACGAAGGTCAGGTCCCCGAGGGGCGGGTAGACGCGTTGGATGACGCGCGCCACGTCCTCGGAGCGGGTCGCGGCCACCTTCGAGGGGTATTCCTCGAATTCCTCGCGGGTCAGGCCATGAAAGGCCACGTCCGCGAACGCCCCCGAAATCTGATCTTCGGTTTCGAGACGGGGCGGAAACTGCCCTTGGATGTACGTCTTCGCCGAAACGAGGGTGAGCGAATCGATGCCTTCGTGGCACACCTGCGAGAGCGTCTCGAGTGCTAAGTCGGTCGCCTTCAACGTGGTCTCGGTCTTGGTGTAGGAGTAGATCGCGACGGTCCCGGGCTGCGTGTGGCGGGGCGCCAGCCAGCGCGAGCCGTACGTCAGACCGCCTTTGATTCGAAGAGCGGTGTTGAGGATCGATGTGTAACGACCGCCGTAGGCCGTGTTCGCGACGTCCAGCGGAACTCGATCCGGATCCGTGCGCGCAACGCCCAGATTGCCGATCCAGAAGTAGGTCTGCGTCGCATCCGGCTTGTCCACGAGCAGGACGCGCCGGCCGGAAGCCCGCGCCGGGGCGGGGACGGCCGGGACTGCCGAGGGCGCCTTCCCCCAATCCGCAAATCTTGCGCGGAGCTTCGCCTCCATCGTCGGCGCGCTGAAGTCCCCCACCACGCTCAGGATGAGCCGGTCGCCGCCAAAATTCGCGTGGTAGAAATCCAGCACGTCCTGCCTGCTCAAGCCCTGGAGGGTCGCCTCGTCGCCGTCGACCGGGCGGCCGTACGGATGCTTTTCGTAGAAGAAAGCGGTGGCGTAATCCTCGATCACGTTTCGTGGATCATCCTTCGCGGCCGTGACCGCATCGATCGACTGCGCCTTGACCTTGTCGAACTCCTCCGCCGGAAAGGTGGGGCGGCGCAGGATGTCCGCCAGGAGATCCACCATCACGGCTTGATCGCGCGCCATGAACTCGCCGTATACATAGGAGGCCTCGAGACCGGCTCCGGTGCCGAGCGTCGCGCCGAGCCCGTCGACCAGGACCGCGATATCCCGGGCGCTTCGTTTCCCGGCCCCCTTGCGCAGGAGCTCTCCCGCGAGATCGGCCACGCCCTCCTTTCCGATCGGATCCTCGACGCCCCCGCCCCGAAGGAGCGCGTGGAACGCAATCAGTGGGACATCGTGCTTCTCCGCGAGGATTACCAGCGCCCCGTTCTGGAATCGAACTTCGCGTGAGGGAGGTAGGTGGATCGCCGAAGCCGGCACCGGCGCCAGGAGCGACACGGCTACGGCTGCCGAGGCGATCGCGCGCCTCACCGCGAAGCCTCGGATTGCTCCGGGAACAGCACGCCCACGGTCCGGTTCTTCGCGTCGAA
>Ga0066698_10001426_pt1 | contig 10409 bp, 4 predicted proteins | sample GraSoiAngelo_147_FD_66457 | JGI IMG/M metagenome (GOLD analysis project Ga0066698, IMG submission 66457) | Grasslands soil microbial communities from the Angelo Coastal Reserve, California, USA - 14_1009_05_40cm | ecosystem: Environmental > Terrestrial > Soil > Grasslands | place: USA... | reverse complement strand
GCGCTGCGGTTCCGCTGAGAGTAGATCAGGTTGATCGGCGCCTCGTAGCCAGGCACCAACCGGCGGTACGAATTGGTCGTGGGCGCGCAGAAGGCGAGCAGCGCGGGCGCATGCTTGAGAATGCCGCCGATGTAGTACAGCGCGCTCTGGCTCAAATCCGCGTACTTGCCCTTTTCAAAGAACAGATTCTTGCCGCCCTTCCACAAACTCTGGTGCACGTGCATGCCCGATCCGTTGTCCTGAAAAATCGGCTTGGGCATCAACGTGACCGTCTTGTTGTGCCGCCGCGCCACCTGTTTGATGACGTATTTGTATTTGAGCAGGTTGTCCCCCATCTTCAGCAGGGAATCGAACCGCATGTCGATCTCGGCCTGTCCCGCCGTCCCGACCTCGTGATGCTGCACCTCGACCTGCACGCCGACCTGTTCGAGCGTGAGCAGCATCTCCGTGCGGATGTCCTGGAGCTGGTCCATCGGCGGAACCGGGAAGTAGCCCTCTTTGAAGCGCGGCTTGTAGCCGAGGTTCGGGTTCTCCTCGCGTCCGGAATTCCAGAATCCCTCGACCGAGTCGATGTAGTAGTAGGCATGGTTGTAGCTCTGAGCGAAGCGGACGTCGTCGAAGATGTAGAATTCCGCCTCGGGGCCGAAGTACGCGGTGTCGGCGATCCCGCTGGACTTCAAGTACTTCTCGGCCTTCTTCGCGATGCGCCGCGGATCGCGCGTGTACCACTCGCCGGTCACGGGATCCTTGACGTCGCCGATCAGCACCAACGTGGGAGCGACCGTGAAGGGATCGAGGAACGCGGTATCTGGATCCGGCACGAGGAGCATGTCGCTTTCCTGAATCTCCTGAAAGCCTCGAATGCTCGAGCCGTCGAACCCCAGGCCCTCTTCGAAGGCATCCGCGCTGAACTCTTTGGCAGACACCGTGAAGTGCTGCCACAACCCCGGCAGGTCGACGAACCGGACATCCACGGCCTGCACGTGTTTCTCCTCAATCAGCGCCATCACATCAGCACCTTTCATCGATCCTCCTTCCGGCGCTGGATGGCGCAGCCGTCGTGTCGGGTTTTCCTTCCTCTTCGCCATCCGCAGCCTCCCCCCAATCGATCACGATCGGGCGTGTGTCGACATGGATTGATTTGTGGGCGTCACCGCGTGGATTGAAGCGGACATCATACGTCCGTCAATCGCGCGTGAGCAATCGTGATTGCGCTGAAAGCAAAACGGCGGCTATCTGCGTGATTGACTCTGTCGCACGGCTATTGCGACAATCCCGCAGGACCGGCGTCATGATTCGCTGGCGGATGCAGGGCGAGCCTTCAGGCTCGCCGTGACCTCCGGATTTCAGTCTGGCGGTGTCGTCGAACAAGTCATTGAGCCAGGCCGGACTCGTACCGCCACGGGATCCATCGAAGAACGACATTGGCTGGATGAGCCCGCGATCGCTGTTTCTCGCCGCCTACATGTGCTCCGGGCTGGCGGGCCTCATCTACGAGGTGAGCTGGACGCGGCTGCTCACGTTGCACATGGGCCACAGCCTCGCGGCGGCGAGCACCGTCGTCGCCGCGTTCATGGGCGGGCTCGCCGCCGGGTCGATTCTCGCGGGCCGGGTCGCGCCGCGGCTGACGCCAACCGAATCGCTCTACACCTACATTGCACTTGAAGTGGCGGTCGGTGTGATCGCGATCGCCGTGCCATATGAGTTGACGGGTCTGACGCCGCTGCTTGTCTGGTCCTACCGGAACGGATCGCCGGGATTCCTGTTCGCGACGATCCGGCTGGCGTCGTGCCTGACGTTGATGTTCATACCGGCGCTGGCGCTCGGCGCCACCTTCCCGATCGCGGTGCGCTGGTTCGCGCGGCCCGGCGAGGCCGGGCGGGGCAGCGGACTGTTGTACGCGGCGAACAGCGCTGGAGCAGCCGCCGGTGCACTCGGCGCCGGATTCGTGCTTATTCCAGCAATCGGGGTGCGAGGTACTACGTTCGCCGGCGTCGCGGCAGGTGCCCTGGCCGTGTTCGCGACGTTGGTCGTCGTCCGTCGTGCCCCCGGGGGTCTTCCGAGCGCGGCGAGCACGGCAACACGATCCAGGAATCGAGTCCGATCGGATCCGCGGTCCGCATCCAACTCCGTTCATGCGCGATCCCTCAGCCGAGGTCCGTCATGGCTTGCGGCGGCGGCGCTGGGCCTTTCGGGATTCGCGGCGTTGATGTACGAGATCGCGTGGACGCGCGTTCTCGCGCTCGTTGTCGGCCCCACGACATACGCGTTCTCGGCCACCGTGGCGGCTCTCATCGCGGGAACGGCGTGCGGTTCGGCGTTGGGCGCGTCGGTGGCCGGCCGCACGCGGCGTCCGGCGTTCGGGCTGTCGCTCGCGCTGGGGCTTGCGTCGATCGCCGCGATCCTCGGATCCTCGCTGGTCGCCGCGTACGTGCCGCGGCTGATCGCGCAGCAGTTGGCGTCTTCGAGCGGCTTCAACCAATCGCTGCCGCTCCACACGCTGTTCGCCGCGGCGCTGCTCCTTCCGGCCGCTGCGTGTCTCGGCGCGGCGTTTCCGCTCGCGTTCGAATTGGCGGGGGGCGACGAAGCGTCGGCCGTACGGCATGTCAGCGTGGTCTACGCGGTCAACACCGTGGCCGCGGTCGGCGGATCGCTCGTCGCCGGCTTCGTCGCGATCCCGGCCATCGGGCTTCAACAGACCTTCCTGCTCGCCAGCATCCTCCTGATGATCGCCGGCGGCGTGGTCGCGGTGTGCGGCCTGCCGCCGTCGCGTGCGCGTGCCACGGGCCTCGTGCCCGTCGCGTGTCTTCTGGCGCTGCTCATCTGGACCCCCGGTTGGGACCGTGAGCTCCTGGCCAGCGGGGTTTACAAGTACGCGCGGTACATCGATCGCGATCTCGATCTCGAATCGGCATTGAAGGCCGGCACGCTCGTCTACTACCGCGAGGGCGCCGCGTCGACGGTTTCGGTGAAGCGGCTCACCGGCACGTTGTCACTGTCGGTCGATGGAAAAGTAGACGCATCGAACGGGGGTGACATGCTGACGCAGAAAACGCTCGCCCATCTGCCGTTGTTGCTTCATTCGAACCCGCAACACGTGTGCATCATCGGGTTGGGCAGTGGCGTGACGCTCGGCTCCGCACTCGCACATCCCGTCTCCCATGCGGACGTCGTCGAGATCTCTCCGGAGGTCGTGCACGCGTCGCGGTACTTTGCGGCGGACAACCGGCGGGCGCTCGACGATCCCCGTACTCACCTGATCGTCGGCGACGGCCGTTCACATCTGCTGCTGACATCGCAGCTCTACGACGTCATCGTCTCCGAGCCGTCGAATCCCTGGATGGCGGGCGTCGCGACGCTGTTCACGCGGGAGTTCTTTACCGCGGCGCGGCGCCGCCTCGCCCCGGGCGGCGTGATCTGCCAGTGGGCGCATACCTACGACATCACCGGCGCGGATTTCCGATCGATCGTCGCGACCTTCCTTTCGGTATTTCCCGATGCCACGGCATGGCTGGCCGGCGACAGCGACGTCCTTCTCGTCGCCTCGACCGGTCCGATTGACGGCATGCTGGCGAATATCGCCCGTGGCTGGCAGAGGCCGGGCGTCGCGGCCGATCTGCGCGCGCAATCCGTCCTGGAGCCGTTCGAGATTCTGTCCCTCTTCGCGGCGGCTCCCGCCGATCTGAAGCGGTTCAGCGAGGGTGCCATCATCCAGACCGACGATCGCATGGCGCTGGAATTCTCAGGGCCGCGGGCCGTTGCGAGTCGTACGTCGGAGGACACGGCCGCGGCGTTGAGGGGCGTTGCGGACGAGCAGGCCGTGCCGGCGGTCATCCGGCGCGCGCGCGACAGCGCGACGCCGGCCGAGTGGCGGAATCGCGGCGCGATGCTCCTGGCCGCAAGCGACTACGCGAGCGCGTTCGACGATTATCAACGGAGCCTCTCCCGCGACGTGACCGATGCCGCATCGCTCGACGGCTTGGTGCGGACCGCGATCGCGTCGCATCGCGAGGATCGCGCCCTGGCGCTGCTCGAATCGTCGGCACGCGCGCACCCGCAGGCTTCGCCGGTCTTGATCGCGCTGGCGAAACTGCTGGCAGCGGCCGGATCGTCTGATCGAGCGATCGCCGCCGCCACGGCGGCGTGCCGTATCGTGCCGGTTCCGCCGGCCGCGCTCGACGAACTGGCGTCGATCCTCGCCGATATCGGCGACGTCGAGCGGCTGGAGCCGGTCGCGACGACGCTCCAGCAGGTGGCGGGCGACCGCGCGACCACCGCGTATTACATGGCGGCGGCCAGGTTCATGCGTCGCGATCTTGCGGCGGCGCGGCGTCTGGCGGGGCAGGCGGTGGCGATCGATCCGAGCTACGCGGCGGCGTACAACCTGGCCGGCGCAATAGAGGCGACGCTCGGCGACAGGCCCGCCGCGCGACGGGCGTTTGAAACGGCGCTTCGGCTCAACGCGCGCGACAGCGCCACATACGTGAACCTCGGACTGCTTGAAATGTCGGCAGACAACCGGCATGCCGCGGCCGGCTATTTCGCCGAGGCGCTATCGCTCGACCCGAAATCGCCGGCCGCTCGGCAAGGCCTCGCCCAGGCGCGACGCTGAATCCACAATGTCCCGCCGTCCTTCTGTTGCAGTGAGTCGACCTGCGCGCAAAACCCGTAGGGGAAGCTTCCCCACCCTGAAGCCCGGCGACGTCGCGGCGTAAGTGAGTCGACGCGCGCGCAACCCGTTGTGGTAACCTCCAATTTCATGCAGGCGTTCCGGCGTCGGCTCCAGCATCTGGCGGGCGGATGGTTGGTCGCTCAACTCAGCGTCCTGACCGTCACGCCGGCGTCCCTCTGCGCCGGAATGCCGAATACAGTTGCTGCTCTCGAATGCACGTGTTCCCACGGTGACGGGCAGATCTGTCCGATGCACCACACCCGGTCCACATCGAAAACAAAGTCCTGTTCGTGCCGCGGCACGACCGACAGCGCTGCGACTCTGATCGCCAGCCTGTTTGGACCCTCAGCCGTACTCGCGGTTCCAATCGTTGCTCCCGAACCGGCTGTCGGTTCGCCACGGTCGGCCTGCCTCGAATCACGTCCGCTCGATTCCTGCCTCGTTCCTGACTCACCACCTCCTCGCGCCTGATTCCGCGCTCGACGTCATGTAGCTGCCGGCCATGCCGGCAATCGAGCGAAGGGACTCGCGAACTCAGGGTTTTCCAGGGAGTGTGTATGCGATCCAGGAATTTGTGGTCGCCAATCATGTGGTTGGCGATGGTGTGCGTTTTCGTGTCGATGTCGGGTCTGGCCGCCGGCCAGACCGTAGGAATCTTTGGCAGCGTCAGCGGCATCGTTGACGATCCACAACGTCGTCCCATACCACAGGCCGACATCACGTTGCGCGCGCAGCTATCGAGCTGGCGGGAACAAGCGCAGACGGATGCCGGGGGAAAGTTCTTGTTTACGACGGTGCCGGCGGGCGAATACGTGATCTCGGCGGCGAGACAAGGATTTCAAACCGTCGAACAACGGATCATCGTCAGGTCGGGGGACGTGACATCGCTCGCGCTGGCCTTGCCGCTTGGCGCGGTGTCGGAGACCGTTCACGTCACGGGGACGGAAGGCACCATCAACCTGAAGTCCGTGACGACCGAGAGTCTGGTCACGCGGGATGAAATCGAGCACACGCCCGGGGCGCTCCGCAGCAACAGCCTGGATGCGGTGACGCAGTTCGTCCCCGGTGCCTACCTCGTACACGACCTCCTGCACATTCGCGGGGGCCATCAGGTCTCATGGCTCGTGGACGGCGTCCCGGTCCCGAACACGAACATCTCCGGCAACGTCGGACCCCAGTTCGATCCGAAGGACATCGAGACCATCGAGATCCAGCGAGGCGGCTATTCCGCCGAGTTCGGCGATCGGACGTACGGCGTGTTCAACGTGGTACCACGATCGGGCTTCGAGCGGAATCGCGAGGCGGAGCTGCTGCTCAACTACGGCAGCTTCCGTGAAACCAATGACCAGTTCAGTCTGGGCGATCACGGCGACCGTGCCGCGTACTACGCCAGCGTGAACGCGAATCGCACGGACCTGGGTCTCGAGACCCCCGTGGCCGACACGATCCACGACCGGGGCACCGGTGTCGGCGGCTTTGGATCGTGGATGTACAGGGCCACGCCCACCGATCAATTCAGGCTCGTCGCATCCGTCCGGGCGGATCACTACCAGATCCCGAATGGGCCGGACGAACAGGCCGCCGGCATCGATGATCATCAGCGAGAGCGGGATGGCTTCGCCAATTTCTCGTGGCTGCACACCATCGGCTCCGGTGCGTTCGTGACCGTCTCGCCGTTCTACCACTACAACCGCGCCGCGTTCGACGGCGGATCGAACGACCCGATCATCACCACAGACCACCGAGCCTCCCGGTACGTCGGTGGCCAGGCCGTTCTGGCCGTCTCACGTGGACAGCACAACGGCCGGGTGGGCGTGTACGGGTTCCATCAGCAGGATGATGTCCTGTTCGGGCTTCAATCGGGTGCCAGCGGAGCAGCGCTGAATCAGACACAGGTGCCCACCGGTCACGTCGAAGTGGTCTTTGCGGAAGATCAGTTCGCGGCGACCGGCCGGCTGACTCTGAACGGCGGCGTGCGGGTGACGCGCTTTTCGGGTGCCATCACCGAGTCCGCCGTGAGCCCGCGAGTGGGCGCGGCGATCCGCCTGCCGGGTTGTGAATGCGCCGTGCGAGGCTCCTATGGCCGGTACTATCAGGCTCCGCCCTTGACAACGGTGTCCGGAGCGCTGCTCGACCTTGCAGTGGACCAGGGATTCGGGTTTCTGCCGCTCAAGGGCGAACGTGACGAACAATATGAGGTGGGAGTCGCAATCCCCGCGCGCGGCTGGGCAATCGATCTCGATTACTTCCGGACGAACGCGCGCAATTTCTTCGATCACGATGTCATTGGAAACTCGAACATCTTCCTTCCTCTGACGATCGATACCGCGCGCATCCGGGGATGGGAGGCCACGATGCGGTCGCCGCGCGGCCGGCGCGCACAAGCGCATCTCGCCTATGCCCATCAGTCTGTCGAGGGTCGAGGCGCCGTCAGCGGTGGCTTGACGTCATTCGAACCGCCCGGCGGCGAGTTCTTTTTCCTCGATCACGATCAACGCGACACGCTCACGGCCGGCGTGGACGTCGCACTCCCGGCGGGCACCTGGTTGTCCGGCTCGATTGGATATGGTTCCGGATTCCTCGAGGGTGACGGGCCGGCCCACAAACCGGCGCATACGATCGTCAGCCTTCAGGGCAGCAAGCCGTTCGGTCAGCGGTGGACCGTGATCGTGACCGCCTTGAACGTGGGAGACACGCACTTTCTGCTCGATGAGAGCAACACGTTCGGAGGGACACATTTCAACAGCCCTCGACAGGTGTCGGCGGGCATCCGGTATCGATTCCACTACTGAGAATGAAGATGACACCCTACGGCGACGGCGCGTTCGAGATCGCCTTTGATTTCATCGACCATACGCTCGTCATCGACATGAGCGACGGCCGGCGGCGAACGATCGCGCTTGTGCCAGGAGCGGTCGCGGACTTCTACGGCGAATTCCTGCGCGTGCTCGACGATCTCCAGATCGAAGTTGGCGGACACGAGCTCCGCTCGCCGCATGGCGAGGGGTTGACGCTTTGACAACCGAAATCGGGCGTGTGACACTGCACCGACTTCAAAATCTATCGCCGACGTGGCCGTCATGCCATTCCGCTGCTGACCCCGAAACGCGTCATCGAAACGCTGAGGGCGACGCTCGATGTGCTCACGGATCTCGTCGACCACTGCGAACGTGGCGACTCGTCGCCTGAAGGAGCACGGAATGAGCATGATCACCGTCGGCAAGGAAAACTCCACCTCGATCGACCTGTATTACGAGGACCACGGATCGGGATCGCCGGTCGTGCTGATTCACGGGTGGCCGCTCAGCGGCGCCTCGTGGGAAAAGCAAACGGCGGCGCTGCTCGCCGCCGGCCATCGCGTGATCACCTACGATCGCCGCGGCTTCGGCCGCTCGAGCAAAACCGGAATCGGCTACCAGTACGACACGTTCGCCGCCGATCTCGACAGGCTGCTGAAAAAGCTCGACCTCAAGAAGGTCGCGCTGGTTGGATTCTCGATGGGGTCCGGCGAGGTCACCAGATATCTCGGGAAATACGGCAGCAAGCGCGTGCGCAAAGCGGTGCTCATCGGCACGCTCGGACCGTATCTGGTCAAAGCGAAGGACAATCCAGAAGGCGTGGATGCCAACGTGTTCGAGGGCATCAAGGCCGCCATTCGAGCGGACCGCCCCACGTTCCTGATGGAGTTCCTGCGCAACTTCTACAACTACGACGTCACGGGCGGGAAGCTCGTGAGCGAGCGCGTGCTCGAAGACAACTGGAACGTCGCTGCCGGCGCCTCCGCCATCGGGACCGTGGCGTGCGTCGACTGCTGGATCGAGGACTTCCGCAAGGACATCCCGAAGAACAACGTGCCCACGCTCATTCTGCACGGCGACGCCGACCGCATCCTGCCGCCGGATGCCACGTCCAGAAGGCAGGCGAAGATGATCAAGAACGTCAAGTTCGTCGAGCTCCCTGGCGGTCCGCACGGCATCTTATGGACACACGCCGATCGCGTGAACACCGAACTGGTGAGTTTTCTCGCGTAGTGGTTTCGTTTGAGCGATGGCGGAACAGAGTCGCGTCCCCTGGATGCCGGATCTCCTGACTGATGTGCGCTTCGGATGGCGCATGCTGCGACGGAGTCCTGGCTTTGCGCTCGCCGCCATCTTCACTCTTGCTCTCGGCATTGGCGCCAATACCGCGATGTTCAGCGTCGCTGACGGCTTGTTGCTTCGGCCGCCACCCTTCGATCACCCCGAACGTTTGTACTGGATCTACGACGTCAACTCCAGGCTCCGCCTGACCGTCGCCGACACGGTGCCGCCGTCGCCAGGAAATTTCGTCGAGTGGCGGCGTCGAAGCCGCGCCTTCGACTACATGATCGCCTGGCGAAACTGGTTCTTCTCCGTTGCCGGCGCAAGCGCGCACGATGCGGGCGCCGAGCAGATCCGCGGTGTGACGGTGTCTCCCGGGTTTTTCGAAATGCTGGGAGTGCGCGCGGCGATCGGCCGCACGTTCGGGGCGGATGAGGAAGAACCGGGCCGGGACAAGGTCGCCGTTCTGACTGACGGGTTCTGGCAGCGCCGCTTCGGAGGTAATCGTTCGATCGTCGGTCAATCGGTGCTTGTCGACGGCCGCTCCTTGACGGTGATCGGGGTGTTGCCAAAGGAGTTCTATTTCCTGTGGCGGGATTCGGCGATCTTCCTGCCGATGACCGTCGATGCGGACTTCCAAAGCGGGCGGGCGACGCACTCGATCGCTGTTCTGGGACGGCTCGCGCCCGGCATGACGCGGGGCGAGGCACAACCGGAGCTGGAGCGCATCGGTCGAGACCTGGGGCGAGCGTATCCCGCGACGAATGATGGCTGGAGCGCCGGGCTCGTTCCCGTGTTTCCGTTGAACAAGAATCTGCAGCCTGCCCTACTGATGTTGCTCGGCGCCGTTGCGTGTGTGCTCCTGATCGCTTGCATCAACGTTGGGAATCTGTTGCTCGCGAGGGCGGGCGCTCGGGAGCGCGAGATGACGGTTCGCACCGCACTCGGCGCATCGCGCGGCCGCCTCATTCGACAGATGCTGGCCGAAAGCGGCCTGCTCGCTGTGATCGGGGCGATGCTCGGCGTACCACTCGCGGCAGGTGCGCTCCGCACGTTGTGGCCCTTCATCCCGGAAGTCAGGATCGCAGGTGCTCTCGGCGTCACCATCGACGCGCGCGTACTGGGTGTGACGCTGGCCGTGACGATCGTCACCGCCATGCTGTTGGGTACCTTACCGGCACTTCAAGCCAGCCGGACCGGGCGCCTCAAAGTGTCCGGCGACTCGTCGTATGGAGCGGCCGGCGCCGCGCTGTTGACGATCGAGATTGCGCTCTCGTTGATGCTTTTGGCGGGCGCCACGCTGCTGGTGAGAAGCTTATGGAATCTGCAGCGGGTCGATCCCGGATTTCGTACCGACCGCCTGACCACGATGCAAGTCTGGCTGCCGCGGACGACGTACCCCGATGCCGCCGGTGTGTCGCGCTTCTACGAAGAATTCCTCCGACGCGTTCAGGGCGTTCGTGGAGTGTCGGCGGCAGCGTTTGTGAATACACGGCCATTCCTGGGATGGTCACTCGGCGCCAGACTGCAGATCCCTGGACACGCCGCTCCGGCTGAGGATGACCCGATCGTCGACTTCCGCGTCATCAGTCCCGGGTACCTCGCAGCCCTCGGTTCGCGGTTGATCCGTGGCCGGATCTTCGACGCTGGCGACAGCC
>Ga0066698_10001425_pt1 | contig 10412 bp, 6 predicted proteins | sample GraSoiAngelo_147_FD_66457 | JGI IMG/M metagenome (GOLD analysis project Ga0066698, IMG submission 66457) | Grasslands soil microbial communities from the Angelo Coastal Reserve, California, USA - 14_1009_05_40cm | ecosystem: Environmental > Terrestrial > Soil > Grasslands | place: USA... | reverse complement strand
GACGCGGACCGTCCTCTGGGTCCATGCGGAGCACCATGACTGAAAGCCGTGCTTCTCAGACGGGCCCGGTTCCGGCGCTCAGAGAGGTGCATCAGAATGTCCGCGTTCTCTTCACCGCCGATCAGATCGCGGCGCGGGTCCGAGAGCTCGGGCTCGACGTGGCCCGCGAGCTCGGAGCCACGACCCACCGGCCGCTGTTCGTCGGAGTGCTCAAGGGTGCTTGCCTGTTCCAGTGCGACCTGGCTCGCGCCACGCCGCTCGATGTCGAGCTCGACTTCATCTCGGTCATGTCCTACGGGAGCGGCACCACCTCCAGCGGCACGGTGAAGCTGTTCTCCGATCTGCGCGAGAACATCGCGGGGCGGCATGTCGTGGTGTGCGAGGGTGTGGTGGACTCGGGGCTCAGCCTGTCGTTCATCCTAGGCCACCTCAAGAGCAAGGGCCCGGCGAGCCTCCGGGTGGCGACGTTGCTCGACAAGGTGCCCTGCCGCAAGGTGCAGGTGCCGGTGGACTTCTCGGGCTGGAAGATCGGGGCGGATTTCGTGGTGGGCTATGGAATGGACGTCGCCGAGCGCTTCCGGAACTTGCCCTTCGTGGGCGTGCTGGAGGAGGCTTGAACCGGTGACCGTGTTACGGCGCGATTCGGGGTCGGACAACGACCGCAGGCGCGAGGGCCGGCGCAATCCTCTGCGCGGGGGCGCTCGCCGCCCGCCGCCTTCCGCCCCCGGCGGGAGGCCGTTCCGAACCCTGGCGTTCTGGGCGCTCCTGCTGCTGCTCTCGCTTGCCGCCTACCGCATGTACCAGGGCAACTTCATGGCTCCGCAGCGCGTCGAGATCTCCTACACGCGCTTCATCCAGGAGGCGGACAAGGGCAACCTCCAGGACCTCCAGATCGTCGAGCACACCGTCACCGGGGAGCTGAAGAGCGAATCCTCGGTGCGCATCAACAACCACGACATCCCCTACAAGGCCTTCAAGACCAACATCGTCGGCGACGGGGCGGAACTGCCCGACCGGGTGTGGAAGACCAACCCCGGCATCGAGATCGAGGTCCATCCTCAGGGCATCAACTGGCTCTCGCTGCTCTTCACCTGGCTGCCCCTGGTCATGATCTTCGGCGCCTGGCTCTTCTTGCTGCGCCAGATGCAGGCCGGCGGGAGCGCGGCGCTCAAGTTCGGTAAGACCAAGGCCAAGGTACTGCTCGAGACCACGCCCAAGGTGACGTTCAAGGACGTGGCCGGATGCGACGAGGCCAAGCAGGAGCTCCAGGAGATCATCGAGTTCCTGAAGGAGCCGCAGAAGTTCCAGCGTCTGGGCGGCCGTATTCCCAAGGGGGCGCTCCTGCTCGGGCCGCCGGGGTCGGGAAAGACACTGCTCGCCAAGGCCGTGGCGGGCGAGGCCGGCGTGCCGTTCTTCTCCATGTCGGGCTCGGATTTCGTGGAGATGTTCGTCGGCGTGGGAGCGTCGGTCACCGGCGACACGCCGGTCCTCGTGCGCCAGGACGGCCAGGCCCGGCTCGTGCCGATCGGCGAGTTCGTGGACGACTTCTACGCTGGCGCCGACCAGGGCTACGTGGTGCCGGTGGATGGCGTCGAGACCCTGGGCTTCGAGGAGCGTGACTCCGAGTTCAAGGGTTCATCCAAGCGGTTCGTCAAGGGCAGCTCCTGGAAGGGCGTGGGAGGGGTCTATCGCCACCGCGTCGCGGAGGTTCTCGAGATCCACTACCTCGGCGGCGTTCTGCGCACCACGGGAGACCACAGCGTGTTCGTCCGCACACGCGATGGGATCAAGGCCGTGGCGGCCCGCGATCTCGAGGCGGGCGATGTGCTCGTGGCCCTTCCTCTCAAGGTGCGCGGCGAGTATCGCGCGGAACACGGCACCCCGCACTCGGTGCGCGCGCCCGAGTTCCCGGCGCCGGACGGTCCCAGGTACCTGCAGGTGCTCGAGCGCGACGAGGTGGCGGAGGCGCAGTACGCCTTCGCCCTCGAGCAGCAGGGAAAGATGAGCCAGGCGGCAATCGGCGCGGCGATCGGGGTCTCGCAGATGACGGTGAGCAACTGGCAGACCCGGCGCCATCTCCCGCAGGCGCTGGCACCCCGGACCTCGGACCTGCTCCTGCCGGAACAGGTCGAGATCACCACCGACCTGATGAAGCTGTTCGGGTACTACACCGCCGAGGGACGGGAGAACGGCTGCCTCCAGTTCGTGTTCGGCTCGCACGAGACCGACCTGCACGCCGACTGCACGGCGGCGATGGAGCGCGTCTTCGGGCTCTCGCCCAGGGTCGAGGTGACCCCGGATCACACGACTCGGATCACCTACTACTCCGCCCCGCTCGGCCGGTTCTTCGCGCGCCACTGCGGCCGTGGCAGCGAGGGGAAGCACGTGCCCGAGTGCCTCTGGGACCTGCCGCGCGAGCACTTCGACGCCTACTTCACCGGCTACTCGCTGGGCGACGGCTACACGACCCGCGAGGGCAAGCTCAGCGTTACCTCGGTGAGCCGGCGGCTGATCCTGGAGCTCCGGTGGCTCTGCGCGATGCACGGGATTCACGCCGGCATGCAGCGCATGCGGATGGCCGCGGGACGGGTGATCAAGAACAAGCCTCTGCCCGAGACGATCGCATGGAGCCTCATCATCGGGAAGACCCGCCATCCGTTCGCGAAGGCGCCCTCGGAGCCGCGCAATGAATGGAAGGGCCCGGTGGTACGAAAGGTGGTCATCCAGCCGTTCGACGGGTTCGTCTATGACCTGTGCGGATGCGAGAACGAGGCGTTCTTCGGCGGCGAGCAGCCGGTGCTGCTTCACAATAGTCGCGTGCGGGACCTCTTCGAGCAAGGGAAGCGCAACGCGCCATGCATCATCTTCATCGACGAGATCGACGCCGTCGGCCGGCACCGCGGCGCGGGGCTCGGCGGCGGGCACGACGAGCGCGAGCAGACGCTCAACCAGCTGCTGGTCGAGATGGACGGCTTCGACTCCAACGAGGGCGTCATCATGATCGCCGCCACGAACCGCCCCGACGTGCTCGATCCGGCGCTGCTCCGGCCCGGCCGCTTCGACCGCCAGATCGTGGTGGACTGGCCGGACATGCGCGGCCGAGAGGGGATCCTCAAGGTCCACACGCGCAAGATCCCGCTCGCCGAGGAAGTCGACCTCCGGCAGATCGCGCGCGCCACTCCGGGCATGGCGGGCGCCGACATCGCGAACCTCGTCAACGAAGCCGCCCTGCTGGCGGCCCGGCGCAATCGCAAGAAGGTCACGATGCGCGACTTCGAGGACGCCAAGGACAAGGTGATGCTGGGCATGGAGCGCAAGAGCCTGGTCATGACCGACGATGAGCGGAAGAGCACCGCCTACCACGAGGCGGGGCACGCCCTCGTGGCGTGGCTCCAGCCGGGATCGGAGCCGGTGGACAAGGTCACGATCATCCCGCGCGGGCGCGCGCTGGGGGTGACGTCGTACCTGCCGCAGGAGGAGCGCTACTCGCGCTCCAAGGAAGACCTCGAGCGCACGCTGTGCATGATGATGGGAGGGCGGGCGGCCGAGTTCCTGATCTTCAGTCACCTCACCACCGGCGCGGCGAACGACCTCGAGCGCGCCACGGGGCTCGCGCGTCGCATGGTGTGCGAGCTCGGAATGAGCGAGAACCTCGGCCCGCTCACGTTCGGCAAGAAAGAGGAAATGGTGTTCCTGGGCCGCGAGATCGCCTCGCACAAGGACTACAGCGAGCAGACCGCCGAGCTGATCGACAAGGAAGTGCGCGCGATCGTGGAAGGGGCCTACAATCGAGCGCTCGGTCTGCTGCGGGACAACCTCGACAAGCTCCACCTGGTGGCGAAGACCCTGCTCGAGCGCGAGGTCCTGGACGGCGACCAGCTGAACCGCCTGCTGCGCGGCGAGAAGCTCGAACCCGTGCGCCCGTCCGAGCCGGACGCGACACCCGAGCCGTCGCCGGTCTCCGGAGCCCAGGCGCCCAAGGCCGATGGCGGGCAACTCGAGGCGTTCCCGCCGCCGGCCCCGCGGCCGGCCGGGGCCTGAGCGCCCCCGAAAGCCCCGCCTGCCGGGGCGGGCCGCCGCCGACGCTCGAATCTTGACGGCACGCTTGCAACTTTTTGCCCCCATTGAGCGTCTAAGAGTTCGTCACGTTCAGACGTGACAGTGACCTCCAAACCAGTCGGTGAAGGTGGTCTTCCAAGACGGGACTAGAGGGGGCAAGCTCTGGTCCTACGCAGCGTCCGCCTGGCTCCCCGCCGGGCGGACGTTTTTCATCAGGCGGCTGTCACCGCCACCGGCTGCGTGAACGTCTCTCCCGCCGCCGCGAGCTTCGAGAGCAGGGCCGCCGGCTTGAATCGCTCTCCCCTCTCGGCCCGGAGCGCCGTGAGCCTCGACTCGACGCGCCCGACTCCCAGCGAGTCGGCGTAGCGCAGCGGGCCGCCCCGGAATGGGGGGAAGCCGGCTCCGAAGATCATCGCCAGGTCGATCGAGCCGGCATCGTCCACGACCCGCTCGTCCAGGCAGCGCGCCGCTTCGTTGATCATCGCCAGCGCCATGCGCTCCGAGAGGGCTTCCGGATTCTGCGCCGTGCGCTCGCGCTCCAGCCCGACGATGGCTCGAATCCGCGGGTCGGGCGTGCGGCTGCCGCCCTGGTGCCTGTAGAAGCCGAGCCCGCTCTTCTTCCCCAGCCGGCCGGCCTGGTGGAGCCGCTCGAGCGCGGGAGACGGGGTCATGCGGTCGGGGAACGCCCGGCTCAGCACTCCGGCCACCTTGAGCGCCACGTCGATCCCCACCTCGTCCAGCACCTCGAACGGCCCCATCGGCATGCCGAAGCGCCTCATCGAGGCATCGATGTCGCGCACCGAGTAGCCGTCCTCGAGCAGGTGCATCGCCTCCCTCAGATAGGGCATGAGGATCCGGTTCACCACGAACCCCGGCGAGTCGGCGACCACGACCGGCGTCTTCCCGATGCGGCGGGCGAGGGCCACCGCCGTGACCAGTGCCAGGTCCGAGGTCCGCCGGCCGCGCACCACCTCGACCAGCGGCATGCGGTGGACGGGGTTGAAGAAGTGGAAGCCGCACAGGCGCTCGGCATGCTGGAGCCCCTCGCCCAGGGCGTCGACGGAGAGCGACGAGGTGTTGGTGGCGAGGATCGCTTCGGGACGCATCCGCACCTCGAGCTCGGCGAAGACGCGGCGCTTGACGTCGAGGTCCTCGACCACCGCCTCCATGGCGAAGTCCGCGCGGCCGAACCCGCAAGGGTCGAGGGTCGGGAGCAGGCGCGCCATCTGGCCGTCGCGCTCGCGCGCGAGTGTCCCCGGGTCCCTCCGGCCGCGCCGGCGGCCGCGCTCGTCGATGATCGAGCGGACGGTCTGGAGGGCCCGGGTGAGGGCGGCCGGCTGGAGGTCCCGCATGCGGACCTCGATCCCGTGACGGCTCGCGAGCTCGGCGATCCCGCCTCCCATCACGCCGGCGCCGACCAGCACCAGGCGCCGGACCGGCAGCGGCTCGACCGCGGGGTCGGCCACGACCGGGCTCTTCTTGGCGCGCTCCGAGAGCTGGAAAATGCGGATCAGGTTCTTGCAGACCGGCCCGACGGCGAGATCGCTCACCGCCTCGGCCTCGTGCTTGAGGCCCACCTCGAGCGGCTGCCCGAGGCCGGCCTCTATCACGCCGATCGCGGCCAGCGGCGCCGGGAAGTTGCCGCCGGTCCGCGCCCGGGTCATGGAGCGTGCGCGCTGGAAGGCCAGGGCGCGCCCGAAGGGGTTGCCGTCGATCAGCCACCCGGCGGCGTCCCGGGGGCGGAACGCGTCGCGCCGGCGGTCCGGCGGGCGCCCCCTCAGCTCGGCGAGGCGGCGGTGCGCGTGCTCGATGAGCCACGCCCCCGGCACCGCCCGGGCGACGAGCCCGATGCGCTCGGCGCGGCGCCCATCGAGCGAGCGTCCGGTGAGGATCAGGTCGAGGGCCGCCGACAGGCCGACCAGCCGCGGCAGGCGCGTGCTGCCCCCGAAGCCCGGAAAGATCCCGAGCAGCACCTCCGGCAGGCCGATCTGGGTGTGCGGCTCCTCGCTCGCCACCCTCGAGTCGCAGGCCAACGCGAGCTCGGTCCCGCCTCCCAGACACACGCCGTCGATCGCCGCCACGGTGGGGCAGGCGAGCGAGGCCAGCCGGCCGAACGCGACGTGCGCGCGCCGCACGATCTCCAGGACGCTGGCGCGCTCGGTGACCGCGGCGATCGCGTGGATGTCGGCTCCGGCGATGAACGAGCCTGCCTTGCCGCTCCTCAGCACCACGCCCAGGAGCCCGGCGTTCTTCTCCAGCTCGGAGAGCGCCAGGTCGAGATCGGCGATCGCCGCCTCGTCGAGCAGGTTGACCTTGCGGTCCGGGTCGTCCATGACGAGGTGGGCGAGCCCGCGCTCGATCCACTCCACCTTGAAGGCCGGCATCAGTCGCGCTCCAGGATGAAGGCGGCCCCCTGTCCCCCGCCGACGCACAGCGAGGCCAGACCGCGCTTGAGGGTGCGGCGCCGCATCTCCATGAGCAGGGTGAGCAGCAGGCGCGCGCCGCTCGCTCCCACCGGATGCCCCAGCGCGATCGCCCCGCCGTTCACGTTGAGGCGCTCGAGGGGGATCTTGCCGAGCGGGTGGTCGAGGCCGAGCTCGTCGCGCGCGAACGCCTGGGACTCCGCCGCCTGGAGGCACGCCAGCACCTGGGCCGCGAACGCCTCGTTGATCTCGAACAGCTCGCAGTCGTCCAGCCCGAGGCCGGCGCGCCGCAGCGCCAGGGCCATGGCGTAGACCGGCCCGAGCCCCATCCGCCGCGGCGAGAGACCGGCGTAGGCAAAGGCGCGAATCCTGCCGAGCGGGGGCGCCGGCCAGCCGCGAGCGGTCTCCTCGTCGGCGACCAGGAGCGCCACCGCCCCGTCCGTGACCTGACAGGAGTTGCCCACGGTGACGGTGCCATTTCTTCTGTCGAAGTAGGGCTTGAGCTTGGCGAGCGCTTCCAGGGTCTGGCCCTCGCGCGGGCCGACGTCGTCCTGCACCATCTCGTAGCGCGGCTGCGGAAAGACCGGGACGATCTCCTCGCGCAAGCGCTCGCGCGCGGCCACCGCGCGCTGGTGGCTCACGAGCGCGAACTCGTCCTGCCGGTCGCGACCGATGCGAAACTCGCGGCTCAGCACCTCGGCGGTCTGCCCCATGTTGAGGCCGCAGGTGAGATCGGTGAGCCCCTCGGCGAGCGCGATGCGGGGCGTGAGATAGCGGGGGCGGAAGCGCGCCAGGGAGCCGAGCCTCTGGAGCGGGGTCTTGGCGCGCATCAGGCCCTCGAGCCAGACCCCGTACTCCTGGGTGTAGAAGAGCGGGATCTGGCTCATCGACTCCATCCCGCCCGCCAGCACCACGCGCGCCTCCCCGGCCGCGATGCGGTAGGCCGCGTCCGAGACCGCCTCCATGCCGGAGGCGCAGTTCCGGTGCACGGTCACACCGGGAACGCGCTCCGGGACGCCGGCGCGCAGGGCCGTCACCCGTGCCGCGTTCGCCGCCTCGGCTGGCTGCGCGCAGTTGCCGAGGACGACGTGGTCGAGGCGCGCGGGGTCGAGGTCCTGGCGGGCGAGCAGCTCGGCCACGGCCACGCGTCCGAGCTCGTAGACGGGGGTGTTGCGGAAGGGCCCGCCGGCCTTGGCGAAGGGCGTCCGGACGCCGCTCAGGATCCACGCGGAGGTCGAGCTCATCGTCCTGACGTGCCCTGCATGGCGGCAATCTCCCGCAGCCCCGCGAAGGTTGTCAACGGCGCTTGCCCGTCGCCGGAAACCGGCCAATCGTCGCCGGGCCTGGAACCAGCGACGCCCTGGCGGTGTCTCAAACGATAGACCGCCGGGCGGGCACCGCTCTCCTTGGGCCCCGAGGGCCGGCCAGTGATCGCTCGCGCTGGCGAGAGGGAAGGGCGGCTCGTCGCGTCGTGGGATGGGCCGGTGGGGCCGTAACGTGAGGCCACGCAGCGGGGCCACACGGAGCACGCGGTCCCCACCGGCCAGTTACCTGCAGGCAGTCTACCACCCGCTACGATGCTCCCAATCGACGGCTCAGGTCGTCACGCGCCAGAGCGGGGGGCAGCGTGCCGCCGGCGAGCAGCGCCGTGTGGAAGTCGTGCAGGTTGAAGCGCGCGCCCATGAGCCGCCTCGCCTCCTCCCGGATCGCGAGGATCTCCAGCTTGCCCACCAGGTAGCTCATCGGATGGGTCGGCCGCAGCGCGTACCACCTCACCTCCTTCTCGGCGTTGACCCGCTCGAGCATCGCCTGCTCGACGAGGTAGTCCACGGCGGGCCCGAAAGCCATGCGACCGGTGTGGAGCCTGACGTCGATCACCACGCGACAGGCCCGCCACAGCAGGTTCCTGAGCTGGAGCACGCGCGTGACCGGGTCCTTGAAGAAGCCCTCCTCGTGCATCATGTCCTCGCAGTAGAGCGCCCAGCCCTCGGCGAAGAGCGGGCTCTGGGCGAGCTGGCGCAGCCTCGAGCAGGCGCGGTTGGCGTGGAGGGCCTGCAGGTGATGCCCGGGATAGGCCTCGTGGACCACTGCGAGCGGCAGCCCCGGGAGGTTGTGGCCGCCGAGCTGCTCGAGTTGCTCGGCGCGCGGCCGCGAAAGGTCGATCGGGGTCACGTAGAAGTTGCCGGTCTGGTCCTCGTCGAACGGCCCGGGAGGAAGGTAGGCCGCGTAGGGGGTGAGCGGACGGTAGAAGGCCGGGGTGTCGATGATCTCGAGCGGGCCGGCCGGGATCGGGGCGATGCGCTTCTCCTCGGCGAAGCGACGCGCCCGCTCGGTCTCGGCGACGTAGGTCTCGCGCAGCTTCGAGGCCTCGGGGCGGCGCCGCCGCGCATCGTCCACCACCTCCCGCCAGGTCCGCGACGGGTCGATGCGCCGGGCCGCTTCCTCGAGCAGCCGCACGGTGCGTTGCACGTGTTCTCGGCCCAGGCTCTCGAGCGCCGCGCAGTCCAGGGCCAGCAGGTGCTCGCGCGCGAGCCTCTCGTTCATCGCCAGCTCGCCGATCCCGAGCTCCGCGTCCGGTCCCGTGGCGACGGTCCGATCCAGGAACTCCTGGTAGCGGAGGAACCCGAGGCGCGCGCGCGCGCCGGCGTGCTCGATCCGCTCCGCCTCGCCCGGGAAGCTGCGCAGCAGCGCGCGCATCACCTCGTCCACGAACGCCGGGGCCGCGAGGTTGACTTCGGATGCGATCTCCACGAACTCCCCGGGCACCCGGTCGAGGTTGGACCGCGCCGAGTCCAGGTACTCGGGGATCGCCATCAGGCGCGCCAGGATCGACTCCTTGCGCTCCTCGAGCGGCGCGAAGGGCCGCGCCAGCAGCAGGAACACGCCCTGGAGGGCGGTCTCGGAGTAGCGGACCGGGTTCCGCCGGTGCTCCTGGAGCTGCTCGAGCGAGTGGCGCATCGACCCCACACGCGAGCGCAAAAGCGCGTGGTCGACCTGCTGCGCCGGCGGGAGATCCTCGGCGCGCACGCCGGCGGTGAGCCGGCCGTCGAAGTCCCGCAGCCAGACCAGCTGTCTCTGGAAACCCTCCCGCGAGTGGTCGGGGAGCTCGTGGTCGTAGTCGTGGATACCCGCCTGGGTCGCCGCCGCCGGCTCGTGACGGAAGGCGACCTCGACGAACTCCTCGCTCAGGGCCGAGAGCTTCCGGGTGGTTTCGATCATGATCGGTCGGGTGAAGGCAACGGAAGGCCCCCGGCTCGAGCGAGCGCGGAGGCCTGCGGCGTTTCGTGACGAGGAAGGATCAGCCGATGCGCACGACGTTGGCGGCCTGGCGCCCGCGCGCACCGGGCACGACATCGAACTCGACGCGGTCTCCCTGGGCGAGGGTCTTGTAGCCATCCGCCTGGATGGCGGAGAAATGGACGAAGATGTCCTCGCCTCCGTCCTCCTGGATGAATCCGAATCCCTTCGCCTCGTTGAACCACTTCACGGCGCCCTGGAACCGCGCGCCCCCGGACGGGGCCGAATGGGCCGGAGCCGCGTCCCTCTTGCGCGCGGGTTTCGCAGCCCGGTTGCCGCCCTTCTGGGCCTGGTAGCAATCGCGGCAGAAGATCGGACGTCCGGCCGTGGGCGTGAACGGCACCTGCGTCTCGGCGCCGCAGTTGGAACACACCGCTGTGTGCATCTCGCGCTCTCTCCCTGGGTTGCCTGAAGCCGGGGCGGAGGACCGCTCTCCCCGGCCGCCCTTGCGGCTCTCGCGGCAGCGCTTGCACCGCGTTGGAGCGTGGGTCAATCCATGCTCGCGGTAGAAAACTTGCTCGCCCGCCGTGAACAGGAAGTCTTCATGGCACTCCACACACTTGAGGTGCTGATCTTCGCCGGTCGTCATCACGCCACTCGAGCCTCCGAAGGGTCAACCGTTCCGCAGTGGAT
>Ga0066698_10001423_pt1 | contig 10417 bp, 6 predicted proteins | sample GraSoiAngelo_147_FD_66457 | JGI IMG/M metagenome (GOLD analysis project Ga0066698, IMG submission 66457) | Grasslands soil microbial communities from the Angelo Coastal Reserve, California, USA - 14_1009_05_40cm | ecosystem: Environmental > Terrestrial > Soil > Grasslands | place: USA... | reverse complement strand
GCCTCGAGCTCCTCGCGCACGATCGACAGGTTCGGCAGCCAGAGCACGAGGCCCGACCCGAGCTCTTCGTCGATCCGGAACAGCTCGAGCTCCTTGCCGAGCACGCGGTGGTCGCGCCGCTCGATCTCCGCGAGCCTCGCGAGATAGGCATCGAGCTGCTTCTGATCGGGCCAGACCGTTCCGTAGATGCGCTGGAGCTGCGGGTTGCGCTCATTCCCGCGCCAGTACGCACCGGCGATGGAGAGGAGCTTGAACGGGCCGATCTTTCCGGTGCTCTCGACATGCGGTCCCTTGCACAGATCGATGAAGCCGTTGTGCTGGTATGTGCTCACCCGCCCCGTCTCGGATGCGCCCGGCTCGTCCTCCGTGTCCGCGCCGCCGAGCTTCTGGATCTGCTCGACTTTGTAGCTCTGGTCACGGTCTCCGAAGAACTTGAGCGCATCGGGCACGCTCATGTCGCGGTGCTCGAAGGGCGTGTCTCGCTTGACGACCTCGCGCATCTTTTCTTCGATCTTGGCGAGGTCGTCGGGCGTAAGCGGCCGCGGCAGCTCGAAGTCGTAGTAGAAGCCGTCCTGCACCGGCGGCCCGAAACCGAACTTCGCGCCCGGAAAAAGCTCCAGCACCGCGCCCGCCATGACATGCGCGGTCGAGTGCCGCAGTGCGTACAGGTTCCCCTCGCCGTGGTCAGCTCTGCGCTCCGTCTTCGCCATGCCTCTCTCCAGACAAACAAAAATCGCCTTCGTCACTGGGACGAGGCGATCTCGCGGTTCCACCCAGCTTCGCCGGCCTCCCGGCGCGCTTCATTCAGGGCTGTACGGGGCCCGACCCCATCCGCTCGGCGGTGGTCTCTCCTTTTCTTTACCGGCCAGGCTCTCACCAGGTGACCCGACTCGCTTGACGGTATTAAAAGGAGCGCTGTCCGCGTCGTCGCGAGCCCGCATCATACCGCGCGCGAAGTACGAAGAGGCGGGGCACGCGCCCCGCCTCGCTGTCACGCTCGCGTCACTCGCACTACGGCCGGACGGTCAGGTCTCCAGTCATCACCGTGTAGAACTCGTCCGGGCGGGGATCGCCAGGGACCGGACACGACCCGGGCTTCTCTTCAACCCGCCAGCGGTCTTTCGTGAGCGTGCCGCCGTTCGGTCCGTTGTCCTCGAACCCCCAGCCGATGGTCTTCCCGAGCTCCGACGCGAAGTACGAGCCCGAGGTCGACGTCACGAAGGAGTTCGCCCAAGCTCGGCCACCACCGAGCGTCGTCGGTGAGATCACGAGGCAAGTCGGCTTCGAATAGAGCTTACCGGCTGGGACGCATGCACCCGAGGGCACGCTCAGGTTCGCCGAGCCGCGCAGCGTTCCGTTCTTCGTGTGCATCTTCACCGAGAACGAGCCGACGAAGGTCGTAGAGAAGTCAGGGGGACATCCGACCTCGACGGTCCCCGCGCCGATGACGTAACCGCCGCTCGTAGCCGCGGCGGCGACGCTGCCGAACGTGACGACCGGGAGCGGAGCGGAAACCTGAACGAGCGTGCAGGTGAGGTCCGTGTCGCTCTGATTGATCGCGGCGACCGAGCTCGTCAGTGCCGTAAGTGTGTCGAGATCGACCGTGAGATCGATGCTGTCGCCATCGCTGCAGTCGATCCTTATAGGAGTCTCGATTCCCGCCGAAGCCGGTAACGCTGTACCCAGCGTGAATCCGAACACGGCGACAAGACCGATAAGAGCGCGCTTCATGACTGTCACCCCCGAACCGTTCGAGTGCACCGAGGGTCAGGTATCGCGATTAATGCGCAGTTGAGGGCGAATTGAGGAACGGCAGCCGACCTTGTGCCTGAGTGGGCGGTTCTATTCAGGAAGGCTGCAATTCAACCTCGATGGCGTCGCAACGAGGTCCCACTACAAGTACGTCGAGACGGCGCCCGCGCAAGGATGCGTCGCCAAAACGACGGCGCGCCGCAACTCTGGGAGAAAGAGCGATGCGGCGGTTCGCGCTCACCCTCATCTGCACCATGGTCATGACCCTGGGCACGGCATTGCCGGTCGCGGGCACCGGACTCACCCTGGTAACGCTCAGGTGCACCAATGGAACGAACATCAGCGCCCAGGTCGACGCGGACACGCTTGCGGGACTGGTCGACGCGGTCCAAGGAATGGCCCTCTATCCAGCGGGTGTGAGCTGCACGCTTCTCCAGATTCCGGTGCTCGTCGCGATCGGCGGGACGGCCTCGGCCTCGCCGGACGGCGGCTTCGTGGTCGGGAGCGGACGATTCACCGCCGGCTGCTCGGAGACGGAGAGCTACTGGGTGAACTTCGCTATCACCGCCGAGACGCAAACCAGCCAAGCCGGATCGGTTGTGGGTGGCGGGTCCGTCAACTTCGCCATCCCCTCCGGGCAATGTCGCCCCCAGGGTTACGTCGCGTCGACTCCGACCTGCCTTGCGCTGAACGCTGACCAGCCGAAGCCACCGACCGGCTCGTGGTACGCGTACGCCTTGTCGCAGGTCACGGAGTCGTCGGGAGCCCTCGTGGGCTCGTTCCCCGTCGGAAGTGTCTTCGGGTCAAGCTGGAAGGACACCGGAAATCCGTCGAAACAAACGTCACCTGATCGAATCGGTCTCGGGTACTCCGGTTCGTGCCCGCAGGTAGGATCGCCCTACGCCGACGGCTCCTTCGTTGTGACGAAGGGAAACGTGACGATCAAGGTAGCGAGGTAAGGCCGGGATCTAAAGCGCGGCTTCGAGGGTCTCCCAGACCTTCCGCTGGTTCTCGGCCGTCGCCGGCCAGCGGTCGTCACTGCGTGGCGTCGCGATGCCGTTCTGGTGGATGAACACGAAGGCCACCTGCTGCAGCATCGCGAGCGCCTCGTTCCGGGCCTCGTGGTCCTTCCATTCGAGGATGCGCGCTCGCGCGCGCGTCGCGCGCTGGTGGATGCGATCCAGGACGACGTACGTTTCGCCCGTCGGCCAGACCTGCGCGCTCACGTCGATCCCGTTCACGAAGAGGACGCCGACCAGATCGGCGTCCGCGAAGTTATTTCCGGTGAATGCGTTCGCGCCGCGCACCGGGTCGATCCGCTCGGCCGCGTGACCCCACGGCTTCCCGTGGAACGTGACGTTGCGAATCGGCCCGCTGAACGTGCAGTCGACGAACTCCGCGCAGGCCGCGACCCAGCCGTCGATGTTGGTGCGGGCGAAGTTGCAGCGCTCGAAGCGCGCTTGACCTGGCCGGACCCCACGGAGATCGGCTCCATCAAATCGGCAGTCGCGGAAGATGCTCTGCCGCCGGCTCGCGAAGAGCGTCTGCAGACGCTCGTCGAACAGCTCGCCACGGAAGTCGCAGCGCTCGAAGACGCAACCGTTTGGCGCGAAGCGCTCGAAAGCGGCGCGGCTGAAGTCCGCGTCGCGGACGGTGACCCGATCGAGCGCGAGAACGCCTTGCACGATTTAGGTCTCCGGGTTTTGGTGCTTAGGCTTCGTCACTCGCCGCGCGGAGGTTGACGACGTTCGACGCGTCGAGGCTCTCCATCTTGGAGCGACCCTCGAAGATCACGCCCTTCTCGATCGAAAGAGAAGGACTCGTGATGTCGCCGCGTACCTTCGCCGGTCGGTGAAGCTCGACCGCTCCGGTTGCCTTGATGTTGCCGACGACGTCGCCCTCGACGATGACGGTGCCGCAGGTAATCTCGGCGGAGACCTTCGCGCCCTCGCCGATGTGCAGGGTGTCGTTCGTCGAGATCTCACCGGTGAAGGTCCCGTCGATCCGGACCTTGCCTTCAAAAGCGAGCTTGCCTTCGAACTCCGACCCACGGCCGAGCGACGCGTTCAGGTCGCCGGTGCTTGTGTGCGTCTCCCGCTGGTACTGCTGCATGTCCCTTCTTGCCTCCGGTTCTGGCGCCCGCGGTGGCTCCGGCGCGTCTGCCTGCTCCTGGCGCTGAGGCGCCGTGAAGAGCGGCTGACGGGCTTCGCCACTTGGGTTGCTTCCTCGCTTGAACGTGGATCGGAACACTAAGCGCTCAACGTGACAAGCACCAGACCGTTGTCGTCGCAATCCGGTCTGGGAACGAGCCGTCGGAAACGCGGGAAGGGAAGCGGTGTGACGGCCGTTCGCGACCGCGTTTCTGACGAGGCGCGCGCGGTGGAGCGCGGACGGCGCAGTCATGGGTCGATGGTGAGTGGCGGTCCTAGGACGGGTCAGGGGACTTGCTTCTCCCTTCTTTACATGCAGCGGCCGGTCTATCCACCTCCTTGTGTTCGGAGGCAAGGGGAGGGCCGCTGTCGCGGTCTTGCCATTCGCCGCGATCCTCGCCGGAGCGATCGGCTTCGTTGCGTGGTCGCCGGTCGTCGTCCCCGCCACGGCGCTCGTCGTCCGGGCGACGCTCGTGGACGCCAGTCCCCCCGCGACACTCGCCCCGACGGCGACGGCGGCGTACACCCTGCGGTTCCGGAATACCGGCCTCGTTGTGTGGCAACGGGGCACCGCGAAGCAGGTCACGCTGGGTGTCCGCGGCGACGACCCCGGTTACGCGAGCGCCGGGATCGCCGCCGGATGGGCGACGCCGACGCGGATCGTCTCGACGATCGAGCCGGTCGTTCTGCCGGGCGCGATCGGGACGTTCACCTTCACGGTCCGCGCGCCGAAGACGCCTGGCACGTATCGCGTCCCGGTAGGCCTGGTCGTCGACGGTCTCAGCTGGCTGGACGCGGACCCGTTCACGCTCGTGGTTACGAGCGACCTCGGCTACCACGGGCAGCTCGTCGAGCAGTCGCCGTCTCCGATGCTGGAGCCGGGCGAGACGAGCGGACCGCAGACGGTCCGCATCCGGAACACCGGTGCGAAGCCCTGGGTACGCGGGGTTGCGGGCCAGCAGCTGAACCTCGGACTGGTCGGCGACGATCGCAGCCAGAGCGCGCTGGCCATGGGCTGGCCGTCCTTTGATCGGGTCGCGATGCAAACCGAGCCGCGCGTCGCGCCGGGCGGCGTGGCCACGTTCGTCTTCCGCGTCCGCGCGCCGACGACCGCGGGAACGTATCCCCTGCGGCTGCGTGCAGTCGTCGACGGAGTGACCTGGCTCGAGGACGAAGAGATCGTCACGCTCGTGAAAGTTGGCTGGCTCGGAGCCACCGCGGCGAAGAACCCTGTCGACCGCGCGGCGTTCGCGTTCGCCGCGTCCGGGAACCCCGCGAAACTTGCTCGCGGCGCGTCGACGACGGTGACGGCGACCTTCACGACCGTGAGCACAATCGGCAACGCGATCGTCGGCGTCGAGATCTACGCACCAGGCGCCGCGAGTGTCGTCTTCCAGAAGTGGTTCGATAAGCAGAGCTTCTCGCCGGGCGTCTCGCGGTCGTTCGCGGTCCCGTGGACGGTGTCGTCAGCGTCCGCGGTTGGATCGTATCGGGTGAGCCTTTCCGCCTATTCGAGCAATTTCAAGACGTCGTACGGCGGGAGTCCCTCGGCGACGGCGATCGACGTGACAGATCCGGCGTCCCCGACGCCGCCGCCGGCCACCATCGCGCCGCCCGGGCCGTCGGCGACCCCCGTGACAGCCACGCCGTCTCCGGCGCCGACGCCGGTGCCACCCACCTTCACGCTGGGCGCCTCGGTGACGTCGCCGAGCGTCGCGCCAGGCGACGTCGTGAACGTGAATGCCGTCGTGACGAGCGCGAGCGCGGCGAACGCTCTCGTGGACATCGAGGTCTGGGCAGCGGGCGGCGCGGCACCGAGCTACCAGGTCTGGTTCGACGGGCAGACGTTCGCAGCCGGGCAGCAGCGCGCCTACCCAGCGACCTGGCCGGTGCCGGCGGATGCGCCGACCGGTGCGTACCGCGTCAGCGTCGGTGTCTATGCCCCGGCATGGGGGACGGAGTACGCGTGGCTCGACTCCGGGGCCACGTTCACGGTCGCGTCAGCCGCTACCCCATCCCCGACGCCCACACCAACGACGGCGCCCACGCCTCCGCCAGCCACACCCACACCGGCACCCACGGCGGCGCCGCAGCCAACGTTCGTGCTACGGGCCACGGTTTCACCGGCGAGCATCGCCGCAGGCGGCACCACCTCGATCACGGCGAGCTTCACCGCGGCGGTCACGAGCACCGCGATCGTCAGCATCTACGTGTACGCGCCGGATGGGACGACGGAACTCAACCAGCAGTACTTCGACAACCAGTCGTTCGTCGCGGGCGAGACCAAGACATACACCGTCACCTGGCAGGCCCCGTCGACGGCCGCGGCCGGGACGTACGTCGTGAAGCTCGGGGCGTTCCCGCCCGGCTGGCGCCCGCAGAACTACTCGTGGACCGATCTGGCGGCGACGTTCGCGGTCACCGCGGCTGCGCCGACGACGCCGACGTTCGACGAGAGCGCGCAGGTCGCACCCGCCTCGCTCGCGCCCGGCGGTACCGTGACGATCACCGCGAGCTTCACCGCTTCCATCGCGAGCACCGCGATCGTGAGCATCTACGTATTCGCGCCGGACGCTACGACGCAGCTCAACCAGCAGTGGCTCGACAACCAGGTGTTCGCGGCAGGCCAGACGCGTACCTATGCGGTGACGTGGACGGCGCCGGCCACTGCCGCGGGCGGGACGTACATCGTGAAGCTCGGGACATTCCCGGCTGGCTGGTCCGGTTATCACTACTCGTGGACCGATCGGGCCGCGACCTTCTCCGTCAATGCGCCGGCGGCTACGGCCACGCCGGTGCCGACGGCCGCGCCGACGCCGGTCCCGACGACCGCACCGACGCCGGTGCCGACGACCGGGCCGACGCCGACCCCGACCTCGGCCCCCGTGCCGACGCCGGTTCCAACCACCCCGGCGCCCACGACGCCTCCGACCTTCTCGGGTCTCCACGTGCAGGGCAACCGGCTCGTGAACGCGTCGGCGCAGACGGTCGTGCTGCGCGGCGTGAACCGCATGGGCCTCGAGTACGAATGCGTGCAGGGCGGGGGGCTCTTCGGCGGCGTGCCTGTGGATCTGGCCTCTGTGAATGCGATGAAGAGCTGGCACATCAACGTGGTGCGCTTGCCGCTCAATGAGCACTGCTGGCTCGGTATCGAAGGGTCGCCGTCGGGCGCGACGTACCAGCAGGGGGTCGCGAGCTACGTCAACCTGCTGACGGCGAACGGCATCTACGTGATGGTCGACCTCCACTGGAGCGCGCCCCCAGGCCAGTCGGCAAGCGGACAGCAGTCGATGCCCAACACCAGCTACTCGGCGAACTTCTGGAAGTCGGTCGCGACCAGCTTCAAGGGCAACCCGATGGTGCTGTTCGACCTCTTCAACGAGCCGATCCCGAACAACAACGCCAACGACAGCACCGACAGCGCGGCGATGCGCTCGTGGTCCTGCTGGCGCGACGGCGGCGCGGGCGGCAACTGCGACGCAACTCAGTCGTCCGGCACGTCGAGCTCCATGAGCGGCAGCCAGGTCGTCGGGATGCAGGCGCTCGTCGACGCGGTCCGCTCCACCGGCGCGACGAATGTGATCGTTCTGGGCGGCATCCAGTGGGCCAACACGCTTTGGTCGAGCTCGACCCGCAATCTGCTGACCTACCTGCCCGTCGACCCGCTCGGTCAGCTCGCCGCGGCGGTCCACGCCTACGACAACACCTGGTGCCGAGACACGGCGTGTTACGACCGCGAGGTCGCTCCGATCGCGGCGCAGCTGCCGGTCATCTTCGGCGAGTTCGGCAACGCCGCCGGCGACACGAACATGCTCAACTCACTCATGAACTGGGCCGATGCTCGCTCGATCGGCTATGCGGCCTGGACCTGGAACGTCGGCGACTCGTCTGGCTTCGGGCAGATGAAGCTGCTCACGAGCTACAGCGGGACGCCGAACCAGTACGGTCAGGTAGTGAGGGGCCACATCACCGCGATCCAGTGACGACGGTGAGCTGAGGCCGCCGCACGTAGCGCAGCCGAGAAAGCCCACGCCGGAGCGCCGAGCGTCCTGACGACCCCCAACCCGAGACCCTCAATCACGGCCATCGTCTCTCCTCAAGCCAGCGCCGAGAGTCTCCGTTCACGTGACGCCAACCCAGATGGCCCGGCGCAACCAAGCGGTCTGACGCGTATGAAAAGGCTCGCCGCGCGGGTCGCGGTGGCGTTGTGTGCCGTCCTCCCCCCGCTCTCTCTGACACCCCTACCCGTCGGCGCCGCGACCGAGCTGCCGCCGCTCCATGTCGAAGGGAATCTCCTCGTCGACTCCGCCGGACGGTCTGTGGAGCTTCATGGAGCGGACGTGAGCGGCACCGAATACATGTGCGCCGAAGACCTCGGCATCGCCGCGGTCCCGATCGATCAGACCGCCGTGCTCGCGATCCGCAGCTGGCGCGCCAACGCGGTGCGCGTCCCCCTCAACGAACACTGCTGGCTCGGTATCGATGACGGGGCCGCCACGCCTGGGTTCGTCGGCGAGGCTTACCGGCAGACCGTCGAGAGCTACGTCGATCTCCTACTCGCAAACGGCCTCTACGTCATCCTCGACCTGCACTGGAGCGCTCCCGCCGGAAAAGCCGCAGACGGCCTCCGGTCGATGCCGAACACGTCCTACTCAGCCGAGTTCTGGGCGTCCGTCGCGAACCGGTTCAAGAATGACGGCCGGGTGATCTTCGACCTGTTCAACGAGCCCGTCCCGAACAACAACCAGAACGACGCCACTGACGACGCCGCGCGCAGGTCGTGGGAGTGCTGGCGCGACGGGGGCGCAGCGAGCTGCGATGCGACCCTCAGCGCCGGCGACCCGTCGAGAGCCATCGACGCGAGCGAAACGGTTGGAATGCAGGCTCTGGTCAATGCCGTGCGTGACACCGGCGCGACCAACGTGATCCTGCTTGGTGGAATCCAGTTCGCGAACACGCTCTGGAGCAGCGCAACACGGAACTGGCTCGCGTACCGGCCCGTCGATCCGCTCGCGAACGTCGCTGCCGGGGTGCATGTGTATCCGGGCAACTGGTGCACCGACGTCGCCTGCTACGACAGGGAGATCGCGCCCGTCGCGGCGCAGGTTCCGGTGGTTGTCGGAGAGTTCGGCGCCGCCGGGTGCGACACCGCGACCACCAGCTGGCTCACGACGCTCATGAGCTGGCTCGATGAAAAGCACGCCGGCTACCTTGCGTGGACATGGGACACGCCGCACAGCGGGCACGACCCCTGTACCGTCGTGAAGCTTCTCCTGAGCTACGACGGCACGCCGACGCCCTACGGGCAGATCGTGAAGTCTCATTTCGCAAGCCTCCCGGTGGAGACGACGGCGAGCCTGGGGTCGAGCGCTGCGTCCTCTCGGGAGGGCGACCCGGTGACCTTCACCGCGACCGTCGCAGCAGTGTTTGGCAGCGACGTCCCGACTGGAGATGTCGTGTTCGATATCGCGGGTGAGTCGTCGCGGACCGTCCCGCTCGATGCCGCGGGCCGAGCATCGATGACCGCGTTGTTCGCAGACAACGGCGTCCACCAGGTCGTAGCGCGTTATCTCGGGACGCCCACCTTCCAGGCGTGCGCGCGTGTGACGATCACGCAGGTCGTCCAGAACGTCGCTCCGACCGTGGGCCAAATCGCGGGCGCCACCGACCCCGTTTCCACCGGCACGCCGGTGAGCGTCGGCGCATCCTTCACGGACCCGGGCACGGCGGACTCGCACACCGCGACGATCGATTGGGGGGACGGCACGAGATCGCCGGCGACCCTCACCGAGCAGAACGGCGCCGGCAGCATCGCCGGCACGCACGCGTACAACGCCGCGGGCATCTACCGGCTGATCGCAGCCGTCACGGACGACGACGGCGGTACCGGACAGTCGGTGCTCGAAGCCGTCGTCGTCTTCGACCCGGCCGCGGGCTCCGCCCGAGGAGCGGGCTGGTTCCAATCCCCGCCCGGTGCATATCCATCTGACCAGACAGCGACCGGCCGCGCGACGTTCGGTTTCCTGGCGCGGTATCGGAAGGATGCGACCGAGCCCGTCACGCACCCGGGATTCCGGTTGAAGACATCACGATTCGAGTTCGAGAGCGCGAGCTATGACTGGCTCGTAATCACCGGGCAGAAAGCGCAGCTCCGCGGCTCGGGGCGCATCGACGGATCGGGTAGCTACGGCTTCCTGGTTTCCGCCATCGACGGGCAGGCACTCGGCGGTTCCGGCCCCGACCGGCTCCGAATAAAGATCTGGGACAGCACCACGGGTGTCGTCGTCTATGACACCCAGGCCGGCGCGCCCGACAATGCCGACCCGGGCACCGTTCTGGCCGGCGGAAGCGTCACCGTCGGATCCGGCGGCTGATCGCCAGCCCATATCCGAGGTCTGACCGAGGTCACGTCCCGAGCGGCACCGCACCTGCACCGGCAGAACGGTGCCGAACCCCGGCAAGGAGGCTCATCGCGTGCGCAGCAGAGGGCCATGGCTCGGGATATCGCTGATCGC
>Ga0066698_10001422_pt1 | contig 10417 bp, 9 predicted proteins | sample GraSoiAngelo_147_FD_66457 | JGI IMG/M metagenome (GOLD analysis project Ga0066698, IMG submission 66457) | Grasslands soil microbial communities from the Angelo Coastal Reserve, California, USA - 14_1009_05_40cm | ecosystem: Environmental > Terrestrial > Soil > Grasslands | place: USA... | reverse complement strand
CGCCCGAGGATGCTGCCGGTCTGGAGTTCCCTGAACTGGCCGGAACCCAGCCCCATGCCCACGACCAGCCACACGGTCGCGAGGCCCACGCTGAACGCGATGAGCGCCCCTGAGATAAGCTTTGGGTACGAGACCCGCTTGGTCCAGGCCCGCACGAGCGTCCAGGCGATCAACCCTACCGCCAGAGAGCCCAGTCCCCCGTTGGCCTTGGTTGCGACAATCCCAGCACACATGATTCCGATCGAGCTCCACCTCACCACGCGGCCGACTTCCTCGTTGAGGCTGAGCACGATGAATATGCTCATCACCAGGTAGTCCGATAGGGTGTCCGGCTGGTCAAAGGCGCCTAGGGCCCGGAATCCCTTGGGTGTGATCAAGTTCTGAAGTGAAGGATCTCCGTGCAACACAACTTGCGCGATCCCGATGATTGCGATCACATTTGCCACGCATACCCAGGCCAGGCGTAATCCGCGGAAGTCGCCGCGCTCGTGCAGGACGTTCGCGAGCATCACGAACCAGAGGTAGAGATACGCGTCCTGGACCATGGTCAGGATGGCCGCTGACGGGTTCGCCGCGTTGACGGTCGCCGCCAGGCTGCCCAGGGACATGAAAATCACGGGGATCAGGAAGGGTACCTGTATCGGCCGCCTCGTCATCAGCACCGAGGCCGCGAAGATTCCCAGGGCAGGAATATTCAGGGCATCTACGATCGCCGTCCGTCCCGGGCCGGGAGGCACAATGACGGGCACGAGGCAGACAACGAGAACTAAATAGGGCGTCCATGCGCCCAGCTTGCTGCGCGACATATTATTGATTGGCTCCTACCGGAGGTATGAGCCGCCCGCTTGCGGGGGTGGGAGGCGTAGCGATATCAGGAGTGATTGTAGTGGAGCGTCCGGCGCCTAAGATCGCGGCTGCACAAACGCCCGCTCCATCATCTCGACAACCTCGCGCGTGCAATCGCCGATTTCGTACCTCTCCTCCGCCCTCCGTCGTCCTGCAACGCCCATACGCTCGCGCATGGCAGGGTCCGAGATGAGGGTTAGGAGCTTCTCAGCCAGTTGCGCGGGCTGCTTGACCGGAACGAGCAACGCGGTCTCGCCGTCGACCACCGCGTCCTCGCAGCCCTTGTGGCGCGTGGTCACGACCGGCTTGCCGCAGGCCATGGCCTCGAGGATCGAGACCGGCAGGCCCTCCATGTAGTAGGAGGGGAGCACGAACACGTCCGAGGCTTTCATCAGGTCGTTCATGTCGTTCCGCCACCCGAGCACCTTGACCTGCGCCCCGACGCCGGCCGCATCCACCTGTTGCCGCACCTTCTCGAGCAGTGGGCCCCTGCCGGCGAGCAGAAACACAGCGTCCCGCCGCCTGCTGCACACCTGCCGCGCTGCTTCGACGAAGTCGAGGACGCCCTTGTCGGCAATGAGTCGCGCCGCGCAGAGCACGAACGTGTGCGCGGGGTCTACCCCCAGCTCCTGCCCCAGTCTGGTCCGGATGTCGGCATAGGTGCCTGGCGTGAAGCGGGTGAGATCCACGCCCATGCCCCGGAGCCGGAAGACGCCATTGGCGCGATTTGCCATCAACGTCTTCCGCGAAAGCTGCTCGTCGTAATCATTGAAGAGGAACATGGCGTCGGTGAAAGGGGCCATGAGCCTCTCGACCTGGAAACGCAACTGGAAACTGATTGCGCCCTGGGCCGGCCCGCATGCGAGCCCCTGGGCGAAATAGCCTATTCGGGGCGTGCCGGCGAGCCGCGCACCGACCCTGCCCACGACGCCGCCGAGCTTGTTGTAGCACACCGCGGCATCCACGGGTCGCGCGCGCAGCGTCCTGCGGATGCGCCAGATGGTCCGCAGCGCCATCAGCGGGTTGATGCTGCGCTTCATGCCGTGCGTAAAGACCTCGAACCCCAGCCCTCGAAGTTTTTCGGCCTCAGGGCCTTCGGTGCACACCATCACCTCATGCCCTCGCCGCTTCAGTTCTTTCATGGTTGGAGTCAGGAGCCACCACAACGTCTCTGCTGTGCGCGAGATATACATGATCCTCATCGGGACGCCTCCAAGTTGTCGCGCCCTTTCACCAGTGCGTCGAGGCGCGCGACTTCCGACTCCACGTTCACGGTTGCGTTGACAGCCACGACGGTCACGAAGACCAAGCCCTGGAGGGCGGCCTCCCCGAACAGAACACCTCTCAGGAAGGCGTTACTCCCCATGGCGACCTCCAGAATCGTGCCCACCAGCACGAGCACGACCAGCACGCTGAAGTCCGAGAGTTGCAGCGCCAGGTCGCCCACGCGGACGATCAAATCGCGGGTGGCACCGACGCTCCGGCGGCTATCGTGGACGGCGTCACGAGTGATCGCGCTCCGCCACCCGCCGGCCCGGATGCGCGGGACGAGCTCCGGGTGGGTGAGGACGTTTTGGGCGTACAGAAGGAAACCGACACTCTTGTGCTGTCTGCTCAGCACCATCGCCAGCGCGCCCAGGGTGGAGGTCAGCAAGACAGCCACGAGTGCCCCACCGCCCGGCGTGCGCCAGGCGATGTGGAGCCCAAGCCCGACAAAGATCCCGGCGAAGGCCACGGCATGCCCGAGCTCGTCAAGATAGATGCCCACAATGGAGTAGGTCTTGCGGAACCGCGCGATGTCGCCGTCGGCCTTATCGAACAGTTGGTGTGCCACGAACGCGAGCGCGCCGGCGAGGGCGAGTTCGGCGGGCCGCATGGCCAGTAGGACTCCCCCCAACAGAGCCAGACCGACAGAGATCAGCGTGACGTGGTTTGCCTCCAGGCCCGTGTGCAACAGCAGCCATGTGAGATAGATCGAGACCCGCCGCTGGAGCACATACCATGGGCTGCTGTTCTGGGCGATCTTGTCCGCATGGCAGATCGTCCTCAAAGTTGCAATGTCGCGTACCGGTTGACGCGTCGACGTCACAGAGAGGGTCCCCAATTACGCGATGCCGTGGAGGCTCTTGAGTTCCGCGACGGCCGTCGCGAAGTCCACAGTCGGCTTCCAATCTAGAAGCCGCCGCGCGAGCTGGTTGTCTGCCAGCGTGTCGTGCGGCTCGACGCGCGGTGGCAAATTGGTGGTGGGCCGGCCGATGAGGGCCGCCACCTCGTTCACGGAGTTATTCGCGCCGGCGCCGATATTGATGACTTCGCCACGCCCAACCTTGGGTGACTCCATGGCGCGAAGATTCGCGTCCACCACGTCGCGTACGTGGGTGAAATCCCGGGTCTGTGTGCCGTCGCCGGTAATGGAGAGTAGCTGTCCAGCCTTACCCTGCCGGAGGAAGACGGCGATGACGGTGACGTACGCGCCCTCGTCAGCCATACGCGGGCCGTACACATTGAAGTATCGAAGGCTGACGGTCTCGAGCCCGTAAAGCTCGGCGAAAAGGCGCGCGTAGTGCTCCCCTACATACTTCTGGAGGCCGTAAGGGCTCTTGGGCCTGGGCAGCAACGTCTCGGGCTGCGGGAGTTGATCCGTGTCGCCGTAAGCGGACGAGGAGGCCGAATAGACCAGGCGCTTCACCCCGGCGTCGCGCGCTGCGAGCAGGACGTTCAACGTCCCCGTAATATTGGGGCCGTGTGTTTCGAGCGGTCGCTCGATGGAATCCTGCACACGCGGCAGCGCCGCGCAGTGAAACACGCCGTCGACGGAGGCAAATGCGGAGCGGATGCTCTCGAGATCCGTGATATCGGCCTCGACGAGCTCCGCACCCTCCGGAATGTTTTTCCGCTTTCCGGTCGAGAGGTTGTCGAGCACCCGGACGCGGGCACCGCGGGCGATGAGCGTTTCCGCGATGTGGGAGCCGATGAATCCCGCGCCGCCTGTAACAAGGTAGAGTTTCATCGTGTGGAAGATCCCGGCCGCACAGCAGCCGCTTCCCTAGCGCCCATCGCCGTGCACCTCGACGCCCGGACGTTCCGTGATCTCCCTGAAATAATCGATCGTGCGCTGTAGCCCCTCCTCCAACGGCACCTTGGGTGCCCAACCCAGCCGCTCGCGCGCCAGCGAGAGATCCGGACACCGCCTCGTCGGATCGTCGTTGGGCAAATTCCGGTGGGTGATTGTCGACTTCGACTTCGTCATGGAGATGACCATCTCTGCAAGCTTCTTGACGGAGATCTCGGCTTGGTTGCCCAGGTTCATAGGCCCGACAAAGTCGGATGGGGTACCCATCAAACGGATGAGGGCCTCCACCAGATCGTCGACATAACAGAACGACCGAGTCTGTGAACCATCGCCATAGAGCGTGATGGGGTCGCCACGCAGAGCCTGTACGATAAAGTTCGACACGACCCTGCCGTCATCGGTCCCCATTCGCGGTCCGTAGGTATTGAAGATCCGCGCAACCTTGATCTCAAGTCGGTGCTGCCGGTAGTAGTCGAAAAATAGCGTTTCGGCGCACCGCTTGCCCTCGTCGTAGCATGACCGATCCCCAATCGGGTTCACGTGTCCCCAGTAGGTTTCCTTCTGAGGGTGCATCTCGGGATCGCCGTATACTTCGCTGGTCGAGGCTTGGAGAATCCTGGCCTTGACCCGCTTCGCCAAGCCGAGGAGGTTGATGGCGCCGTGAACGCTTGTCTTCGTCGTTTGGATGGGATCGAATTGATAATGAATCGGCGAGGCCGGGCATGCGAGGTTATAGATTTCGTCCACTTCGACGTATAGAGGAAAGGTCACGTCATGCCGTAAGAGCTCGAACCTCGAATCCTTGAGAAGGTCCGCGATATTGGCCTTCGTCCCCGTGTAGAAGTTATCGACACACAAAACGTCATGCCCCTCAGCGAGAAGCCGTTGACACAGATGGGAGCCGAGGAAACCCGCGCCACCCGTGATTAGGACGCGTTTGTTGCGTTCGTTACGCATGGGAATTACACCTCCTAGACGTGGAAGGGCGAGGGCGCGGCGGTCAGGCCGGCTCGCGAGACGAGCCTTGGTAGTACGGAAACGCTGCTTCCCTGGGGAGATCGACTTGATTCAAGGCCACTCCCAGGAGGTTCGCGCCGGAGCGCAGCAGCTGATCCTTGGCTCTCTGGATGACGCCCACGTCGAATCCGTCCGCCTTGACTACGAGCAGGACCCCATCGATGGCCGGAGCCAGTAAGCTGGTCGAGGTATCGAAAGCCACGGGTGGTGCGTCGATAAGCACGGCATCGAAACACTTCGCCAGGCGATCGATGACGGTCACGAACGGCTCGGCGAAATAGAAGCTGTCCGTGGTCAGATCGCCACACGTGAGGACCTTGAGGTTCGCCATGGAGGTGTTCTTGAGATACCCAGGTATCTGCCTGGAAAGGTACGGCTGATTCAATTCGTCACCAACCATGCCCAGGATAAACCGGTCGATACCCGTGGCGCCGGAAGCGGTCGTCGGCCTGTTTCCAGCTTCAGGCGCGGGGGCCTCTGGAGCCGGCAAAAAGCGATACTGAGGCTTGGCCAGGGCCAGCATCCGGCGAAGACGCTTGTCCAGCTCAACCTGGAGCGCGGAATCCAACTCTGCTTCGATGGGGCCAGGGCCTGACGGCCCCCTGCCCAGGGGTCGGCTTCCCTCCTGCTGAGCGCGGAGCGCGAAATCGCGCTGCCCCTGTCGGTCGGGCACGCTGGACACCCGTCCCTTGTTGAAGATGATTGAAAACTCTTCGCTTCCCTCGGATACCTGGAGTCTTCCGGTCCTCGACTGGGCGCGGATGAGCTCGATCCAATCTCCGATCCCGAACTGTTTCGAGCTGTCACCGTTGAGGTCGGCCTTGGAGATCTGGCCAAGCAGGTCGCCCAGTCCGCGGCGGTGGTCCAGCTGGAAGAACTTGTGCAGCGTGGGACGAAATGCATCGGCGTCGACGATCGCGATCCGAAGCCGGTCCGACCGCGCAAGGTTCTCGCCAAGCTTCGCGACGATCGTCGACTTGCCTTCGCCGGGTCCGCTGCTTGTGATCATAATCCTGCGGGCCCCGTTGGAAATCAGGCGCGCAATGGAGGACGAGAAGACTCGGTAGGCGAGGGCTCCGGTATCGCTCACTGTACGGACTCCTTCGGAATCAGACCCAGGACGGGAAGTTGCAGGTGCCGGTCCACTTCGTCGGGCGTCCGGATCGTCTTTCGGTAGGACTCGAGAAGGAGAACAAGACCCGCGCCGGAGAGCAGGCCCAGCAGGAGCCCGATGGCCAGGTTGAGAATCTTGTGCGGTCGCACCGGCTCACGCTCAGCCACCGCCGACTCGACGATTCGGACCAGAGGGCTCTTGATTTGGCTCGTGATCTCCACCTCGTGAACGCGTGCCATCAGGAGGCTGTACAGATCGCGGTCAGCCTTCAGCTCCGCCTCGATCACCCTGTATTTCGCTGCTTGATTGTTCAGGGAACGCAGCTCCCCCTCCGCCTGGGTGATCGCGGTTTGCATGCTCTCCTCGCGTCCCGCCGCGATCGACTGGTCATTGCTCAAGTTCGCGACCGCGGCAGAGACTTCCTGCCTGATGTTGCGCTGGATCGCGTCATTCTCAGCCTTGAGCGAGATAAGCTTGGGATGGCTTGGGCCATACGTCTCGCGTGCCTTCGCAAGCGCTGTGTTGGACGCGATCAGGTCCCGCCTCAATGCGTCCAAGGACTCATTGCTGATCGGAATCTCGTTTGGATCGATTTGAGCACGCCTCAACACGCTTCGGATCTGGGCAAGCTGGGAGGATATCGAGAGACGCTGGAGCCGGGCCTTCGTATGGGAGTCACTAAGTGTGCCGACCGTCTCGGAGAGTTGGCGAATCTTTTCCTCCAGTGAAAAGAGCCCCATCGAGCCGCGCGTTTGTTCGTCGAGGCTATTGATCCTCTTTTGGAGTTCGTCGGCGCGCGCGCGCAGATTGGTTCCCAAGGAGGTGTCCAATTCGGAGCGCTGCCCCTGTTGGTAATTGACCAAATTCTCGGCGATCGAGTTTGTGATTTTCGCGGCGATGCCTGCGTCGTTGTGTTCCGCGCTGATCCGGATCAGGCGGGTGTCGCGAATCGGTTCCACGATCACGTTAGCCAGGAGCCAGTCGATCTTGTCCGTCATATCGCCCGGCTCCTGACCCTGGGATTTCGCGGAACGCCGTTCCCGCTCCTGCGGGCCGACTCGAACCCCTTGTCGCTCGAGGCTCGTCACCACTTGGGCCAGCAAGGCCCGGCTGGTCACCATCTCGGCAGTAGTGAAGAGCGCCTGATTGTCGGTTTGGGGGGTCGGAGCGTCCGTCGCGGCCCCGGTCAGCGGCGAGCGTGTTGCCTCCCGGCTGATCTCCACGCGAGCGCTACTTCGATATACGGGTGCCGTGAATACGTTCAACGCCACGGAGAGCGCAACACAGGCCAGGATGCAGCCCAGCATGGGCCCTTTTCGCCGCCGAATAACGTTCCAATATGCTCTGAGATTCACGCCTTAATCCTCATGCCTGGGTCGGATCAACCGAGCGGAGCGCCGGCCGTTAGAACCTTCTTGCTGGCACATCGATTCGATCGCCTGGTTGAAGAAGTAGGTCAGGCTTCTTGCCCTTCTGGACCTTGCGAAGGTCGATCTTGAGAACCTGTGTTTGACGTTTCGAAATTCGGGTCACTTTCACTCGATTCGGGGCGGCAAATTCGGAGAATCCTCCCGCAAGAATGCACGCGTTCAGCACGCTCAACCCATCTCCGATGGGATAGGCACCAGGTCGGCGCACCTCACCGATGATGTACACCTTCCCCGCGTACTCCTTCACGTTCACGATTACCGATGGACTGACGTAGTAGCCTCGGGAAAGGCGCTCGGTTATACGCTGGGATACCTGTGGCGGAGTCAAGCCGGCAATCGACAAGTCGCCCAGGAGCGGCGTCGTTATCGTGCCGGAGGACGACACCTCCGCGGCGAAGCTCTCCTGAACCTCTCCCCCGGCGTAGATCGAAATCTGCAGGACATCTCCGGCACCGATCGGATACGACGGAGAATCGGCGAGCGTGGCGTGAGTCGCGCCCGCCAGGATGGTTGCGGCTGTGAACGCCGCGCAAAGCCACGGGTTGCGAAGGTAGCCCATCACTGAAGACCCGCGGTGAGCGCGACGAAGATCCGACCGCGCCTGTAGTTGACCGGATCTGCCCGGTTCGGATCCACCTGCCGAACAAACTTGTAGCCGGTCTGGGCCGTCACTCGGGATCGAACCGGCACGCTGAGGGTAATCGCCGAACGATAGGTGTCGGCGCGAAGGCCGGGAGCGTGAAATGGGAACGTCCAAGCGTAGCTTCCTTCCATCGTGATTGTCGTCCGGGCTCCCACGGTATCGACGAGGGCAAACGCCACGCGCCGAGCCGTGACCGGGTGTGTGTAAAAGCCTCCTTCGCCTTCCAATGCTGTCTCCCAGTTGGCGGTGGCGATGCCGATCGGCAGTCGCGTCCGCAGCATCGCGGTCATAGTCGTAGCCGCGTCCCTCTGCAAGCTCGCCTCGGCTACCACCGGCCTATCTGCTCCCTGACCGTAAAGGATTACTCGGGCAGCGACCGCCGGTCGAGTTGTCTTGGGCGTGCCGTCTTGGTAGTCGACGATGGCGGCGCCAACCTCGAACTGGCTTGCGATGGTCGCTGTGTGGCGCCGACGGAAGCCGAGCTGGGCTACGTTCGACTCGAGTCCCCGTCTCCCATTGAAGTCCAACTGCGTGAGGTGATATGAGACCAGCCCGGCTGTGGTGCGGGTCCTCACAGGGAGGAGAGTCAATGCGAAGTGCCTCGTTGTAGCGTCGGATAGGTTTGCACCCGCGTAATCCCATGCTTCGATTTGGCCCGAAGTCTCCAGTCGAGTGAGATTCAGGTCGGCCGTCCCCGCCCCGCTTCGATAAGACGACGGAAAAAGAACTGAGCCCTGGTCCTGCTCAAAAGTGTCCCGCGATTCGCGGAATTTGAAATCAACGTTCGCGGAAGTCTGCGTCGATGGCGCATACGCGGCCCGGAATGATGCTGCATCGTTGGCGGTGAAGAACGAGGTTGAGCGAGAAGAATAGAAGCGCATGCTGCGGTGGGCTGACGCCTGCAGCGTGGTGAGGCCCCCCCGGCGAGCCACCCCCATGCCAGGCGCGACTAGCCATACGAAGTCGCCCGTTCCGTGTTCCGCCTGATGGACATTGTCATCATAGCCCAATTCCAGCCTCAAATCTGGATCCAAATCCAATGCGGAAGCTCCGGTCGGTGGTAGTGGCGCTGTGGCGAGGACAATAACAGCGGCGCACCGCACGCCCGATAATGCTCCACGCATGATTCGGGCCAGACCCGAAATGTACCACACAAACACCATCCTATCATCGATATGGAAAGCCCGTCAACGTCGCACCTACCACCGCATTATTGGGGCTATTTGGGTTCCGAAGCCCAACCGCGGAGCCAAGGCCCCCACAGCCCTCGCCCGGGTTATCCGAGAAGCCAGGAAGGGTCGCGGAGGGCGCAGACTTGCCGCGGGGAGGGCCAAGCAAACGTTGGGCGGCGGAGCGCTGATGTCTTTCGCAGGGGAACAGGGTCTAGCGGGCGCCGTCGCCCCGAACGATCACATTCACCGTCTGGGCTAGGATCTTGAAATCGAGCGACAGGGACCGGTTCCGCACATAGTGGAGATCGTACTGGAGCTTGCGGTTCGCGGACTCGACGGACGAGTCGTAGCCGCACCTCACTTGAGCAAGCCCCGTGACGCCCGGCATTATGTTGCAGCGCTGGTCGTACTCTGGGATCGCCTCTTTGAGGCGCTGAACAAAGAAGAAACGCTCCGGTCGCGGCCCGACAAGGCTCATCTCGCCGCGGAGCACGTTCCAGAACTGGGGAAACTCATCGAGGCGCGTCCTCCGGAGAAACCGCCCGACGCGGGTGACGCGGTTGTCCTGGTTGGCCGCCCAGACGGGTCCCGTGTTCCGCTCCGCGTCGACGACCATGCTGCGGAACTTATACACGTGAATCGGACGCCCGAAGCGGTCGAGGCTGCGGCGTTCCTTCTCGGGCGGGATGCCACGCCCGCGGCGCCGATTGATCCCAACGCGTTCCTGCTTGAAGAAGATCGGGCCGGGCGAATCGAGGTAAATCGATAGGCCGATAATCGCGAAGACGGGAATCATGGCGAGGAGACCGAGCGCGGCGCCGGAGACATCGATTGCGCGCTTGAGGTGACTCGAGCTTCCGGGAGGCTCAGACGAATCACTGGCCTTCGACGACCGTGTAACCGGGAAGATCAACATGCTTAACGCAGCGACCTTTCGCAACGCCGGGCAACCTTTGCCCCCCGCCCAGCCTCATCAAAGACCCTGCATTCGGGGGTGTTCTGTTGAGGGAAAACCTCCCCGAGCGCCGGCACCGGAGAGCCCTCAGTTTTTTATTGGGGGGATGTCACCGGAATGTGTCGTTTGTGCAACGACACTTCGATGCAGCGTGCCCCCCACGGCAA
>Ga0066698_10001412_pt1 | contig 10443 bp, 5 predicted proteins | sample GraSoiAngelo_147_FD_66457 | JGI IMG/M metagenome (GOLD analysis project Ga0066698, IMG submission 66457) | Grasslands soil microbial communities from the Angelo Coastal Reserve, California, USA - 14_1009_05_40cm | ecosystem: Environmental > Terrestrial > Soil > Grasslands | place: USA... | reverse complement strand
GCGGCGGCGCTCGCCGCGGCGAACGGCGGCCGGCCCGTCAGCGCCTCGAACAGCACGACTCCGAGCGAATAGAGATCGGTGCGACCATCGATGTCGGGCGAGCCGCTCGCCTGCTCCGGGCTCATGTACTCTTCCGTGCCCACGACGAAGCCGCTGCGGGTGACGCGGTCTTCGCCCGAGTGTGCGATCGCGCGCGCGATCCCGAAGTCGACGAGAATGGCTCCGCCGCCCTCTGCCGAGAGCACGATATTGTCGGGCTTGATGTCGCGATGCGCGAGGCCGTGCTCGTGCGCGTGGCCGAGCGCGTCGAGCACTTCCGTCGCGACACGGACCGCCCGGTCGATCGGCAGCATGCGCTCGCGCCTCACCACCTGGCGGAGCGTCTCTCCCGCCACGAACGGCATCACGAACCAGAGCAGGTAGTCAGTTTCACCGGAATCGAGCAGCGGGGCGATGTGTGGGTGGTCCAGCTTGGCGGCCCAGCGAATCTCGCGCAGGAAGCGGTCGGCAGCCACGGAGACCGTGAGCTCGGGATGCAGCACCTTGATGGCGACCCGGCGACCTTCTTTATCGAAGGCGCCGTAGAGCGTGGCATTGCCGCCGCGCCCTACCGCGGTGATGACGTTATAGCGATCGCCCAGCGCCTGGCGGACCCGCCCGATCAGTTCCCGAGCCATCCCGCCAGAATAGGCGGCCCGGGAACACAAAAAGGAAGGGTGCTACGGTGTTATTTGGGCGGGAAGTACCCGTGTGTAGTGGAGGTTGTCAAAAATGGCATACGCCGAGCCCTTGCCCGCGAACCGCACGGCCGTGATGCCATCCCCCCAGACGCAGAGCTGCTGGGATGTGCGCTCGGTCGTCGATTCTGTTCGGCTCAGGACGTTGCCGTTGGCATCGAGTGCCTCGATGAACGCCACGCCACCGGGCAGGAGGTTGTGAAATCCGGTCGGTGTCGCGTTGATGCAGGCCTCGGCGGCCGGCACGACAAACGTTGCTGTGATGGTGCCGTACGCGTACTGACTGAAGTCCGAAGCGATGCCCAGGGGACAGACGCTGATGTTGTTCTGGCCCGAGTTGAACCCGAGCAGGCCGTAGTCATTCGCGTACACCGCGGTCCCTGGGCACACGCCGAGTGGATTGCTCCGGCTGAACGTCACGCCGAGCCGGGAATACGCCGAGTTCACGGTGGCACCGGGCAAAATCGATCCGAGCTCCGGGGTCTGATCGAAATTCAGGTCGAGCTGGCTGGGCAGGGCCCAGGTGAACCGGCTGAACATGTCCGTGCTCCCGCCGGCACCCAAATCGATGGCCACCCGTGTGCTGGCGAACAGCGGCCGCGGTGTGACCAGCGAGCGCAGACTCGCCGCAAGAGCTCCGAGGAGGGAGCGGTGGGGGGAAGATCCCCGGGATCCCAGCACGGTGAAACCGGGATCGCATTGCAGGAACGTCGCAGGTACGTTGTTTAACGCGCGGATCGCCGGGTCTGCGCCGACGTGAAGCTGGAAGATTTGGAGCAAGTCCGACGTCGCATGATCGAGATTGCCAATTACCGGACAAATACCCACGGTCACGGGAGTGTTGAACTTACCACTCGCGTTGACCTGAGTCAGCGGCGGCTCCGTGTGGAAATCGTAGCACGAATTGCCGACAGCGCCGAGGTTCCCTGGGAACACCGGCTCGGGTAACCCCGGGATGCAGGGGCGCTCGTCCGCGGACTCAATGATGAGCGTGACCGGGTGGTCCACCGCGCCGACCGGGATGAACACCCCCGCCTGACCATGCGCCGTCACGATCGTGGTGCTTTGTCCGGGCTGCACGGTCCCTTCGCCGCAGTCGGAATCCACGCGCTCACATTGCGAGCCGACGCCGATGAAGAAGTGGATCGGAAGCGTGCGGTCGGCGAGCAGCGGGATGAACTCGCCCGTGTTCACGTTCCTCAATTCGTTGCCGTTGTCCACGACATCCACATCAGCCACGCCGAGCTGGCGGGCCCCTGCCGTCGTGGTAATCCGATACGTGCATGTCGAATCGAGGTTGTCGTCGGCCGTGTGCCAGTTTGTGTGGTAGTCGGCGTCCTCCACTTGCATGTCCGATCCCGCCAACGTGCGGATGATTTCGCCGCTGCAGAGATTGGTAATGGTCACGACCGGACTGAGCTGCCGGGAGAACACCTGGCCCGCGGGCGCCCCCTGGTTGAGCACCGGGGGGAGCCAGACAAAGAAGGCGTTGCCGTTGTCGTGATTGGCGTCGAGGAAGAGCGCAGCGGGACCTGCCGAATAGCTGCGGTCGCCGTGACAGGCGACCGCCCCAAGGGCGACGATCGCCGCGAACGGCAGATAGTTCGAGCACTTCATCGTGGGTCACCCGACCTGAGGATAAGAAAGAAACAAAAAACGGAGGGGGCCGACGCACCATCGAGCCAGGGAATCATCCCCCCTCAACCAGAGGAGCTAGTTCCATGGGTGGGAGGCCTGCTGCAGCGATGGAAAAGACAAAGAAAGGGCGGCTCCGCGGAGCCGCCCTTGTTGCACACCTGCATCAGTGCGTTAGGCCGCGTTGGCACACACCGCGAAGAACTGCACGTTGTGGGCGACGCCGTCGAGATTCTTCATCGAGACCAGCCAGACGTTCGTATTCGTGCCGACGATGCCGGGGGCGGATTCCTGCAGGCGGGTGTTGAAATTCCCCGAGCCCTCGCCGACCACCAGCGCGCCACCACCCAGCACGACTTTGCCCGCGGGGCATTGGACGCCATCGCGATTGAATCCCCCGCCTGCCGCCAGTGACGCAACGGCTCCGGTCACGACTTCATAGCCCAGCGGCGGCGACGCGCACACGGCGAAAATGCGAACCGTGTGCGACACGCCATCCTCGTTCCGCACGGATGCGAGCCACGCATTCGTCGTCCCGATGGTACCGGGACCGGATTCTTGCAGGCGCGTATTGAAGTCGCCGACGCCTTCGCCGGCCACCTGCGCCCCTCCGCCCAGTACGACCGTTCCAGCCGGACAATTTGCGGTCGCGCGCGCGAAGCTGCCGGCGCCAATGACCGCGTCCGTCGTCACGACTTGATAGCGGTACGGCGTGGTCGCGCACGTGGTGAAGAGCCGAACATCGTGCGCGGCGGCATCTTCGTTGTCGATCGACACGAGCCAGACATTCGTCGCCACGTCCACGATGCCGGGCGCTGACTCCTGCAGCCGGGTGTCGAAGTCCGCGCTGCCTTCACCGATCACCTGCGTGCCGCCACCCAGCACGACCTTGCCTGCAGGGCATGTCGCGACATCGCGGGCGAATCCCGTGAGCGCCGGCAGGCTGATCGCGTTCGATGTCGCGACTTCGTATGCGCCAAGCGCACTCGGCGTTCCCGTGGCCGTGAGGGTTGGCGGGCTGTTGGTCACTCTCGTCGTGGTGGCTTGCAGGGTGTTCACGCCGAGCCCGAGCCGCCACGTCACCGTCGCATGTCCCGTCCCGTCGGTGGTGGCCGAACAGCTATTGCCCTCACTGCACGTGCCGGTGCTGACGGATCCATCGCCGCCGGTAACCATGAACGTCACTGACTGCCCCATGACCGGGGACGTCACGCCATGGTGATTGTTCTGAACCTGTACCGAGGCTTGCACCGTCGAGCCGGCTGGAGCGGTCGCGCCATCACCCGCCGTCACCGTCATCGAGGCGAATCGCGTGAAACCGAAGAAGCTGAAACCGTCGGTGCTGCCGCCCGCGCCCAGGTCGACGGCATGGAGCGCGGCGGGCTGAATGGCACGAGCGATCGTCTGCGTCATCGCGTGCCAGCCTGCCTTGGCAATGTCGCCCAGGCGCCCGGAGCGGAACGCCGCGCGGATCGTCGGAGAAGTCGGACCGAAACCGTCACAGCGGATGAACGGCGCCGGCACTTCTTCGAGCCGCGTCAGGGGGCCGGTCGCTTGTCCCCCGACTTCCTCTTGGCGTGCCAGCTCGAAGGGGAGTCCTTCCCCGCCGATATCAGCAGGGATTTGGAAACAGACGCCGGCGATTACGTTGGTCACGAACGGCAAGCCGCCCTCGATCTGATGCAAATCGGGGTCGGTGCGGAACCGATAACAACCTTCCATCTGTTCGAGCCCGCTGCTGAGGCAGTTGGCGCCCACCCGTTCGATGATCACAACGACTTGATCGATCCCCAGATTGGGATTGAGCCACCCGTTCGTGAAGCGGGCTCCGGCGAACCCCGTGTTCGTCGTGATGTCGAGCGTGCCGGTGGGAATCACATTCGGCACGACCTGTTCCACAAAGTCATTCGAGTTGCTCGACCCAAACGCGCCTTGCTCGATCCGCACCTTGATCGGCAGCGTGCGACCGTTCTGGAATTGCACGACGTCACCCGTCGTCAAGTTCTTCACGCCGCCGAGCACGGGATCGACGTCGAGGAAACCGAGCGCCATGCCCCGCGCCGAACCGCGTACGGTGATGCGGTAGAAACTCGTCAGGATCAACGCCGACGCCTGCGTATCCCAGTTCAACTGATATTGCTCGTTGATCAGATCGAGGGCCATTGTCGCGGGCCCGAAGACCAGCGGTCCCGCTTTGCAATCCGTCGTCGGGACGAGGATCGGATTCGCCGCGAGCTCGCAAACTTCGGCCACCGGCGCGAGGTGCGCGTTAAACTTGCCGGCATCGTAGAACTGTGAGCCTACAGGACTCGGGACGAGCGGAGGAAGGAAGAAGAAGTTCGGGTTCCCGGCGTGATTACCGTCTTGGATCGCAGCGCTGAGTTGCGGGGGGGGTTGCAGTGAATTGTCTCTACACCCTGCAAGAACGACGACGGCGACTGCGACGACGGAAAAGCACGTGACGTGCCTCATGGGGCGCTCCTGCGCGACACATTGGACCCGCGATGTGTGGCACGTCTAGGGGCGCGCCAGGGACGAACGACGGGCGACGGACCAGCGGAACACCCTTAAAAATCTCCCGGGGAAATTCCTAGCGCTAGACCCTCGACCGTTGCAGATGTGATACACATCCACACGCCGATTATCGCGCGGCAATGATTGCCTTGAAGCGGGGATCGTCCTGGATGGGGCGCCACCACCAATGCACGCTCTTGCGGAAACCCTCGCGATGCTTGGGGTTGGCGATGAGGTACTCGTCCAGCAGGCGCAGCGCTTCCTCCTTGTCCCCGAGCATGATCCGCATGACCGCCTGGTAGCCGAGCAGCTCCTTCTTCGGGTCGACATCCGCATTCCCCTTGGAGCGCTCCAGAACATGCCGGGAACTGTCGACGAGTCCGGCACGAGCCAGCACTCCGGCGACGAAGATCTGTTCGTACAACTGGGTGAACGGGCGATTGGCCTCCGGGGATAGGCGCACCGCCTCGCTCGCGAGACGCCAGGCGCGGTCCACATCGGGATCCGCTGCCTTGGTGGTGGCCATGAGCATCAGCTGACACTGCTCGAACTGCGCGCTGTTGGGGAACCGGCGACGGCCCTTGTCACACCAGTCGGCGGCGGGCTCAAACAGCTCCAGATCGTAGGACGTGACAAATAAGCGATACAGGATCGCGTCAGCCGAGGCGAGGTAGGCGTCCGCCTCATACGCGCTGCGGGCCGCTCGATTGGCCTCGATCAGGTCCCGCCGTTGATAGTAGTAGAGGTACGAAAGCGTATTCCACGCGCCCACCTGCTGTGGATTGATGCGCGTGGCGGCTTCGAGATCCGTCTGCGCCGCGCTGAGCAGTTTGTCAGCAGCAGCGGAATCGGGCACCAGTCCCCGGGAGAACCGCCAGAAGCGAAGCGTCCCACGCATCTCGAGCGCGTCGGGGTTCTGGGGCTCGGCGTGCAACGCACGTTCCGCGTGCCCCAAGCCGATCGTCAACCACTTGTCCTGCTCATGCGGCACTTGCTCGAGCCGGGACCGCAAGTAAGCGACTCGCGCTCGCAGCACGATCGGTTGGACCCACGCCGGGTCCGCTTGCTCCGCGTGCGCCAGCAGCGAATCCGCGCGCGCGTACAGCGTTGCAGCGGCAGCAGGATCGCGCACGGCGGCGGCGAGCGCGTCCTTCTGGGACTTCTGCGCCTGTTGCACGAGCGACCATGCCTCCACGCTCTTGGTCTCGGACCGTTCTTCGCGCAGCCGGACCTCGTCGCCGAGGCGCTCGCGCAGCAACACCGCCGCCTGGCTGACGAGGGAGTCGCGCATCGCCAGGGGTGCGGCGATCGGGAGCTCGAAGCTCTGGCGTCGCCCGACGTCCGCGCCACTCGCACCATCGATCAGCCGGACCGTCACACGCGCTCGCCCGCCTCCACCCACCGGCTCCACTTCCCCTTCGACCAGCGTACCGGCCTCGAGCGCGCGCGCAATCGAGTCGCGAGGCACGTCGCGCCCGCGGAACGGCGCGACGCCGTTGCGCGATATGACATCCAGGGCGCGAATGGCGCTCAATTGGTCGATCAGCGATTCGGTGAAGCCGTCGGCCAGATATCGCAGTGAGCTGTCGCGACTCGCGTCGTTGAAGTAGAGCACGGCAACGCGATTCAGCGCGAGGGCTCCGGCGCCGGCGCCGCCACCGCCACCGCGGTGACGGCCGAACAGCAGCCAGGCGCCGGCGATCAACGCGACCGCGCCAAGGCCGATTCCCGCGGTGATGGGGCGCCGCCATGTCAGTCTCCGCGTGTGCCGGCGCGCGGCGGTCACGCGCGACACGGCGCCCGTACTCGCCGCGGTCAAGGCCTTCGCGAATTCGCCTGACGTCTGATAGCGGTCGGCCGGCACTTTCTCGAGCGCGCGCTCGATCACGACCTCGAGCTCGTCGGGAATCGCATCGCGCACGATTTTCAACCGCGGCACCGAATCGAGCGAATGGCGCGCCATGATGGCTTGGGCGGTCGGTCCGGTGAACGGCGGCTGGCCTGCGAGCGTCTCGTAGAGTACACACGCGAGACTGTAGATATCGCTGCGGCGGTCGACATGGCCCGATCCCGACGCTTGCTCGGGCGGCATGTAGGCGGGCGTGCCGATCGCGAGTCCCGTCTGCGTCAGCTTGTCGCCGCCGGCGGCACTGACGGCGCGGGCGATGCCGAAATCGGTGACGATCGCGTGACCGCCCGAGAGCATGATGTTCTCGGGCTTGATGTCGCGATGCACGACGTCGTGTTCGTGCGCGTACGCGAGTGCCTCGGCGACCTCGCGGGCGATCTGCAGGGCGTCGTCCACCGGCAACTGCGGCTCGTGGTTCAGCCGGTCGCGGAGGGATTCGCCCTCCACAAACGGCATCACGTAGTACAGGGTCCCGCCCGCGTCGCCCGAGTCGTAGACCGGGAGGATGTTGGGATGCTGCAGGCGCGCCGCGAGTTTGATCTCGCGCAGGAACCGCTCGCGGCCCAGTGCCACCGCGATTTCGGGCCGCAAGGTCTTCAGCGCGACGAAGCGCTCGTGGCGCGTGTCGCGCGCGAGATATACCAGGGCCATGCCGCCACGGCCCAGCTCTCGATCGATGATATAATGTGGCGGTAGTGCGGCGTTCAGTTCTGCAAAGGGGTCACTCACGTGCTTAACGATAGTTCTGACGCACCTGCTGAGCGAGCACCTGGGCGAGGGCCGAAAGCCGTTCGCGGGGCCAGGGGGCGTTCAGGACGGTGCGCACGCGCCCGGTGCCGGCATCGATCACCGTGAGCTGCACGAGCACCGAATCGCTCCCACCCGCGAAGGGGTCCAGGCGCCCATAGACCCCGACGCCCGCGCTGGTGCGGCGCGCCAGGTCGAGGGCCGCGACTTCCGGCTGCTTCTGCCCGCGCCAGCGCTCGCGCACCACATCCTGAGAGACCGCCGTGAGCGGTGGGGTGCTGTCGAGTCGCGCGGTCAATTCTCGGGCGAGCCGCACCCGCCACGGCTCGAGGCCGGGAACGAGGATGTCGAACGGGGCGACGGCCACCAGGGTGGGCTGGAGCGCATGGAGACGGGCGTAGCGCACGAAGCTCACGGCACCGGCGATCATCAGCATCACCACCAGCGACGATAACCCGATGAGCCAGCGCCTCGACGTCATGTGCGTCCTCTCATGCGCGGGTAGCTTCGCACTGTCCCTACCCGTTCACAAGGCGTCCATCCGCGGGAATTCGGTGAGCCGGGAGTTTTTTTGGATCGCGCCGTCGCTGCTCGCCGCGCAGGAATGATGAATAGCGGTTGAAACGCCCGGGTTACCATGAAGCCCCATGGTGACCGTGTGCACGGTGCTTCCCCCCCCTGAGCGCCCACGCATCGATGCGGCGGGAGACGGCTACTTCGATACCCTGCACGCCGACTCGTTGCGCGAAGCGCTCTACGTCGCGCGGCGGCGGCGCGTGGATGCCATGGTCATCTCCGTCCATCGCTGTCACGGGGAGGCGTTGCCCGGGATTGCGCGCTTCGTGCGCGAGTTCCCCGCCATCCCGGCGGTCGCGCTCGTGTCGCGACACGACCGCGAGGCGACCGAAACCCTGCTGCGCCTCGGCGCGACCGGTGTGCGCAGCGCCGTCGATTGCACCGAGCCCGATGGCTGGCGCCGTCTCCGCGACCTCGTCGGCCATCCGGCCTCGCCCGTCGCGGCGCGGATTCTCGCCCGCCTCGTTCCGGCGCTCGGCGAGCCCCCCGAACCCCCTCCACCGGAGGAGACGCGGCTGTTCTTCGAGGCGGTCGCGCGGCTCGCGCCGGCACTCAGCACCGTGCGCGGCTTGGCCCGCCATCTCCGGGTCCGGCCCAGCACGTTGATGTCCCGGTTTCATCGCGCCGGCATACCGTCGCCCAAGAGTTATCTCGCTGGGATGCGGCTGCTCCACGCGTCGTTCCTGTTTCAGAATCCCGGCTTGTCCGTCGCGGATGTGGCCTACCGCATGGACTATTCGTCGCCGCAGAGCTTCGGCCGGCACCTGCGCGCCGTCCTTGGTGTGACGGCCGGTGAGTTTCGGCGGCGCTTTCCTTTTGAAGTGGCCCTGGAGCGGTACATCGATCTGTTGATCATTCCTTACCGGGAGGCCCTGCGTGCGTTTCACCCCTTTCACGCGGGGTCGTGGGACCAAGGCCCGAGCGCCGCAGCGGTCTCCCGGTAGGGTCGAACTAATCGGCGGCGGGTCTCACGATCTGATGTTCTGCGGTGGCCTGATCGCGCCGCAGCACCGAGAACCGCGCCATCCCCCCGCGCAGGCGTTCGGCGAGTTGGGCGAGTTGCTGGGATGTTGCCGTCAGTTCGCCCATGGCCGTGATCTGCGCTTCCGTCGCGGCGGCGGTGCTGTTGGCACTCTCCGACGACGCTGTCGAAATGCTGGCGACTTGCTGTAACGACTGTGCAAGCTCGGCCAGGCGCTGCGCCTGGCTGCGGGATACCTCGGCCGTGGCGTTCACCAGGTCGCCCATCAGCTGCACGCCCTGGTGCAGCTCCTGGAGCGCGCCGTCGGCCTCCGCCGCGACCGCGCCGATGTCCCGCACCTTGGCTTCGCCCGACTGCATGGCGCGCGCCGCGGCCTCGATGCCGGTGCGCAGCTCGCTCACGAGTTCGGCGACCTCCCGCGCGGACTTCCCGGCCTGCGCCGCTAGGCTTCGGACCTCGTCCGCGACGACGGCGAACCCTTCACCATGCTCCTCCGCGCGTGCCGCCTCGATGGCCGCGTTGAGCGCGAGGAGGTGCGTCTGCCGCGCGATGCGCGCGATGGTTTGGGCGAACACCCCGATGCGTTCCGACATCCCCGACAGGCCCGCCACCGTCGACGCCGTCGCGCGCACTTCTTCGCCGACCGCTCGCAACGTGGCGCTCGCGCGCGCGACGCGCTCGCGCCCCCGCTCCGCCGTGCTGACGAGCCGTGATGCATCGACCTGCATCAGCTCGGCGCGCACCCGCAGCGACTCCGCTTGATCGGCGGCCTTGGCACTCTCACCGCGAGCGCCGTCCGCCAGACCGCGCTGGTGGCCGAGGTCGCCGGCAAGGCGCTGCGAGGTTTGCGTGAGCGACTCTGTCGTCGCGTGCAGCTCCTGGGCCGCAGCCGCCAACTCCTCGGCGAACGCGGCGACCTCGTCGGCTTCGCGCTGCACCGAGGAGATCGTGGTGCCGATCTCCTCGAGCATGCGGTTGAAGCTCTTTTCCAGAAACCCGAGCTCGTCGGCTTCCGCGGCCGACGCCCGCACCGCGAGATACCCCTGCTCCGCTTCGCCCATGACGCTGCGCGCGCGGCGAATGCGCTGGATGAGCGTCGCCGGGATCCGCTTGAGCGCCATCGCCACGATGATGAAGACGCCCGTCTCGAGGTACGCGAGCGTATCGAGGCCGGTCCCGCCCGGATACAGTCGGCCGTGCGCCCAGCTCGCGAGCAGATAGGCGATCGACGCGACCAGCACGAGGAAATCGCCGACGGCCTGTCCCTGATCGAAGGCGTAGGGCAGCACCGCGATGAACAGCGCCGCGACCACGCCGCCGTGCCCGAACCAGACGACGAGCAC
>Ga0066698_10001410_pt1 | contig 10448 bp, 10 predicted proteins | sample GraSoiAngelo_147_FD_66457 | JGI IMG/M metagenome (GOLD analysis project Ga0066698, IMG submission 66457) | Grasslands soil microbial communities from the Angelo Coastal Reserve, California, USA - 14_1009_05_40cm | ecosystem: Environmental > Terrestrial > Soil > Grasslands | place: USA... | reverse complement strand
GAAGCAGGCGGTACTCGTTCTCGCATGGGTTGCCGGACGCGATCCAGTACTCGCCGGTCGTGAGGTCGACGATGCTCGACGCGATCGTCTGGTTCAGGTCCGTCCCTCCCGACGCCTCGTCGCCATGCTTGCAGACCGCGTTCGGATATCCGAAGTGGTCCCGGAGCGCCGCGCCGATCGCGCCTCGGATGGTCGCGGGATCGCCCGGGTCCTTCGCCGCGCGCAGGCCTTCCGTGAGGCGAGGAAGCCGCCAGAGCGAGTTCACCGAGAACGGCCGGTACGTCGCTGCGATCTGCTCGGGGACGAAGGCGACGAAGTGGTTCGTGTGCACGAGCAGGCCATTGGTGGGGTACATCCAGCCGTGTCTATCGGGCGTCGTCTCGAGATCGATCGCGAATCCGTCGCGGTGCGTCACGACCAGGTTCGTGCAGAGCGACTGGCGCGAGTCGAAGACGGCGCGGAGCGCCGATTGCATCTCCGTCGCCTCCAGCACTTTGCGGCGGATGATCGGCTGCGGAACGCCGATGCCCTTGCCCCATCTGGTGCCGAGCCCGTTCGCGTTGAGGGCGATCCCGGCCGAGTTCGCGCCGTGCCGTCCGACCTGTCCGGCTTCGGTCTGCATGATGATCGTTGGCCGGCCTGGTTGGATGATGCGCAGGAGGATCACCGTACCCGCCGTCTCGCAGCGCCAGTCCCAGTTCTGTCCGCAGTAGACGTGGCCGTCGCCCGATGCCTGGGGCAGGATCGCGTACGACGAGCAGCCCTCCTCAGCCTCATCGGCAAAGGGGTTGTGGGTCGAGAGCTCACCGCGCGCGTTCAGCGCGAGCACCTCCTCGAAGTCGACGCCCGCGCCCTCGGCGATGCCGCGAATCTCGTCGCCGATCCCAGGGAGGTAGCTCTCAATGGGCGGCACCCAACGCGGCGCGTTGCGGCGGATCTCCGACCACTCGAGTCCGGTCGTGCGCTTGAACGACTCGCGGTAGTAGCCGATCGAGTCGCGGATCTGGCTCCGTGCGGCCTCGCCGTGCTGGCGCCCGAGCTCGGGCCGGTCGCCGCTGATCTCGATCGTCGGTAACGCCGCTGCAGCTTCCATCGCATCGCCCCCGGCTTGAATCTCGCCGCAGCATACACTACAGTCCGCCCGTGGCAACGGCAGCGAACGCTACAAGGCCTGCGGCGACCCTCGACGAGCGCATCGCCGCGACGCGTCCCACGCTCAGCCCGGCGGAAGAGCGCGTCGCGTCGTTCTTCGCCCAGCATCGCGAGGAGGCCGTCTTTCTCTCCGCCGCGGAGATCGCCCGACAGCTCGAGACGAGCGACGCGACGGTGATCCGGGCGGTGCAGTCGCTCGGGTACGGCGGACTTCCGGCGCTCAAGGCCGAGCTTCAGGACGCGCTTCGCTCGCGCGCGACACCCACGCTCCGCCTTGGGCGCAGCATCGAGGAGCTGGGCGACGATCCTTCGGTCGTCCTCGAGCACGTTCTCGCGACGGAGCTACAGCTGCTGCACGACGCCCGAGAGACACTGCGCACCACCGACTTTGCGCGGGCGCTGAAGCTCCTCGCCGGCGCGCAGCGCGTCGTGATCCAGGGCCTCGGGCCGAACGCTCCACTGGGCGAGTACTTCGCCGCGCGACTGCGCCGGATGCGGCGGCCTGCCGTCGCGGTGGGTGCGCGCGGCCAGGCGCTGGCGGACGCGTTGATCGACATGCGGCGGGGCGACGTCGTCATCGTCATCGCGTACGACCGCTCGAGCCCCGAGGCCGAGCTCACGCTCGAACGCGCGCGCGAGCTGAAGCTGCCGTCCATCCTCATCACCGACACGCTGGGCCTTGCGCTCGACGGCCAGTTCACCGTCGCGCTTTCCGCGCGCCGCGCCGGCGGGGGTATGTTCCATCTGTCGGCGATGACGATCGTCGTGCTGGATGCTCTGCTGTTTGGTCTCGCGGGCCAGGATCGCGCGGCGGCGCTCGCCGCTGCCGAGGAGCTTGGGGAACTGCGCGCACGCATCGACAAGCGCGCGTTGGGGGGAACGGAGTGAGCACACTCACGCAAACACGGATGGGGCTTTCGAGCGCGGACGTTCGCCAGCTGCGGGAGCAGTACGTACCTAGGGGTCTGCACGTCGGGACTCCGGTGGTGGTCGCGCATGCGTCCGGCGCGGAGGTCTTCGATCCCGAGGGGAAGCGCTATCTCGACTTCGTCTCCGGCATCGGCGCCCTGAACCTCGGCCATCAGCACCCCGAGATCATCGCCGCCGTGCAGGAGCAGCTCGAGCGTTACGCGCACGTGTCGGCCCAGGTCGTGACGTACGAGCCGTACGTGCGCCTCGCCCAGGAGCTCGACCGAATTTATCCCCGTACGAGCGGCTCGACGGTCGCGACGAAGAGCGTCTTCGCGAACAGCGGCGCCGAGGCGGTCGAGAACGCGATCAAGATCGCTCGGGTCGCCACCGGGCGCGAGTGGATCGTGGCCTTCCAGAACTCGTTCCACGGCCGCACCTACACCGCGATGACCGCGACGGGCAAGACGAAGAACTCTCGGATGGCGTTCATGCGCTCGACCACGCCGAACATTGCCCATCTGCCGTACCCCTATCCCTACCGGCCGATCGCGAACGTTGCTGACGAGGAGCTCGCGGAGCTGTACGTGCGCCTCTTCGAGCAGGCGCTTGACACCAACCTCGCGCCGGAGCACGTGGCGGCCGTCATCATCGAGCCGGTCCAGGGCGAGGGCGGCTTCGTCGTGCCGCCGGCGCGCTTCTTGAAGCGCGTCGCGGCGATCTGCCGCCGTCACGACATCCTCTTCATCGCCGACGAGATCCAGACTGGCATGGCGCGGACCGGACGCATGTTCGCCATCGAGCACGCCGGCGTCACGCCCGATCTTCTCGTGACCTCCAAGTCGCTGGGTGCCGGATTCCCGATCGGCGCGGTCACCGGGCGCGCGGAGCTCTTCGAGGCGCTTGGGCCGGGCACGCTCGGGAGCACGTTCGGAGGCCACCCCATCGCCTGCGCGGCGGCGCTCAAGACCATCGAGATCATCGAGCGAGACGGACTGATCGCGCGCGCCGGCGAGATCGGGCGCGCGATCCGAGCGCGATTCGACACCATGGCGGAGCGGTTCGCTTCGATCGGAGAGGCACGCGGCATCGGCGCGATGCAAGCGATCGAGCTCGTGCGCGATCGCAAGACGAAGGCGCCGGCCCCGGACGTGGTCGAGGCGTCCATCCGCGCGGCCTGCGAGCGTGGCCTGTTGCTACTGCGGGCGGGCCTCTACTCGAACGTCATCCGTACGCTCGTCCCGCTCACGATCACCGACGCGCAACTCAACGAAGGGCTCGACGTCCTCGAAGCAGCGCTGGCCGCCAACACCAAGGACGCGGCAGGCTCACGCTGAAGGCGAACATGTACCGGCGCCAATTCCTGAGGCGGTCCGCGCTTGCGGCGGCGAGCCTCGCGGTCTTCGCCTGCGCGCCCGGCGCGACCGGGCCCGCGGCGTCGGCGGCGCTCAAACCGGTCAAGGGCGGCACGCTCACCTGGGGGCTGTGGGACAAGATCGACGTCATCGACCCCGCGCTCACCACAGGGGCGGCCGCCGGCGAGATCGCGCAGAACATCCTGGACACGCTCATCACGATCGACAGCGACCAGAAGCTCTACCCGGCGCTCGCCTCCAAGTGGACCATCACCGACTCCTCGAAGACCTTCACGTTCACGCTCCGCGACGGCGTGAAGTTCCACGACGGGAGCACCCTCACGGCCGCCGCGGTGAAGGGATCCTTCGATCGGATCCTCGATCCAAAGACGAAGGCCGGTGCCGTCGTCTCGCTCGTGGGTCCGATCGACAAGATCACAACGCCGGACGACAAGACGGTGGTCTTCAGCTTCAAGCAGCCGTATCCGGCGTTCATGCTGCAGATCTGGCGCTACTTTTTCGGGGTCCTCTCGCCGAAATACCTCGCGACACTGAAGCCCGGCGACGTAGCGGCGGAGCCCGTCGGTTCGGGTCCGTTCATGTTCGCGGGGCGGTCGTCCGACGGCGTCGTCACGATCAAAGCCTTCGCCGACTACAACTGGGGTAATGAGCTCTTCAAGAACCGCGGCGCGGCTTACCTCGACCAGCTGAAGTTCCGCGCGATCACCGAGCCGTCGACCCGCGTGGCCACTCTCGAGAGCGGCGAGAATCTGTTCATCGACGAGATCCCCGAGGCAGACTACGCGCGCCTGAAGGAAGACAAACGTTTCCGCTTCGTCCAGTCACCCCGCGCGAGCCACACGCTCGGCTTCAGCATGAACGTCACCAAGGCGCCGACCGACGACCACGCGGTCCGTGAGGCCGTGAACTGGGCCGTCGACCGTAAGTCGATCGTCGACAAGATCTTCTTCGGCGTCCATCACGTGTCCATGGGCCCGCTCTCCGAGGGCGTCTGGGCGCGCGACGAGAGCATCGAGAAGTCTCTCGGCTATGACCCGGCGAAGGCGAAGAAGATCCTCGACGACGCGGGCTGGAAGGCCGGCGCGTCAGGCCCGATCCGCGAGAAGAGCGGACAGAAGCTCGAGATCGCTCTCGCCACTTTCCGCAGCCCCTGGACCGAGATCGCCCAGGCGATGCAATCGCAGCTTCGCGACATTGGCATCGACCTCAAGGTGCAGGTGATGGAGCGCGGCCCGTATCTCGATTTCGTGCGCGCATACAAGCACAACATGGCCGCGACTTCGTCGACAGCGATCGATCCGGACGGGATCCTCCGCGTCTGCTATCACTCGGCGAACCGGGTCTCCGGGAGCAACTTCTCAAACACGAACGACCCGCAGCTCGACGCACTGCTTGTCAAGGGGCAGTCGCAGGACCTGAGCACGCCCGAGCGCAAGCAGACCTACGTCGACGCGCAGAAGCGCGTCATGGAGATCCTGCCGTTCGTCGGCGTCATGAGCCAGGTGCGGGTCGAAGCCATGTCCACAAAGGTGCACGACTTCAAGCCGGGACCCGATGGACTCACCGGGACCGCCATGAACGACGTCTGGCTGGAGAGCTAGATGGACCTGGTGACCCTTGCCATCGCCGCCACACCGTCGTTCATCGCCAGCGCCGTCGAGTTCGTCGAGGCGACAACGATCGTCCTCGCCGTCGGGATCACGCGCGGCTGGCGCGCGCCGCTCGCCGGCAGCGCGCTGGCGGCGCTCACGCTCGGCGTGATCGTCGGCACGCTCGGGGTTGCGCTCGTCACGGTCGTACCCGAGCACCTGCTGCTCGGTCTCGTCGGCACGCTGCTGCTGCTCTTCGGCCTGCGCTGGCTGCGCAAGGCAGTCCTCCGCTTCGCAGGGATCGTCGCGCTGCACGACGAGGAAGAGATCTATCGCAAAGAGGTCGCCGAGCTTCGCTCGCAAGGCCGGAGGAAGACCGAGTGGGATTGGGTCGGCATGATCGTGGCATACAAGGCGGTGCTCCTTGAGGGCATCGAGGTCGCCTTCATCGTCATCGCGTTCGGCGCGAAGGGCCTCGGCGCGATGAACGCGGCGATCGTCGGCGCCATCGCCGCCGGCATCATCGTCATCGCGCTCGCGGCCGCGCTTCGGCATCCGCTCACGGCCGTTCCGGAGAACTGGATGAAGTTCGGTGTCGGCGCGATGCTCTCGAGCTTCGGCGTCTTCTGGTTCGGCGAGGGTGTCGGTGCGGAGTGGCCAGGCGACGCCGCGTCGATCCCGATCATCCTCGGCGCGTTCCTCGTCGCGAGCTGGATTGCGGTGCGGCTCCTGAACGGCCTACTCCCACAGGGCGCGCGCGTGGAGGCGCGGAATGTCTAGCGTGCTGCGCGCGATCTGGGACAACACGTACGGGCTGCTCGTCGACGACGGCCAGCTCGCGATCGGGGCGATCGCCGCGCTCGCCATCACCTGGCTCATCGCGGCGTCGAGTTCCGAGGCGCTCCGCGGGAACGCCGGCTGGGTGCTGCTCGTCCTGGTCCTCGCGCTGGTGGTCGCAAACCTTTACCGCGCCGGGCACAGCGCGCGCCGACGCACCGGCTAGCGAGCTACGGCACTTCCGCGGGGTTGAGCCTTCGCTCCGCGGTCCGTTCGCAGAAGCGCGAAGACGAACATCGCGCTCAGGATCAGGTGGAGCAGAGACGCGCTCGCGGCTTGTGCCGGCAAGTGGCCGGCAAGGACCTCACTCGCGTTCACCAGCAACGAGAGGATCTGGACGACAAGGTTTCCGCCGAGGAGACTGCGCAACACCTCGCCGGTCGCGCCGCGCAACAGCCAATCGATGACCCCGAGTCCCGTGACCGTCGCGCCGGCGCCGCGGGCGATCGCGATCGCTCCATCCGGCAGCGTGAGGCCGGAGATAGCGAGCATCGACGCCGGGAAGAGCAGCAGAGGAAGACCGAACGCGAACGCTTGCACGGCGCCGATGGTGAGCGCCAGGCGCGGGCTCAAGGCACGCGATTATGAGCGAGCCGGCCGATCTGATCCTTCACGGAGGAAGGGTCTGGACCGTCGATCCAGAGCGGCCCGAGGCGCGAGCGGTCGCGGTCCGCGGCGACCGTTTCGTCGCGGTCGGGCCCGAGCAGGAGGTGCTCGGACTCCGGGGACCGGCAACGCAGGTCATCGAGCTGGGCGATCGCCTCGTGCTTCCGGGATTCATCGACGCGCACACCCACTTCGGGAACGCCGCCGCGTGGCTCTTCCGCGTGAGCCTCTACGAGGTCGGCGATGCGCCTCTGGCCATCGACAAGGTGGCGGCCGCGGCGCAGCTGGTGCCGGAAGGCCTCTGGATCACCGGTGGCGACCTCGGCGCCGCCGACGCGTGGGTGGCCGATCGCGCCGGACGTCCTCGGCCCGCGCCGCCGGCCGTGGACCGATCCGCGCTCGACCGCGCCGCTCCTCGGCATCCGGTCTTGCTGCGTCGGGTGGACGGCGCATACGTCGCAAACTCGCTCGCGCTGGCGCGCGCCCGCCTCGGTCGACGCGCTCCCGATCCACGGGGCGGGGGCGTCGATCGCGACCCGGCCACAGGCGAGCCGACGGGGCTTCTCTTCGGTCGCGCGGGCGAGCGGATGATCGAGCTCATGCCGCCGGCGAGCCTCGAGTACCTGCTCGTTGGCGCTCGCGCCGCTCTGGAGGACCTGCGGCGGGTGGGGATCACGTCGATCCACGATGTGGCGCGCCTGCCGGAAATTTCGCGGACCCGCGTCTTCCACACGGACGTCGAGCGCAGCGCCACCGACCTCGACATCTTCCGCGAGCTCCAACGCCGCGACCAGCTGACGATCCGGGTCTACGCGTTCCTCACGCTCGCGGTCTGGCGCGACATAGTGAAAAGCGGGATCAGGCCGCGTTCCGACGACGGCTTGATCCGCTTTGGGGGACTCAAGGCCTTCGTCGATGGCTTCCTCATGGAGATGCCGTACGCGGATGACCCGGACTATGCGGGCGACTTCACTTTCCGCTTCGTCGACGAGGAGACGATGGCCGCGGACATCGCCGGGGCCGACCGCGCCGGCTTCGACCCCGTCATCCACACGATCGGCGATCGCGCACATCGGCTGCTGCTCGACTGGTACGAGGCGGCCGTCCGCGCCAATCCATCGCGCGACCGGCGCTTCCGCGTCATCCACGCCTGGTACCCGAGCGCGCGCGAGGTCCAACGGATCGGGACCCTCGGGCTGATCGCGGACGTCACACCGCAGCACCTGGCGAACGACGTTGCGTTGGTCGAGCGCAGGCTCGGGCCGGAACGCGCAAGGACCGCGCACGCGTGGCGATCGCTTCTCGAGGCTGGTGCCCGCCTCGATCTCGTCTCGGACTGGCCGGGGTCTTTCAACGAGCAGCGGGCGACCCCGCTCGCGCCGCTCGAGAACATCGCGCTCGCGGTCGGCCGCGAGTGGCACCCGGAGCAGGCGTTGACCGTCGCGGAGGCCATCGCCGCGTACACGTCCACCCCGGCCTACGCCTCGCACGAGGAACATCGCAAGGGCAGCATCACCGAGGGCAAGCTCGCCGATCTCGTGGTGCTTTCGCGCGACATCCTCTCCCTCAATGCGGAAGAGATCCGGGCGACGGAGGTCGACCTGACCATCCTGGGCGGGCGAGTCATCTATCGACGGACCGACTGATTCCGGCGAGGACCGGCCCGCTAGTCGGGCTTGGCGGTTTCCTCTGTCGCGGACAATCCCAGCTCCGTAAAGCGCTCCTTCGCGACCTGCTCGGCCTGATCCCACCATCGCGCCAGGCGTTCCTCCTGCTCGAACAGCCGGAGAGCGAGCTGCTCCTCGAAGGCGGTGAGCTCATTCATGAGCCGCTCGCGGAACCGCTCCTCTTCCTCGGCGAGGTAGTGCTGGACCCGCTCGCGCTCTTTGACCTTCCAGGCTTCGAGGCGCGTAGCCTCGGCTTTTCGCTGCTCCTTGAGCTGCGCCAGCATCAGATCGAGGCCCGCGACGAGCCGGCGCTGCTGATCCGCGAGCCATAGATCCACGCGGCGGTCCGTCTGCGCAACCGCGCGGTCGAGACCCTCGCTCCACGCGCCGCGTGCCAGCGCAACGACCGGCGCGTCTTCCGTTCTGAGCTCCGGAGCGCGCGGCATCTCCTCGACCGCAACATCGTCCGCGCCGGCCTCCGCTCCCTGATACTCGAGGGAATCGGCCAAGGCGTCGGCGATCTCGGGCGTCACCTCCGACTGGTGCCAGAAGTCCGCGCGTGGCCCCAGCCGAAGGCGAAGGGGCGTCGGGTCGGGCTCGGGTCTGAACGTCATCTCGTGCCTCCTAGGTTCTCGTAGGAGGTTTACACGCGAGGGCCGGGCCGCTTATCCCTCGAACGGGGGGGATATCTCGCGCCGGCGGTAGCACCCCGGCTCGTGGTCATTGCGCATGCCCACGGCCTGCATGAACGACTCGACGATGGTCGGGCCGACGAATCCGAACCCGCGCTTCCGGAGATCCTTGGAGAGCGCGACCTTGTCATCGAATGCCCACACGTAGCGATCGAACGAACCGAACTCGCGACGCACCTGGCCGAACGCCTTCGCATTCGCGATCGCTGCGTCGATCTTGGCGCGATTGCGGATGATGGACTCGTCCGTCATGAGCCGCGCGGCCTCGCGCGCTCCGAATCGCGCGACCTTGACTGGGTCGAAGCGAGCGAATGCGCGCCGGAACGCCGCACGCTTTCGGAGAATCGTTTCCCACGAGAGCCCGGCTTGCATGCCTTCGAGAATGAGAAATTCAAACAGTCGTCGATCGCGGTGCTGGGGCACGCCCCACTCGCGATCGTGATACGAGAGCAGCGGCTCCCGCGATGCCCACGCGCAGCGTCGGCGCCGGCGCGCCGTCGCCGCTGCGACCATTAGGCCCCGCCCCAGCGCTGAAGGAGCTCGGGGATCTCGGAGAGACGGGTGATCTCCGCAGTCGGCACGGCGATCGACGACGGGAAACCGGATTCGTTCTTCCGCCACACGCCCCGCATGCCGGCTTCGAGCGCGCCGGATACGTCGTCGACCATTCGATCGCCCACCATCACGCATTCATCCGGCAGCACCTCGAGTCTTCGCGCCATCTCCTCGAACACCGTGTGGTGGGGCTTCGAATGCGGGAGGTCCGAGGTGTAGGCGATCGCGTCGATCAGAGCGGCGAGTCCGTGCGTCGCGAGGTCGGCGTTGTGCCAGTCCGCGGCCCACCACGTGTTCGATAGAAGTCCGAGCCGGTAGCCGCGTTCACGCAGGAGGGTGAGCGTCGCGACCGCGTCCGGATCGACCGCCGACCAGCCAGCGATCGCCTTCGCGTAGCCGTCCATCGCGCCGAGCAGCTCAGCGCCGCTGACCGGCACGCCGAGCCGATCGAAGGCCGCTCGCACGAGGCCGGTGGGCGGCCCGCTCCATCGTTCGGTGTCGACCCGTTTCCAGTGCTCGCGCTCGGCCTCGCGCATCGCCATCACGTACGCATCCCGTGCCGGCCACCGACGATCGGCGAACTGCGTGACGAGGTGATCGTACGAAGCCGCCCACTTCGCATCGGCGCCGGTGTCCCAGTCCGACCAGTGAACGAGCGTCCCACCGAGGTCGAAGATGACGCCGCGCGGGATCGCCATGCCGCATCACGATAGGGAAGGCGGCACACGCACGAAAAGCGCATCCTGTCCACGTGCCGGATCTTTCCTGGCTCCTCTGGCTCTTCATCCTCGCCCAGTTCTTCGTTCCCCTGTACCAGAAGCAGATGCTCGCTCTTCAGAGGAACCGGAAGTTCCACGCATTCGAGCAGCGCCGGCGGACGCGACTCATCACGATGATCCATCGCCAAGAGACGATGAGCTTTCTGGGGTTTCCGATCGCGCGCTACATCGACATCGAGGATTCCGAGCAGGTGCTCCGCGCGATACGGCTCACCCCGCCGGACATGCCGATCGACCTGATCATTCACACGCCCGGAGGACTCGTCCTCGCTGCGGAGCAGATCGC